>ERZ808245.105-NODE-105-length-49264-cov-5.598529_pt1 | contig 49264 bp, 30 predicted proteins | sample MGYA00521243_ERZ808245 | MGnify/ENA primary metagenome ERZ808245 (study PRJEB31516, sample SAMN03275576) | gut metagenome | biome: mammalia-associated habitat; material: feces | host: Papio cynocephalus | place: Kenya | collected 2012-07-07 ... | reverse complement strand
ATTCAGCAAGTAAAAGCGGAAACGCAGCAAGCCTTCCCGGCCGGGAGGGCTTGCCTTTTTTGCGAGGTATGGTGCAATTGTCTTAAGGACGCTGTTGTATTGCGGCGGTTAGCCACTCCCTTGCGAAAGGGGGTGATGCAGATGGGAAACGGGCGCCGGGCACGAGCCCTGCGTTTCGCGATATGCTTCATCGTGATCCTTGCGGTTATGATCTACATAGCCCCAAAAGCGTGTTGACCGCCCGGCTTGCACCCGAGCGGTCAACATAGACATTCTATTTTGATCTCCGAGGGCTAACTGCCGATACAGCAGCGTCCCCTTCTGCTTTCATTATAATCCGGCGGACGAAAATGTCAAGCTGGAAAATTTTTTGCCGTCGTTGCACAAGAACGGACACCAAACCGGCGAATCACTCTTTCAAGTGATTCGAGGGATTTTCATCGTAAGAAAAAATCATAAAGCCGGCGGAAACCTCGGAATTTTACACGAAAACTGAATCATACACCATCGGCCGCCCCGGCAGGGCGGCTTGAAAACAAACCTCGCCCTGATCGCAGGGTGTAGAAACAGGAGGAAGCATGACAAAAACCACCAACTACCAGCTCAACCAATGGGCGAAGTCCGACCGCATCATGATGGACGACTTCAACGCCGACAATCAAAAGATCGACGCCGCGCTCAAGGCCGTGGCGGACGGCGGCTCAAAGCTCGCCATGGGAACCCACACCGGAACGGGCAATTCTACCGACACCACGGTAACAGTCGGCTTTCCGGTCAAAGCGCTCATTCTTGCGACCGGCAATACGTTGGACGGCCACAACGGCCTGTTTGTCACATCGGGACAAACAGTCTCCGGCGGCATCACCGGTCAGGTGCTCTGGTTCACCGACACTGGCTTTCGCGTCAAAACCGCGATGTACAGCGGCGAGGTCTGCCCGCTCTACCTCAATACCGCAGCCCCGCACTATTATGTGGCGATCGGCTGAAAAACCCGCTCCGAAAAATCGGAGCGGGTTTTTATGTGATTGGCAGCGATCTTGTTCACGACAGCGCAAACGAGGTCGGCCTCAACGTCGGAGGAAGCAATAACGTAACCGAACTTATCGAGGAAGTAATTGACTTCCTTGCTGCTGTTGGCATAGGTGTAGCTGCCGTAGCCGGTAACGACCTTGCCCAGCTTGTACTGGGTGCCGCCGATGATTAGGGTCGTGCCGTTGGTAGCGGTCTGCTGACCGGTGACCTTGGTCGCGGCATAGACATGATACAGATTGCTGTCGTTGGCGTCCACAACATACAGAACATAGTCGTTCTTGGCTATCGTTCCCCAATGCATTTTCGGAAATATCAAAAATTTTCGCAGCAATAGCAGGTGGTTCGGGAATCGACGTGAAAAAATGGGTAGACGGAAAGGTAGACGGCGACCTCTTCGAAAAAACCGCAAGCCCTTGCGCCCCAGGTGTTTCGGCGGGTAGACATTGGGTAGACATCCTTGTTTTGTGCAAAAATCGTTTGTGCAAAACGGAGAAAAATGCAGTTTTTGAAGAAGCCATGAAACTTTTCAGATTTCTATAGCCTTTTTGTCGCGGGCGTGGTATACTGCAATTTACAGTATCTCTCGAGGAGGAAACGCCATGAAACGAATGCTTGCGTTGCTGCTTGCGGCAATGCTGATCTTAACGCTGCTGCCCAGCTGCGGCAAAAAGGGCCCGGGCGGCGAGACCCCAGAGGTCCCCGAAAATCCAACGGAGCAGGGCGGCGAAACGCCCGATGTGACGCCCGAGCCGGAGCCCTACGTCGATCCCTACGAGGCGGTCAGGACCTATTGGAGCGAGGACCAGCTCACGCAGTCCTGGGGCCCCGACCAGGTCGTGGAGCACCTTTTCTTCCATCCCGTCATCGCCTATCCCCAGTGGGCATTTCACGACTGCAGCGCGAGCCAGAGCGAACGCTACGGTCTCGACGACTGGATGGTGACCGCAGACGAATACGCGAAGATCTTACAGTCCGTGTATGAGAAGGGCTACATTCTCGTCGCCATTGAGGATGTGTGGAGCGAGGTCACGGACGAGAGCGGCACGCACATGGTGCGCAACACGCTCAAGCTGCCCGAGGGTAAAAAGCCTCTCATCATCAGCTTTGACGATGTGAATTACTACCCCTATATGCTCGAGCAGGGCTTCACGAGCAAGCTCGTGGTCGGCGAGGACGGCGAGATCTGGGCCGAGTGCACCGATCCCTACACGAAGGAGACCTTCTTGACCAAGGAGGGCGACGCCACCACGATGCTCGACGAGTTCGTTTACGAGCACCCCGACTTCTCGCTCAACGGCGCGAAGGCCATTTTCTCACTGACCGGCTACTACGGCATCCTCGGCTACCGCACGCAGGATGACCGTGACATCGCACAGGACAGCCCCGAGCGCGCGGCGTTTGACGCCAACCGCGCGGCGGAGATTGAAGCGGTCAAGCCCGTGATCGCGCGGCTCAAGGAGACCGGCTGGACCTTCGGCAGTCACACCTGGGGCCACATCCGCCTGGCGGACAAGCCGCTGCAGACCGTCATCAACGACACCGAGCGCTGGGCGGACGAGGTCGGCAGCCTGGTCGGACCCACCAACGTGCTCTTCTACCCGCACGGCGGGCGCCCCGACGGCGACGACTGGCACAAGACCGGCGAGCGCTTCCAATACTTGCAAAGTCAGGGCTTCCGCATCTTCGCGAGCGTCGGCGTCAATTCGTTTAGCTACATCAAGCCGGACATCTCTGCCGTCATCTGCGACCGTCTGCATCCGGACGGCACGACGCTGCGCCACTCCCGCAGCCGCTATCTGCAATTCTACAATGCCGAGGATATCATCGACCTTTCGGTCCGTCCCGACCTCGGCGTGGACTGGTAAGGAGGAACGAATGAGCGAACATGAGCTGATGCAAAAGGCGATCGAAATGCTCGACCGCGCGTACATTCCCTATTCGCATTTCCCCGTCGGCGCGGCGCTGGAATGCGAGGACGGCGCGGTATATACCGGCTGCAACATCGAAAATTCAAGCTTTGGCCTCACCATCTGCGCCGAGCGCACCGCCGCCGTCAAGGCGATCAGCGAGGGGCACGCCAAGTTCCGCCGCATCGTCATCGCCGGCAACAGCAAGGATTTCTGCTATCCCTGCGGCGCGTGCCGCCAGTTCCTTTATGAGTTTTCCCCCGATATGGAGGTCATCTGCCTCAACCGCGCACGCGAGGCAAAGCGGATGACGCTCCGCGAGCTGATGCCCTGCGGCTTCGACAGCACGTTTCTCTAAGAAAAATCTTTGATATAACAGGTGATCAACATGGTAGACATTACGAAAATCGCAGCGATCTATGCCGACGCCGAGCGTTACGGCGGCATGACCGTGACCGTCGGCGGCTGGGCCAAGACCATCCGCGACCTCAAGACCTTCGGCTTTATCGAGCTCAACGACGGCTCCTGCTTCCGCAACCTGCAGGTTGTCATGGACGCGAACATTCTCGCCAACTATAAGGAGATCGCCGCCCAGAACGTCGGCACGGCGCTCATCGTCATCGGCGAGATCGTGCTCACGCCCGAGGCCAAGCAGCCGCTTGAGCTCAAAGCGACCGAGATCGCGGTCGAGGGGCCGTCCACGCCGGATTATCCCCTGCAGAAGAAGCGCCACAGCGTCGAGTTCCTGCGCACCATCCAGCACCTCCGCCCGCGCACGAACCTTTTCAACGCGACCTTCCGCGTGCGCTCCGCTGCGGCCTTCGCCGTGCATGAGTTTTTCCAGAACCGCGGCTTCACCTACGTCAACACCCCCATCATCACCGGCTCCGACTGCGAGGGCGCGGGCGAGATGTTCCAGGTCACGACGCTCGATCTTGAGAACGTCCCCAAGACCGAGGACGGCAAGGTCGACTATTCTCGGGACTTCTTCGGCAAAAAGACCAGTCTGACCGTCTCCGGCCAGCTCAACGCCGAGAACTTCGCCATGGCCTTCGGCGACGTTTACACCTTCGGCCCCACCTTCCGCGCCGAGAATTCCAACACCGCGCGCCATGCCGCCGAGTTCTGGATGATCGAGCCGGAGATGGCGTTCTGCGACCTCGACGGCGATCTTGAGGTCATGGAGGCGATGGTGAAGTACATTATCACTGCCGTCATGGAACGCTGCCCCGACGACCTCGCGTTCTTCAACAGCTTCGTCGATAAGGGGCTCATCGAGAGATTGCAGCACGTCGCCGCCAGCGACTTCGGCCGCATCACCTACACCGACGCCGTCGAGCTGCTCCGACAGCACAACGACCGGTTCGACTACAAGGTCGACTGGGGCACCGACCTCCAGACCGAGCACGAGCGCTTCCTCACCGAGCAGATCTTCAAGCGTCCCGTGTTTGTCACCGATTATCCCAAGGAGATCAAGGCGTTCTATATGCGCCTAAACGACGACGGCAAAACTGTCGCCGCCGCGGACTGCCTTGTGCCCGGCATCGGCGAGATCATCGGCGGCAGCCAGCGCGAGGAGCGGCTCGACGTGCTCGAGAGCCGCATCAAGGAGCTCGGCATGAATCCCGCCGACTACTGGTGGTACTGCGACCTGCGCCGCTACGGCTCCTGCCGCCACGCGGGCTTCGGCCTTGGCTTCGAGCGCATGGTGATGTACCTCACGGGCGTGGGCAACATCCGCGACGTGGAGCTGCATCCCCGCACCGTCGGCAACGCGGAGTTCTGAGAACCGGAATACGCAGCAAGCCCTCCCGATTGGGAGGGCTTGACTTTTTTGCGCGGTATGGTACAATCGTTTTGAGGGACGCTGCACAGACGGCAGGCGGTCGGCCACACCACCCGAAAGGGGGTGAGACCATGCGGATCACTTTACATATCGGTTCCTTTACGGTAACGATTATGATAAAGAAACGCGAAAACCGCCACCCGGCACGGTGACGGTTTTCTAAAAGTATTTTAGAAAACTCCTAATCGGGCCGACCGCTTGTCGCAGCGTCCCTTTCTGCTTCCATTATAATCCGACGGGCGAAAATGTCAAGTCGGAAATTTTTTTGCCTTCGTTGCACGCGGATGGACACCAAACCGGCGAATCACTCTTTCAAGTGATTCGAGGGATTTTCGCCGTAAGAAAAAATCATAAAACCGGCGAAAATTCTCCGAAACTACCAACTTTAAGGAGAATGTTCCATGACCCATACCACCAACTACCAGCTCAACCAATGGGCGAAGGCCGACCGCATCATGATGGACGACTTCAACGCCGACAATCAGAAGATCGACGCGGCGATCAAGGCCAACGCCGACGCAATCCCCAAAATCGCCACCGGCAGCTACGTCGGCACAGGCAGCTATGGCGCAAACAACCCCAACACACTGACCTTTGATTTCACACCAAAGCTTGTGCTGCTTTATTGCAATTCCATGTACTCGCGCGGGATCGTCGCCCTTGTCAGAGGAGAGGCAAAATATGTAAGTCGCTTCGGCAGTCAGAACTGCACGACCCTGCATCTGTCATGGACAGACAATTCTGTCTCATGGTACAGCGACGACGGTGCAAACCAGCAGTTCAATTACGACGATGGAGCAGACAATTACCGCTATGTGTACGTTGCAATCGGATAAAAAAATTCCCCGAGCTTTCGCTCGGGGAATTTTTTAGGTCAAATGACTGAATGCTCAGTGCAGACCCAATTAGGTCATGCTGGAGATGTTGAAGTACAGAACGATACCGTCGGCAATGGAACCATCCTCGGAAGCATCGGTGGTGTACTTAACAACGCCGTCAGCGTCGGCGGAGTCGACAGTCACGGTCGCGCCGGTAGCAGAATCGGCGAACTTGACGGTCAGATCCTGCTTGGTACCGGAGACAACGATGTCGCTGCCGTTCTGGACATACTCAACATCGTTCGTGGTATTGGTCAGGGACTTGATCTCGGGAGCGTCAATGATGTAGACGACCTCGACCTTGCTGGAGCCATTCGTACCGTAAGCAACCACGTCGCCCTTGGACAGCTCGGCCTCAGCGCCGGCGAGATCACCGGAGATGTTGTAGACCTTGCAATCGTCAGCGAAGTAGACGATGGAGCCGCCATCGACCTGGAAGTAGGTGTCGTCAACAGCCTTGACCGTGCCGTAGGTGGCAGTGCCAGACGTCGTGGCAACATCCTTGCTGTCGACAGAGATGATGTGGAGGCCCTTGGTGAGGCTGGTGCCGTAATACTCGACCTTCTTGCCGTCAACATAGAAGTTGTACTTGGTGCCCTCGGAGTCGGTAACGCCCTCGCCGGTAATATAGCCCCAGGTGTTCGCGCTGGTAACCGCACCGCCAATGACGATGATGTCAGTCACAACGCCGTTCTTTTCAAGGGTCATGTAGCCCTTGATCTGACCGTCAGCCGTGCCAATGGTGAAGGTGGTGGTCTCGAAGGACTTGATACCGGTGTAGGTCTTGACGCCGTCGTTGACAACGGTCAGGACGGTCTTGCTGTTCGCAGTCTTGGAGACGAAGCCGCCGATAGCAGCGCTGTCCTTGGTGATGACCAAGGTCTTGCCGGCCTCAGTCACGGTGGTGGCAGTGATCTTGTTGGTCGTGTCACCCAGCGTGCTGGAGAGGACATACTGATCGTTCTTCACGGTGTAGGCATAGAAGCCGGCAGGGAAGTAAGCGGTAGCAGTAGTGTCCTTATTGCTGCTGGTGTTGACGACAGCGGCGTACTTGCCATCGGGCTTGGTCACATAGTACTGATCCTTGGCGACAGCAGTATCAAACTTGGAGTCGCTGGTGGTGTAAGCCTTGGTGGCCTTCTGAAGCTGGAGGTTGACGGTCTTCTCGGTGCCGTCGGTGAACAGGACCTTGGCGAGAGCCTTGGCAGCGTCGTCACCCTTCAGGCTGGAGCCGGAGCCATAGACCTCGGCCTGCTCAAGATACAGGTACTGCTTAGCGGAGGCAGACTCGGAAACGGTCTCAGCACCCAGAACATAGCCGTTGGGATCAAGGTAGAAGTTATAGGAATCATCGAAGCTGGTGACAGCGGTCACACCGCTCTTGTAGGTGTACTTGGTGCCGTCAACATAGACCTTGCCGGTCTCCTTGCCGGTCATCTTGCCGGTGACAACATCAGCCTTGGCAAAGTAGACGAGCTTGGTGGTGTCACTGGTACCGCGAAGAACGACAACCATATCGTCCTTGGCGAAGGACGTGTCGAAACCGGTAATGTCGGTATCCTTGAAGGAGCCGGTGATGCCGTCGGTCAGAGTGACCAGATAGTCATACTTGGCGGAATCGGCAGCCTTGGAGATCTTGGAGATCTTGGCGAGGCTGTAGCTGTAGACCAGCTTGGTGGCAGCCTGACCATCGCTGTTGTTGAAGAACTCAACAATGTCGCCGACGTTCAGAGCGGTGGTATCAGCCTTCAGAGTATCGGTGGCGGCAATGCTGTTGTCCTTGATGTACTTGGCAACCGTGGTAGCCTTGCTGATCACGAAGGTGCTGTCAGCGGAGTCGGCATAGGGGCCATAGGTGGTGGAGGTACCCTTCTTGGTATAGGTCCACTTGTGGGCGGTGCGGCCCAGAGCATCGGTGGTGGAAGCGGTTGTGAAGGTCAGACCGTCGAACTTCTTGTAGAACTCATTGCCGGCGCCATTATCGGTAGCCTTGGAGCCGCCGGTGGTAACGGTGATACCGTTCACGGTGGTGGTGCTGCCGGTGTGAGCGGTAACGGTGGTAGCCTTGAGAGCGTTCAGGCAATACTGAGCAGCGGCCTCACGGGTCAGAGTCGCAGAAGCGAGACCCTCGACGCCCTTGGCAAGCTTCTTGTCGGAGGCGAGGAGCTTGGCAACATTGATCTGCCAACTGGAGCCGGTCAGACCGTCAACGTCCTGATCATATCCGAGAACGCAGAACAGCATCTTGGCGAACGCATAACCGGTCAGCGCGCCTTCGGGATTGAACTTGCCGTCGCCAACACCGGCGATGTAACCGGCATCCGCGCAATAGGCGATGTACTTGGCGCTCCAGCGGGTGGCCTCAACATCGTTGAAGACCTTGATGGCGGGGAGAGCCTCGGCAACCTCTGCACCGAGATCAAGGTAAGCGATCAGCTTGGCAGCCTGCTCACGGGTCAGGTTGGCCTTGGGGCTGAACTTGCCGTCGGCGCCCTGGAAGACACCGATAGCGCTCATGACATCGACTGCTTCGGTGTAGTCGACGTCGGCAGCGTCGGAATACGCTGCGTTGCTGATGGTGACGAGGGACATGGTCATGACCAGCGCCAGCACCAGAGCGAGTAACTTTTTCATATAATGTTACTCTCCTTTCTGAAATTTCCGCTTCCGGTTTTTCAATATTGCATATTTTTCCGCGCTTCGGCGCGATTTTCTTTTGTTTATGCACGTTGGATTCTTGAGGAGGGCGTCCGTCAAAATCCTGCCTTTGTGCAAAACGGAGAAAATGTTGCAAAAACGGGTCAAATAGGCGATATCGTACCCCCATACAATTTCGGAAATTTCAAAAATTCTCGCAGCAATAGCAGGCGTTTCGGGAATCGGCGTGAAAAAATGGGTAGACGGAAAGGTAGACGGCGGCCTCTTCGGAAAACCCGCAAGCCCTTGCGCCCCAGGCGTTTCGGCGGGTAGACATCGGGTAGACACGGGCGGTTTTCGGGCAGAGTGTCCGTCAAATGCTACAAAATCCGACGATTTTAGCACTCGCACAGTGAGAGTGCTAAAATTCATATTCCGTTCACACAAATGCGTATCTTTGGACACAATTTCGGGGTAGACTCTGAGTCAAGAAAAGCAAAGGAAGGCAAGCTCCCGAGGCTTTCCGAATCTCGAATTTTCGGAGGTATTCATTATGTTTGAACTGAGACCTTATCGCAACAATAGCCACATGACCACCTATGACCCGTTCCGCGACATGGAGGCGCTGGAGCGCGCGTTCTTCGGCAACCGCGACTTCCTCGGCGACGTCGGCACGTTCAAGACCGACATCCAGGACAAGGGCGACCATTACCTGCTCGAGGCCGACCTGCCCGGCATGAAGAAGGAGGACATTGCCATCGACATTGACGGCGACAACCTGACCATCAAGGCCGAGCGCAGGAACGAGCACGAGGAGAAGGACAAGAGCTACGTCCGCTGCGAGCGCAGCTACGGCAGCTACGCGAGGAGCTTCGATATCTCCGGCGTCAAGGCCGAGGACATCAAGGCCAGCTACAACGACGGCGTGCTGAGCTTGACCCTGCCGAAGAAGGACGTCGAGGTCTCCGGCAGCCGGAGACTGGCGATCGAGTGAGATTTGCCGCTTGACGGCGGCACCTTATAAAAGGGGGAGGTCTCTTGATTGAAGAGACCTCCCTCTTTTGAACCCCCAGAGACAACGAGTGGACACCCCTCGACCCCGCATTGTCAGCCCCTGCGGAAACGCTACTGCACGCGCTGCGCAAAGGAGTGCCTGCGGTTTCTTTATCGGCTTTCGATTTGGTCTGCGTTTCTTTCCGCTCAGCCGCTGCTGCGGCGGGGTTAAGGGAGTGCGCGGGCGAAATGCGGCCGGGGTTGCATGGCGGCGGGCAACAAAAGCCCGCCGTGCGGCCTACCTATAAAAAGGTCCGCCGGGAGACGCCGCCCTGCCGCCCGGGGACGGTCTCTCCGCGCGTGACACCGCGTTGTAACAAAAAGGCAGGAATGTTACAGGTGAGTTACAAATCGGCCAAAGCGGTTGACGCGGGGGAGTGTCGGGTGTAATATGAGCGTGCAATTGATGGTGGGCCAAGGTGGGTTCCCGGTTCAGTTACGGGAACGGCATGCCACGGTAAGTGGATCGAGAAACACCCGAAAACGCCTGATTTTGCAACACAAATCCGCAAATGGGGATACGATATCGCCTATTTGACCCGTTTTTGCAACATTTTCTCCGTTTTGCACAAAGGCAGGATTTTGACGGACGCCCTCCTCAAGAATCCAACGTGCATAAACAAAAGAAAATCGCGCCGAAGCGCGGAAAAATATGCAATATTGAAAAACCGGAAGCGGAAATTTCAGAAAGGAGAGTAACATTATATGAAAAAGTTACTCGCTCTGGTGCTGGCGCTGGTCATGACCATGTCCCTCGTCACCATCAGCAACGCAGCTTTCTCCGATGCCGCTGACATCGACTATAAGGAAGCTGTTGACGTTCTCGCCGCTGTCGGCGTCCTCGAAGGCTCCGACAACAAGTTCGACCCCAAGGCCGAGCTGACCCGCGAGCAGGCCGCGAAGATCATTGCTTACCTCGATCTGGGCAAGTCCACCGCGGAGGCTCTTCCCGCTGTCAAGGTCTTCAACGATGTTGAGGCCACCCGCTGGAGCGCCAAGTTCGTCGCTTATTGCGCGGATGCCGGTTACATCAACGGCGTCGGCAACGGCAACTTCGACCCCACCGGCAAGCTCACCGGCTATGCCTTCGGCAAGCTGCTCCTCTGCGCTCTGGGTTATGACGCCACCATCGAAGAGATGACCGGCGCTTCCTGGACCATCAAGGTCGCCAAGCTCATGGAGAAGAACTCCATCTCCAAGGGCACCAGCAAGCTCGGCTCCGCCGTCCTCACCCGTGAGGAGGCCGCTCAGTACGCTCTGAACGCTCTCAAGGCCACCATGGTCGAGTATGACGAGAAGGGCTCCACCATCACCGCGGGCGATGTCACCATCGTCACCGGCGCTCAGAAGGCCAAGAATGTCACCGTCAAGGTCAGCACCGGTACCAACGAGTACGCCACCAAGATCTCCGGCGAGACCGTTACTAGCACCCCCACCGATGTTACTGTCGAGCTCGGCGAGAAGCTCTACAAGGGCGACCTGACCCTCGGCGTCTCCTCCACCAGCACCGATGCTTATGGCCGTCCGGCCACCACTTGGCAGTACAAGGGCACTGATGTTGCTTCCGACGTCTCCTCTGCCAAGGTCACCTTCTCCGCGGATCTGAACAGCGCGAACGGTAAGAAGCAGATCGCTTCCGACCTCAAGGGTTACAAGTTCAATGGTGTTGAGCTCAAGACCAAGGACACCGTGATTGGCGCTAATGTCGCTGCCATCGGTGATTCCGGCTCTTTCGGCACTGCGAATACCACTAAGATCGTGGATACTCTTGCTGCTCTGACCGCCAACGGCAAGGTTGTTGAGTTCTATGCCGACTCCAACAAGAACATCACGGATGTCGTCGTGATCTCCTACACGGTCGCGAAGGTCACCAATGTCACCACCAACAAGAAGGGTGACGTCAGCTACACCATCTCCGGCCTCGGCACTAAGGTTGACTATGCCGACGACTATGCCAACACCGACACCATCGCGGTCGAGGGCACCGTTGCCAAGAACGACTATGTTCTGTATGTTCAGGACGCCAACGACAGCAATCTGTATCATGTCTACGCCGCGACCAAGGTCACCGGTCAGCAGACCGCTACCAACGGCACGACTCTGACCATCGGCGGCACCCAGTACAAGCTGGGCAAGGGCGTTAGCGGCTACAGCAGCTACACCTATGCCAACAGCAGCAAGGAAGCCAATTACTTCCTCGATAAGTTCGGTTACGTTGTTGCTTCCTCTGACGTTGAGGCCGACCTCGTTTACGCTGTCGTGAACAAGATCGCTGCCAAGAGCACCACTACTGGTCTGAGCACCGGCAAGTCCGCCGAGGCTGAGCTGATTCTGACCGATGGCTCCAAGGTGACTGTCAATGTTTCCAAGATCAACGGCATCAAGACTGCTGATTTCAGCATTGGCAATGGTGCTCTTACTTGGGTCAGCAGCGCTGTTACCGCCGTTGCGGTTTCTGATACCGTCGCCAACAACAGCGCTCTCAACGGCCAGATTGTCAGCTATACCGTCGATGACGGCAAGTATGAGCTGACCTATGCTGAGACTCCTGCTTCTGTCACCACGGCTGATGCCGGCACTCTGACTAACAAGGGCGTCCCCGGCTTCGGCGTTGGTCAGACTGGCGCTAACTCCGGCACGAACTCCACTGTGTATGTCGTTAAGACTTACAAGTCCGGCACCACCGATGAGGTCGTCAAGAGCTACACCGGCTTCGCTAACGTTCCCACCATCGCTGCGACCACTGGCAATACGCTGACCGCCAAGTACGTGATCGATGACGGCAAGGTCGTCTTCGTGTACATTGATGCGACCACCAACTCTGCGGTTGGCGAGTCCACCACGGACAACGTCTTCTACGTCACCAGCGCTACCGTTACCGAGAATGGTACCAGCAGCGACAAGTACTACACGGTCGAGGGTATCCTGGACGGCAGCAAGACCACCATCAAGTCCAAGGTTGTCGACTTCAAGGTGCTTGCTGGTTCCACCGCTATGAGCGCTGACACCTTCTACACCCTCAACATCAACGAGGATGGCTACGTCACCTCCGCTGCTGCCACCTCCTTCAGCGCCAACGGCACCGCTGATCAGGCTCTGATCGACAGCATCGCTGACGGCACCTTCGGCGGCTACCTCACCAACGATAAGACCAAGGTTTATGTGATCGATGACGGCGAAGTCACCGAGGGCACTCCCGAGGTCATTGCGATTGGTGATGCGTGGAAGGTCATGCTCAAGACCACCGGCACCGCTGCCGAGAAGAACACCATCGAGACTCTGTACATCGTTGTTGCCTAAGTGCAATGGATGCTGACAGCAATTTGAAGGTATTCTAAGTCACATAAAAAACCCGCTCCGATTTTTCGGAGCGGGTTTTTTCAGCCGATCGCCACATAATAGTGCGGGGCTGCGGTATTGAGATAGGGCGGACAGACCTCGCCGCTGTACATTGCGGTTTTGACGCGAAAGCCGGTGTCGGTGAACCAGAGCACCTGGCCGGTAATGCCGCCGGAAACCGTCTGTCCCGATGTGACAAACAGGCCGTTGTGGCCGTCCAGTGTATTGCCGGTCGCAAGAATGAGCGCCTTGACCGGAAAGCCGACCGTCACCGTAGTGTCGGTAGAATTGCCCGTTCCGGTGTAGGTTCCCACGGCGAGCTTTGCGCCGCCGTCCGCCACGGCCTTGAGCGCGGCGTCGATCTTTGCGTTGTCGGCGTTGAAGTCGTCCATCATGATGCGGTCGGACTTCGCCCATTGGTTGAGCTGATAGTTGGTGGTATGATTACTTGCCAAAAAAGTATCCTCCGTAAGTGTGAAATTCCGAGGATTTCCGCCGGTTTTATGATTTTTTCTTACGGCGAAAATCCCTCGAATCACTTGAAAGAGTGATTCGCCGGTTTGGTGTCCATCCGCGTGCAACGAAGGCAAAAAAATTTCCGACTTGACATTTTCGCCCGTCGGATTATAATGGAAGCAGAAAGGGACGCTGCGACAAGCGGTCGGCCCGATTAGGAGTTTTCTAAAATACTTTTAGAAAACCGTCACCGTGCCGGGTGGCGGTTTTCGCGTTTCTTTATCATAATCGTTACCGTAAAGGAACCGATATGTAAAGTGATCCGCATGGTCTCACCCCCTTTCGGGTGGTGTGGCCGACCGCCTGCCGTCTGTGCAGCGTCCCTCAAAACGATTGTACCATGCCGCGCGAAAAAGTCAAGCCCTCCCAATCGGGAGGGCTTGCTGCGTTTACAGGCTGATCGCGCCGTCGGCGCTTTGCGCGTCCGCGAGCAGGGGCGCGCACTCAGACAGAAAGCGCTCGACCTGCTGCGCGCAGCGGCCGGTGTAGAGCGCGGGGTCCATGACGGCGTCGAGCTCCGCACGGGTCATGCCGAAGGCGGGATCGGCGGCGAGACGGTCGAGCAGGTCGCAGCGCTCGCCCTCCTTCATGCGCGCGTTCGCCGCCATGGAATGCTGCCGGATACGCTCGTGCAGCTCCTGCCGGTCGCCGCCGCGCTTAACGGCCTCCATCATGATGTTCTCGGTGGCGAGGAAGGGCAGGTATTCGCGGATGGTGCGGTCAACGATCTTCTCGTTGACGTGCAGGCCGTTGGTGACATTCTGGCACAGACGCAGCACGGCGTCCGCGCAGAGGAAACCCTCGGGCAGGGCGATGCGGCGGTTGGCGGAGTCGTCGAGCGTGCGCTCGAGCCATTGGACGCTCGCGGTCATGGGGGCGTTGGCGGCGTCGGCCATCAGATAGCGGCTGAGCGAGCAGATGCGCTCGCAGCGCATGGGGTTGCGCTTGTAGGCCATGGCGGACGAGCCGATCTGGTTTTTCTCGAACGGCTCCTCGATCTGCCGGTCGTGCTGGAGCAGACGGATGTCGTTCGCCATGCGGTAGGCGCTCTGCGCGAGGGAGGAGAGGACGTTCAGGATGCGGCTGTCGGTCTTGCGCGGGTAGGTCTGGCCGCAGACGGAGAAGCAGCGGTCGAAGCCGAACTCCGCGGCGATGCGGCGGTTCATCTCGTCGATCTTCGCGCCGTCGCCGTCAAAGAGGTCCATGAAGCTGGCCTCGGTGCCGGTCGTGCCGCGGCAGCCGAGGAATTTCAGCGTGACAAGGACGTGGTCGAGCTCCTCGAGGTCGCTGAGAAAATCCTGCATCCAGAGCGCCGCGCGCTTGCCGACGGTCACGGGCTGCGCGGGCTGGTAGTGCGTGTAGCCGAGGGTGGGCGTGGCGGCGTATTCGCGCGCGAACGCGGCGAGGTTCGCCAGCACACCGAGCAGCTCACCGCGCAGATAGCGCAGACCGTCGCGATAGAGAATGAGATCGGCGTTGTCGGTGACGTAGCAGCTCGTCGCGCCGAGGTGGAGGATGCCGGCGGCGGACGGCGCGGCCTTGCCGTAGGCATAGACGTGCGCCATCACATCGTGGCGCACCTCGCGCTCGCGCTGCTCGGCCACAGCGTAGTCAATGTCGGTGATGTGTGAGGCCAGCTCCGCGACCTGTTCGGCGGTGATGGGCAGTCCCAGCTCGTGCTCCGCGCGGGCGAGCGCGGTCCACAGCCGCCGCCATGTCTGAAAGCGCATATCGGCGGAGAACAGGTGCAGCATATACGGCGACGCGTAGCGCGACGACAGGGGAGATTCGTAAACGTCTTTGCTCATGGCTCGTTCCTCTTTTCTGATTTGCTTTATTGTACCGAAAAATCCGTGGCTTGTCCACACGAAAGAAAATGGAACGGCGCTGCCGTTCCATTTTTCTTATCGGAGAATGAGACTTTCTCTTTCCGCGCCGACTGACACATAGCCGATGGGACAGCCGATGGCCTTTTCCACATATTCGACGTAGCTGCGCGCGGCCTCGGGCAGGTCCTCCCAGCGGCGGGCGCCGGAGATGTCGCACTGCCAGCCGGGCATATACTCCATGACGGGTTTGGCGCGTTCGAGAAGGACAGGGAAGGGGAACTCGTCGGTCTGCACGCCGTCGATCTCATAGTGGGCGCACAGAGGGATCTTGTCCATGTAGCTGAGCACGTCGAGCTTCGTGAGGGCGATGCTCGTCGCGCCCTGCATCTCCACGCCGTAGCGCGTCGCCACGAGGTCGATGGGGCCTACGCGGCGGGGACGGCCGGTCTTTGCGCCGAACTCCGCGCCGGCTTCGCGCAGCTTTGCCGCTTCATCGCCGAACCACTCGCAGGTGAAGGGACCCTCGCCCACGCAGGAGGAGTAAGCCTTGACCACGCCCACGACCTCGTCGAGCTTTGCGGTGGGCAGACCCGAGCCGACCGGCGCATAGGCGGCGATGGCGTTGGAGGAGGTGGTGTAGGGATAGATGCCGTAGTCCAGATCGCGCAGCGCGCCGAGCTGGGCCTCGAAGAGGATGCGCTTGCCGTTCGCCTGCGCCTCGCGCAGGAGCGCCGTAGTGTTGGCGACGAAGGGCTTGATCTTCGCGCCGAAGTCGTCGATCCACGCCGTCAGCTCGTCCATGGTATAGCCCTTTGCGCCGTAGACACGGGTGAGCGTGAGGTTCTTCCACTCGAGCAGGTCGGCCAGATGCGCCTTGAGGTGCTCGGGGTGGAGCAGCTCGCCGGCAAGCACGGTCTTCTTCTGATACTTGTCGGAATAGAACGGCGCGATGCCCTGCTTGGTGGAGCCGTACTTCTTGTCCTTGAGGCGCGCTTCCTCCAGCGCATCGAGCTCGCGGTGCCACGGCAGCAGCAGAGAGGCGCGCTCGCTGACCTTCAGGTTCTCCGGTGTGATCGCCACGCCTGCGGCGCGCAGGGCCTCGATCTCGTCATACAGGTTCTCGCAGTCGAGCGCCACGCCGTTGCCGAGAATGTTCACCACGCCCTCGCGGAAGATACCGCTGGGCAGCAGATGCAGGGCGAACTTGCCCTTATCGTTCACGACGGTGTGGCCCGCGTTGCCGCCGCCTTGATAGCGCACGACCACGTCGAAATGGTCGGTGAGGTAGTCGACCATGCGGCCCTTGCCCTCGTCGCCCCAGTTGATGCCTACGATCGCACAATTCGCCATGATAATAGCCTCCTGAATATTTCCTCCGTATACGAGAGATACGGTTTGCGTCAAAACGCCAGCTTTAGCATTATACGGGATATCAAGGCATAAGAAAAGAATTGATTTGATATACTTATCATTCGTGCGGCTAATAACGAAATGAAGAAAGGACGACCTTGCAGATCACGGCAAAAGAGCTCGTGCATTTGACGGAAAATAACGGTATCGTGAAGAAAATGCTGCAAGAAAGGAGCCAGAGAATATCTGGCTCCCTTGCTGTACCGCTATGAAATTTTCTTTTGCGCTTACTGCAGCAGCAGGAGGCTGAAGACGAGCGTGAAGAGCGCGACCGTCTCGATGATGCCGATGACGATGAAGAAGTTTGCCGTGCCCTTGCCGGTCTCGCCGAGCGCGTCGGCGCTCGCTGCGGCGACCTTGCCCTGGAAGAACGCGGACAGGCCGATGGCGAGACCCGCGAAGATGCCCGTAAACATGGCGAGCGCGGGATCGGCGCCGGAGGCCACGGCGCTGCGGATGAAGTTCATCAGCAGGAAGCCGTAGATGGTCTGCGTCAGCGGAGCGCCGGAGAAGGCGACCATGATGAAGGGAGCGGGCTTACCGTTCGCGTAGCACTTCTTCCACGCGCCAACGCTCGCCTGTGCCGCGAAGCCCGCGCCGAACGCGCTGCCCATGGCGGACAGGCCCAGCGCACACGCCATACCAATAAATTCAATGCTCATAATACGTTTCTCCTCTTTTTGATTATTTTCTGATCTTATCCAGTTTTTTGAACGGCGCGTAGGCGATGCCGGTCCACTCCATGCCAAGCTGACCGGAGAATTCCAGCAGATTCAATCGCACGCCGTGGACCACCACGGACAGCAGGCCCATCACGATGTTCAGTCCGTGGCCGACGAGCATGATGAGGATGCCGACGACGACCAGCGGCCCCTTGAAGCCGAGCGCCATGTTGTTAAAGCTCTGCGCGATGGCGAGCGACGCCATGCCGACGGCAAACAGACGGATGTAGCTCATGATGTTGCCGAAGGCGCTGATGGTGTTGAGGAACACCGTGAAGGCGTTGCCGAGGCCAGCCTTGAGACCCTGCGCGAAGGTCTTGTCCGGCGACATACCGCCGAAGCACACGACCAGCACAAAGCCGAGGAGGACCACCGCGGCAATGGGCGTGAGGTTCACCTGCTCGCCGATGACGAGGTAGAGCACCACGAAATACAGCGCGCAGATCGCGCACAGCCAGCCGAGGTCGGCGACCCAACTGAGGTCCTTCTCTCGCGTCTTGCGGCGGATGTTCATCACGCACGCCAGCGAGAGCTGGACCGTGCCGAGGATGAAGCAGAATTTCATGACGCTGTTCTGCTGCTGGGTGGTGGTGACGTTGAAATACTCGGGGTAGTTCGCAAAGGTCGGCACGACCAGCGAGCGGAGCAGCGGCACATCCATCGCGCCCTCAAGCCCGAACCAGGTGCCGGTCATCGCGCCCCAGACGATGGTGGCGATGGAGAGCACCCACAAAAGCTGCACGGCGTCGGAGGGCTTCTTGCTCTTCACCGTCAAGGCCGCGGCGGTCAGCAGGAACAGGCAGCCGTAGCCTGCGTCGCCGATGATCATGGCGAAGAAGAGCGTGAAGAAGCCGAGGAACCAGAACGAGATATCGTACTCGCGGTAGCCCGGCACGGTGCCGAGGATATCGAACACGGGCGCGATGAGCCGCGTGACCCTGGTGTACTTGATCTTGGTCGGCACCTTGTCGTCGTCCGCCGCCGGATCGTCCATGGCCCAGGCCCAGTGCTCCCTTGCGGCAGCGGCCTTGAAGCGCTCCGCCTCGTCGACGGGGAGGTAGCCGGTCAGCCACACGAGTCCGTCCCCGCTCTCTGAGGTATTGCGCACAGAGGAATAGTCCGCGTCGTTCTGCGTTTTGAGCAGCTGCTCGCGGAAGCTGGGCAAATGCTTCGCCGCGGCCTTGAGCTGCGCGCCGCACTCGGTCAGACCGCGCTCACAGTCGGCGATCTCCTGTCGGTACTCGTCAAGGCTCTTTTCCGGCGGGATGAACTCGCCGGCGGCGCAGGAGGCGGGCAGCGCACCGAGGATGGCGACGGTCTGCTGCTTCCCGACCGGCGCGAGCCGGAGGAAGCGCACCTCCTCGTCCGCTTCGAGCGAAGCGAGGAGCTTTTTGTCCACGCGGCAGAAGTGCAGCTCGAAGCCCTGCGCCTTTAATTCCTTGATCTCGGCGGGGGAGAAGCTGCCCCAGCCGGCGAGCGTGTCGCACGCGCTGACTGCGGCGGCGCGCTCGGTCTCCAATGCTTTTTTGCGTTCCAGACAGGCGTTGAGCCCGTCGTAGAGCTGCTTGAATTTCACGTCGTCGAGCGTTTCCGCTTCGACCTCGCTCACCCCCTGCTCCTCGAGCACGGTGATGAGCCGCGAGAGGGCGGCGAAGCGCTCCAGATAGCCTTGGTCGGCGTCCGCCTTTTCCGCGAAATGGACGATGCCGAGCGCGCGCAGCGCGTCGAGCAGCTCCGTTTTCTGCGTTTGCGCGGCGACGATGTGAACGACCTTCATTTTCTCAATCATCGCGCCGCCTCCTGTAGCTTTTTCTTGGCGATCTTGCCGCGCACGACCGCGGAGGTCTGCTGGTCGCCGAGGTAGATGCCGATGACGCGGATGTTCTCCCGCGCCTCGGGGATCTTGACCTTTTCAAACAGGTTCACGCGCTGCGCGGTGGAGCGCAGCTCCCGTTCGAGCAGCTCGACCTGCGTGCGCAGCGTCTTGACCAGCGCGTCCAGCCGCGCGATCTCGCGCAGCGTGACCACGGCGGTGTCCACCCAGAGCGGATAGTCCGCGACGTCGTAGGAGATCCCCTCGAAGGTCAGCTCCTCAAAGACCGGCACGATCACGCCGGCGATGTTGTGGTCGCGGCAGACAACGTCCTTCGGACGGATGAGCGAATCGAGCCGCATCCCCTCGGGGAAGCTGCCGTTTTCGGCGAACACCGCGATCCAGCCGTCCAGACCGTCGACGATCTTCAGCCGTTCGGCCTCGACCCTCTCAAGCTGCGCCGTCACCTGCATCACGACCGACTGGAGCTGCTGCTTTTTCAGCTGCAGCGTCGGCAGATAGCGCTGGAACTGCTTGAGCCGGTCCTTTTGGACCTTCAGTTCATTCTTCGTTAGTTTGACAGCCATACGCGCTCCCTCAGTTCAAGGCGTCCTTTTTCGGCCATCTTTCCTGAAGCAGGCTCGTCTTCAGACCTGTTTCGTTCGGCTCAAAGCACTCGGCAAGAATTTCCCAGCCGAGGTCCAGCGCTTCCTCCAGAGGGATGTTCACGCTTAGGTCCATCAGCTTCGTTTCAAAGAGGTGGCCGTACTTGAGCAGCTTCTCGTCCCATTCGGACATCATGAAGCCCATGGACTTCTTCTCAAGGCTTTCCTTGTAGGCGCTGTATAGGCGAATCATGCCGTCCATTAGGGCACGGTGGTCGCTGCGCGTCGTGCCGTTGACGTTCTGCTTGAGACGTGAGAGCGAGCCGAACGGCTCGATGTGGCCGTTTTTGAGGTAATACTGGCCCTCGGTGATATAGCCCGTGTTGTCCGGCACGGGGTGGGTGACGTCGTCACCGGGCATCGTAGTGACGCCGAGGATGGTGATGGAGCCCGCGCCCTCGAAGTCGACCGCCTTCTCATAGCGCGAGGCAAGGCAGCTGTATAGGTCGCCGGGGTAGCCGCGGTTGGACGGCACCTGCTCCATCGTGATGGCCATTTCCTTCTGCGCGTCGGCGAAGTTGGTCATGTCGGTCAGCAGCACAAGCACGCGCTTGCCGGCAAGGGCGAACTGCTCCGCCACGGCGAGCGACAGGTCGGGCACGAGCGTACATTCCACCGTCGGGTCGGACGCCGTGTGGACGAACATGACCGTGCGGCCCATCGCGCCGCTCTTTTCGAGCGTGTCGCGGAAGAAGAGATAGTCGTCGTATTTCAGGCCCATGCCGCCGAGGACGATGACGTCGACCTCCGCCTGCATGGCGATGCGGGCGAGCAGTTGGTTGTAGGGCTCGCCGGAAACGGAGAAGATGGGCAGCTTTTGGCTCTCAACGAGGGTGTTGAACACGTCGATCATCGGGATGCCGGTGCGGATCATGCGCTTGGGCACGATGCGCTTGGCGGGGTTGACGGAGGGTCCGCCGATGGGGATCATATTTTCGCTCAGCGCGGGGCCGTTGTCGCGCGGCACGCCCGCGCCGTCGAACACGCGCCCGAGCAGGTCGTCGGAAAACGAGACCATCATGGGCCGCCCGAGGAAGCGCACGGTGTCGGTCGTGCTGACGCCCTGCGTGCCGGCGAAGACTTGCAGGGAGACGAGGTCGCCGCCGAGCTTGATGACGCTCGCGTAGCTCTCGCCGACGAGGGCAAGGTCGCCGCTGCGCACGCCCGAGGCGCGCACGGTCACGACGTTGCCGACAATAGATTCGATCTTGGTGTAAACCTTCTGCATTCTGAAACCCTCCTTAACCCGTTACCTTGCTCCGGTAAAGGTCCGTGAGCTTCGTTTCCTGCGCCGCAAATTCCGGCGTGCCGTAGACCGTGCCGTGCCAGTCGAGAAATTCCTGACGCACCTGATTGAAGAAGGCGCGGATCTCCTTTTTGTCGCTGAGCGCGTAATCGCGCGTGAGCACGTCGTAGAGCACGTTGAACTCGTGCGCCTGACGCTCCGGCTCGCAGGCCGCGTCGATGGGATCGAAGGAGTTCTGCTGCAGGTACACGGCGTCGAGCAGCTCGCCCTTCTGGTAGATGATGTAGTCCTCGGCCGAGGTGCCCTCTTCACCGATAACCTTCATCATCTGGTTGATCTCGCTGCTGCGGCGGAGGATGCCGCGGGCCTCCTCCACACGCGCCATGTCCACCACGCCCTGATACTTCGACCAGGAATCAATGGGATGGATGGAGGGGTACTTGCGCGCGTCGGAGCGCTCGCGGGAGAGGCCGTGGAACGCGCCGACGACCTTGAGCGTCGCCTGCGTGACCGGCTCTTCAAAGTTGCCACCCGCGGGAGAGACCGTGCCGCCGATGGTGACGGAGGCGATCCTGCCGTTTCTCAGGCGGACCTTGCCCGCGCGCTCATAGAACGCGGCGATGACGGATTCGAGGTAGGCGGGGAAGGCTTCCTCGCCGGGGATCTCCTCCAGTCGGCCGCTCATCTCGCGCATGGCCTGCGCCCAGCGGCTCGTGGAGTCCGCCAGCAGCAGGACGTTGAGCCCCATCTGGCGGTAATATTCTGCCATCGTCACCGCCGTGTACACGGACGCTTCACGCGCCGCGACCGGCATGGACGAGGTGTTGCAGATGATGATGGTGCGCTCCATCAGCGAGCGGCCCGTGCGCGGGTCGGTCAGCTCGGGGAATTCCTTGAGCACCTCCACGACCTCGCCGGCGCGCTCGCCGCAGGCGGCAACGATGACGATGTCGACGTCGGCGTTCTTCGCCTCCATATGCTGCAGCACGGTCTTGCCCGCGCCGAACGGGCCGGGCACGCAGAAGGTGCCGCCCTTGGCGACCGGCAGGAAGGTGTCGATGCAGCGGATCTTGGTCACCAGTGTCTCGTCGGGACGCAGACGCTCCTCATAGCAGCGGATGGGCTGCTTGACCGGCCAGGAAAAGACCATGCTCAGCGCCTTCTCCTCGCCCGCGCTGTTTTCCAGCACCGCGACGGTGGAGCGGACGTGATAGCTGCCCTTTTCCTTCACGCTCTTCACGCGCCAACCCTCGTCCTTGAGGTCGAAGGGCGTCATGATGAGGTGTGTGAACTGTCCCTCCGGCACGCTGCCGACCGCGTCGCCCGCGAGCACGGCGTCGCCGGGCTTGACGAGCGGAGTAAACTCCCATTCCTTGTCGGGGATGGGGTCAAGGTATACGCCGCGCTCGAGGAAGAAGCCGCATTGCTCGGCAAGCTTCGGCAGAGGATTCTGCAAGCCGTCGTACACCTGCGTCAGAAGGCCGGGGCCGAGCTCGACGCTCAGCAGCTCGCCGGTCAGCTCGACCTCGTCGCCGACCTGAATGCCGTTGGTCATTTCATAGATCTGCATACTCACGGCGTCGCCGCTGATGCGGATGACCTCGCCCTTGAGGCGGTCATTGCCGATCTTGACGAAGCCGACTTCGTTTTTTCGAACGGAGCCCGAGAACCTTGCCGAGACAAGGTTGCCGTTGACTCCGGTCACATAGCCTGTCACTTTCTCCATTTCGTTTCTCCCGTTTTCTTATAGGCTGAATATCTGCTGGCGGACCTGTCCGAGCAGAGTGTCGAAGGCGGCCTTGCCCTCGTCATGGCGGAAGACGCGCTGCCGTTCGAGCAGCCGCAGCTTCAGCGCGTAGCCGTAGAGCGCGCAGTCGTCGAAGCTGTGCAGGCCCACTAGCTCGTCCAGACGGTCAAATTCCAGCGCGAGCAGCAGCCGCTCACCCTCGAGCGGGTCCTTCGCGTTCACCGCCGCGGTGACGGTCTGCGTCACGGCGGCGTCGCGCTCGTTCGGCGCGGCGCAACTCTCGCCGCGCTTCACGCGCCGCTGATAGGTCAGCTCGCCCTGCAGCACGCGGTAAAAGGCCGCCCACCGGCTCACGAAGCCGCCGTCCTCCGAGCGCACCGTCAGTTCCTCGAGCGAGCGGTAGACCCTGTCGCTCACCGCGCCCCGGCATTGGCCGAGAAACGCGGCGTAATCCAGCGGCGGGGCGTCGCCCGCGCGGAGCATCGGCAGGCTCGAGATCAAGTAGTAATAGGAAGCCAAGAGCGTCCCTCCTTAAATGCGAAGCTCGCGGAAGAAGGGGGCAAGCTGCTCCGCCAGCTCCTCGTCGGAGCAGTCGATGTAGCCCGAGCCGTCCTTGGCGCACAGGCGGAAGCCCATGCGGACCTTTTTGGAGAGCCGCAGCTCCAGCCCCGCCTTGAGCTCGCCGGCGAGCTCGCTTTTGAGCGCGTCCGTGACGGAGGCGACCTCTGCGGCGTAGGCGGAGGCATCCTCGCCCTGCAGCGCGGCGGTGATGAGAGACGCGAGCGCCTTGTCGTCGAGCGCCTTGCGCGTGTCCTGCGCGAGCAGCTTCGTCAGCTCCGCGCCGATCTCCTGCCGGAAGGCGAGCACGGCGTCGCGCTTCGCCTGCTCGGCGCTGAGCCGGGCGCTGGCCTTGAATACGTCGATCTCCGCCTGCGCGTCCGCGCGCAGCTTGTCCGCCTCGCTCCTCGCGTCGGCGACGATCTTTTCCGCCTGGGCCTTGGCGTCGGCAAGGATCTGCGCGGCCTCGCGGTTCGCGCTCTCGATGCCGTCCTTTTTGATGGAGGATACCAGATCCTGAATTTGAAGCTCCATAAAATCCGCCTTTCTGTGTTTATGTGAGTAAAATTTCGTAATCAAGCTAAAATATAGCGCACAATGCCGAAGAAATCAAGAAAATGCAAAGAAATCGAATGATTCATTTTTTCAATAGTGCCTAAAAAATGGGCAATGATGCGGAAAATATTATAACCGTCCGCGCGGAAGCCTAACCGTCGCCTTGCTCTTCCCATGGCGGTGTGCTATACTGGGCCTGTTATAAAAGAGAAAAGGAGAACGCTTCCCATGCCTGCCTTCGATCCGCTGACCTACCGCTATGCCTCGCGGCGCAATGTCGTCTACGCCAAAAATGCCGTCGCCTGCACGTCTGTGCCGCTCGGCGCGCAGATCGGACTGGACGTGATGAAATCCAGCGGCAACGCCGTGGACGCCGCCGTGGCGATGGCCGCAGCCATGCCGCTGCTCGAGCCGACCGGCAACGGCCTCGGTTCGGACTGCTTCGCGCTCGTGTGGCTCGAGCGGGACAAACGGCTCTACGGCCTCAACGCCAGCGGTGTCGCGCCGATGGCGCTGAGCGCAGAGAAGGTCCGTGCGATGGGCTATACGGAGATGCCGAAGGCCGGATGGCTGCCGACGATGGTGCCCGGAGCGCCCGCGGGCTGGGCGGAGCTGAACCGCCGCTTCGGCACGAAGCCGCTCACCGAGCTGTTTGCGCCCGCCATTTCCTATGCCGAGGAGGGCTATCCCGTGCCGGTGAACGTCGCGCGGCAGTGGGCGCGCGACAGCCGCCGCATCGCCGGGGCGATGGCGAAGAACGCCGCGCCGCACGAATACTGGTGGCAGAGCTTTATGAAGCCGGACGGCACGCCCTACCGCGCGGGCGAGCTGTTCCGCCTTCCGGACTATGCCGCGACGCTGCGCTTCCTCGCCGCGACGGACTGCGAGAGCTATTACCGCGGCGCGCTGATGGAGCGGATCGTCGCGTTCTCCCGCGCGACCGGCGGGTACTTCTGCGAGGACGACTTCCGCAATTATCACCCCGAATGGGTCGAGCCCATCACGCAGGACTACCGCGGCTATACGGTCTGTGAGATCCCGCCGAACGGCCACGGCATCACGGTGCTCATGGCGCTCGGCATTCTGAACGGCATGACCATGCCGGAAAAACGCGAGAGCGCCGAGCACTATCACAGGGTGATGGAGGCCATCAAGCTCGCCTTTGCCGACACGAGGGCCTACGTTGCCGATCCGCGCTATATGAAAACCAGGGTCAGCGAGCTGCTGGATCCCGCCTATCTCGCCGCGCGCCGCGCGCTCATCACCGACCGCGCGCTGGAGCCGAGGGCGGGCGACCCGCACTGCGGCGGCACCATCTATCTCTGCACCGCCGACCGCGAGGGCAATATGGTCTCGTTTATCCAAAGCAACTACACCACCTTCGGCGCGGGCGTCGCCGTGCCGGGGACGGGCATCTCGCTCCAGAACCGCGGCGCGAATTTCTCGCTCGACCCCGCAAGCGATAACTGCCTTGCCGGCGGCAAGAAGTCCTACCACACCATCATTCCCGGCTTCCTGCTCAAGGACGGCGCCGCCGTCGGCCCGTTCGGCGTGATGGGCGCGTTCATGCAGCCGCAGGGTCAGACCGAGGTCCTCGTCAACACGCTCGATTATCACATGAACCCGCAGGAGGCGCTTGACGCGCCGCGCATCCAATGGATCGGCGGCAGGAGGCTCGAGCTGGAGCGTGAGGCAGGCGAGGCCATTGCCGACGAGCTGCGCGCGATGGGCCATGAGGTCACGGTCGTGGACGACCGCATTTCGATGGGCCGCGGTCAGATCATCTGGCGCGGAGAGGACGGCGTTTACACGGCAGGCACCGAGCCGCGCTGCGACGGCGCAGTCGCCGCGTGGTAAAGAAAGCTGTCGTATGATTATATGAGAATATGGAAAGAGCCGCATTCCCGGTGCAGGGAACGCGGCTCTTTTTGCGTGCTTGCGGCTTGGAGTGTGTGCTGCGGCCGTGTCTCAGAGGTTGGCGTGCTCCATCAAGTCGATGAGCACGCGGATGCCCTGCAGATAGGCGCGGACCAGAATGCGCTCGTTCGTCCCGTGGACGCCGGAGGCGGCCTCCTCGGGCTCCGCCATGAAGGGCGAGCAGCGCAGGCAGGTGTCGCAGATCTGCTCGTATTGGTGCGCGTCGGTCGCGCCGGCGGTCATGGACGGAACGAACACCACGTCGGGGTAGTAGCGCCGCATACTGTCCACCACCGTGCGGTAGCCGTAGCCATCGCGCCGGGCCGTGGCGGAGGGATCGTTGGCCTGCTGGTAGCGCAGCTCCACGGTCGGGTCCTCCACCGCCGCGCGGCAGTGCGCCATCACGCTCTCGACCGTGTCGCCGTCGGCAAGACGGAGGTTGATGACTGCCTGCATATCCTGCGGCATCACGTTGCAGGCCCTGCTGCTGCCCTGAATGACGGTGGGGGCAATGGTCGTGGTGACAAAGGGAAAGAGCGCGGGGGACTGATAGCAGTAGGCCGCGATGGCGTCTGCATTCGCGCGGACGTCTCGCGTCAGCGTTTTGAGCGGTTCGGCGGTGATGTAGGGTGCGAGCGTTTCGAACGCGCCCATCATGGCGGGATTGAGCCGCACGGGGAACGGGCTGCGGACGATGTCCGCGATGGCGCAGGCGAGATGGGCAAGCGAGGTGCCGCCGTAGGGGCGGCTCGAGTGCCCGCCGATGGAGCGGACCGTCAGCTCCAGATCGGCATAGCCCTTCTCCATCAGATCGACCTGCGCGATGGAAATGTCGGGCGCGCCGAAGGCCGTGCCGGATTCAATCTTGCCGCCGCCCTCGTCTAAAACGAATTCCAGCGTCACGCCCTGCGCCTTGAGGTGGTCGGAGATCGCCAGCGCGCCGGTGTTGAGCGTTTCCTCATCGTCGCCGAAGGCGAGGTAGGCCGTGCGCCGGAAGGTCCTGCCGCGGGCGTGCAGATACTCTGCGGCCTCGAGTACGCCGAAGACCTGCTCCTTAATATCCAGCGTGCCGCGGCCCCAGATGTAGCCGTCCGCCACCGCGCCGGAGAAGGCAGGATAGGTCCAGTCCTGCTCCGTGCCCTCGACCACCGGCACCACGTCCTGATGGGACATATACAGGCAGGGACGCAGCGTTTCGTCGCTGCCGGGGATGGTGATGAGCACGGCATGGTGACCGAGCCGCTCAAAGGTGCCCGCGCGCATGACATGGGGATAGCTTGCCTTCATGTGCGCGTGGAGCGCGTCGAACGTGCTGTAATCGGTTAGGCTGTGGTCGGCGTAGTTGACGGTCCGGCATTGGATCGCCTGCGACAGGCGCGCGACCGCGCCCTCGGCGTCGAGGTCGGGATAATTGCCCTCGAGGGCAAAGAAATCGGTGATCTTCTTCGTCATGCCATTTTGTCCTCCAGATAGCGGCTGAGAAATTCGCGCGTGCGGCTCTCCTTCGGATTCCCGAAGACCTCGCGCGGTGAGCCCTGCTCTAAAATGACGCCCTGATCCATGAATACCACGCGGTCGCTGACTTCCTTGGCGAAGGCCATCTCGTGCGTCACGACGACCATGGTCATGCCCTCCTGTGCCAGATGCTTCATCACATCCAGCACCTCGCCCACGATCTCGGGGTCGAGGGCGCTCGTCGGCTCGTCGAAGAGCATGATCTCGGGCTCCATGCACAGCGCCCGCGCGATGGCGACGCGCTGCTTCTGCCCGCCGGAGAGACGGCGGGAGTCGGCGTGGATGAAATCCTCCAGTCCCACGGCCTTGAGGTGGCGGATGGCCGTCTCCTCGGCCTGCGCCCTGGGGATGTGCCGCACCGTCATGGGCGCGAGCGTGCAGTTGTCCAGCACGGACTTGTTGTTGAAAAGGTTGAAGCCCTGAAACACCATGCCGATCTTCTGCCGCAGGGCGTTGAGGTCGACCTTGAGGTTCATGAGATCCTGCCCGTCAAACCAAATGTGGCCGGAATCGGCCTCCTCCAGCAGATTGATGCAGCGCAGCAGCGTGGACTTGCCGGAGCCGGACGCGCCGATGATGCACACGACCTCGCCGCGGTTGACCTCCAAGTCGATGCCCTTGAGCACATGGAGATCGCCGAAGGACTTTTCGAGCTGTTCGATTTTGATGATGGGATCGTTCGTCATAGCGCCCTCCTGTCAGTTCGAGCTGGGGAGTCCCAGATCGATGGTTTGATTGCCTTGACGCCGCTTCGTACCGTCCGGCGCGGTCATCCTTTCCGTGATGGCCTTGAGCAGGAGTGAGGAAAGATACGTCAGGAACAGGTAAACGATGGCGGCGATGAGGTAGCACTCGGTGCCCTTATAATAAATGCCGGCGACCGAGCGGGTCATGAACATCAGGTCGGATACGCCCAGCACGCACAGCACGGAGGAATCCTTGATGTTGATGATGAACTCATTGCCGATGGCAGGCAGCGAATTTTTGATGGCCTGCGGGAAAACGACCCTGTGCATGGCCTGCCAGTGCGTCATGCCGAGCGAACGCGCGGCCTCCATCTGTCCCGCGTCGACGGCGAGGATGCCGCCGCGCAGCACCTCGGCAAGATACGCGGTCGAGTTGAGCGAGATCGTGATAAGACCGGAGATGAAGAGCGACCAGACGCGGTTGATCTCCGTGACGCTCATGCCGGTGCGCTTGAAGAGATTGAAGATCGCGTAGTAGAAGATGAGGGACTGCACCATCATCGGTGTGCCGCGGATGACGAAGATGTAGAAGCGGGCGAATTTGTTCGCGACGATCTTGATGAGCTTCACAAAGTCGTTGCTGCGCTTGTCGGGCTCCTGAATGCGGAGAAAGACCATGAGAAGCGCCAGCACGAACGCGATCGCCGTGCCGGCCAGCGCGAGCTGAACGGTCGTCCACACGCCGGTGACGAAGAGCGAGCGCTGGTTGTAGGCCATGTAGACCATGGAGGAGAGCGTGCCGGTGGGGTTGCTCTCGGCATGAACGGCGGCGTAAACGACGTAGGCGAACTTGAGCACAAAGCGGTCAAGCGCAAGCAGCGAGGCAGCCGCAGTGTCCAGATAGGAGAGATAGCGGCTCAGCCGCACGAGGACCGGGCGCTTGAGGATCGTCTCGCCGTAGCTGTTCCAATGCGTCCATTTCACGAGCAGCGCCAGCATGCTGACGGTCAGGAAGAGATAGCAGACCGCGGCGAGCGCCGTGCCGGGCACGGAGCCGGCGGGCAGAAAGCTGTACGGACTGGGTGCGGAATACCACAGGCTTAGGCCGGCAAGGGCGATGACGCTGCCGCCCAGATAAACATAACGGTGGTCCCGTGCGATGAAGCTCTGACCGCGGGACGCGGGGGTTCCTCTCATGGTGCTTCCTCCTTATGCGGTGTGACGCCGCCGGTTACTTCGGCTGGTTGGCGACGGCGGTGTTCCACATCTCGGTGCGCGCGTCGCTGTCGATGGTGGCAAGGATCTCGTTGATCTGCGCGAGCAGCTCGGTGTCGGACTTGCGCAGGCCCACGCAGGAGCCCTTGGCCGGCAGCGTGAAGCCGTTGCCCTCGCTGAAGGTGATGAGACGGAAATCGGGATTTGAGGCGAGGTAGCCCGGGGCGCTCTCCTCGTTGATGACGATGGCGTCGCAGGTGCCCTGCTGCAGGCGGGAGATCATATCGGGCACGCTGCCGACAGGGCTGAGGTGGTCGACGCCCTCGATCTGGTCGATGACGTCGTCGAGCGCGGTGCCCTGCTGACCGAGCACGGCGGCGCCGGAGAAGTCTTGAATGGAGGCCGCGTTCTCATACTTGGAGCCGGCGAGCACCATCATGCTGTAGATCGTCTCCTTATATGGGTCGGAGAAGCTGATGGATTCGCGGCGCTCGGCGGTGTCCATCATGCCGGCGATGATGGCGTCGATCTGGCCCTGGTTGAGGGCGTCGATCAGGCCGTCCCAGCTGAGCTTGACGATGACCAGCTCCTTGCCGAGCTGATCGGCGAGGATGCGCGCGATCTGCACGTCGTAGCCCTCGGCGTAAGCGCCGGCAACGTTCTCCACGGGAACATTGGTGTCGGTCGCGGCGCTCTCCTGCCAGTTGCTCGGCGCGTAGGCACATTCCATGCCGACGCGGAACTGGCTGCTTTCGGCCGCGGGAGGATCGGTTTCCTCGGCGGGAGTGTCTGCGTCCTGCGCGGGGGACGTCGTGCCCGCGCCGCAGGCGGTGAGGGCGAGCAGCATAAGGGCTGCGAGCAGGGTGGCGATGGTTCTTCTGAGGTTCATGGTGTTGCTTCCTTTCTGAATGGAAATTGGCTCCGTGGGGGGCGGCCCTTCGTTGTCCGCGCCAACGAGTTCGGAAACAGAAAAAGCCGTAAATGCTCGTGTGGAGCATTTACGGCAAATAATCTGCAATACCGGCAAAACCGAAACCGGCCTGCCGACTCTTCGATAGCGCTCCACAAATTGTGACAGTCCGGCGGATCTTCTCCGACGAGCCAGCAGAAAACGGCACAGGAACCGTTCCCCACTTCGGCGGCTTCCCCTTTCCCTTTGTCCCGGATCTCTGCTCCGTGTGAACTCGGTACTCTTGTCGGCCGCGCCTCTATCTCGCTCAACTGAATTGAGCTTATTCAATTGTTGACGTGAAGATACTACGGCGGCGCGCAAATGTCAAGCCCCCGCGGAGCGGTTCTCAAATTCTTGACAATCTTGCGCCGAAAATCCTCGCCGGCTTGTAGAATTTTACTACTCGCGCGGTTATTTATGCGCGGCAAAAGCGCACGGAAAGGCGCGAGACGCCCGCTTAACGGAATATTTATGCTCTCTGCCGCTCTGCGCGTCCCTGCCGCGGCGCATGACCTCGCACACGAGCTCATATACTGGCTCCGGACGACAAGCCGGCAGCCTGAATATAGATGTCATTTCTGCATGACGGTGCAACAACGCAGAATGGTTTGACGAGAGGGCAAGAGGCGACGGTAACAATGCTCCCTCCATGTTTGACGGCTTGTTCTTCACTGTCTCTCATGGAGGGAGCATATCATTGGCAGATGGCCCCTTTATCGCGTGTCAAATTTTCTGTAAGCGTTCCGCACGGCAGACGTTATTGCGCGGATGTGTGCAAAATGCGGGCGACCCGGCGCAATCGGTCAAAGGCTCTTCACGAGCGTCAAGATGTTCGACCCATCCGCGTATTCATAGGTTACCTCGTCCATGAGCTTTTTCACCATAAAGATGCCGAGACCGCCGACCTCCCGCTCCTCCGCCGACTGCGTTGTATCCGGGTCGGGCTTTTCAGTGGGGTCATAGGGCCGTCCGTTGTCGGAAAAGCGAAGCGTCGCCTTGCCATCCTTCAGCGAACAGCCTAGCACGACGCCGGTCGCGCCGCTGTAGCGGGCGATGTTGGAGAAGATCTCGTCCACCGCCACATTGACTTGAGCGATTACCTTCATGGAGGCGCCTGCCTCGGTGAGGATGCCCTCAAAAAAGTCAGTGGCCTGCGGCAGCTGCTCCAGCGCCGGCGCAAGGCTGATCTTTTTCATGTCCGATGCCTTCATCTCGATGCAGAGCATGGTGATGTCGTCGAATTGGTTCGCACCGCCCGCGAACTCGTCCACATCGCGGTGCAGGGACTCCAGCAGCTGGCGGCACGAGCCGCCCTCGGCGGCGTTCAGCGCACGGAGCATCCGGTCGGTCCCGTAAAGCGTGTTGGAGGCATTCGTGGCCTCCGGCACGCCGTCCGTGTAGACCACCAGGCGGTCTCCCGCGTTCAGCTCCAGCTCGTATTCGCGGTATCGGGCGCCCTCCATGCCGGCCAGCACGAAGCCGTGCTTATCCTTGAACAGCTCGAAGGAGCCGCCACGGCGCATGATGGCCGGATATTCGTGGCCCGCGTTGGCGCATTTCATTTTTCCCGTGGAGATCTCAAGGATGCCCAGCCAGACGGTGACGAACATCTCCGCGTCGTTGTTTTCGCAGAGCTGATCGTTCACCTTTTCCAGCACGGCCTTCGGGGACAGACCGCTCTGCGCGGCGGATTTCAGCAGCGTTTTGGAGATCATCATAAACAACGCCGCAGGGACGCCCTTGCCGGACACGTCCGCCATGACCAGCGCCAGATGGTCATCGTCCACCAGAAAGAAGTCGTAGAAGTCACCTCCGACCTCCTTCGCCGGCGTCATGGAGGCGTAAATGTCGAACTCGTGACGCTCGGGGAAGGCGGGGAAGATGCAGGGCAGCATGGACGCCTGGATGTGGCGCGCCACATCCAGCTCCGCGCCGATGCGCTCCTTTTCCGCGGTGACGCGGCTGAGGTTTTGGATGTACTCGTTCAGCTCCGATACCATGTACTGGAAGGAATGAGCGAGCTCCTCCAGCTCGTCGCCGGTGTTGACCTCCACCCGAAAGTCGGACAAGGCCGCCATCTTGCTCTCCACCAGCCTGATGGCGGCATGGTGCAGAGTCCTTAGCGGACGGATCAGAATGCGCCGCACATAGTAGTAGTACGCGAAAATGGAAAGCAGCAGAACGGCCAGCACCACGCACAGCGTCAGGCCGAGGAACTGCCAGATCTGCTGGTCGATCATGTCCATCGAGATGTCCACGCTGGCCAGCGCCACCGGCGTGCCGGCTCCGTTGAGAATGGCGACGTAGGCCGACGCCAGATAGCCGTACTCCTCGTTGTTGGTGATAAGGATGGTCTGCTCCGCGTCGACGGCGAAGGCGCCGTGCATCAGCTCGTTGCCGCCGCCGTAGTAGGCGTCGGTGTCGCCGAGGTCGCAGACGCCGTCCTCGCCTGGAACGCCCGCGTCCCAGATGTAGTACATGACCTCATCCTCCGGCACGACCACATAGAAGTATTTCAGCCCCATCTTCTCCCTGACGTCCTGCAGGTAGCGGTGAATCTCCTCGTAATAGGCGTCCTTCTCACCGGTCCGGTAGTAATGCTCCACGCGGTCTCCGTCGATGAGGTCCGCCGCCACGGAGGCCTGACCGAACGCGAGAGAGGAGTATTGCTCCTCCATCCGCGCCCGGTATAGCTGGGCGATCGAGGGGGCTAGGATCGCCGCAAGGACGGCGGCCATCGCCACCAGTCCCAGCAGCAGCTTGGGCTGTAACCGTATGCTCCTTGCTCGTTTCATGTCCGCACCTCCATCGGATGGATATGAAGCCGCAAATGGCCGTCCCTTACGCGGTAGAGCACCCGCGTGGGCGACAGCTTCTGCACCCCGCAGGGCAGAGGGGCCGTGCCGGTCCCTATCGCGGTCACATAGAACCACGCGCCGTCCAGCTCCACCTGGGTCATGGAATTGTATTTTTGGAAGATCGTCAGAGCCTCCGCCCGGCTCATTTCGGGATGCAGCGTTAGCAGCTCGGACGCGGGACGCTTCCAGTAGGGCTGCTTCTCCGCCTGCGGCCGGCCGGCGGCCCAACGGTCGTCAAGGCGCCCGATGAGGTCCTCGACCGTCTCGCGCGCCCATGCCGCGCTTTGCAGATAGACGTCGATGCTGTCCGTGTCCGCGGTTATGTCAATGGTATGCTGCGCCAGAACGTCGCCGCCGTCCAATCGCTGCGCCACCTTGTGCATCGTCACGCCGGTGCATGACAGCTCCCGCTCCATGGCTCCCTCGATGGGGTAATAGCTGCGTCCCTGCGGGAGCAGCGAGCTGTGGGTGTTGATGCCGCGGAACGCGGGGAGGTTCTCCGGCAGCGCCAAGATGCGGTCATACTCCGCGATGAAGAACAGCTCGCAGCCGTCCTCCGTGAAGTATCGCCGGATCTCCTCCGGCGAGATGGCCTCGTAGTGAACAGGGATGCCGAGCTCCCCCGCACGTTTTACGATGGCGTATTCCGTGAAATAATCCTCGTCGTTGTGATAGGTATACAGCGCCAGCACCTGATGCTGTTCCACAAAGTATTCAAAGCAAGACAGGAACACATCGCTGCCGAAATAAACGACCTTCATCGGTTTTCCCTCTCCGTCCTCAAATCTTGATGATCAGTGTGTTGAAACCCTGATAGCGCCGGTAGAAAAATTCCTTCGCCCGCTTTTTGATGACCAGTACGCCCATGCTGTCCATGTCGAAGTCGCCGTTCAGACTGGCGCGGCCGGTATCCATCGCAAAGGGATTGAAGGTCGTGGCGTCGTCCCGCAGGTGCAGCTCCAGCACGCCGCTCTCGTCCATGATGGCCGTCAGCTGGAGGTAGCCGTCCGTCCGCCCCTGAAAGCCGTGCTTCAAGATGGCCATGCCGAGCTCCTCCACGGTCATGGTCGAAAGCATCTGCTGCTTCATGTCCGCGCCCCAAGTTTCGCAGAAAGCCTCCAGCTCACGGCACACGTCCATCACATCCTCCGCGTTGCTGAGGATTGTCCGCTGGAAGATGCGCTCCTCCGGCAGCTCCGCTTTCTTATAGCGGCCGCCGAGGCCCAGCAGCAGGAATACCGCCAGCGAGCCGGCCTCCGTCAGCAGGAACAGCAGCCAGAAGCGCTGCAACCCCAAGGCATAGCACACGAACGTCAGCGGGATGAGCAGCACCGCCCCGCGCAGCGTCTCCAGCAGGAACGATGGCTTCTCGTTCTCGCAGGCTTGATAGTAATTGCACAGCAGGATATTGATGCCGGCGAACAGTGCCCCAGCGCCGTAGAGCCGCAGCGCGGTACACGCCAGCGCCTCCGACGCCGATCCGGCGATGCCGAACAGCAGGCACATTCCCGCGGGCCACAGCTCCACAAGGGCGATCAGTGCGCCGCCCACCGTCAGTCCTGCCGTGAAGCCAAGGCGCACCGTGTTCCGCATTCCCTGACGGTTGTGCTCGCCTTGATAGGTGGAGAGGATGGGCTGCATGGCGCGCCCCGTCCCCTCGAACAGGTACAGGATCAGGTAGGAGGTATTCTGAATGACATCGAATACCGCCACCGCCGTTTCGCCGCCCAGACGGATCAGCAGATTGTTGCACACGAGGAAGAAGATCATCTGGTACAGGTACTGCACCGAGGTGGCCATGCCCGCCTTCAGCGCGGAAAGGGCGGGGACGAGCCAGCGGCCGCGCGGCAGCGCGAAGCGCAGCGTGTGCTTCTGACCGAAGAAGCCCGGCAGATAGATGGCGATGGTGATGATCTGTCCCAGCGCGGTGGACAGCGCCGCGCCCCGCGTGCCCATGTCCAGCGCCAGCACCAGCGTGATGTTCAGCGCGATGTCACAGAGGTTGCCGATGACCGAGCCGGCGCCGGCGCGGCGCTGACTCCCGTCGTTGCGCAGATAGTAGTTGAACACGTTGGACAGGTAGAACAGCGGCGTGGCCGCGACGAGGATCTGCAGATAGTCCCTTGTGGCGGCATACAGCGCGCCGTCCGTGCTCCGCGTGCCCAGCAGTGCCAGTAGCGGGTCCATGAATACGCTGCCCAGCACGGCGGTCGTGACGCTGAAGAGCAGCGCAAGCGCGAGCACGCCGTGAAAGCTGTCCGCGGCCTCCTGCGTTTTGCCCTGACTCAGCAGGCGGGAGTAGCGAACGGAGCCGCCCAGCCCGAGGCCATGGGCAAACATGCAGTCGATCATGTAGACCGGCAGGATCAGACCGATGGCGGCAAGTCCCACGGCACCCAGCCGCTGCCCCACCACCACAGCGTCCGCCATGTCGCTCAGCGCCCAGCCGAGCGACGAGAGCATGGCCGGGCCCCACAGTCCACGGAACATCCGAGCGGTAAAGCGGTCCGTCGTCCGATGTGCGGCGGGGCTCATCGTCCGCATGGAGTTACTCAATGGTCAGAATGTCGGAGAAGCCGGTCACCTCAAAGATCTCCATCACCGACTCGCTCACATGGGTGAGCACCATTTTGCCCTGACGGTTCATCAGCTTCTGCGCGGACAGCAGCACGCGCAGTCCCGCCGAGGAGATGTATTCGACCTGCCCAAAGTCCAGACACAGCTCGGTGATGCCGCCAAGGTCGGCCTTCAGCTCCGTTTCCAGCTGGGGGGCGGTGGTGGTGTCGATGCGGCCCTCGATGGCCAATGACAGTGCGGAATCCTTCTTTTCTTTTCTGATCTCCATGCTTTTCTCCTCCGAAAATGATCAAATTTTCAGAATGCGGCAGCGGGCTGCATTCTTCCTTTTCTATGATAGCTGTGTCCAGTGTAACACAAGCGCGGCATTTTCTCAACGAAAAAAGTAAATTCTGCCGAAAATTGGCGCGCGGCTTCGTCCGGTATGAAAAACAAAAACACCGCATACCCTCTACCAAAACAAAATGGGGAGGATATGCGGATGTTTTTGCAGTTTGCCATGAGGAAAAAGTGTGGGAAACGGGAGGCGGTGAAGCCTCGCTTTCTTGTCCTGCGGCGCAGGACGCTGACCGTCGGTGCGGCGCTGCTGGCGGCGCTCGCCATCTTCGGCGCGGTGAACGCGCCCGCCGCTGTGCGGGCCTCGGTCGCGACGCGCCAACTGCCCATCTACTGCGTCGAGCGCGACCAGAAGGTGTGCAGCATCTCGTTCGACGCCGCCTGGGGGGCGGACAATACACAGAAGATCCTCGATGTGCTTGCGGACTACGGCGTGAAATGCACCTTCTTCGTCGTCGGCAACTGGGCGGACCAGTACCCCGAGCAGGCCAAGGCCATCGTCGAGAGCGGCAACGAGCTGATGAACCATTCCAACGCGCACGACCACTACAATTCCCTGACTGCCAACCAGATCATTGCGGACGTGAACACCTGCAACGATAAGATCGAGGCGCTCACCGGCGTCCGCCCGACGCTCATCCGGTGTCCGTTCGGCGAGTACGACGACCATGTGATCTCCGCTATCCGCTCTATCGGCATGGAGCCCATCCAATGGGATGTGGAGCGATACCATATGGCTTAAACTCTTATAGCACAGAGATTTAAAGAGATAAATCAAGTGTGGAGTAAAGAAGTGCTGCTGCGTCGAGAGTCGAAGCAACCGTATCGGAAGTCTCGACCATTTCGCAAGCGCCGCCGCAAGTCGCCTTGACATTGATGTGTAAAGTCACTTCGCCATTGACTGAATTTTCATCGAAGTCGTAGGGAACCTGCGATGTGGAATACAAGGCGGCCAACATTGCGTGAGACGGAAAAATGTCCGTTTCGGCGACATCGTAGCTGAGATTGTCGGAATAAGCAGCCAAATTTGTGCCATTACAAAAAGTAGAAATTGTGTGAAATAAATGGATAAGTTGAATAAGGGCTGTAAAGGGAGAAAACCAAAGTTTTCTCCCTTTACTTTTCTTATCTTAACAGTGTTGGGGCACAGTCCGGATCGCTTTTCGGGTGATTTTCCTTGGAGAACTTATTCTTTGCGAAGGATTTTGGATTGTTCTGCTTGGTGTTTGCCATGACAGGCGTGGTATCCAGCTCGATGAAGGATGCATCCACCGCACCCAGCTCATACAGCTGCCGTGCCAGGTCATCTATGCCTTTTCGCGGGTCTGTGCAGCCGCAGGCAATATAGACTTTATCTGCATCGGTGAAATCGTTCAGCATAGGCGCAGAAGCTCCACCGGCATTTTCAGATGTTCGGCATCGCATCCGGAACAAATGTCCAGACTGGCATCCCCAATATGCAGGGTATCGGAACGTTTCACGAAACGTTCCGATACTATTGCTCCGTGTGTGTCCAGCCGCCCTCAGCCTATCATCTGTTTACTTGCTGTACACCCGGTAAAGGAACATCACGATCTGCGCGCGGGTATATTTTTCATTGGGCGCAAAGCGCCTCTCCCTCACGCCGTTGGTCACGCCCGCGCCGACCGCCCAGCGGACGGCCTCGGCGTACGACGCGCTCTTCGCTGCATCGGGAAACGCCGCAGTGTAGGTCGCGAGCGTCCGCTGCGGGTTGAACGCACGTCAGCCATCCACGACTTGCGCCGTATCCAGCAATGCTGCGCGGACCTCATCCGCTGCCCGCTCTGGGTACAGCGCCCACAGCTGCGCCGCCGTGCCGCTCACGACCGCTGCGGCGAAGCTCGTCCTCTGTGCCGCGCCCCTTCCACCGGGTAGACGGCAGGTAGCCATTTCGCGGTCCGGCTTATGGCTGCGCGGCGCAGGAGGGCAAGCGGTCTATGCTCCGCAACTTGATAAAGAAACGCAAGGGAGGAGGCAGCAATCTGCTGCCTCCTCCCTTGTCAGAGTGTGCTGTTTACGGGTTGAATACCTTCCGCCGCGAAAAGTCTCATGAAATCTTTTCCACGATGATGCCGGAAACGGTGGTATCCGGCTGATTGCCGATAAGATCGCCCTGTGCGGTGGGAATTAGGTCAACCCTAAGCTGAAGATTGATCTCCGGACAGCTGGGTTGTATATCAATTGCCGCACCACTGCTATAGCCAATGATGCCGCCCACATAACCGGTATCGCTGCCCGTTGTGTCGATCAAGACCTTGAGCTGCGTGAGGGCATTGGCTTTCCAGAAGGTAACATTTTTGCTACTGCTACTGTAGCCCACGATGCCTCCGATGCCGTTCTGCTCTTTGCTGGCATTGTTCGTCGTATAGATCCGAACGTAGAGCATCTCGGATTCTCCGCTGCCATCCGGGTTGTAAAGTACGATACTACCGCTGCCTTTGCTGATGCCGACAATACCGCCCACGCAGGCTGTTCCGCTTGTCTGAAGATACAGGAAAAATTTGCTGTCTCCTGCTCTGCAGCCTTTGATGGTACCGTTGCTCCAGCCAACGACGCCGCCGACAGCAGTCCCGTTTTTCACATGCACCACCGTCGTGCCGCTATTTCTCACCACGGAGCAGGATTCAATACGCCCGTAGGAAAGCACCGCGGCAACCGCGCCCCAGTAGTCAACGTTCTCAACCGTGATCGACTGGCCGATGACCACCTTCAGATCCTTCACGGTTCCGCGTACGCGGCCAAAGACCGGCTGCGAACCATTCAGCGTGATGGTATGACCGTTTCCGTTAAATGTGCCGTAGAATGCCTTCGCCTGTTCATCCAAGGAGATCTCACCGATGGCCATCCAGTCCCCGCTGAGGGAGATGTCATTCATCAAAATGTACGTTTTTCCCTGCTGGTCCAGACCGCTGTTCACCTTTTTGGCAAGCTCTGCAAGATCTTCCTTGCTGTGGATCTGGATGCCCTCAATCCAGTTGGCATAGAGGGCCACGCTGGTCGCGCTGCCATAGAAGAAACTGTTGAAGCTCTCTGTCGTGATCGCCGTCCACAGAGTGGCTTGGCCGATCCCTCTGCTCCAGCCGATGAATTCGCAATCCGTCTTTTCTGCCGCAGGCAGGGTGATCGTACCGCCCACTTCTACAAGCTCCGGATAGGTGAATGTCAGCTTGCCGTCTGTCAAGCTTCCGTCGGACAGTGTTCCGCCGGTGCCGGGGTTGAAGCTGATCGTGTAGGTGATCGGCGTCCAAATCGCCTTGATCTCCACGTCGCTGTCGCCGACCGTAAAGCCGAAAGGATTTGCCCCCTTCAAATACGTCTCGGTGACACCCGTTTTGGTGTATGTGACCGTCCAGCCGGCGAAGGTGTAGTAGTCCCTGGTCGGGTAAATTGTGATCGAGTCGCCCTCATACATGAGCCGAAGAATGTCCCTAAGCGGGAAGCTTTGGCCGTAGTTCCGCTCTATGCTCTGTTTCTCCGTCCCATTGCCCAGGTCGACGGTGATGGTGGACTTGATCTGTTTCCAACAGGCGATCAGCTTGACCGTAGAGCCGTAGCACGCATCGCTGTCGTTCAGCGTCAGGCTGGCGGCCGGTTCATCGCTTGACTTCATTTTCCAGCCGTCGAAGGTGAAGCCCTCCGCCACCGGAGTGGGGAGCGTAACGGTGTCGCCGTGAGTGTAGGTCGTGGGGAAGTCAGCCTTGTTGCTCCATTCGGGCACATCGAGACTGCCTTCAAGATATCCCCCGGTGGACAGCCAGAGCGCATCCTGATATTTGACGTCGTGCACCGAATTCGTCCATATTGCGGTAATGGTCACGTCGCCGTCCGGCATGATAAAGGTTCCCTGCTCTTCAACGGTGATCGGCTCCCAGTCCTCGGCAGTGCTCGTGATCCGCCAGCCGCCGAACACCTTGCCCGCATTATACGGCGCAGACGATGTATAATAGGTTTCGCCGTATTTGCCGGTGTAAGGCTCGATCGTTTTGCTGCAGCCCGTCACATAAGTCACGCTATGCTGATTTGGGGTCCACTTGGCTTTGAGATCAAGGTTTTGATCCGGCATCGTGCTCTCGGCGGTGTACTTCGTTGAGGAGTAGTACCAGCCGGAGAAGGTGTAGTGCGGTTTGGTAGGGGTCTCTGCCGGGATGGGGATCTTTTCGCCGCAGCGCACCGACAGCGCCTCGCCCTGTTGCACGTCATCGACGAAGAACCTCACTGTATAGCTGTTCGGCGTCCACTGGGCAACCAGCTTCACATTACCGCCCGGCAGGTCCTGTCCGTAGAGGCCCGTGCGCGTCTCGCCCTCGCCGTTGATCTTCCACCCAGCGAAGGTATAGCCGCTGCGCGTTGCCTTATCCGGGATTTGCGGATAGAAATTCTGGTACGTATAGGTGCTCGGATACGTTACTCCGCTGGTCCTCGCTCCGCCGTTGAAATTGTATGTGACCTTGTAGGTCTTTCCAGTCCATTTGGCGGTGAAGCTTGCATCGTAGGCATGCAGTATCGGCCTTGTGCTGAAATCCCAGATGTTCGTGCTCCATTCCTCGAAGTCGTAAAACTCCTTGGTCACCGTGGGCGTCGTGATCGGCGTTTCATAGTAATACTCTCCGGCGACCGTGTAGTTGCTGTTGGTAGGTGTTCCGCCGTCAAAGTCCCATGTGATCGTGTACTTCTTGCGCTCATAGTAGACACGAACGGTCTTGTTGGCGATGTACTTCGTATCAAATCTGCCGTTCTCATCCACCGGAACGATCGCATTTTTCTCCGTATCCGCTGTGTACTGGCCCGCCCGCAAGCAGTCGATCTCAAAGCCGGTCTCCTCGGCGGCCGAACCCAGCAGCTCCTCGATCGTCATCTCGCTCTTCGTGGTCGTTTTGTTGTACCAATAGTAATCCGCCCCACTGGGGATGGAATACGTCCCGTCGAGCTTCATTTTATAGAAGGCAATGGTGAAGTGGATATTGGGGTCCTTCCACTCCGCCGTGACGGTCATGTCCCCCTCGACCGTTCCGGTAAACTCCGCGCCATTATAGTACCAGCCGACAAACTCCCAATCGCCATTGTAGGTGGGGTCCTTCACCTCAACGTCGCTGAGCTTCTGTCCGTACCGGTATTCCTTGGTCGCTGAATCTCCGAGCGTCGCAGATGTGCTGCCGGGTTCAAAGGTCACGGTGTATACTCTCCGGTCATAGTAGACCTTGAGCTTCAGGGAGCCGTCGCCCGCGATAGTGCCGCTGTGCCGGCTGCCGGGTGCAGAGTAGTTCACCTTAAAGTGCTCATAAAACCTTGTATAATCGTACTTATCACGATCCAGCTCTGCCTTAGTATCGGTCTCGCCGTAGCGCTCCTCAGACAGCACAAGCGTGTATCCGTCGCCCACAACGTCCTGCTGATAGAATTCCACCGTGTACTTCACGTTGGTGTCCACGGTCCATTGCGCCTTGACCGTCATATTCCTCGCAGGCATGGTGTCGGGGATCGTCTCGTCCCAGCCGATGAAGGTATAACCGGCCTTAATGGGATCCGCGGGCTTGGCGATCGCCGTGCCATAGTCCTGTGTGATGGACGCAATGGCATTGCCGCCGTCCGTATCAAAGGTTAGGGTGTACCGGTTGACCGTCCACTTTGCCTTGATGGTCATGCTCCTCGCAGGCATGGTGGAAGGAATCTCGGCATCCCAGCCGGCGAAGGTGTAGCCCTCCTTAGTCGGGTCTGCGGGCGCGGCGATCGCCGTCCCGTACTTCTGGGAGATGGGCGCGACCGCGCTGCCGCCGTCCGTATCAAAGGTCAAGGTATACTCCCCGATGTTCCACTTGGCATAGAGGGTCATATCCGCCGCGGGCATGGCGCTGGCTGTGAACTGTTTCGTGCAATTTAGGTCGGTGTACCAACCGCCGAAGCCGTAGCCCTCCTTCGCGGGCGTGGGCAGGGCAAGTGCCGTGCCGTAGTCCTGCGTGATGGACGCAATGGCATTGCCGCCGTCCGTATCAAAGGTTAGGGTGTACCGGTTGACCGTCCACTTTGCCTTGATGGTCATGCTCCTCGCAGGCATGGTGGAAGGAATCTCGGCATCCCAGCCGGCGAAGGTGTAGCCCTCCTTAGTCGGGTCTGCGGGCGCGGCGATCGCCGTCCCGTACTTCTGGGAGATGGGCGCGACCGCGCTGCCGCCGTCCGTATCAAAGGTCAAGGTATACTCCCCGATGTTCCACTTGGCATAGAGGGTCATATCCGCCGCGGGCATGGTGTTGGCTGTGAACCGTTTCGTGCAATTTTGGTCGGCGTACCAGCCGCCGAAGCCGTAGCCCTCCTTCGCGGGCGTGGGTAGGGCAAGTGCCGTGCCGTAGTCCTGCGTGATGGGCGCAATAGCCGTTCCACCATTGGTGACAAAGGTGATGGTGTATTGGTTCACCGTCCACCTTGCTTGAATGGTCATGTCCCTTGCGGGCATTGTGGCTGGGATTTTGGTATCCCAACCGGCAAAGGTATAGCCCTCCTTAGTCGGGTCTGCGGGCGCATTCACCGCCGCGGCATAGTCCTGCGTTACGGCAGAGAGCACCTTGTCGCCGTCCTTGAAGGTGATGGTGTACCGGTTGACCGTCCAGCAGGCAGAGAGGTTTATATCTGCTGCGGGCATGGTGTCGGGAACGGTCCGGTCCCAACCGGCGAAGGTATAGCCCTCTTTGGTCGGATTTTCGGGCGCGGTGACCTCTGTGCCGTAGTCCTGCGTGCTGATCTTCAGCACCGTCTCGCCGTCCTTGAAGGTAATGGTGTATTGGTTCACCGTCCACTTTGCTTGAATGGTCATGTCCCTTGCGGGCATCGTGGCGGGAATCTCGGTATCCCAACCGGCAAAGGTATAGCCCTCCTTGGTCGGATTTTCGGGCGCGGTGATCTCTGTGCCGTAGTCCTGCCCAATGGTTGCCAGCACCGCCTCGCCGTCCTTGAAGGTGATGGTGTAGGGCTTCGCGCTCCACTTGGCGTAGAGGGTCGTATTCTCTCCGGGCATCGCGGCAGCGGTGAATGCCGTTGCGCAGGCCTTGTCGGTATACCAGCCGTCGAAGCGGCAACCCTCCTTGGTGGGTGTGGGCAAAGCGCTCAGCGCTGAGCCGTACCTCTGCGTAACAGACGGGGTCACGCCGTCGGCGAAGCTGCCGCCCTGCGTGTCAAGCGTCAGCGTGACATTCCTGCGTTCGTAGTACAGGCGGATCACGGTCTTGCCGTCTGCGCCGATGGTCGCAAGGCCGTCATTGGCGACTGCCTCGCCGTTCACCGTGGCGTGATCCAGCTCAAGACCGGAACGATTCCAGTCCAGATCGCTGATGCTCAGCTGTCCTCCGGTGGTCCCCTTGCCATATACGATGGGGTCATCGCCGGTGAGCAGATAGCCGCTGCCGCTCAAACGACGAGTGTAGTGCTCCACACGGTAGGCCGTGTCGCCCCGCGTCGTCCACCGCGCGGTATAAGTAACGTCGCCGGTCACGGGAACGCTGGCAGTATCCTCTTCAAGTTCTTGATACCCGGCAAAATCATAGCCGACCAGCTCCAGCGTGGGGAGCGCAACCGTGCTTTCATACTTGGCATATACGGTGGTCTCTTGATTGCCGCCCTCCGGTCCGTAGCTGAAGGTTACCTTAAAGCTCCAGCGAGCGTAGTAGATATCGACCACGGTGCTGCCGTCCGGCAGGATGGTCAGATCACGGACGCTGTTCGCGCGGAAGCCATAGTAGCCCTTCGACTGCGCCGCGGTCTTCGTCAATGTCGTGCCGGTCAGATGGTCTTCCTCGAACAGCTCGTAATTGCCGTCCAGCTTCTGCTTATAGTGCCGGACGGTATAGGGCGTATCCGAATTCGGGATCCACTTAGCATAAACAGTGATGCCGCGACGATACGGATCGTTCTCGTCCTTCTGCATCTTGTCCGGCACGCTGTATTCTGTGCCGGTGAGGCATCTGCGGTCCGTGTACCAACCGGCGAAGGTGTAGCCCTGCCGCGTGACCGTGGGCGCGGCAACGCTCTGCCCGATGAGCTTGGTCACCGTCTCGCTGCCGGAGCCGCCGTTGGCGTCGAAGCAGATAAAGCGGGCATTCGCCATATCGCTCCACAGAATATGCACCGTGCGGGAAATGGGCTTGGAGGTAAAGGCCAGCGGGCTGCTCCTCCATGTAAAGGTGATGTCGCAGCTTTCCTCAACGCTTAGGTCCTCTCCGCTGCGATCGATCGTGACCGTATTGCTTACAGGATCGTAGGTGAACAGAGGATTGCTGACGGTAACAACAAAGTTTTTCTCGTCGCCGTCGGCATTTTCCTCGCTGTCGTAGTTCTGGGTGGACAGGTCGCCGGTCTTCATGTCCATGACCTTCATGTCGAAGATCGTCGCGGACAGCGGGAAGCTGGTCGCGGTGTAGATTTTCCTGTTTAGCTGCGGGTCGTCAGCCGCGCAGGTAAATTCATACACATTCTGCTGCGCGCCCGCGCTCCACAGCGGCCATTGGTTGTCGTACAGGGTAGGCGCCCAGGTCAGCTTGCTGCTCGAGAAGGCCTGCGCGATGAAGTGGATCTCCAGGTAGATGCCGATCTCGATGTACAGCGCGCCGGCGGAATTGCTCTTCTTCTCCGCTCCCTGCTTCCACTCCAAATGATAGAAGAAGTAGCCCCACAGCTGAGCATAGGCGCCCACATCGGCGGTGATGCCGATCTTATCCAGCTTGAGGGAGAACAGACCCACATACATCTCCAGTCGCAGACCGGCGCGGATGCCGATGGTGCCCACAACATAGAAGTCAAAGGTATAGTGGGGCGTAATGATGTCAATGGTCTCGTTGGTAGAGGTCCTGGCCTTTACCCGGACAGAGAAGTTGTACAACTTCTGGGTGGTATACTCAAAGTTCATGCCGATGGACACCGCCAGATTGGCGCTGACCACAAAGCTGCCCTTGATCTGCCAGCAGAAGATGTGCAGGAACGCGCTGCCGTTGTTCTCAAACAGCTTGATGTCAACGATGTCGATCCATGTGTCGTTGGCGTTCTCCATCACTTCTTGATAGATCGCCGCCAAAGAATCCATCGTGCCGTCGGTAGCGGACATCTCCGGCGCCTCAGTGTAGCCCTTCATCTGGTCCATGATCTCTTCCAGCTTCTTCGTCATGGACTCATCATCGTCATCATCCTCGGTGACGACCGTCGCGTTAAAGTTGATGCCAGTGTAGTTGCCCACCACGAACGAGGCGTTTAGGGAATAGTCATAGCGCAAAAAGCCAATCTTGTGCCGGCTGGTGCTGATGCTCTGGCGAAGAATGACCTCTTCCTGAAACTGGGCGCTGACCTCGATCTTGATGCTGCCGACGGAGACCTCGAACGGAACGTATATGCTCACGCCGAAGCCGTTGCCCTGCAAATGCTCCAGACGCTGATTGAGATTCACGCTTGCCCGGATATTGGCCGGGTCAAACTCCACGCTGACGCTCTTGCCGTCCGCCTGCACGGACACACCGGCAGCGGTGATGACAGGCTCCATCGCTTCCATGCGGCGAGAAACCGCGTCCGCGTCGGGCACCGTGTTCAAATCATCGCTCTCCAGCATGACCGCCGCCAGATAGACCGCCGCCTCCTCGGCGTAGCCGCTCTCGCGTACCTGCACGGCGATCTCATCCTCGATCTGCGCCTGTTCCTGCTCGGTCAGCGTGATCTCGCGGTCCTGCGTGTAATAGACGTCCAGAGAGTTCTCGATGTCCGCCGCCGTTGCGGCAGTATAGGTGATAACGTATTGACCGGTCGCATCGTCCAACGCGAGCGTTTCGATCTTGCCGTATGTACGGATCTGTCCGTCATCCGTCGTGTTATACCCTGCGCCATCCGTCAGGAAGGCCAGAAAATCGCCCTCGTCCAAACTATCCGCGTCCACACTGGCCATCGCCGCCGTGATGTTCTCCTCCGCAACGGTAATGGAGGCATTATTCGCGTCGCCGTCCGTGTCCCAGCCGCTTTCAATGGGCAGTACGTCGGGCAGGAACAGCACGTCCTCCACGTCGGCCATCTCATAGCTGATCCTTTCTCCCTCGACCTTCGTGACCTTGATGTACGCCACATCGCCCTCGGTGGAGGTCACGTCGTCGAGATCGACATCGCCCCGCGTGACCGCGAGAACATCGCCCACCTGCAGGACCTTTTGGCCCGTGTAGTTGAACGTGCCGTTCTCCGCGTTCTGCGTGGCAGCGCCGTTTTCGTCGATCTGATACAGACCGTTGAACACCGCATCGGCAAGGCCGGCTGTCTCGCTGACCGGGATCTGATTCTCTTTCACCTCGGCGGTCAGCGCCGCATTTTTGGTCTCCGACTTTGCTGTCAAAATATTCAGAATACGCACCGACGCACCCTGCTCCGTGCCGTCCAGCACGAATTCGGCGGCTTCGTCCAGCAGCTCGACCTTATAGGTCTGGCCCGCTTCCAGAACAGCGGAAACGGTCGCGCCGCTGACGGTATACTCCATGTCCATGTTGCCGCCGGTAACGTTGATGAAGCTCAGCGTCCGGTTGTCGCCGCTTTTGGCAACGGAGTTCACACCGGTAACTTTGAATGTAAATACACCCGCCGCAACGTTGGTTTTGGTCACATAGTTGGGCGTTTCGATGCTCTGCACTTCCTCGCCCGCCGCCATTTTGGCGTACAGGGTCATGTTGCGCGTCACCGTATCGCCGGCCTGCGCGCCATCGGTCAGATCCGCATCATAGAACCAACCAAGGAAGATCGCTCCGGCCTTTGTCGGGGTTGGCAGCTCGCTGATGGGGGTGCCCGCCTTGACGGTCGAGGCAGGCATCGTTACGCCATCGACCTCAAATGTTACCTCATAATAGGTTTCGGTGATTGTTCCGCCACCGGAGCTTCCACCGGAAGAACCGCTTGAGCTGCCGCCGCCCGAGGGCTTCTGCTCCTCCGGCTTCTTATCGCCGCTCTCCTGTCCACTGCCCGGCTCGACGCTCACGCGCTCGCTCTTCACACCCGGCTCAGAATACCAGGTCTCCACGGCCTTGTCCGTGCGCTCGCAGAGCGCGGCGGTCTGGGCGCGGGTCGCGTTATCCTTGGGCGCAAAGCTCTTGCCGTCGCCGTTGAGCATCCCCAGCGACCACAGCTTGAGCACCGCGTCCTGCGCCCACGAGGACACCTCGCTGAGGTCCGCAGGCTTTGTCGTGACGGTCGAGTCGGCTTTCGGCATCGCGTCAAAGGTCTCAAAATAGCGCACAAAGAAGACCGCCATCTCCTCGCGGGTGATCTTACCGTCCGGCGAGAACTTCCCGCTTCCGGTGCCGGTGGTGATACCGTACTGTGCCGCCCACTTGACAAAGGGCGCGTACCAGGCCCCCTCCGCGACGTCGGTGAAGTCCGTCGCGCCGGCGTAATCCGCCGCCTTGACGCCCGCCATGCGGCCGAGCACCGTGACGAACATCGCGCGCGTCATCGAGCCGTCCGGCTCGAAGGTCGTCGCGCTGGTCCCGTCAAAGAAGCCGTTGGCGCGGGCGTACAGGACTGCCGCCTCGTACCAGCTTCCGCTTTTGACGTCGGCGAACGGGTTTTCCGGCTCTGCCGTCGTGCCCGCTGTCTGGGTTTGGCCCGCCGTCGTCTCCGCAAGGCCCTTCACCTCGTCCGCCAGAACACTGGCGGGTACGAGCGTGATGACCATGCAGAAAACCAGCAGCAGGCTGACGATCCGTTTCTTCATGCTGTTTCTCCCTTCTGAACTCTGTGTGGATGCGTCTGCTGACAATGCAATTGCTTCTCCCCATTAGGGGAGAAGCAAAGTCCCCGGGGACTTTGCCGTGTTATTTGTCGTTTTCCCGGTGATTTTACATGGGAAAGTATACCGGCTTTTGCAAAAAGATGCGCACGGACGGCCCGAAATGTATGAATTTGCACCTCGAAATGCGTCCGCCGGATATCCCCTTGCTTTTTTGCTCCCTTTCCGCTATAATAATCATACACCGTACATCCATGTGCGATGCAAGTGCTGTTTGCAATTTTTTGGAGGGTTTATGCGAAAAAATCCGAATCTGTTCACCATCGGCGAGGTCACGCAGGCCGTCGGCATCACCCGCCGCATCCTGCTCCACTACGAGGAGTGCGGCCTGGTGCAGCCGGACGTCAAGAACGGCCCCACCGGGAACCGCTATTACACCATTGACACCTTTGTCAAGATCCGCACCATCCGCATTTTCCAGAACCTCGGCTTGTCGCTGAGCGAGATTCGAGGGTATTTTGACGATTCCGTTGACCTGCCGCAGCTCATCGGGCGGTTGGAGACGCTGCGGGACGAGCTAAACCGCCACATTGAAAGCCTCAAGGAACGTTCCAATAAGGAGCCACAGGTGAAACTTGTCCGGCTGCCGCAGCAGACGGTCTACCGCCGCGTATATCCGGCGTCCACGGTGGCGGAGCGCACGGCGCTGCTCCACGCCACGGCGCTGGAGGCGATGCGGCTCTACGGCACGGACATCACGCAGCGGATGTACCTTGTGGAGTCGTCCATCGCGCGCCCCAAGGAGGTCTCGTTCTGCGCGGCTGTCCCACCGGGAAGTAAGGGGGAGTATGTTGAGACGCTGCCCGCGGCGCCGGCGCTCAGTCTCTATCACCACGGCGCCTATGAGGACCTGCCCGCCGCGGAGAAGAAGCTCCGCGCCTACGCACGGCGGCACGGGTTTACCCCTAAAGGGACGCTTCGGCGCATTTATCTCGAGGGTCCGCCGCAGCACAAGGACCCCGCGAAGTTCATCACGCAGGTCGCCCTACCGCTCGAGGAGGAGTAGAGCGCCACTCTTGATCAAGAGGTATCTGAAAAGTGGTGTAGTGGAGAATGGTTTGGTTTGCAAAACAGAGGAAGTCTCGCCACAGGGAGAACCGCTGCTCTCCGTAAGCGAATGGTGCCGGCAACGGGGCGTTACGACAACCACTCTTGGCGGGTTTCGCAGGTCCTTCTCTTTCTTCTTGCGGAAGCCCGGATCCTGCCGAGTTAAAAAAACGTTAAAATGCCGCACGTTGGGTTGAAAAAATGAGCTGACGGGACTATTTTATACAAGGTGAGTGTGTAAAATCAAATTTTTAAGGGGGAGGCGGATAAAAATGCCGCACCGTAAGAAGATTTTACTCTCAGACAGTAATGAAGCCCTCAGTATGCTCCTGACAGATTCCCTGCGTGAGCGCGGAGACTTCCGTATATTCCACGCAAGGGATGCGGACGAGACAACTGAGGCGCTCCATCGACATCGACCTCACGTTCTTCTGCTGGATTTTCTGCTGCCGCACAAGGGCGGCTTTCACGTTATGCAGCAGCTGCGTGAGGGCGGATACAAAATCTCGACGATCTTTATAACAGCTCTGCCGACACACAGGGTCATAGAGGAGGCATACCGTCTGGGCGCAAGCTTTGTGCTCCCGAAGCCTTTTACG
>ERZ808245.103-NODE-103-length-51002-cov-20.358451_pt1 | contig 51002 bp, 51 predicted proteins | sample MGYA00521243_ERZ808245 | MGnify/ENA primary metagenome ERZ808245 (study PRJEB31516, sample SAMN03275576) | gut metagenome | biome: mammalia-associated habitat; material: feces | host: Papio cynocephalus | place: Kenya | collected 2012-07-07 ... | reverse complement strand
AGCTCAAGAACCGTATAAGAAGCGAGATAGATCTCTCAAAAAGCCTTTCTGACGCACTGAACAAGAATAGAGAGGAGTTTGCACGCATAAAGGAAAACTATAAGGAAAAAGCTATGGCTGAAAATAACGAGATTACACAATGGGAATATAAAAGGGAGTCTTTTTCTGATCCTATGTTTGGGGATAAAGAACTAGCCAACTTAGGAAAAGAAGGCTGGGAACTGCAATGCTTAGTTAACAAATATGATGTGATTTTTAAACGCCCAATGAAAGATACAAAAAAATCAAAAACTCAGGACTACGGATACGGAAGATAAAAAAAGGCTAGCCACACGGCTAGCCTTCATTTTTAGTTAGTGTCCACTATTTTGCCTTACAATTTCTTTCACTTTTTCAAGAAGGCTAGCGTCCCGGAGGTTATTTGCATTGTAATAGTTTATCTTGTTATTAAATTCCTGATGGTCGATTTCTATCTTTTTTTTGAAAAATTCAGTATATCCGTCTTCAGGAGGGGTGTTGTACTGTTTTGAACGGCTACGTTTTCAATGCAGTACTGGATGAACTCCACCACATTCTCAATGTAGTTCATGCACTTCAAGTTTGTGTTCTTGAAAAAGTCAACTTTAATACAGTCAGAAAATACCCTAAATTTCTAAGCAGCTACAGAAATAACTGCTGATTTTTTTCTGTAGATTGCAGGAAGCAGACCGCCTGGATTTACAGTGGAAATTCTTTTTCTGTTGTAATAAATCATGACATAACGGAAGACCACGGTCCTTACCTGTTCTACCGTCATTTTTGTTGTATTCATTCTGTACAGTTTTTCTTTTTTCAAAGTTGCAAAGAATGATTCCATTCTTGCGTTGTCGTAGCACTTTCCGACATCGCTCATGCTCTGGACTGCATGATGTTTTCCAACTGCGAGCCTGAAAGCCTCGCTTGTGTACTGGCTTCCGGCATCACTGTGAATTATCACTCCTGACTTCGGTTTTCTCATTTCAAAAGCCGATTCCAGAGCGGAAATACACAGTTCCTTTTTCATGTTTGTATCCATAGCAAGACTGATTACCTCACCGCCGAAACAGTCAAAAATAGGGGCAATATAAAGCTTTCCGTCCTTGCATGGCACCTGAGTTATATCAGTCAGCCACTTCTGGTCCGGAGCTTTTGCTGTAAAGTCGCGCTGCAGAAGATTCTGAGGTCTCCGGGCTTTTTTATCAGCCTTGGTAAGCCCGTCAGGACTTCTTCTGCTCGGTTTCATAAGATTGCCTTTTCGCATTGCACGTCTTACAGAACTCAAGGAAGTCTGTATTCCCTTCTGAGTCAATGCAATCAGCATTCTGTCTGCCCCGTAGTTGTCATTGTCAGGGTCCTCATCCAGAACACGATGTATCTCTACGAGCAAATCCTGCCACTTTTTCGGCCGCTCTCCGTTACGCATTTGTAATAACCTTTTTCATTGACCGAAAGAGACTTGCACATTCGGTTCACATGATATTTTTTTCTGTTGTCAAATATGAACCAGTGAATGCTTCTTACCGTTACTACTTCCGGTCGTTTACGAAAAAACGGAAAGCATCCTTGAGGATGTTATTAGCCTCGCGGAGCTCCGCATTTTCTTTCATCAGTTTTTTTTCACGCTCTGTAGGCGGAGCGTCTTCTGATGTTTTTTGTTTAAAGATTCGTTCACGGTTATAACTTTTTCGCCAATCGGCTAAAGTTGCGTAAACAAGTCCAAGTTGTGCACAGGCCTGTTTTACTCCGATTTCATCAGACAGTTTAATTGACTGTTCCTTGAATTCTTTGCTGTACCTCATTTTCATACCCTCTTTATTCTCGGGTATTTTTCGACTGTACTTTTATAGTATCCGTTCAGTATTAATCTTCTTCTTTAAATTCACTCTGTTTCAAATAGTTATCAAATAGACTGCCTGTATTTACTATTCTTGCAAAATTTATATTAGATTTTTTTACAATCAAATCTTTAGCAGATTTCGGCAAAGGCAATATAGCACGTGCACCATCAACTGAGACCAATAACCTTTCATCAACAAAGGAATTGTTATAATATACTCTATATTCAATAGCTCTCGCATTCTTATCTGGAAATTTCGTAGCCCAAGGTTCTACAAATTCCCTATCTTCGGCAACCCTTTCTATTCTGAGGCTCAAATCTTTTTTATATGTAAAAACCCCCAGCTCATCATTTTTAATCCAATCATCTCCAGATGATTCTGCAAGTAGAACTTCAACTTGATTATAATCCATAAAACATTCCTCCTAAAAAATACAATAGTTAAAATATAAGTATAGAAATAAGAATCGTCAATTTAAAATAAAACAAAAAAAACTGTATATCAATATATCATTCTTTTGCAAAATTATTTAAAATTTCAGACGTTGATTTTTCCATATTTTTATCTTCAGAATAACAAAAACTAATGCTTTTATCATCGTAAAACTCTTTATATAAATCTATTCTTAATAATTTTGTTTTTTCAGAATTAAATGCTGTACGTTTTTGGCCTTTTGGATTACGCCTAACTTTATAACAAAAAACTTTGTTAGGATTTTCAGAATCACTTTTACTTAATGAATATGCCATTAAATTTCTTTGTTCCGAAGGATATTTTAATGGAATTTTTGTTGGAATAAATTTATTTAGATTTTCAGAAAATTGCTTTAAAATATCTCCAAGATTTTCCCCATACTCAATTCCAAAATACTCTCGGAGTGTTTTAGGAGCAATTAATAACCCACTGCCATTCGCCTCAACAATTAACTCTTTTGAAAAATTATTTGACTTAATAAAATGAAGTTCAACCAATGCGTATTTATTTTTCTTTTTCAAATTGTTTCGACAAATCGTCTTACTAAGACAGTATATTTAATTTCTTTATAATAAAATAAAAAACATGCTATAATCCAATTATTTTGAATCATATTATCTCTTAAAAGTTTTAAATTTTCTAATGCCAATATTTTATCCTCGACATGCTTAGTATTAAATTTATTGTACTTTAGAATATATTCACTTTATAACTATCATTTCAAGAAAAAAAACATTCTACTATTGGCAATTTTATCTTTTCCCCACTTTATACTTCAAAATTCCGTTCATTCCCCAGCAGAACAAGTACCATGCACTTGAAAAAACATTCATTTTTAGGACTTTGCGGTAGATTTTCCATTGTGGCTTTATCATTTTTGTTTTGCTTGCGGTCATGCTATCATCTCGCATTCTGTAATCAACAAGAACATCTTTGTATCCCATTGCACATAAACCGTTTTTCATTATATCAAGCCAATACGCATAATCATCACGAAGAGCTTTTAATTCTTCCTTAAAATAGATTTTCTGAGGAAGTTTTGAAGTATCAACAATTGCAGCAGATGGAAAAATCGGACAATGACGAAGCAACTGCTTAAAAGTTCGTCTTCCTTCAAAAATGTAAGGCTTTAAAAGTTCTGCGTCGCATTTTGAATTCATTCTTCTGTATGAAGAAAAATAAATCGCCACAGATTCATCATCATTTTCTTCTATATAATTAATCATTTTAGAAAGATATTCAGGATGCCAAATATCGTCGCTATCTAAAAAAGCAAAATATTGTCCCTTTGCAACTTCCATAGCCTGATTTCGCGCTCCAGATGAACCGCGGTTTACCTTAGCCCGAATAAGTTTTACTCTTGAATCTTTATCATCATAAGATTGCACTACGTCTGCACCTGCACCATTATCAGGAGAACAGTCGTCAACAATTATCATTTCCCAATTTTTGTAAGACTGAGCCAAAACAGACTCTATGGTCTGCCCAACCAATGCAGCACCTTTATACATTGGCGTAATGATTGAAACGAGTTTTTCTTCCATTTTAGTTTCCTTGTAAATAATTTTTTAAAGACAATATTTTTAGCCCCATGCGAATGCACAAGGCTTAATTTGAGAAAAGAATGTTTATTTGATTATTTTGAATTTGGGCGTTTCCCTGCGCTACGCTTCGGGCCGCTATGTTCGGGGTTCCGCTACCGCTCCATTGCGTCGTTCTCTCCGTTCACTTAGCAACGGCTTCGCCGCCCCTGCCAGCGCTAACGCATCAACGACTTTTACTGCTAAAACAGAAATAAAATAAGCGCCAGCAAATGTCAAAAATAGAGCAAGGGGAAAACATTCTGTATAAAAATTAAAATGAGCCATAAGTTGAATCAGCGGGAAATGAAAAAGATAAAGAGGGTACGAATAGTCCTTTTTGCTCCCTATAGAACTTAAAAAAGTAAACCTAGTTGAAAAAAACGCACAAATCAAAGAAAGCGAGGCAGGCATTAAAAATTCAGTTTTAAAAACATAATGAAGAGCAAAAATAGCCACCGATGGAACAACTAGCAAATTTATCTTTTTTAGTATCCAATCCCAGTTAAAAAACAAGAACATTCCACTTGCAAAACAACTAACAAAGGCTGGAAATTGATTTGCAAGCTGTTTTGGCAAATGCAAAGCATTTGCATATCGACCTAAAATAAAAGTGTATAAAACTGAAAGAACATAAAGAACAAGCAATAATATATTCAATTGCTTTAATGATTTCATTTTTTTGAAAAAACAAATTAAAATTGGCAAAACAACATAAAATGCAATTTCAATCTTTATTGTCCAAAGAGCCCCATTTACAGCAACAAACTTTCCTTCAAAACATCCTGGAAGAGTCGGATGCATAAAATTTAAGAATATACAATTCCAAAAAAGATACTTCCAAGTTTCTGCATTTGTAAAGAACTCTTTTATAGGAAACTCACTTGCAAACGCAAATGCTACAAGCCCCCCCCCGACAGAAATATAGTACAAAGGAAGAATTCTTATACTTCTTTTTACAAAATATTCCTTCAAGTTCTTTGAAGAAAGAAAACTTTTTGTAACCCAAAAACCACTTAAAATAAAAAATACGCAAACTGCAACATGACCATCAAAAACAGGCCTTAAAATAGATACAGTTCCAGATAAATCCAAAACATGCATAGAAATAACCAAAAAACAACAAAAAAGACGTATAAAGTTAAAATTATTTTGTTTTAAAACCACAGGAATAGTTAATATCATATTTTCCTCAATATGCAAAATAGAGTTTTGATTTTTACTTAGGAAAAGAGGATAGATTTTATTATCTTTAGTTTTTACTATTTAAAAACCAAACAGAGATTTATCAAGTTTTGAAGCACGGGTTATAGAATATATAGTGCCTATAGGCAACTGATTATTTCCATGACACGGAACAATTGTTGTTGCACCAGTCTGAGAGTTAAACCATTTTTGATGGGAGCCTTTTTGAGAAAGCAATACAAATCCATTGTCTAGCAAAATACGGACAATTTCTTTTGATGTTAATCTAACTGGCATCTAAATAACCATCTGCAAGACTTTTGATTCTGCTGGAACATTAAAATCAGAAGGCTCAAAAAAAAGTTCCGCAGCTTCTTTGAAATTTTCTGCCGCTTCTTTCTGGGTTGTTCCACAAGAATTTATACCTGGAAGTTCAGGACAATAGGCTGCCCAAGAATCAACAACATCATCATATTCCAATACAACTCGTAATGTCATTTTATTCCTCCAAGTTTATAGTAATCAACAATCTGAAATCAAACTTTATAATACAAATATATAGTCTATCTGATTAAAAGTCAAATTTTCTTTGCAAGCTCAAAAGCAGCTGCAATTGTGTCATCCATGTCAAAATACTTGTACATTCCCAGGCGACCGCCAAAAATAATTTTATTTTGTTTGGAAGCAAGTTCTGCATATTTTGCATAGAGCGCATTGTTTTTCTCATTGTTCATGGCATAATAAGGCTCGTCGCCTTTTTTCCATGACGCAGGGTATTCGCGCGTAATATAAGTTACTGGCTGCGTGCTAAATTCAAAGTGCTTGTGCTCAATTATTCTTGTATATGGAGTTTTCGAATCTGTATAATTTACAACTGCGTTTCCCTGAAAATTTTCACAATCAAGTTTTTCTGTTTCAAAACGAAGACTTCTGTATTCAAGCTCGCCATAGCAGTAGTCAAAAAACTGGTCTATCATTCCTGTATAAACAATTTTATCAGCAAGATTTTCAAATTCAGAACGATTTTCTAAAAAGTCACAATTCAACCGAACTTCAACACCGGAAAGCATTTTTTCAACCATTTTTGTATAACCGCCAACTGGAATTCCTTGATATGCGTCATTAAAATAATTGTTGTCATAAATAAAGCGCACCGGAAGCCTTTTTATAATCGATGGAGGAAGTTCTGCACAAGGTCTGCCCCACTGTTTTTCAGTATAACCTTTTATAAGGCGCTCATAAATATCACGCCCAACAAGACTTATAGCCTGCTCCTCAAGATTTTGCGGAATCTTGTCTTTCATCTCGGCGGCCTGCTCTTCAATTCGTTTTTTTGCCTGAGAAGGAGTTATAACATCCGGCCAGATTTTATTGAACGTGTTCATATTGAACGGCATATTAAAAATCTGCCCATTATAATTTGCCACAGGACAGTTTGTATAGCGATTGAATGTCGCAAAACGGTTCACAAAATCCCAAACCTCTTTATTATCTGTATGAAAAATATGCGCGCCATATTTATGAACATTTATGCCGTCAAGATTTTCTGTATAAATATTGCCAGCAATATGTGGTCGCCTGTCAATAACAAGACATTTTTTACCTTTAGACGCAAAAATATTAGCGAGCGTTGCATTGAACAAGCCCGCACCAACGAGAAGATAATCATAATGCATAGTGAAGAGTTCCTTTTATCAGAAAATAATTATTACTTTAGCCCGAATGTCGAGTTTTTTTTCAGAAGAAATAAATTGAATAAGCGGGAAGAAAAAGAAAGCGGCAACCGAGTCATTCGGAGCGATGGCAAGCAATTTTTGAAGAAAATTGCGCAGTCCGATACCTTGTTGCGCCCCGCATGACGAATTGACACGCTTTTTCTGGTAGCTGATTCAATTTTTATGTCGATTTTACAAAACTCGACATTCGGGCTACTTTAATAATTTTAGTATCAGTTTTAATGGCAAAAATTTAGCAATTTTTATTGCAATCGTATTTTTCAACGCGCCATTTATTGCTGGTAAATAAAGATATTTTTTATCTTCAATAAAATTTTCTGTAATTTTCTTATCCTTAAAATCAGACTTTAGATAAGCAAGCAAATGAGCCACATACTGATTCTGAAGCCAAAAATTTGAATATTTTTTTATTTCTTCTGACTGATAATTTTTTGAAAGGCAAATATCCCGGCGGATTTCATAGGAATGAAACTGATTTTCAGAAAATGTTTTATATCCTTGCATTGCAGAATCATCTCGAATCAAATAAATAAAACAATCCCTTGGGTCATAATAAAGAGAATCAGCTTTGTCTATCGCATTTAAAATGAACTCCAAATCCTCGCCGATTTTCAATCCCGGAGTAAATCTTAAATTGTTTTTCTGCAGAAAATTGTTTTCATATATGCAGCTGCATATATGAAAACAGAGTTTTTTTGACAAAAAACTCTGTTTTAATAGCGGATTTTTCAGAACTTTTTTATCAAACTTATTATAAACATATTTTTTTTCTTTTTCGCCTGTTGAAGTCTTATATCCAAAAGCATAAATATTGCAGTTTTTATGCTCAGCAAGCAAATTTCGCCAAAAATCTAAAGTTCCGCCTGCAATTGTATCATCAGAATCCATAAAATAAATGTATTTGCCGCTTGCATTTTCCAAGCCGACATTACGGGCAACAGACACGCCTTTATTTTCCTGATTTATTACTTTTATACGAGATTCATTTTTTGCTATCTGCTCTACAATTTCAAGAGTTTTATCTTTTGAACCGTCATTTACAACAATTATTTCGCAATCTTCAAGATTTTGAGAAATAAAAGTATTAAGAGTCAGGGCGATAAAACGATCAACATTGTATGCGGGAATTATAATTGAAAGAAGCATAGAGTAACCTTAAAGAAAAGATGGTATATATGGAGTCAATAAGTACAATTATATGACTGCTTAAAATATATGCTATGTTTATTTTCTAAAAAAAACAGTGTAAAATACAAAAATTTTAAGCATTTTTAACTCAAAGGAAAATATAAGAATCTACAGTTATCATCATAATCAGGAACTGCATATTCAAAAAATAACTTGTCATCTAATTTTTCAATTTCCTTAAAGCCAAGTCTATTTTTATAGTAATCAATTAATCTGTTTGTATTTATTGCAAAAACAAACAAATCTTTACAAGCCACTTTTACAGCAACATCTCTTACCATAGGCAGAATTAAATTCCAAAAGATAAACTCTCCTGTCTTTACTGAAAGGTCATCGTTCGAAGCAATGCTTTTATATCGTTCATCAACCGCAAAATGAGTAAGTTCAATAGCAGGAATTAAAAAACTATTCTCTTTATCATTATACGGTAAAGTAGCATTCTTTAGAGAAAACCAAGCAACCAAATTCTTATTGCGTTTATCCCTAACAAGATATGTTTTATTCAGCATTGTTATTTCATGCTTTTTAGCAAATTTTACAAGATATTTTGTTAGTTGAGTTTCCTTATGTTGTATTCTAAACTTTTTTAATTCGTAACTATTTACGTCATCAGAAAGGTGTTCAAGATAATAATTGCCAGCTTCTAAAATCATTTTTTTCTGTAATCAAACGCGGGTACAATAGGAAAAACATACAATTTTAATCTTTCTGCTATTGTTGTTGTATATTCATTTTTTACAGGCTTAGCATTCAAAATCTGCTTAATGGCTCTCTTTCCTTCTTTACCCTTAAATACAATTGCATTTACATTCATATTATGCATAAAACACCTCCTATCCAACACAAATATATAGGTAAAACATATAAAAGTCAATTTTATCTATCAAATACGCTCCAAAAGTTGTTTCCATCTTTTTGCAATATTTTCTGTCGAAAATGGTTTACTATTTACGTAAGCTGTTTTTCCAAATTGCTCTCTAAGTTTTTCATCACTCATAAGAATCTTTAATTTTTCAGCCAAATCATCAGTATTTTCGGGCTTACATAAGAAACCGTCTTTACTATCCTCAATCACTTCAGAAGGACCTTCCGGGCAATCAAAAGAAACAATCGGAAGCCCGCAACTCTTAGCTTCAAGCAAAACCATCGGCAAGCCTTCAAAACGGCTAGACATACAATAAATGCTCGCAGATTTATATAAATCTACAACATTGTTTGTCGGAGATAGCAGTTCCACATAATTTTCAAGCTGTTTTTCAGCAATAAGCTTTTTCAACAACTTTTCATCCTCTCCACTTCCAACAATTTTAAATTTCCAACTAGAAAATTCTTTCTTTAATTTTGCAGCCACTTCTACAAGAAAATCAAAACCTTTTTGTCTTGTATAGCGTCCAATAGAAAGCACAACCGTTTCATTCCAACTATTTTTTATCGAAGATTCAAATGAAAGAGAATTAGGAATCACAAAACAGTTTTTTAGAAATGAATAATGGACTTTATCGTGTTCTGTCAAAACAACAACAGCATTAAGCCTTGGATAGAAAATTCGTCGCACAAGCCGATGAAATTTTGATGCACTAAAATAGTTGAAATGCTCACATCCAACAGTTTTCACATTAGGAATTCTTGTAAGCAAAGCATTAAAAAATGAATAAGTTCCTATTACACAATCAATATTTTCATTTTTTACGCATTCAATGATTTTTGCCTTTAGTTTTTTATATTGTAAAACCTTTGAGAAGCCTTGTGCTGAAGAAATTTTTAGACCGAAATGAAAAATTTTTACATCAGAATTTAACACATACTGTGTACAGCCTAAAATAGAGTCTGTGCTAAAAATATAAACTTCGTACTTCAAATTAGAAAGAATGTTTGCAAGATTCACGACCGCACGCTCAGTTCCTGCACGTTTTGTAATATCTGTAAGAATAATAGAAAGTTTATGCATAACATCTCACTTTCAAGATGTACTTTGAACAATTATTGAAAAACAAAAATAGCACAACTGTTAAAAACATTTCGCAAATTCCATATAAATCAAGAAAGTTAAAAAAGGCGAATCTTGCAAGGACAAATAACCACTGTGAAAGCAATAAAAAAAATGGTATTCTAAATCTATTTGACAATAAATTCATTTCAACTTTTTTTAAAATTTTTCCAAAACAAAAAGAAACAGGCAAAGAAAATACCAATGGCAAGTTTAATAATTCAACATATATAGATTCCCCAAGTCCTCCTTCGACATTCTTTTTATTAGCAACAAGAGCCACATAGTATGAGCCTTTATGAAAAAAATTTGTAAAAAAAGAAAACCAATCCTCCAAAAACAAAGGTAATTGTATTCTTGCATCTATATAATCTTTATATTCCAGATAATACAATGGAACACCTATAGAATTTCCTTGACCATAAAGAATATATTTAAATATTTTGCTTAATGAAGAATCTGAAATTCTCTCTCCTCTAAGTACGACTGTAAACCATGCAATTAATAAAATTGAACAACTTGCAATTATAATAAGTTTAAAAAAGGAAATTTTTATTATATCTAATCGCCATAATACATAGAATGAAAATACAAAAGGAATAAAAAATACACTTCTACTTCCTCTTAACGAAGATGTAAAAGAGTAAATTAGATATATAAAAATCAAAATTAAAATTTCTTTTTTCGTCATTTTAAACATAAAAAGACAATAAAAAAGACTTATAAAAATTGTTCCAACACCTTTTAAATAAAAGGGATAAGAACTCCTATCTAATATAGATTGATAACCATTTAATTTTACATTTTTTATATCAAGATATGATTTGTACAGAAGTAATGGCATTATTAAGATAATACATAAAAAAATGAAAAATTTTGCAGTATTATTTTCAGTTCTATTATCTAATCGATTATTAGTAAATTTTGAATAATAATACCCAAAATCTATAGAAATTAAATATAGAATCGTATAAAACATAAAATCAAAAACTGTTCTGTCTTTAAAATGTATACTAGTTAGAAAAAAATAAAAATCATTAACCTGCCGATTTAAATAACCAATCCATTCAAAAACAATTCTCGAATACAGAAAAAAGACAGAAAATATCAAGAAAAGTGAATATAAAGATAGAATTCCGTTACTCTTTGAAGATTTTATAAAAAAAACAGAAAATGTAAATATTACAAGAAACTCAACAAAAGCTAATGAATATTTCTCACTTCCTAATTCAAATAGAATCATTGAAAAAATATCTAAAATTACTAAAATCAAATATATTAAAATCCAATTATAACTTTTTTTCATAGAATAAACTACTTTCTCAAATTAGTTTAGATTTTTTACCCTAACAAAATTTAGCCAAAAATTCAGTTTCAGAAACAACTTTTGTCTTTATATCATATACTTCATATATAAACTTTGCTTTTTCTCTAAAATGTTTATCTTCACTAATTAAATAGTCAGCCTTAGAAGCAAAAAACAAATGATTTGAATCTCTCTTAATATTTTTTAAATTATTTTTATTTTTGCTTATCTTATCATGAAAAATAGGATGCATTTCCAAAAGCATATATCCATGAGAAATAAGAACTTCTAAGGGAATATTTGCTCCATATCTTAAAGAAAACCAGTTTTGGGCAATAGTTTTCCAATTTTCTATTAATTTTTCAAAAGAATAACCAAAACTTCTAAAAAATGAAGCACAATGTTTCTGAAAACAAACCACTAAATCTGAACTATTATTTGAAAAATTTAAAAAGTCATCTATATGATCTGTTATATAATCTCTAAATTTCTTATATGCTGAACCATCTTTAAATATTGAATTATAGAACCACTCTAAAAACTCTTGAAATAAAACCCCATCAAGTTTTCCTTTAGTAGAGATAAAAAAATCATACAATGGATGCTCTACATTTAATTTTGATATATCAATAGTAATTTCAGGAAAAGGCAAATTTACAGATTGAAAAGGAAAAGTTATTTCTTCATCGTTTTCAACTTGTTTTCTACATTCCGCTATTGATTTTTTCTCAATAACTATATCCTTTGAGTTCGAATTCCATCCAATGCACCATGCATCTGATAAATTCTCAAAAAAATTAAAATCAGCCTGAATTTCATTTTCATATTCTGAATTATACTTTGCTAATCTATCTTGCACATGACAAACAGAAAAAGGAAAAGCATACTTTTTTTTCAATCGAAAAAGAAGAGATGTCAATTCAGAATCAGAATCATTTCTATTTTCATGTAAGTAGCTCACAACATTCCAGTCAAGATATATATATTTTTTTTGCATAAATCCGTTTTTCGTTGGCAAAATACTATAGATTTGCTTTTAGCGAGAAGTTTTAAAGTATCTTAAGATAATTTTTACAATAAAAAATAATTTTAAATTACATAAAAAAAGAATAAACTTTCGTTTTATTGAAGTTTTTGTTAAATATAATCTTTCTTCATTCCAAAGAGAAAAATATTCATCTTTTAAGTCAATGGCACAAAGTAAAATCCACATTTTAGAAAGTGCTTTTCTTTGTTTTATTACAATGGAATACTCAAAATCAGATGCTAATTCTTTTTCTAGTAACTCACATGCAGTAATAATTTGAGTAATTTTCTTTTCATCAAGACTTGCTGTCAAACTAGTTTGATTTTGCAAATTATAATGATACAAAGGCTTATTTACATAGGATATTGCTTTAGCCTCAGAAAATAATCTTGAACAAATGACAACATCTTCCGTCACATCTACTCCTTCTGTCCACATAATATTGTTTTTTGTAAAAAGTTCTCGTTTAAATAATTTTATCCATAAAAATGCAAGCGTTTTTCCAGAAAGAATCTCCTTTAATGATTCTCTAGGATTTTTATTTAATGGATTTATGCAAATTTCTGAATGTCCCCGAGATTCTCTGAAATAATCACATCCTACAATATCTGCATTTGTTTCTTCTGCCTTTTTATATAATTTTTCTAAATAATCAGGTTCAAGCCAATCATCACTATCCACACAAATAATGTATTTTCCATGGGCTTGCAATAATGCCGTATTACGTGCCGCAGCAAGTCCACGATTTCTGTCATGATGAAGTATAATTACTGAATCTTTCATATTCTTAAATTGCGGCATAAGCTTATTTATAATTTTAACAGAATCATCAGGACTACAGTCATCTACAAATATGAATTCACATTTTTCAGCAATAGTATTTGTAAACAAACTTATAACAAATCTTTCAATAAATCTTTCAACATTATACACAGGAATTAAAACAGAAATTATTTTTTTATTCATAAAAATCAAGTCTTTCGCTCATCTCAAGCCAATATTTTTCAAAATATTTAGAATTATAAATTCTACCACCCATCATAAGCATTCTATTTATAAGCTCGTCATCTATATCACAAAATGATTCGCAAAAATGTATATAATCAAAATCCTTCAACCAAAGTTGCCAAATACCTTCTATTTTTTTACTAATATTATTTACAGCAATGCATGGGGTTCCTGTTATAAGACAAAAAAGCATAGCATGAAGTCGATCTGTAATAACTAAATTTGAAGATTTAAATACTCTTAATTTATTTTCTAACTCATATTTACGTTTTTTTGGTAAAATTTTATGACCTGCCAAAGTATCAGTAAAATCATATCTAACTTGACTTGCTTTTAGAAAAACTTCAATTCTTAAAATTTGTTCATTATTAATAACTTTCTCTTTATCATTTCTAAAACAGAGCAAAACACCATTGCGATGTAACTCACAAAAAGATTTTGAATAATTAAGAAAAAATACAATATCTGGAACAGAAAAAACTGATTTATTAATAAATTGTGTTTTCACAAAAGCAAAAGATTTATCTCTTATGTATATATCTACATCTTTTAAGCCTGAAACTATTTTTTTAGAGTGTTCTAATTCTTTTCTTCCAAATTCTGAATTCTCAAAATATACAGTCTGAGGAAAGATAGTCACCTTAGAATTTTTCACCCCATTTAAAATCGCTCTAACTTGCTTTTCATTCTGAAACCATAATGTTCCTAAAAAACCTCCACCCGTTATTATTACATTTGAAAAATTTTCAGAATATTTATTCATAACTTTATAAACTATAGGTGTTATTAAATCATTTGTAATTTCCAAAACTTTTTTATTAGGTAAATATTTTTGAAAAAATAATAATTCCGCATATGCTATAGCTTGATCGCCTAAATTTTCATAAACAGGAGTCATTAATAATAAAATATTTTTTTCCCGTTTTTGATTTTTTTTAATGAATTGTTTAATTTTTTTTTTAATTTTTTGATTTTTATAAAACCAATATAAATATCTAAATTGTTTGTAGAATATTAGTTTTTTCATAAAGTTTATCGAGAAATAAAAATAATTTTTTTTATAATCTTTCTTGGAATTCTTAAAATATCGCTCTGAAGTTTTATTTTATTTTTTTCTTTATTAGAATACTGTTTATTATCATCACTAGTTTTTGTCGAAAAAAAAGCTCTGCATTCAGGTTGAAGAAAAGCAGTCCCATCCTTACATACTCTATCCCTTTCTTCAGCATAAGTTGGTGTATTCAATTCTGGTATATCACCAAAAGCTAAAAAGGCATGTCCATTAAAACAATGAGGCAACCGACATTTGCCTATTGGACGAAATTTTAACTTCTTATCATTTCCTATATTACCTAGCCAGTCACCTTCATAACATTGATAATAATCTCCATTTTCTAAATTTACATACAAACTATTCTGACCCGCATAGCAAAATTCGCATCGTCTTTCATTAAAAATACTAAATTTAAAATCAAATAATTCACTGTCAAAAACTGACCAAATATTTTTATAATTCTCACGACTATATTTAGATAATAATTCAATTTTTTTTGTCGCTTCATTCCTTGCAACTGTAATGTGCGGCAATACACCAAAGTTTTTAAGCGAAACATTCTTTATTTCGTCAATATACGGAATCAGCTCATCATGCGGAGTTATTTCAACTGTAAAAGAAACTCCTGCTCTCTTTGCTTTGTTGACATTTGAAACAAATGTTTCCAATAAATTTCGTTCTTTAAGCTGAAGATAATGAAACGAAAACTTCAAGAAAAGATGTTTCCGCTGATTTTCATCAAGAATAGCAATCAGCTCCTCAATTTTATCTGAGAGAACTCCGTTTGTAATCACATCGCAGTAATGTCCTTCTTTTGTAAGCTCATAAACAAGGGGAATAAGCTGCGGATGTAACATAGTTTCTCCATCCCCACACAAATTAAAATAACAGACTCCGCCCAACCTTGAAATAGATAAATCAGAACGTATTTTATCCATATTTTGAGTATATAAGCTCTTTATTCCATTTTTATACGCTCCTTGATGCTGCCCCACATAGCAATATGAACACCTGAAATTGCAGGCATAAACTGGAATATGGCAGGTTATAAATCTTTTAATTTTGTCCATAATTTTATTTTTCTCCCTTGATTTTAAAACTCAAAAACATATTCACAGTCTTTGCCTGTGTAATATTCAAAGAATCTGTTTATGTTGAATTTTATTTTTCTTGAATTCAAAAGCTGAAGAAAATACTTGAAGACATTCTTCCGTTTTGCAGGCTCTAAAAGCCATTCATGGGTAAAAACAACAACCTCGCTTTCATCTTTGTTTTCGTAAAACAAACGCCTAAAATTTTTGACATCATCAAAGCGAAAGTCCGTTTTTACAAAAATCAAGTCGTCCGCAAAAAGTAGCTCGTTCTTGTTCAGTTCAGTTTTTTGAATTTCATCCAAATAGTACGAGTAGCGATTGCTGCTGTCTGCGCATAAAAGCTGCCGGATTCCATTTTTTGAGCTTTTGTCCGTAATTGCCTCTATGAATTTCTTGTCGCCTGAAAAATAATCAAGCCGCACTGTCTTTGCTATGCAATCCGAAGTTCCAGTTATGCGTTCAATCTGATTCACAAACATCTTATAATCACTCCCCCCCCTATTAAAATTTTTAACATTTCCAGATTTTTCTGCATGAAAGCCGAATTTCAGCCAGCCGGAAGAAGCCTTGAAATCATCTGCAAATTTTTCTGTGCAATCCTTAAGTGAAAAGCCTTCTTTTTCATAAAAGCAGTAGAGCGACACTTTCACATTGTATTTTTCACGTAGCGATTTTATATAAGCGAAAAACGGCTCATCAAAAGCGGAGTTGTATTTTCCCTCATTTTTTGTAAGATTCTCAAAGCAGCCTATTACATCATCAACGGAAAAATGAATCTTTTGAGATGCGAAGAGATTCATGGAAAGGCTGATAAAGAGCAAAATCAAAATAAGTTTTTTCATTTTCTGCCTCTCCTGATTTTTTCAACTATTGCTCTTCTTTCATTTGCCTTCATTCCTAAAAAGAAAATCAGCGTTCCTGAAACAAAAACAGACGCAATGCAAGTTGCAAAAAAACACGGAACAGTTTTTGAAACCAATTTTCCGAAAAGCAAAGTAAGCGAAGCGGAGGTCACTGCAATAAAAATTGGAATCAGAACTGAATCGCACAAAAATGAACGGGCGCGCAAGGCAAAATATTTTTTTGAAAGCAGAACTCGTATTGCAAACGCGGCGCAGTTCAAGGCGATTCTTATGTAAAGAACCCAGTACGGATTTGCTCCAAGACAGAACGCAACAATCGAGAATGGCAAATTAAGAACATTTATTATTCCGACTATTATCTGGTAAGCGCGGATTTTTCCTGTCGCCTGAATGGAAATCCAAAGAGGTCCGTTAAGCGCTTCTATAAGCGAAAAAATTAAGACAAGCCGGACAAATCCGACTGAATATTGAGGAACATTTTTAAGCCAAAGCGAAAGCAAAAAATTGCAATTTACATAAACAGGCAGAACAATCAGCCAAAGAAGATAAAATGAAAACTTTGCCGCACGATTTACAAGTCTCTGAAATTCCTCATTTTCCCCAGCCGCATAGCTTTTTACTATCTGCGGATTGAACGCTGTCTGAAAATTGCTCACAAAACTGTATACGGCAGCATTCACCTGGTTTGCGATTCCCATCGCCGCGTTCACAGTCACGTTTGTAAAAATATTCAGGACAATATTCGTTCCCTGAGAGTTCGCCACATTCGCAACGGCTCCAAACAAGCTCCACCCGCTGAACGAGACAAGCTCTTTTCCTAACCCTTTGTCTTGATTTATTCTGTAATGCGCAATCTCAAAATTCTTGTTGCAGTAAAACTTATATATAGCAAGAATAACAAACGAAACACCAGCAAGCAAAAATGAGTAAAAAACGAGCTTATCCAGCAGTGTGATTTTCAAAAGAAATACAACAGCAAGTTTTAGAACAGCCTCAACAATGCTCAAGCCTGCAAAAAAGCTCATCTTCTCGTAGGCTATAATAACGGCATTGTACGGAACGCGCATTATATTTGCCAAAGTTGTGATGACCGCAGCCTGATAGCACCAGAAAGTCGCATTGCTCCGTCCGGCTGGAATATTCAGCTTTGCATTCATAAACCAAAGCCCGACAGTCTCTGCCAAAACAACAAAAATCAGGCAGATAATCCCATGAATCACAAGGCTTGTAGAATAAACATTCCGAGTCTTTTCCGCGTCATTCTTTCCAAGATAGAAATTAAGAAATCTCTGAACACTTGTAGCCATCGCGTTATTCACAAAAGTGAATAGGACAACCACTCCGGCAACAACATTGTAGATTCCGTAATCTTCCGCGCCGAGCGTATTCAGAACGACACGCACCGTGTACAAAGACACAAGCATTATGAGAATCTGTCGGAAATAGAGAGCGAGCGTGTTTTTTGCTATGCGTGTAGTATTGGACATATAATATAGGAGAGATTAGTTTATAGTTAGTTGATGTTTTAGCTAGAAAAAATAAAACTTTATTTTTTAATCGTTTTTCTTAGAACTTTAACTTACAAAACACAAGATAATTTTATTTCAGAAAAGACAAAAAAATCAGCCTGCCTTACATTTTTCCGCAATACCCACCCCCTCTCCCTTTCTGGCAAGCCGTATTTCTAAAACTAAGCTTCCATAGCGGAACAGTTCTCTCCCTGTTGTTCCCGGAGTTTGTAGACATCGCCCTTATTTATGGACCTAACGCCCCTCGTAAACAGACAGCAATTTAGTATTGATAAGATTTTATTATGCAAAGTTCCAGTTGTCAAGATGTTCAAAAACAAAACATAACACTTTGCTAACAAGGCACACTTTCTTCATAAAGAGTTTCCGGACAGAAATCTAAATCGTCACTCCAAGCAACAGAAGTTCCGTCAGCATACACTTTTTTAAAAAATGACGGATTTTTCAGCGGTGCATTAATTTTATATTTTAAATATGGCTTAAAATCAAAAATTTTTTTTTCGCCTTTTTCAAATGTAAGCAAGAGTTTATAATCTTCCATAGCCTCTACAGCTTTTACGACCCATACCGGATTATTCATAGTTGCACCTCCTGTTATTTCAAAGGCTCAATCGGATACAATTTCTGCTGCTCCATACACAAATTCCAGTTTGCCAAAAGCTCATCTGCATGCAACAATGCCCAGGCCTTTATCAAATGTTTCTGCTTAGATGGAAAATCACCCATCGTCAGATTCCCCTCAAGGTCAAAAACAGCCCGATAATCTCCATACCGTGCATGAAAATGAGGCGGATTATGTTCCGAACCGTTATTATACATTGTAATAACAATTCCATAAAACATAGAAATAGATGGCACTTCACAGTTCTCCTAGCAATAATATATCATAAAATTCAAAATTTTTCTATTAATAACATACAAACAAAGTACAGCATACCATTCTACCCCAGCAACTCCCTAACATTCTCCCTCACCTGCTCGTTTATATGCTCAAGCCTTGATTCCGAGACATTATACCGTGGATGTTTTTTAAATTTAAAATCCAGCAGTTTTCTAAGCCTTTCTTTATGCTCTGCCGTCAAGACTTTTTTTGCGCTTCCAATAAAGTCATCATAAACACAAGGCTGCAATGTTCTATCATATTTTTTAAGAAGATTTTCATCTTTTTCAAAACATTCAAGGCTTGCAAGATTATACAGCGAATTGCCGTGATCAAACAAAGGAGCTGGCTTTTCTATTTTGTTCGTCTTATTATTCACCAAAAAGCCAAAATTTCCATAGTGTCTGTCCGTGTTTTTTATTATCGCATCAAAAACAAGCATGTCGTTCAATGAGTTCTCAAAGTCTTTTCCCAAGGATTTATAAAAATTCCGAACGGCCTCAAATCCGCCTTTCTTTACAAGAACTCCGACAGGAACAAACGAGTAGTCTTTGCTTGTAAAAAGCCTGCACGTAGAACACAAATTGCCTTTCCATTTGCTAAGGTTATATTCAACCGCGTCAAAGCCCATTTCTTTTGCAATCTGAAACGCGTAGAATTCTGAATATGCCTCATATCCTGCGTTTGAAAATCCGCTGGTCGAGCCTTTATAAAGCTCGATTTTTCCGTTTATCCTACGCCAGCATTTTGGAAGTATGCCATTCGTGGTGAACTCAGGGCTGCTGAATAAGGAAGATTGCAGAGAGCTTCCGTAGCCTGTAAACGCAATATAAGAAAGAACTCTGCTAAAACGGTTGTCATAAAGATTAACATCATTGAACGAACCGCCAAAATCTTCCGGAACAACCCAGTACACGTCATTCAAGGAAAGACCTTTGGAAAAATACACAACGCTCAAAGGTCTGTTCGGGCTCAAATTGCATTTTGAAAGAAGATTATCCATATATGCCCGGTTCTTTGGAACAGAACGGTGTTTTATCCAGCTTTCAAGACCTTGTTCACTGCACTCAAACCCTAAAGGCAAAAGAGCCTTATTTTCCGTTACCCAGAGAATTTTATAGTCAGGATTACTGGAATTTTCATTTGCGGAGAATTTTAAGATTTCTTCATCAAAATGCTTTAGAACAAAAATCATTTAGCTATAACGCTTTTTTTTATTCAATTAAACTTGAGATTTTCATCGAACCTTTTAAACCCACCTTCCCCATTGGCACCGTCGTGCTTACAAAAAAGCACGCAAAATGTATTTCCGCTACCTAAAAAAAGCCAATGGTCACCGATGGTCTGTGTGCTTGAACCAAGCTCCACTCCCTATACCGATTGTTTTATAAACAGAAGATAAAAATCTTTTTAACTAGACCTTTAATCTTTTACTTTCTGCACGAGTTCATAAGAAAGACCTACTACATTCACGCCGCCCATAAACTCAAGTTCTATATTAACACGCTTGTTACGGCGGTTTACAGAAACGACTTTTCCGCTCATATTTTTGAACGGACCGTCCACAATTACAATGCGGTCGTTCGTATCAAAAGTCACGGGAACGATTCCAACTGTGCTTCCAAATCTTAGTATGGACTTCACAATTTCAAGGTCTACTCCTACCAACGGATGGACGTCCTTGCTAGAAGGCAAAAAACGAATAAATCCGTTTACATTGCGAATAAAACGAAACTTTGCGCTGTCGTTTTCTTCTGTTTCAAAAAAAACATAGCCTGGAAAAAACAAATCAAAGTATTCTTTACCATTCTTTAGCCGCATCTGCTTTTTAAGCAGATAGACAGAGCCTTGCACAGGGGTTTCACAACGTTCAAGAATAGAATCAACGCTCTTCTTAAAACATTCTTCCACACCAGTACGAACAGAAATGCAAAAAATACTCATCCTAAACCAACTGTTTTTTACAGACTAGCAAACAAAAATATTATATATGCATTTAAAATCTTTTTCAATTCAAATTTATCTTATTTTACTTCAGTTGACAAAAAAAGGCAGAAGGTTAAAATAGTTAGCAAAAGGTAACATTAATGTTTAACAGTATAAATTATCACGAAGTAATAGAATGTATAACAGGCGCTCTTGAAGAAAGAGATTTATATACGGCAGGTCATTCGTGCCGAGTAAGCGAACTTGTAAAAAAACTTTCTGATTTTATGGGCTTTGATGAAGAGCAAAAAGAATTCTATCATGTGGCCGCCCACCTTCACGATGTTGGAAAAGTTGGCGTTCCAGATGGAATTCTTTTAAAACCTGGTAAATTAACAGACGAAGAATTTGCAATTCTTAAGGAACATCCTGCAACTGGGGCAAGGATTTTAATGCGCTCGCCTTCTTTAGCCCCTCTTGCAGAAATTGTGCTTCATCACCACGAGCGTTTCGACGGCAAAGGCTATCCAGACGGTCTTGCAGGCATTGAAATTCCTTTAGGCTCAAGAATCATTGCGGTTTGCGATTCAATTGACGCCATGCTTTCAAACAGAAGCTACAGAAAAGCATTCAATCCAGAATATTGCCGGCAAGAAATCATAAAAAATACAAATACAATGTATGACCCTGATATTGCAGCGGTAACGCTTGAACATTGGCAAGAAATTCTTGACGCTGGATACAGCAACAAGAATTTCCACCAACATTAACGTTTATTTGCCTACAATAGCATTAAATGCAGACATTACAGCTTGTTCATGAGGCAGGCCTTGTTTTTCAGCGCTTGCAATTCCGTCCATCATTTTTTTGTAGTCGTTTGGAATAATCTTTTTAAAACTAGCTAAGTTTTCTTCAAAGTTTGAAAGAAGCTTTTCTGCCAACTTAGAACCTGTTTCTTTTTTGTGCTGTTCCATAAGAGCGCGGATTTTTGCCTTGTCTTCATCTTCAGCAACTTCCGACATTGTAACAAGTTCCTTATTCAATTTTTTGTAAAGAACGTGTTCCGGGTCGTAAACGTAAGCGATTCCGCCGCTCATTCCGGCGCAAAGATTTTTTCCTGTAGAGCCGAGCAGCAAAACAGTTCCGCCAGTCATGTATTCAAGGCCGTGGTCTCCGCAGCCTTCTGCAACAACAGTCGCTCCGCTGTTTCTTACGCAAAAGCGTTCTCCTGCAATTCCATTGATAAAGGCTTTACCGCTAGTTGCCCCGAACAGAGCGACATTTCCTATTATTATGTTTTCTTCTGCCTTGTAATTCGCATTTTTAGGAGTAGAAACCACTATTTTTCCGCCAGAAAGGCCTTTTCCCAAATAGTCGTTCGCGTCTCCTTCAAGGCGGATTGTCATTCCTTTTGGAATAAAAGCTCCTAAAGACTGGCCAGCGCCGCCTTTTATGTCAAGAACGAATGAATCTTCGCTTAGACTAGAGCCAAACTTCTTTTGGATTTCTGAGCCAAGTATTGTGCCAACCGTTCTGTCTGTGCTTTCAATTTTCAGCTGCTGAGCGCAAATCTTTTGAGAATCTTTAGGCAATTTTTCTTTTGAATAAGAGTTTGCCAACTTTTCAAAAGACGGAACAAGATTTTTTAAGTCAACGGTGTTTTCCAGCTTAAAATCGTACACATCTTTCGGGTCAAAATGAGTTTTTGCTCCGCTTGGCGCCCGGTATCCAATTATGTTGCCCATGTCAACCAAAGCCGCGCGTTTGAATCCCTGCTTTGACTTTAGCTTTAGCATTTCTGTGTGTCCGACCATTTCGTCCACTGTCTTAAAGCCAAGCATCGCCATGTATTCGCGCAATTCCTGAGCAATAAAGCGCATAAAGTTTTCAACGTATTCTGGTTTTCCTTTGAAACGCTTTCTAAGCTCGCTGTTCTGAGTCGCAACTCCAAACGGGCAAGTATCTAGGTTGCAAACTCTCATCATCGCGCAGCCCATTGTGATAAGCGGCGCTGTTGCAAATCCAAACTCTTCCGCTCCCAAAAGGCAGGCTACCGCGACATCGCGGCCGCTCATAAGTTTTCCATCGGTTTCGATTATTACGCGGCTGCGCAATCCGTTTTGAATAAGAGTTTGATGAGTTTCGGCAAGTCCTAATTCCCAAGGAAGCCCTGCGTGATGGATTGAACTTATTGGAGCGGCTCCTGTTCCTCCGTCGTGACCAGAAATCAAAATAACCTGGCTACCAGCTTTTGCCACTCCTGCCGCAATTGTTCCAACGCCTGCTTCGGAAACTAGCTTTACAGAAATGCGGGCGTTTCTGCTCGCATTCTTCAAGTCGTAGATAAGCTGGGCCAAATCTTCTATAGAATAAATATCGTGATGAGGGGGTGGCGAAATAAGGGAAACTCCCGGAGTTGCGTAACGGGTTGTGGCAATCCAAGGATAAACCTTTTTGCCAGGCAGATGTCCGCCTTCACCAGGCTTTGCACCCTGCGCCATTTTTATTTGAATTTCCTGGGCGCTTAAAAGGTACTCTTCTGTAACGCCAAACCTACCGGAGGCAACTTGCTTTATTGCAGAATTCCAAACCGTTCCCAAGCGTTCAGGCTTTTCGCCGCCTTCGCCGGAATTTGACTTTCCGTGAAGATGATTCATAGCCTCCGCCATGCAGCGGTGCGCTTCTTCGGAAATAGAACCGTAGCTCATAGCGCCAGTTTTAAAGCGGCGGACAATGTTTTCTACGCTTTCAACTTGGTCGATGTCGATTTTTTTAGATTCATCAACTGAAAAATCAAGCATTGCTCGAAGAGTATGAGGATGGCTTGTGTCGTCAACCAAAGCCGTGTACTCCTTGAAACGCTTGTAATCGCCATTTTGAGTGGACTGCTGGAGAGCGATTATTGTTTCCGGGGAATAAAGGTGGTCTTCGGCATTCTTTCCGCGTCTAAACTTGTGCTCGCCGACGCTGTCGAGGTGAGTGTTTACCGCAAGGCCAAGCTTGTCAAATCCCTGGTTGTGGTGGAAAACAACGTCTTCTTCTATTTCTTTTAAACCGATTCCGCCAACTGGACTGACTGTATTTGTAAAATACTTGCTTATTACAGAGGAATCTATTCCAACCGCTTCAAAAATCTGGGCAGACTGATAAGACTGAATTGTGCTTATCCCCATTTTTGCCGCGATTTTTACAATTCCGTTTATCAAAGCCTTGTTGTAGTCGTCGATTGCAGTGTGATAGTCCTTGTCCAAAAGTTTTTGATCGATTAATTCCGAAATACATTCGTGCGCAAGATAAGGATTTAGAGCTCTTGCCCCATAGCTTAAAATCATTGCTGCCTGATGGACATCGTGAACGTCTGCCGACTCAAGGACAATTGAAACCGCTGTACGTTTTTTTGTTCGTACCAGATACTGTTCCACTCCGCTTACAGCAAGGAGCGAAGGAATTGCCACATGAGTCTGATCGACTCCGCGGTCGCTAAGAACAATTATATTAAAACCTTCGCTATAAGCTTTGTCGATTTGAGAAAACAAATTTTCCATCGCTTTTTCAAGGTCGATTTTGTCATCATCTGAGCAGTCCACAAGAAGCGAAAGCACCTTTGTTTTTAATCCCGGCCGATTTAGGCTTTTGATTTTTAATAAATCAACACCTGTTAAAATTGGATTGTTCACTTCAAGCACGCGGCAGTTTGAACTTTTTGTGTCAAGAAGGTTTCCGTCAGAGCCAAGGTAAACTGTTGTATCTGTAACAATTTTTTCACGAAGACTGTCGATTGGAGGATTTGTAACTTGGGCAAACAGCTGCTTAAAGTAAGAAAAAAGGCTTGGGTGATTTTCAGACATAACTGCAAGCGGAGTATCCACTCCCATAGATGCTGTGGGCTCTACTCCATTTTTAGCCATTGGCAAAATCATCTCGTTTACGTCTTCGTAGTTCCAGCCAAAAGACTTGTAAAGCCGGTCGCGCTGTTCCTGCGTGCTTGTAGGAATTTTTTTATTTGGAATAGCAATATTCTTCAACTGCACAAGGTTCATGTTCAGCCATTCGCCATAAGGAAAACGCTTTGAATAAAATTCTTTGCACTCTTTGTCTGAAACAAGTTTCTTCTGAACAGTATCCACAAGAAGAATCTTTCCAGGCATAAGCCTAGATTTTGTTACAATTTCTTCTTCCGGAACGTCAAGAACGCCAACTTCTGAAGAAAGAATAAGAATGTTATCCTTTGTTATGTAATATCGGCTTGGTCTAAGTCCGTTTCGGTCAAGAGTTGCTCCCACAAAATCGCCGTCGCTAAAAAGAACTGCCGCAGGACCGTCCCAGCTTTCCATCATCGTGGCATAATAGTGGTAGAAATCTTTTTTACTTTCTTCCATAGCTTCATCGTGCTTCCATGGCTCTGGAATACAAATCATAACTGCCAAAGGAAGGGGAATTCCGTTCATTACAAGGAATTCCAAAGTATTGTCGAGCATTGCGGAATCTGAACCTGTTGAATCTACAGCAGGGAGAATTTCATTCATTTGGGACTGACTGTAAACGCTGGACTTTACAGTTTCTTCGCGGGCCAACATTCTGTCGGCATTTCCGCGAATTGTGTTTATTTCACCGTTATGAGCAATAAAGCGGTTTGGATGCGCCCGCTGCCAACTAGGATTTGTATTTGTACTGAACCTAGAATGAACAAGCGCCAAACTAGAACTGTAAAGCTCAGACTGCAAATCGCAGTAAAATGTTCGCAGCTGTTTTACAAGAAACATTCCTTTGTAAACTATTGTTCTTGAAGATAAAGATGCCACGTATGTTTTGCCAGAAACGCCGTCTTTAGAATGTTCAAACTTTCTGCGGAGCAAGTACAAAATTCTGTCAAACTCAAGCCCCTTTTGAACATTAGAAGGTCTTTTTATAAAGCATTGCCAAATAGAAGGCATGCAGTCAAGGGCTTTTTTTCCTAAAACAGAGCAATCCACAGGAACTTTTCGCCAGGCAATAAATTCTAAATCAGATTCTTTGCAAAGACTTTCGATTTTCTGTTTATCCATTGAACAGAGTTTTTCATCTGCTGGAAAAAAGAACATTCCAATTCCGTAGTCACGCTCATCGCCAATTTTAAAACCTTCTTTTGCAGCAACATCCTTAAAAAAATCGTGAGAAATCTGAACAAGGATTCCAACGCCGTCTCCAGTTTTACCGCTTGCGTCTTTTCCTGCGCGATGCTCAAGCTTTTCTACAATGCTAAGCGCATTGTCTACAATTTTATGAGTTTTAATTCCATCTATACTTACAACTGCCCCTATACCGCAAGCATCGTGTTCAAAATTCTTTTTGTACAAAGTCTTTTTCATACTGGCAAAACCTCCGACTTTTTTATTTTCCGCTGTCTCCATAGTTTGAAAGAACCCTTGCGCTTGGGTCTTTTACATCGCAGCCTTTCCAATTTTTGTTTGGCATCCAAAAATCCTTTATCATCTGTCCCTGACCAGGGTAGTATTTTTCAAAAATTTCTCTGTAAAGCAAAGATTCTTTTGTAAACGGAGTTGCGTGTTTATACTTTTTGCAGCGCTCCAAGAATTCTTCGTCTGTATAGAAATTCTGAGCGTATTCTTTTAAGTCGTCTACCAAAGAATGTCCTACTGCATCGCTAAATGCCGCTTTTTCGCGCATAAGAATGTCGTAGGGCAAATATTCTTTTCCGTCGGCATCTTTTTCAAAAGCATGGCGCAAAAGATATTTTCCCTTGTTGTAGCGGTTCATCTTTAGTTCTGGATTTATGCTCATAACATATTCCACAAAATCCAAGTCGCCAAAAGGAACTCTCGCTTCGAGGCTGTTTACGCTTATGCAGCGGTCGGCACGCAAAACATCGTACATGTGAAGTTCCCGGATACGTTTTTGAGCTTCCTTTTGAAATTCTTGTGCGTTTGGCGCAAAATCTGTGTATTTATAGCCAAAAAGTTCGTCACTTATTTCGCCAGTAAGTAAAACCCTAATTTTTGACTGTTCGTGAATCGCTTTGCAAACAAGGTACATTCCCATGCTTGCCCTGATTGTTGTTATGTCAAAAGTTCCAAGAATCTTGATAACTTCATCAAGAGAGGAAAGAACATCTTCTTTTGAAATAATTACTTCGTGATGATTTGAACCTATAAAATCTGCAACTTGTTTTGCGTACTTTAGGTCTATTGCGTCGTCTTCCATTCCGATTGCATAGGTTTCAATAGGTTTTCGCAAAATTTTTGCAGAAATAGCGCATACAAGCGAAGAATCAAGCCCTCCGCTGAGCAAAAATCCTACAGGAGCGTCTGCATCCAAACGCTTTTGAACGCCGGCAACTAATTTATCGTGAATTTTTTTGCAAGCTGTTTCAAGGTCATCATCGCTATATTTTTCAACCTGCGCAATATCTCTGTAGCAGGTAAATTTTCCATCTTTATAGTAATGTCCTGGTGGGAAAGGCAAAATTTCTTTTACAAGTCCCACAAGATTTTTTGGTTCTGAAGCAAGAACAATTTTGTCTTCGTCGTCAAAACCGTAATACAAAGGTCTAATTCCAATCGGGTCTCTTGCAGCAACAAAAGACCTTGTTTTTGAATCGTAAATAATCAGGGCAAATTCCGCGTCTAGCATGGCGAACATTTTTTCACCATAAAGCTCATATAGTGGAAGCAAAATTTCGCAGTCGCTTTCGCTTTTGAACTTATATCCTTTTTCTTCTAGCAAACGCTTTTCCTGACGCCAAGTAATATTTTTTCCGTCCTTGCCCTTTAAAATGCCATAAATCTCGCCGTTACAGACGAGATAATTTGAGTTCAGATTAAACGGTTGCATACCTTCAGGAGAAAGTCCCATGATTGAAAGCCTTTGGAAACCTATCATTCCTTCATCAAGAGTTACTATTTCTTTTCCGTCCGGACCTCTTGTAAATGTTCTTGAAAAACATTCATCAAACTTTTTTGCAGGAACTCTAGGTCCTGCGTATCCCATAATCGAACACATAATTACCTCATCTTATTTGCAGTAACACTGACTAATAGCCTGAAATTCGAGTTTTTTTATAAATTGAAAAAAAACGCTTTCAGCGACTTTCCAAGGTTTGTTTACTAACCCTTGCTGCAGATGGTTGTGCTCTAACGAAGTTTGAATTGGTTTGGGTTGCTATGCAACCTTAATCGTTCTTATCGCACAAAATCTTCACAAATTGTAAATCCGCTTACGCTTTCGTTCATTTTCCTAAAAACTCGAAATTCGGGCTAATAGGCAAAAATAACCTATTAGTCAGTGTTTTAATTTATTTTACACTAAAAAGCAAGTCGCTGTATGTTGGGAACGGCCACAAGTCTTTAGGAACCAAAGTTTCAAGCACATCTGAAGAAGCACGGAGTTTATTCATTGCAGCAAAAACAACTTCTCTGTAGTACATTGCAACTTTGCCGGCTCCTCCTTGAACATCTTTTACACCGTCAACGGCTTTTTCAAGTTCTTTTACTCCGCTATAGATTGCTCCTGTCAAAGAAGAAACTTGTTTTAGCAAATCTGATTCATAAGACAAATCGCAATCTGGAGCTATGCTCTTTTTTTCTGCAAGAGTTTGAGCAAGTTCCTGAGCAAATTTGCTTCCTGCTGGAAGAATCTGCTTTTTCGCCATGTCAAGCATAGTAAGCGCTTCAATATTAATCACCTTTGAATAACATTCATTGTGAATTTCATAGCGTGATGTAAGTTCAACCTTGCTATAAACCTTGTGTTTTTCAAAAAGCTCAACATTTTTTTTGTCAAGGATATGTTCCAATGCCTCTGGAGTTGAACGGAGATTGTAAAGACCGCGTTTTTCGGCCTCTTTAACCCAAGAATCATCGTATCCGTTTCCATTGAAGATAATTCTTTTGTGTTCTTTTATGGTTTTAATTATAAGGTCGTGAAGATCTTTCTTAAAATCTTTAGAACCTTCAAGAACATCTGCAAACTGCCTAAGTTCCTCTGCAACAGCAGTGTTCAAGAATACGTTTGCGCAAGCAATTGATTCTGAAGAACCAAGCATACGGAATTCAAACTTGTTTCCTGTAAATGCGAATGGTGAAGTTCTGTTTCGGTCGGTTGTGTCCTTGTTGAAATCTGGAAGAACTGTAACTCCAATCTGCATCTTTTGCTTTTCGCGAGTTCCGTAAGGTTTTTCTTGCTCAATACATTCAAGGATTTCGCTAAGCTCATCTCCTAAGAACATTGAAACTATTGCTGGAGGCGCTTCGTTTGCTCCAAGCCTGTGGTCGTTTCCAGCGCTTGCTACAGAAATTCTAAGAAGATCCTGATATTCGTCAACAGCTTTTATAACTGCAATTAAGAAAAGCAAGAACTGCGCATTGCTTGCAGGGGTTGCGCCTGGATCCAGCAAGTTTTTGCCTGTATCTGTAGAAATTGACCAGTTGTTGTGTTTACCGCTGCCGTTTACACCTGCAAATGGTTTTTCGTGAAGAAGGCAAACCATTCCGTGTTTTGAAGCAACTTTTCTCATAATCTCCATTGTAAGCTGGTTGTGGTCGCAAGCAATATTTGTTGTTGTAAAAATTGGAGCCAACTCGTGCTGGGCAGGAGCAACTTCGTTGTGTTCAGTTTTTGCAAGAATTCCAAGTTTCCAAAGCTCTTTGTTCAAATCTTTCATAAAATCTTGAACACGAGGTTTTATCATTCCAAAGTAGTGGTCTTCAAGTTCTTGACCCTTTGGAGATTTTGCCCCGAACAAAGTTCTTCCTGTAAAAATCAAGTCTTCGCGCTTGTCGTAAACGCTCTTGTCTATAAGGAAGTATTCCTGTTCTGGTCCTACTGTTGTTTTTACGCTTGAAACACCTTCGTTTCCAAACAAGTGAAGAACGCGCAATGCCTGCTTGTTGATTGCTTCCATTGAGCGCAAAAGAGGTGTTTTCTTGTCGAGAGCTTCGCCTGTGTATGAACAGAATGCGGTAGGAATGCAAAGAGTTCCGTCTTTTATGAACGCATAAGATGTAGGATCCCATGCAGTGTAGCCACGAGCTTCAAATGTCGCCCTGATTCCGCCACTAGGAAAAGAAGATGCGTCAGGTTCACCTTGAACTAATTCTTTTCCTGAAAATTCCATTATAACTTTTCCGTCCCCAGAAGGAGTAATAAAACTGTCGTGTTTTTCGGCAGTAACGCCAGTAAGAGGCTGAAACCAATGTGTAAAATGAGTAGCACCCTTTTCCACTGCCCAATCTTTCATTGCATTAGCAACAACATTTGCAACAGAAGGATCTAGTTTTTCGCCGCCTTTTATTGTCTTCATCAAGGCTTTAAATGTTTCTTTTGGCAAACGAGCTTTCATAACTGATTCGTCAAAAACATTTTCGCCAAATATTTCTGAAACCATGCTTTCCATATTTTCTCCCATCAAAAAGTCTATGAGAAACATATCAATAAATTGACACAACAATTTTCTATTTGACTTTTTATGCCCATTCGCAAGAAAACGAGAATGGACAGTTGATAATGAAGTTTGCAACGCAAACTTTTTAGCAATTCTATAAATTTGCCCAAAATCTTGCTACACTTAAATAATAAGCATAGCAAGATTTTTTTCTACTATATTATTTATTAGTCGTTATCCTGAAGAGCATCAAAACCTGACTCACCAGTTCTTACCTTAACAACATTTTCTACTGGATATACAAAGATTTTTCCGTCTCCAATATGACCTGTGTAGAGGGCTTTTTTAGCTTCTTCAATCACGGTTGAAACTGGCACTTTTGAAACTACAATTTCAACTTTTATTTTTGGAAGAAGAGTCATGTTCAAAGGAGTTCCTCGATAGTATTCTGTAGCACCTTTTTGAACACCGCAGCCCATAACGTTTACAACGGTCATTCCAGTAACTCCAATCTTGTTCATTGCAGCTTTCAAAGCGTCAAACTTGCTCTGACGAGTTACAATAACGACCTTTGAAATCTTTGAATCTGTTGAAGACACTTTTGTAACTGGAATTGCCTGAGCAACTGGAATTGCAACACCATTTTCTTTTGCTTCTTCAAGTTCTTCAGAAGTATAAGAAATATTGAATCCCGCATAGCCAGTTTCCAAACCGTGTTCAAGCTTATCAAGACCTACGATTTCTTCTTCAGCGCTTACTCTAAGTCCAAAAATCTTCTTTATGATTACGAATGTGATTGTAATCATAACGGCTGTAAACAAGGCGGTTGCAAGACAACCAACTACCTGAACACCTAAGCACTTAAATCCACCGCCGTAAAAAAGTCCAGGTCCAATTATCTGGTTAGCACCACCGGTAATTCCTCTTTCAAATGCAGGAGCTGCAGGAGTTGCAAAAAGTCCAACAGCCAAAGTTCCCCAAATACCGTTCAGCATATGAACTGCAACGGCTCCTACAGGATCATCTATGTGAAGCTTGTAGTCAAGGAACCAAACGCCAAATACAACAAGGAAGCCAGCTACAAGACCTATACAAGCGGCGCCAGCACAGTCTACAACATCACAACCTGCTGTAACGGCAACCAAACCGGCTAAAGATGCGTTCAAGCACATTGAAACATCAGGTTTTCCATATTTTATCCAAGTAAATATCATTGTTGTTACTGTAGCAACTGCAGGAGCAACTGTTGTTGTTAGGAATATAGAACCTAATTCTGGAATAGAAACTGCCGCAGCACCGTTAAATCCGTACCAACCCAACCAAAGAATGAATACACCTAAAGCTCCAAGAGGAATGCTGTGTCCTGGGAAAGCATTTACCTTTAACACCTTGCCAGATGCATCACGAGTGAATTTTCCAATTCTTGGGCCAACCATTGCAGCGCCTATAAACGCACAGATACCGCCGACCATGTGGATACAGTTCGAACCAGCAAAGTCATGGAATCCAAGCTGCGCAAGCCAACCGCCACCCCAGGTCCAGTGAGCTTCAATAGGATATATAATAGCTGAAATTACAGCAGAATATACACAGTATGAAAGAAACTTTGTTCGCTCAGCCATTGCACCAGAAACTATAGTTGCGGCTGTAGCACAGAAAACCAAGTTGAATACAAATGCAGAAAAGTCAAAATTAGCATAATCCGTAAACAAGTCAAAACCTGGTTTACCAATAATACCAACTAAATCTTCACCTAAAAGAAGTCCTGCTCCAATAACACAGAACACTACTGTACCAATACAGAAGTCCATAAGGTTCTTCATGATAATGTTGCCAGTATTTTTTGCACGAGTAAAACCTGTTTCTACCATTGCAAAACCAGCTTGCATCCAGAATACCAATGCGGCTCCTATAAGAAACCAAACACCCCACAGTTCACTGCTTACGCTAGAAACTGCATCCATTACAGCTGTTGCGTCCATACGCACCTCCTATCCTTAAAAAACCTTAAATAAAAACATGTAAAAATCTTAGCTAAAAGATTAACTCTTTACAGTTTTTAATTTAGCAAAAAAAAAAGACGCCGTGAAAAATCCCCTGATATTTCTATCAAGATATTTTTCACGACGTCTTCGCCGTATGAAAACGTTATACATTTTCATAAAAAAAATGTCAACAAGAAAATTTAATTTTTTTAATTTTTTTTACGTTTGTCATCTTAATTAGCCCAGACTTTGAGTTTTTGGGAAAATAAACAAGAGCGCAAACGAATTTGCAATTTGTGAAAATTTTGTGCGATAAAAATAATTTAAGTTGCGTAGCAATCCAAATCAATCAAAACGAAGTTCGGGCACAACCATCTGAACAAACTGTAAACTTGTTGAAAGCATTTTTTTTCATAATTTATAAAAAACTCGAAGTTCGGGCTAATTAAAAACACACATTTTAAAACAGCGATTGACTTTTAATCTTAAAATAGATATAAATTAACACAAATGAGCAAAGGCGTTCATTCAAAGTGTAGAAAATCTTTTTGTCTATATTTTGAATGGACGCTTTTTTATTTAGGGTTTATCAAAACCCAAAAAACGGCTGAGTCAAGGTCTTGAACGCAAGCGTACCTTGGCCAGACGTATTTAACATAAATTTGAGTTTTTTTGGAGGATACAATGTCTAAATTTATTTTTGTAACAGGAGGCGTAGTTTCAGGACTTGGCAAAGGAATTACAGCCGCAAGCCTTGGAAGATTGCTTAAAAACAGGGGATTAAAAATCACTTCGCAAAAACTGGACCCTTATATGAATGTTGATCCAGGAACGATGAGTCCATATCAACACGGGGAAGTATTTGTAACCGATGATGGCGCCGAAACCGATTTGGACTTAGGACATTACGAACGTTTTATAGACGAAAATTTAAATAAATATTCAAATCTAACCTCTGGAAGAGTTTACTGGAACGTTTTAAACAAAGAAAGAAACGGCGAATATCTTGGTCAGACAGTTCAAATTATTCCTCATGTAACAAATGAAATAAAAGACTTTATCTTAAAAAATCAAAAAGAAACAAACGCTGACGTGAGCATAGTTGAAATTGGAGGGACCACAGGCGACATCGAATCTCAGCCATTTCTTGAAGCGATTAGGCAGTTAGCGCTAGAAGTTGGCAGAAGAAACTGCCTTTTTATTCACGTTTGCCTAGTCCCTTATATTTCTGGTTCTGATGAATTTAAATCAAAGCCTACACAGCACTCTGTTCGCGAGCTTCAAGGTTTAGGTATTCATCCCGATATTATTGTCGCCCGAAGCGACCGAGATATTCCTAAAGATATAAGAGAAAAAATTTCGCTGTTCTGCAACGTTGCTCCTGACTGCGTAATATCAAACACAACTCTTCCTTGTCTTTACGAAGTTCCGCTTATGCTTCACGATCAAAATATGGACGATGTTGTTTGCCGCGAGCTTGGAATAGAAAACACGAATGTAAACTTAGAGCAGTGGAAAAAACTTGTTTCTTGCATTTACGCACGCAAAGGAGAAGTTACAATCGCTCTTGTTGGAAAATACGTAAAGCTTCACGATTCTTACCTTTCTGTTGTAGAGTCGTTGAATCACGCAAGTTTTGTTGTTGGTAAAAATGTAAAAATCAAGTGGGTGGACAGCGACACAGTGACACCTGAATCTGCGCCAAAGGTTTTTGAAGACGTAAGCGGAATTATTCTTCCAGGCGGATTTGGAATGAGGGGAATTGAAGGAATGATAAACGCTTGCCAGTATGCCCGCGAAAATTCCTTGCCGTACTTTGGAATCTGTTTGGGAATGCAAATTCTTGTAATCGAATACGCTAGAAATGTGCTAGGTCTAAAGGACGCAAATTCAAAAGAGTTCAATGAAAATTCTAAAAACTGCGTAATCGATTTGATGGAAAATCAAAAAAATGTAAAAAAAGGCGGCACAATGCGTCTTGGTAAATATCCATGCAAAATAAAAGACGGAACAAATATGTTCAAAGCATATAAAACAGAACTTATCGAGGAACGCCACCGCCATCGCTACGAATTTAACAACAACTATCGCGAGCAAATGGAAAATGCAGGTCTTACAATAAGCGGAACTTCTCCAGACAATCTTTTGGTGGAAGCAGTAGAAATTCCTTTAAAAAATAGTGTATTCTTTACAGGGGTTCAGTTTCATCCAGAGTTTAAAAGCAGACCAAACAAACCGCATCCGTTATTTGTAGAATTTGTAAAATCGTGCTGCGAACACAATTTGTAAGCTGAGTTTAAGACTTTACTATAAACTGGAGGAATCATGTATACAAAGAGCGAAGTAATTGACTTTATAAAAGAAGAAGACGTAAAATTCATAAGGCTTGCTTTTATAACACTTGATGGAAAGCAAAAAAATATCTCTATAATGCCAGACAAGCTTGAAGATGCATTTTCAAATGGAATAAGTTTTGACGCATCAAGCATAGAAGGATTCCAAACTCCAGACAAGTCAGATATGTTTTTACATCCTGATCCTGCAACTCTTTCCATAATTCCATGGCGACCTACAACAGGCAAAGTTGTAAGGATGTTCTGCGATATAACATATCCAGACGGAACTCCATACGAAAAAGACTGCCGGCATCTTCTAAAAAAAGCAGTAGCTTTGGCAAAAGACAAGTATCAAGTAGATTTAATGTTCGGTTCAGAAATAGAATTCTATCTTTTTAAGCTTGATGAAAACGGAAAGTCCAGCAAAGAACCTTTTGACCAAGCCGGATACATGGACATTGCCCCTGAAGACAAGGGAGAAAACATCCGCCGCGAAATATGCTTTACGCTGGAACAAATGGGCATAAGCCCCGAATCAAGCCATCATGAAGAAGGTCCTGGTCAAAATGAAATTGACTTTCACTACGGCAATGCGCTTATCAGTGCAGACAACACAATCACTTTTAAATGGATAGTAAGAACAAAGGCTGCTGCGAATGGTCTTTATGCGGATTTTTCACCAAAGCCTTTTCCAAACAAGCCTGGCAGTGGAATGCACATAAATATTTCTTGCCACAATATTGCAGATTCTGAAAAAGACTATACAAACCAGATGCTTGCCGGAATTATAAAACACATTAAAGAAATAACTCTATTCTTAAATCCGAGCGAAAATTCATACCACAGAATTGGCGAATGTAAAGCGCCAAAATATATTTCCTGGGCAAAAGAAAACCGCTCTGCTTTAATAAGAATTCCCGCTAGCAAAAATGAAAAGCGAATAGAATTGCGTTCACCAGACCCGAAAGCAAATCCTTACCTTGCCTTTACGCTCTTAATACACGCGGCAATAGAAGGTATCCGCGAAAATCTAGTTCCATCAGAATCAATTGAAGAAAATCTTTTTTCGCAAAGCGCAGCTTCAAGAAAAACACTGGAATCAATACCAGGTTCTTTTGAAGAAGCAAAAAAAATCGCTGCAAACAGTGATTTTGTAAAAGAAGTTTTAGGAGAATCTCTTCTAAATGCTTATCTAAATTAAAACGGTAAAAAAATGGATTTTTCTTGTACAAGAGTGCTTATTGCCACAAACGACGATAAACTTTCCTCATCAATAACAGCAGTTTTGCCTGCCCCTGTATTTGAGACGTCCGTATGCGCCGATTTTAACGAAGCTAGAAGAAAAATTTCTGAATCATACTTTGAAATTATAATCATAGACTCTGGAGATGGAAGCCAAGCAGAACTTGCCGTAGACATAAGCGAAACGACATCAACCGTTTTGCTTTTATCTCCGACTCATCTCTTTGACCAAATTTCTTACAAGGTTGAACCTTTTGGGATTCTTACAATAACAAAACCGTTTGATACCTTTTATTTTTACAATATGATAAAGATAGCGCTTGCTGTGCAGGCAAAAATTAAACGCATTTCCTCGCAAACGGTAAAACTAAAAGAAAAAATGGAAGAAATACGGCTTATAAACAGGGCGAAAATGCTTTTAATGCAAAACAGCCGCATGACGGAGCAAGAGGCGCACCGCTACATAGAAAAAAATTCTATGGACAGATGCCTAAAGCGAACAGAAGTCGCAAAAGAAATAATTGCAAAATTCGATTATTAGGACGAAAGTCGAGCTTTTATAATTGTAAAAAAACGCTTTCGACCAATTTCCAATTTGTTCAGACGGTTGTGCTCGCACTTCGTTTGAGTTAGTCTGGGTTTCTATGCAACTGGATATTCTCCGCAAAAGCATCCTCTGCAAAAACCTTCAGAATCTTTTTTGCAAGAAACAAGAGACTTTATCATTCCTTCAAGCGAAATAAAAGAAAGAGTATCCGCACCAATTTCTTTGCGAATTTGCTCTACATCGTGGGCTGAAGAAATAAGCTCTGTTTTTGTAGGAGTATCAATTCCAAGATAGCAAGGAAATTTTACTGGAGGCGAAGAAACTCTAAAGTGAACTTCCTTTGCCCCTGCCCGCCTTAAAATCTGAACTAAGCGGCGGCTTGTAGTTCCTCTAACAATGGAATCGTCAATTACCACAACTCTTTTTCCTTGAATTTCACTGCGAACCGCATTTAGTTTTACAAAAACCATATTTTCGCGCTCTTTTTGTGTAGGAGCTATAAAAGTTCGTCCAATATACTTGTTTTTTACAATTCCCATAGCATAAGGAATTCCAGAATAATGCGAATAGCCTAAAGCCGCGCCAATTCCGCTGTCTGGAACACCAACAACAACGTCTGCTTCAACAGGATTTTCTTCTGCAAGCATTTCTCCCATCTTTAATCTTGCCTGCTGAACAGGAATTCCGTCAATAATGGAATCTGGACGAGCAAAATAAACGTATTCAAAAATGCAAGTCTGTTTTCCAGTCCTTTCGTTAAGCCGAATAGATTTTAATCCGTCTTCGGAAATCATTAGAATTTCACCAGGAGCAATATCTCTTACAAAAGTTCCATTCATTGCGTCAATTGCGCAAGATTCGCTTGCAAGAACCCAGCCATCCTCGATTTTTCCTAAGCAAAGAGGCCTAATTCCATAAGGATCTCTTACACCTATAAGACAATTTTCTGTCATAGCGCAAAGAGCAAAAGAACCTTTTATAAGACTCATTGCATTTTCTACAGACTGCTCAAGCCCTTTCTTATAATTTTTTGCAATAAGTTTTAAAATAATTTCTGTATCGCTTGTGGAAACAAAAGTGGAACCAGTTTCTTCCAGCATTTCTTGAAGCGGCTGATAGTTTACAAGCTGTCCGTTATGAGCGATTGCAATTGACCCCAGCTTAAACTTATTCATCATTGGCTGCGCATTTTCTACAGTTCTTCCGCCTGCAGTTGCATAGCGAACGTGACCTACCGCTATATGACCTTTTAGGTCCGCCATGTTTTCTTTTGTGAAAATTTCAGAAACAAGACCTATTTGCTTATAAAGCTGAATTGCGCTTCCGTCGCTTACGGCTATACCTGCGCTTTCCTGTCCTCTGTGCTGAAGTGAATAAAGTCCATAGTACGAAAGAACAGCCGCATTTTCAGCATCTTTTTTATTTTGAAAGACACCAACCACCCCGCATTCGTCGTGAAGCTTGTCTGTTTCAAAAGAAGTTTCATCTAAACAATTTTGATTCATTATTTTCCGCCTACATATTGCTGTAGCCCATCAAATATTCATCAATTTGACGAGCACATTCTCTGCCTTCTGCAATTGCCCAAACCACTAGCGACTGTCCGCGGTGCATATCTCCGGCAGTAAAAATTTTTTCCTTGGAAGTCTTATAATTTTCAGAAGAATCTGTAACAACAGTGTTTCTAGGCGAAAGGCTAGTTCCAAATGCTTTTGCAGTATAATCTTCACAGCCCAAAAAACCTGCGGCAATCAATATTAAATCAGCAGGAAGAACTTTTTCAGTGCCTGGACGTTCGCATAAAGCTCGCTTTCCGTCAACCATTTTAAATTCAACCTGTACGGTTTTTACACCAGTAACTTTTCCATTTTCAGAAAGGACTTCTTTTATTGTAGTTTCATAAATTCTAGGATCGTGACCGAATTTTGCAATTGATTCTTCTGCCCCATAGTCGGTTTTTAAAACCTTAGGCCACTGCGGCCAAGGATTGTCCTTCGCCCTTTCAGAAGGCGGACAAGGCATCATTTCAATCTGAGTAACAGACTTGCAACCAAGTCTTATGCTAGTTCCAGTGCAATCGTTTCCAGTATCTCCACCACCAAGAACAATTACATTTTTGCCTTCCACATCAAAGAATTTTTTATCTGTAAGGTTTGACCTTATAAAACTCTTTGTTACCGACTTTAAAAAATCTACAGCAGGGATAATTCCACCTTCTTCGCCGCAAAGAACCTTGTCTATTCCTTCCGCAGAAAGCGGACGAGCCTTTTTTGCGCCGCAACAAAGAGCCACTGCATCGTATTCTTTTAAAATTCTGTCCGCTTCAAAGTTTTTTCCAACATCGGCATTAAAAATAAATTCAACGCCTTCTGCCTGCATAAGATTTATCCGCCTTTCTACAATCCGCTTATCAAGCTTCATGTTTGGAATACCGTACATCAAAAGACCGCCGGCCCTGTCTTCCCGCTCAAAAACTGCAACATAATGACCTCGTCTATTAAGCATGTCAGCAACGGCAAGACCTGCAGGACCAGAACCAATTACAGCGATTTTTTTCCCAGAGCGAACTGCAGGTATTTGAGGCTTCATATATCCTGTTGAAAAAGCTTTTTCGATTATAAAAAGTTCATTATCATGAATAGAAACAGAACTATGAACATCGCCATCACTTCCACAGTTGCACGCTTTTTCGCATAAAGCCGGACAAACTCGTCCTGTAAATTCTGGAAAACTAGAAGTCTTTAGCAAACGCCATGCAGCCATATCAAACTGACCTTTGTAAAGAGCGTCGTTCCATTCTGGAATATAGTTGTGCAGAGGACACCCTGTAACCATGCCTGCAAGCTTTATGGCAGATTGGCACATAGGAACGCCACAGTTCATACATCTTGCAGCTTGTTTCTGCCGTTCATCAAAATCAAGATACGTATGAAATTCATTGAAATTTTTTATTCGCTCAAGAGGAGCAATGTTCCCATTATCCTTGCGAAAGTAATCCATAAAACCAGTATCTTTTCCCATAGATATCTCCCATAAAAAAGGCGTCTTAGAAATTTTTCCCATTAAATCTGAGTTAAATTTCTAAGACGCCTTTGCCTTATATGCATAAATATATCATTATCTGGAAAAGAGTTCAACACAGAATTGAAAATCTTTTGAAAAATCTTTCACTATATCTGGATGAGCCTTTGCATAATCAAAAATTTTTTGAGCTAAATCAGCTTTTACAAATTCTTTTAAATCTGAAAGAGGAATTTTATTAACAGAAGGACACGTATTCATCAAGACTATAGCATTCTCATTGCCGCTAGATTTTTTTATTACCCTTAAAGGCCAAATCTTGCAGTCGAACGGTTTTTCTTGCTCGCACAGAGAGCAACCATTTTTAGAATCCAAAAATGGACAAGAAACCTCTTCTTCAAGATTTTGAGTTTTGTACAAATCCAAGAGATTTATTGTAAACGAACTTTTCCCGATTGGAGTAAACTTTGCATTCCTGTATTTTTTTTCAAGCAATTCTTTTGTTTTTTTGTCAAAAACAGGAGTTTCCCACAAACTCTGCCTTCTAAAAGAACAGCAAAAACGACAACTTGCACAGTCAGATTTTTTTAATATCTTTGAAAGCATAAATTACTCCAAAGCTCCATAAAACTTATCTAAAACAATATCCGGCTTGTAGGAAAGCTTTGCCTTTCGCAAGCCTTCGATTCCCATGTCTTCTTCCCGGTTTATATATAAATAATTTGAAAATTCTTTCGCAAAAAGATTATTAATCACAGCATAAGAGCCATTTTGAGCATATTCCCCAAAAGACTTTTCAAAGTGAACATCTGCAACTGAATCTGAAATTTTGCTTGCAAGAGTCATTGCCACAGGTTTTTCGTCAACATAAAGGATTCCTCCAAAAATTCCAAGAATCTTAGAATTTTTTACAGCAGATTCTATACATTGCTTTTCAAAAAGTATAGCTTTTTCGAGTTTTTCTATGCCGCCGATTTGAGATATACGCTCTTCTAACCAGTTTTCTTCAACTTTTAAAGCATCGGAATCAAGGCTGTTATGCAAAAAACTTTTAAATGCCCAGCGGTTTTCATAAAGATGCATAAAATGAGAAACATGATTTTTCTTTTTGTGGAATTTTTGTCCCGGCAAATCCATTAAATTTTTTGATAGATAGATATAATCGCTGTCATTCCTGTTTGAATTCCATTCTATTTTTTTTCGCATATTTTTTTCAAAGTAAGAATCAATCAATTTCTTCTGTTCGCGTGTGCAAAGGCAAAACGCCACCTTTTCTTTCTGTTTTTCAGCGATTTTTATAATATAAGAAAAGGCATCTTCCAATGAGGCTGAAGTATTTAACAAAACAGGAAACGCAAAACCATTGCGGCTTTCTGTGCCATTATAGCGACGCAACAAAAAGTCCTTCTCCACAAAAAAATCTATATCATACTTATTCTGCAAAAGAAAAAAATTTGCAAATGCACTGTCACTACCAAAAAGACCTTCAGTACAAGCTTTATTTTTTAGCAACTCAAATTCAGAAAGGTTCATGGAACTAAAATAATAACAAAAGTAAAAGTTTTCAATAATATTTTTTATGAAGCTCGACTTTCAACCTAGTAGCTAAACTTACGAACAGCACGAACAAAATATACATTATCCTTACAACTGACGCTTTTGCTTCCTGCGCAAAAGCTTTGCACCCAGGAATAAGATTCATTAAATTCCAATGATGACCAGAAACAACCTTCCCTGGATATTTTTTCTAATTTTTTTAGATTTAGATATATATGATTTAATTCTTCTTTGCTTGGAAGATACCAGTCATCAAATCCGCCGGCTCTGTAACTTTTGCACAGTTTTTTAGCATCTTCCCAGTCTTTTTTGCCTATAACTTTGCTACATTCCCAAACATTCTTATTTTTTATATAAAAAATTATTCCTCCGCCAGGTCCTATATCGCCAACACAAAAATTTGAAGCAATAGTGTTATTTTTTTCAAAGCTATCTGATATTTGCACCTCTTGCGGAAAAATAGAAAAATTTAATAGAAAAATGATTAAAGCTGATAAAATCCTTTTCATAAAAACTCCAATAAAAATAAATTCTAAATGTATTTTTCATAATAAAGCAATTTAATTACTCTTTCAAGTAATTTTTATACTTTATAAAGAATCGTTTTATACTCTAAAGAATAATATCATTTCTCTATGACAAATGAAGAAATTCATAAATATGTTATTGAAAAGATAAAGCTAGCAAGACTTTCAAAAGGGCTTTCGCAACTTGAAGTGTGCTTAAGAGGAAATTTTTCGCAAAGTTTTTATACTCACATAGAATCTGGCAAAAACCAGCCTTCTCTTATGACAATAATTAGAATTGCTGAAGTCTTGGAAACAAATCCCCGCAACTTTTTTCCAGAAAGCAAAACAAAGTCCAAAGAAGAAATAAAAAAAGAGATACTTTCACTTCTTGAAATTTTATAAATCAATTTTTCCAGCCATAATTTTATATGGACTGGAAAAACCAACTGCGCAAGCGCTTTGACTATCTAGCCCGAATGTCGAGTTTTTAGGAAAATGAATAAAAGCCTAAGCGAATTTGCAATTTGTCCAGACGGTTGCGTTCGCACTTCGGACTAATTAAGCTCAAGCTGCTCTATCAAATATGGAATAGCTTTTTCAAATTTTACGCCATACCAGTGGTCTTTGTCGTCTATAGTCGCTTTTATTGATTTCACAACATAGTTAGCGGCAATTTTTGCAGATTCAAGCAAGTTTTTTCCGTTGCAAATAGAACCTGTAAAAGCGGAAGCAAAAACATCGCCAGTTCCATGCATTTGAACAGGAAGTTTTTCTGTAAAATAGTATTCAACAGAATTTCCACCATAGACTGCAACTCCAAGCTTATCTTTTTCAAAACTTACACCAGTAAGAACTACATTTTTTGCGCCGAGTTCTTTTAGTCCTTTGCAAATTTTTTCAACATATTCCTTTTTATAGTTATCGCTGCAGTATTCAATTCCCAGAAGAAAAGCCGCTTCTGTGATATTTGGAAGAACAACATCTGCCTCTTTGCAAAGTTCCGCCATTTTCTTTGGAAAATCAGGAGCAAAACCTGCATACATTTTTCCATTGTCTGCCATAACAGGATCTACAACAACAAGAGCATCTTTCCTAGCCGTCTCTTTTATGATTTTTTTTATAATAGGAATTTGAGATTCAGAAACATAGCCAGTATAAAACGCGCTGAAAGTAATGCCTTCTTTTTTCCATTGATTTAAAATATTTTCCATATCAGAAGTCAAATCGTTAAAAGTCCATGCCTTAAATGCAGTATGATTTGAAAGAACAGAGCTAGGAAGAACAGAAGTTTCTATTCCGCATGCAGAAATAACTGGAAGCGCAACTGTCAAAGAACACTGCCCCACACAAGAAATGTCTTGAATTGTAAGAAGCCGTTTATCCATAAAAAAAACCTCGCTAATAAAAGTTATCTTAAAATACACAAAATCTGATATTATTCATATATTCATTTTCAACTTATTTTTATATACCCAGAAAAACTCAACATTCAGTTTGTTGAACTCACCTTGTTGATATGATAAAATTGTACACAGCATAAAAAAAATGACATTTACCACAATTTAATGACGTCAGCTTTATCTTGCTTACTGGAGAATTTTATGACTAAATCTAGATTCAGAATAACAAAAAACTTTCTTATCTTTTGGACTCTTTTTATAGGAACAGGAGCAGTTGCGGGGGCACTTGCGATGTTGATTGATCCTTCTGGAAAATTCATGGGAATGGATGCGATGCTCCCCTACTTTCAAGTTTTGCCTTTTGCAGAAATTGTTTTTCAAAACTTCACTTTTTCTGGAATTGCGCTTTTGATTGTAAACGGAATTTCAAACTTAACTGCGGCAATTCTTCTGCTAAAAAAAAGAAAAGCAGGAATAATTCTAGGCGGAACTTTCGGAATCACGCTTATGCTCTGGATTTGTATCCAGTTTTATATATTTCCGCCAAACTTTATGTCTACTATATATTTTATCTTTGGATTTTGTCAGGCTATAACAGCATATATGGCATGGGTCTTTCAGAAACAAGAAACTTTTTCTGTAAACACTTGCGGCTACAAAAATATTGGAACTAATCCCAAAAGAATTGTAGTATATTTTTCCAGGATGGGATACGTAAAAAAGCAAGCCTACGAAGAAGCAGACCGCACAGGCGCTCAAATTTTTGAAATTAAATCAACAGAAAGAACTGAAGGAACGCTAGGATTTTGGTGGTGCGGCAGATTTGCAATGCATCGCTGGCCAATGCCAATCGAGCCAATTCCAATAGATTTTTCAACTTTTGAACACGTAACAATTTGTTCACCAATTTGGGTTTTCGCGCTTGCCTCTCCTGTAAGAGAATTTTGCAAGAAATTTTCAGGAAAAATCCGGCAAGCAGACTACATTCTAGTTCATCACACTCGTGCAAAATACGAAAATGCAGCTCAAGAGATGGACTTTCTGCTCGGAATTAAACACACGAGTTTTAAAACGATTCAGTGCAAAATGGGAAAAATAAAAAATCTCCATTGACTATACTAACCTTATTAGTTTAGTATAAACAAAAACTTTTGGAGATTTTATGAAATTACCAGTCACAACCGACCGCCTGATTATCCGCAGATATGAAGAAAGAGATTTGGACGACCTTTACGAATATCTTAGCGATGAAGAAGTCGTGCGTTTTGAACCGTACAGCGCGCTCAGTTTTGAAGAAACAAAGAAAAACCTTGAATGGCGGATTTCTTCTGATGAAATTTTTGCAATTGAGCTTAAATCTACCGGCAAAATGATTGGAAATGTCTTTCTTGGAAAACGCGAATGTGAAACGCGGGAACTCGGCTACGTTCTGAACAAAAAATTCTGGAAAAACGGCTACGCTTTCGAGGCCTGCATCTCTATGTGCAAAAACGCATTTTCAAACGGCACTCACAGAATCGAAGCGAACTGCGATCCACTGAACATCGCCTCCTGGAATCTTCTGGAACGGCTCGGCTTTGTCCGCGAAGGACATCTGCGCAAGGATATTTACTTCCGCAAGGATAAAAACGGAAATCCAATCTGGAAAGACACTTATATTTACTCGAAATTGAACGAAAAACAATAAAAAAAACTGTAATTTTCACTTGAAAAACACATAAAATTCACATATATTAAATTGTATAACACTGATTTTTTACAGGAGAAATTATGGCAAACTTGACAATCACACTCGATGACCAGGACAAAAAAGACATCTCTTCATTCTGCGAGCAGGTCGGAATGACGGTTTCCGGGCTTTACAACGTTTTTACAAAACAAGTTCTCCGCGAAGGACGTATTCCGTTCGACATAGCCGTTGACCGCCCGAACCGCAAGACAATCAAGGCGATGAAAGAAGGCGACAGAATTGCGAACGACCCGAATGTGAAAGGATATAATAATGTTCATGACTTGATGGAGGCTTTGTTAAAGTAATGGAATTTTCAAAAGAAAAAACAAAATACGAAGTAAAATTCACCTCTGCAATGAAAAAGGACATGAAAAAAGTTGAAAAGCGGCATTACGACTTAAGCCTTTTTGCAGAAATTGTCGGAAAACTTGCAAACGGACTGCCTCTCGATGAAAAATACTGCGACCACGCGCTTGAAGGAAACTGGAAAAATCACCGTGAATGTCACATAAAGCCGGACTGGCTTTTAATCTATCAGATAAAAAATGATGTGCTTATTCTTGAGCTTTCCCGCACTGGAACCCACGCTGACTTGTTCAAAAAATAGAACTTTTTTCCAGCCTGCTCATTTTTTTTCCGAAAACTTGCTGTAAATTTCACACTTCGCGGTAATACGGGCAGATGTCCTCAAAATGTCCGTCTTTCATTCTGAACCCGCCTTTTATTGTTCCAAGCTGAATAAAACCGAGCCTTTCGTACAAATGCCGCGCATGGATGTTTGTTGCAACAACGGCGTTGAACTGCATAATCCTGAATCCTGCAATCCGGGCTTGGGCAAGGCAGTCTTTTACAAGAAGTTCTCCGATGTGAAGTCCGCGGCAGGCGGAACTTACGGCGTAGCTTGCGTTTGCGATGTGCGAACAGCGGCCGACATTGTTCGGGTGCAGAATGTAAAGACCGACGGTTTTTCCGCTTTCAGTTTCTTCGGCGACCGCGCAGTAAGTTTGGGAAGCAAAAAAATCCGCTCCGTTTTTTTCAGTCAAAGCTTCTTCCTGCGGAAAGGCGACTCCTTCCTCAACGACTCCATTCCAGATTCCGCACATTGCGGGAACGTCTTTTTCCGTGTATTTTCTGATTATTATTTTATTCATGATTTTTCTCTAGCAAGAAATTATAGCGAGCAAAAAAACTGGTGGCAAGATTGTATCCATATCTGTAAACAATTCGTAATATATTCGCCTTATAAGCAATTCGTTAAAAGTTCGCTTTGCTTATAGGTGCTCGGAACATTTTCAGTTTTAAGTGTTTCTGCACAAACTTAGGACTGAAAGTTTCGGGCAAGTTTATTTCTTTCACTTGCATAACAAAGACTTCCTCCAGTCCTTTGGAAGTCTTTTTTTTTGGACTTTCCACACAGGCGGCTTGTTTGCATAGAAGTATGTAAGCAAGGCAGGTTCAAATCCTGCAAAGTCCATAGAATCTTTGATTCTTTTATAAACATTACAGCACAGTGAGGACTGGCACATGAAAGTAATTACATTCGCATTACAAAAAGGCGGCACTGGTAAAACCAGCGTATCAGTATCAACAGCTGTTGACCTGGCAGAAAAAAGAAACAGAGTTCTGCTCATTGACGGAGATCCGCAGGGCAACGCAACCACATGGCTTGGAGCTGAAGAAATTTCAAAAGAACTTGCAGACGTTCTGATGAAAAAATGCTCGGCTTCAGAAGCAATAATATCCACACAAGTAGACAACCTTAAACTTATTCCGACAGCATCGCTGGACTCAACGCTCAGGCTCTACTCAAAGACTCTTGCGACAGAACAGCCGTTCATCATAAAGCATCTTGTCAGGGAACTAAAAGACCAGTTTGACTTCATCATTGTAGACACATCTCCGTCATTCGGCGCTTTAGAGGAAAGCTTCTTTCTTGCATCTGACGAGGCGATAACAGTGCTTAACATTGACGAATTCTCATCTGACGGACTCATCACATTCATGCAGAACATAGACAGGCTCAGAGACCGCTACGACACGGACAAGCCAAAAATGGACAAAATCGTTCTGAACTCACGTGACATGAGACTTATACAGCAGGCGGACTATCTTGAAAAAATCAGGTCGGCAACAGACTCAAATCTTTACATAATTCCGGTGGATCAGGGATTCCGAAAAGCCCAGTCAGTCCACGTTCCGCTTCAGTTCCTTGACGGAGTGAAAAAAGAGACTCTGACAGTTATCTCAAAACTCGCTGATGACATCATCAGGGGAGAATCTGTATGACTTTTACAATGACCTTCAACGAGGGCGATTTTCTTGAGCAGATTGAAAATATCAAAAGAGACGAATCACTCTGCCTCATTACGAACAAGGAAAAAGCTTTTATCTCAAAGGAAAAATTAGAAGAAAAGGGTTTTGAGAACTACCACTTTTTTGAACTAGAAAACAACGAAACCTGCAATAAAGAATTTCTTGACCTTATAAGAACTATCTTTAGAACTCTATGCTTTACGATTGTCATAGACGGTGTTGACATCGGCAAAAAACCGATAAAAGACCAGCTGTTTAAATGGGTCTATGGTTATGCCAATACGTATGGTCTATTTCACATAATATGCAATATGTCATTGTATAGAAGTTTTCTCATGCAACTCACAGACGAAACGGAGTAGAAAATATGGCAAGTAAAAAGATTTCGTACAATGACCTGAAAAAAGAACAGGACAACAGCCAGCTGGCGGCAGCTTTTATGGCAGGAAAATCCGTAGTCTCAAGCAACACTGGCTTTGAGAAGGTCAAGATTGAGTCTATCAGGGATGACCCGAAAGGGGATTTTGTCGAGATATTTCCGTTCAATGAGAAGGCTGCAAAGGAAATTTCAGAGTCGATGATTGCAAAAGGCTACGACAAGACTCAGGTAATCCATCTGTGCAAGATAATGGAAGAACCAGACACCATGGAAAGCCCTATCAGGCTTGACGGAGCACACCGTGTCGCAGCCGCAAGAATGGCAGGAATAGAGGAAATTCCTGCATACATACATACGTTTGAGACAAGAACCGAAGCTCTGATTTATGCCTATGAGCTGCAGCTTCTGAGACGGAATCTTGAGCCATACCAGAAACTTGATGCGATGGAAAAGCTTGACCAGCTCAAAAATCCGGGAAAGAAAATAGACGGAGAGCAGCCTACAGGAAAATCATCAGAAGAAATCGCAGGAGTTCTGGGAGTGTCCCCAAGAACAGCCGAAAGAATGAGAAACATCATCAACAATGCGGATGAAGAAACTCTTGAAGCCGTAAAAAGCGGAGAAATGTCCATCTCTAAGGCTGACAAAATCACAAACGAGAAAAAGAAATACAAGAAAAACAAGTCCGACAACGACGACAACATTTCAGAGTCTCTTTCCACAAACGAGGGAACGCCCGCTGGACTGAACTTCAACCACTCGGACGGAATCGAGCGTCCGTCATATAGGCTTTCTCCTGAACAGGATTCCGAGCGGACAAGGGAGCGCAAAGCCGCTTATGAAGCCGGGCTGAAAAAAGGCAGCGACCTTGCTTATGAAATCTACGACTTCATTCTGACTGAAATTGAGAGCGGAAAATCTGCCGAGGAAATCCGCAACGACAGCCATTTCGATGATTTCTCTGCGGCAAGAATCTACAGAGCTTTCAGTCTGGACGACGACGAGAATCAGGAAGAAGAACAGTCTGATTCAGAAAATGATGATTCAGATATTTCTGATTTTGATGATGTCTTTGAAGGAGATGAGTAAGTATGGCAATAATATTTGAAGTAATCTTTGTAATAATTTTTTGTGCTATGTTTTTAGCGATGATGGTTACCTATGAACCTTTTGACCTATTTATTTTCATAGCACTTTTATGTTTCATAATTCTTAGCATCATTTTTGCAGCAAAATATAAACCATTAGAATCTTCTTCCTGCAAATACGAAATCACCGTTAATGAAAAATCATTCAAAGCTTCTGGCTTCAAGACAAAAACGGACGGCTCAATAGAGTTCACTGCTGATGACGGAACAATAATCCGTGCATCTGAATATGAGATAAGAAAACTTTCAGGCTCTAATGATATTTCAGAAGGAGAGAACAAATGATAAAGGCCTTCAATTCAATAAAAGAATTTCTTCTGGCAGTTTACCAGGTTATGTTTGTCGATGCCAAGGAACGATATGAGTTGACAGAATTCTATCTGGAAAAATGCCGCCAGAGCGACAATGCAAGGAATACAACAACAAAATGACCGCAGGACAGTTTGCAGATATTGTAGCCGAGATGAGGGCGGCGCAGAAAAGCTATTACCGGACACGCACGTATAAATCCCTTGAGAAGTCAAAGGAGCTCGAGAGAACCGTTGACGACATCATCGCAAAAAGAGAGGCAATGCAAAAAGAGAAACAGCTGAACCTGTTTGAGGAGAACAAGAAATGAAGCGGAAAACGGAGATTTTCACAACGGTCAAACTCATAGCAGCAACTATACTTGCGGCCATTGTGACAGTGTTATTAACACCAATTTTAACAACGAAAGTTTTATATCGTTTTTTTTTCAATATATTTTAAAGAAAAGAAGGAATTGGAAAATGCCCCGGATTACTGGGCAAAATTCGATGACATTTTGGAAAGAGCTTTTGAAGTTAAAATCTACACGATAGAACGCTCAGAAGATTTGTCCAATCAGATTGAAAGAAAAAAGGAAACGGTAAATGACACAGATTCTAATAAACAATAACGGAATAGACCTGGAGGAAATCGAGAGAATGCAGAATGAAAAAGATGAAAACAGCAGAATATTTTTGAAATTCAATCCTTTAAAACTTAATCCAGCAAACTCAAAAACTGAACGTTTCAATCCGTTAGAAATATTTTTTGGCAAAAAAGTTTATGAAACAGGAATGAATCCGTCAGATTTCCTGGAAAATTCTGAATTTGTTCAAAAAGAGATAAAGAGAATATTTGAATCAGGAGACTAGCAAATGACAAACGAAAAAATAAAAGAGATTCTTCTCTCCCTTGAAAATACAGACACAGATTTTACAGTCATACAGACTGGAAAAGTCTCCAAAAAAGTAAACGGACTGTATACGCCTGCGACATTTGAAATTTTCCTCCATAACAAGAATTTCACCACTGAGAATGAGCTTATATACACGGCAATCCATGAATATACACATCACCTCATAACCTGCAAGCAAAAGAAGCTCGGCATTGAGATACATAATGGCGGTAAAAGCCACACAACAGAATTCTGGGCGAAATTCGATGACCTTATGGAAAAAGCTGTTGAAGCAAAAATCTATACAAGGGAACGCTCCAAGGATTTGTCTGCTTTAATTGAAGAAGCAAAGGAAATTGACCGTGAAATCGTAAACCTGAAGAAGAAACTTGGAAAGATTCTTTTAGAAATCAATGAAAAATCCCAGAAAGAAAACATCAGATTTGAGGACATACTTTCGCACGACCTGAACATATCCAATAATACGGCAAAAAAATGCCTTAGATGCAAAAACATTGAAGAAAACTTCGGTCAGGATGAGATGGAAACTGTCCTCAAAGTAAAAGGCTCGCAGGCTCAACAAAGCATAATAAACGGACTGAAAAAAGGTAAAACAATAAACCAGACTTCTGCCTCCATAAAGAAAGACAAAAACTACAAAAATTCGGCTCTTGATAAAAAAGTCTCACTTGTAAATGAACAACTTCGGTTAGAAAGAATTATTCAACAGTCGAAAGAGCGCCTTGAAATAGTCTTAGAAACACTGAGCAATATGTAGGAGAACGAAAAATGAAAATATTTCTTATCATCTTATTTGCAGCAATATTTCTTATAGCAATATTTACTGCTATTGCATATTCGGCTGGTCTTGTAATAGACAGAATGGACTCTTTGACATTCTGTATACACAATTTTTTCTGCTATAAGAAGACGAAAGAGTACCTTGACACGGAATGGCGGAAAAAAACAGACAAGTGCTATTACAGCAATAACTTAAATGAGAAATATTCAGTTCCTGACATCACAACTGAAAAACAAACAGAAATAAACCGTTGTGTTCTTTCAATTTTCTATGAAACTGCGATTTTTCAAAGAATGGTTTCAAATTCAAACCTTGATAGCATAGAAATCATCACTTTCATGAAGTATCTGGGCGATTTTCTTCATAATATACCATCCGACTGGAGCGGTTTCGTGTTTCTATATAAAGGAAAATGGGACAAGGAAAGCAAATTGAAATTCCTAAGTTTTGTGAAATGGATAATAAGTCTAAAGAATTTCTGTATGTTAATCCCGAATTTATGCACCGGGAACTTCAACTATGACACCGGATACTGCCTTGAACGCATTGAAAACAACTGCGGCAAGATTCTTGAACTTGCTGAATACACAGAAGACTGCGAGCAGCCAAAATCAAAACTAGAAATTGCCAATAAAAATAACGGAGATAAAAATTGAAAAGACTAGAAAAAATAAAAAGACTCATAATAACAGCAGTTCCCTTGGCAGTCTTAATACTGTTTTTCCTTGCAACAGAAAAGGAAATATTAAGAACAGTCCTCTTGATTATGATTATAG
>ERZ808245.99-NODE-99-length-52034-cov-10.819408_pt1 | contig 52034 bp, 51 predicted proteins | sample MGYA00521243_ERZ808245 | MGnify/ENA primary metagenome ERZ808245 (study PRJEB31516, sample SAMN03275576) | gut metagenome | biome: mammalia-associated habitat; material: feces | host: Papio cynocephalus | place: Kenya | collected 2012-07-07 ... | reverse complement strand
TGAAGATTGATTCTAACGTGCTAAGTGTTAAGCTCTTACCAAATCTACGAGGTCGTGAAAGAAAATAATAGGAGCCATCGTCCTTTATGAGGTTATACAGATATTTTGTTTTATCAATATAAACGTAGTCATTCGTTCTTAAAACTTCAAATGTACTGTTACCTCTATTAATAGTCTTCATTAATTTTACCTCTATAAAAACTTTTTATAGTTTAGAACATACTAACACATAATTATAGTTACTCTTATTGTGTTATAATATCATAAAAACAAACGAGGATTTATAGAAACAAATTATATTTTATCATTATTTCATATTTAAGGATTTAAGAGTTTCAAAGACCTTGCTTTCTGTCTTCTTTCCAGCTAGAGGCGTAATGCTTATGTAATTGTCTCTCAAAACAGCATCTGTATCGTAATATAGTTTTTCATCAGACCCCGTGTAAACGCTGTGGCCAACTTCGTAATACATTATGCCATCATCTGTTTTGAAATAGTCTTGGTAATATGGTCCACCTTGTTGTGTAATTTTTATTCCTTTTACCTCTTCAGGAATATTCACATTCCAAAGAAGATTTTTCTTCAATAGTTCATGTTTTAGAAAGAATTCCCATATAGTCTCAATGTTTTTATCAAAAGGAGTAAAAGAAGTTGGAGTTACAGAAAAGGCAACAGAGGGAGTACGCGTAAAAAAACCTTCAAAGACAGCCCCGCATGTTCCAGAATATGATATGTCGTCTCCAACATTAAGACCTCTGTTTACGCCAGAAAAAATCATATCAAAATGGCCTAAGATTTCGTGAGCAAAACGAACACAATCAGCAGGCGTTGAGTCGACAAAAAATGCTCTTTTTGCCCCCTTATACTCAATCTTTTTCACTTCGAATTTGTTGTGAATGTCTATAGAGTGGCTTTTACCACTCTGTTCTCTCTTTGGTGCAACTATCGTTACATCACCTATTTGAGAAGCAAAGTTACATAGGCTCCTTAAGCCTTCTGAATTTATTCCGTCATCATTAGCTAAGAGTATATTCACATCCATCCCTCATTATTCTCTTTGTATTCTTTTACGGCTTTATCACAATCTTCTATAAGTGCATTCATCTCTTCAAGAGAGTAACAAGTTGCACCGCTCGCTCTATCGTGACCTCCCCCATGATAGCGATTAGCAATCTTATCGACAGTCATGAACCTACTGCGTAGTCTAACTCTTATTGTTCCATCTCCATTATCTATAAAGGCAAGCCAACAAATTACGTCCTTTATATTTGCCATAAATGAGACACTCTCGCTAGCCTCTTCCCGACTTAAATTAAGTTCTTTTTGCATATCTGAATCAACATAGACCCATCCAAGTCCATTTTCCGTGAACTTAACTTTATTAAAGACAGCCTCTCTATAGCGATAGAATGATAGCTCTTTTAAATCTAACCGTGCTTGCAACGTTTCAACGTCTACCCCCTTCTCTAGCATTACAGATGCCAAACGGAGTGTCCTTGGAGAGGTTGAAGAAAAACTAAAACGTCCACTATCTGTTACCATACCGCAATAAATAGCTGTTGCAGCTATGCTATCTATCTTGAGAATAGAAGAAAAATCACTATAGAACTGAGCAATCATCTCACAAGTAGAGCTTCGTCCATCTTCTATCCACTCTATCGCATTCCAATCTTCTGTTTTAATGTGATGGTCTATTTTAATTACTTCTTTAGCAAGGAATATTGCCTTATTAGAGACCCTATCCATTGTAGCAGTATCTAATACGATAGCTAAAGAAGACGCAATTATTTTTTCATCTAATAGGCCATCATCTCCTCCTAAGAATGATAAGTAATCAGAATAATCACTACTTGTTAAATATATCTTCTTCTCAGGAAAAGAGAGAGAAAGTATTCTCATAAGACCTTTAGTAGATCCAATTGCATCGCCATCTGGTCTGGAGTGACGACAAAGCACTATAGAGTCATATTCTTTTATCTTATTTAGTATTTCTTCTTCAATTTTCTTCATTGCTTGTTGCCTCTTTATTTAAATCATCAAGCATCATCATTGCCTCTTCTTTGCTCTTTACTTTGGCACCGCTAGCTTTTTTATGACCGCCACCACCGTATTTAACAGCAATTGGATTAATGTTTTTATCTCTACTTCTTAATTCACAAAGTATGCCATCTTCATCCTCAGTAAATGATACCCAAATGCCAACACCTTTAATATTAGCCATCGTATTAACAAAACCACGTGAAATGCTAAATGGCGTTGTCCCCATCTTTTCTACATCCTTTTTTGTTATGTATGCATAGGCCACAGAGCTATCTGTAACTTTGATTCTATCGATGAAATATCCTCGTCTTTTAAGAGATGCAAAATCTTCATTGTATAAAGATGCGTAGATATCACCTATAGAAAAGCCAGTAGATAAAAGATAAGAGCAAAGTGTAAATGTACTTGGACTTACCGAATCATACAAAAATCTTCCACTATCTGTAACAATGCCAGTAAAAAGACTCTTTGCTGAAACACTATCAACTTTCAAACCTGTGCTATAAGCAAAATCAGCAACAAGTGAAGCACAAGACTCGCGAGAAGAGTCTATTATTTCTATGTCACAGAATTTTTCAATAAAAAGATGATGATCAAAACAAAGCGTCTCTTTTGCTAGTGTGTATCTATCGTCAGAAATAAGACTTGGAGACGATGTATCTAAAACTATAGAGAGACTCTTTTTAAAGACTTCTGTCTCAACATTATCCATCTTCTTATTGTACATAAATGAATAACGTCCAAGTTCATCTCCTACAACATAGACATCCTTTTCTGGATAATTTAGTTCAATTATGGCTTTAAGTCCTATTTGAGATCCTATTGCGTCTCCATCAGGATTGGAATGTCTATGAATTATTATTGTGTCGTATTCTTCTATTAATTCTTTTGCTTTTAAGTATTCTTCTTTCATATCTTTTCCTCAAAAGAAAGCTCTTTCTTTTCAAAAAAAGCGAAGAGAGACTACTACACAGTAGCCCCTCTTCAATAAACTCTTAATTAAAGAGAATCTTTTAAAACTAAGACAATTGGGAACTGACTAACACCAATCTTAGAGAGATTGTCGCCAAGAATATAACTAGTCTTGCTTGCTGAAATTGTCTCGTATGTCTTGTAGCATCCAAGATAATATTCATTTTCGCCAGATGTAGTTACAGGAGTCTTTGCATCCTTATTAATTGTCCAAGAGTTTGTCTTTTCTGAACTAAGAACAATACTTGCCTTTCCGTTTGTTTCAACTACCTCAATATAGTTCTTTGCTCCAGCAGAGACTGTATAAAGAGCGAAAGAACCATCTTCGTTCTTCTCTACATAGACGTTAGCACTCTTACCTAGACTTGTTGCTGTAGCAAGGTATTTACCATTCATTTCACCTGTATAGAAAAGCTTCTTTCCTGCGTTGTTCTGCTCAAGAGCAATTGTATACTCTTCTTTCTCTTCAACTTCCTCAACTCCATCAAATGAGAATGGAACAAGGCTTACTTCTGCTATAAAGCAAGGGAACTGGCTAACGCCAATCTTTGAAATGTTGTCGCCAAGGATATAGCTAGTCTTGCTTGCAGAGATTGTCTCATATGTCTTATAGCATCCAAGATAGTACTCTTCTCCATCAACCATAGTTACAGGAACACCTGTTTCACTATTAATTGTCCATAGAGCTGTTGAATTATCTGAAAGTTTAATTGTAGCCTTTCCATCAACAGGAAGGATTTCAATATACTTCTTGTTTTCACTCTTATCGAGGAAGTATAAAGCAAAGCCACCATCTTTCTTCTCTACATAAACGCTAGCACTCTTAGCATAGTTGCCTGTAGAGAGATACTTACCACTCATTTCACCTGTGAAGTGAAGATCTTTTCCTGCATTCTTCTGAGAAAGAGCAAGCACATAAGGCTTATTCTCTTCAAGAGTGTTTTCGTCTATCTTCTTGTATTCAAGAGTAGCAAGGCTAACATTCATTAAAACGCCAGGGAACTGGCTAACGCCAATTTTTGAGATGTTGTCGCCAAGGATGTAGCTAGTCTTGCTTGCAGACATTGTTGCATATGTCTTATAGCATCCAAGATAGTACTCTTCTCCATCAACCATAGTTACAGGAACACCTGTTTCGCTATTAATTGTCCATAGAGCTGTAGGATTATCTGAAAGTGTAATTGTAGCCTTTCCTTCAACAGAAAGAATTTCAATGTACTTCTTTGCTCCGTCCTTCTCAAATGATAAAGCGTATCCATCGCCACTTGCTTCTAAGAGAACGTCAACTGCCTTTTCTGGTTTATCTGTTGTAGAAAGATACTTACCACTGAGAGATCCGTCAAAATAGAGAGTCTTACCAACATTTGCCTGGTATAGACCATATTTATACGTAGAGCCAACACTAGCGTTCATCTCTGTAGTAGAAACATAGAAATCTTGAGGTGCAGCATCAAGAGAAAGAGTAAATGCCTTTTCTTTAGTCTCTTCGCCACATGTAGCCTTAAGAGTTAAAGTAGCAACAGTCTCTTCTTCCTGGAGTGTTACATATGCTTTGTTTCCATCAACAACAATAGCTGGGCTATCAGATGACCACTCAAGCTTTACGCTCTCGTAACCAACGCCAGAAGTTTGAAGTGTAAGTGTTGTATCTTCCGTAATAGCATCTACTAATGTAATGTTGTCGAGCTCAAAATCAATCTTTTCGCTATCTGTCTTCTCAGGAAGACTCTTATAAACAAATGAAGAACCATCTACAGGTGTAAGATAGAATGCACCATCATAGACACAGATAACGCCAGTAACATCTGCAATCCAACCAAAGTGTTCAGCGTGCTCACTCTTTAGTTTAGCCTGATTCTCTTTGCTTATTGGACAAACTGAAGACGAAATTCTTACATAGCTTTCTAAGCCATTCTTCTTAAAGCGATAGTAACCGCTAGCTGTATCCTGACTAGATACTTCAACATCCTTAATTGTTACAAGTAAAGCCTGCTCATTTGTGAGTACCGCATCCTTTAAGGAAGTAGATGCCATGTACTTTTCAGTCCAATTGGCAGCCTCAACTGTCTTTATTGAAGAATCTAAAACTTCGATTGTTGCATTCTTAACTTCATGAGTACCACTATATAGGTCCTTAACACCAGTTGCTCTAACTGTCATGCCCTTTTCTAGCTTAAGATCGCTTACAGGGTCATCTGCCATGTTGTAGACATAGTATCCACCATCACTGTCTTGCATATATAAACAGTTACTAGAGTTACCATTAGTCTTACTCATAATACCTGTAATAACACCCTTAACTACGACTGTGCTATCTTTCTTTGCATTGATATATTCATCCCATGTAAACTCTTTATACTGAGGAATGAAATAATTAAATGATGTAGATGCACTATTGCCATTTGTATCAGTTAATGTTGCAGTAAGAGTGTATTCAACTTTTTCAGGTGTCTTTTCATTGACGTTAATTGTTGTCTTATGATTGTCACCATTAATAATTTCTACGTTCTCAGGAGAAGAGCTAGTCCATTCTACAGGGTAGCTAACACCACTAATTGTGACGACATCAACAACGGAGAAGTCACTTGGAGTTGCTGTAGCATCCTTTCCTTTGCTATACATACTGAAGAGATAATTCTTTGCACTCTCTAATCCACTGTTAGTACTATTTTTACTGCCTGTTGTAGAGCAGGAAGCAAGAGCTAAAAGAATTAAAGAAGCAAGGATAAGTCCCTTTAAACATTTTTTCATTTTGTTCTCCTTATTTTTCTATCGAAATATCTGAATCAGATAAAACCTTAATCTGGATAGAACCAGAGTACCTATCAACTATGCCTTTTACTGAGATTGTTTTCCTTAAGAGTGACTGGGCACTTATATTTTTAAGATTTTCACCACGTAAAAGGACACTATTGCCATTAGATGAACAAAGTAGCGACATAGAGCTATTGCTACTATATTCAATAGATTCAACATAAAGGTTATCAACCTCTACTGTTGTAGCTTGAAGTGCATCTGAAGCAGGGAGAGTGACAATCTCATCACCGTTTGGTATTTCAATTGTACTATTCATCAAATAATCAAGCGAAACTGGAGTATAAGCAATCTCCTCTCCTTCTGATATAAGACGAATATTTTCCTCATCATCTGGCTTCATTTGCCTGTATTTTATTCCTGAGATTTGGTAACTGTCTCCTCTTGCATAGTATTGGACAGTACCAACTATTTTTACTTTATTACCTACTCTAAGTATATCTAGCCCCGCACCTGGAAAACTAAAGCCATAGTAGACACATATACCAAAGGTATAACCACTCTCTTCATCTAAGCTCTCTGTATAGACGCTATTATCATCGTACTTAGTAACAATAGCCTCAAATGAGACCTTCTTTCCTTCATACTCTTTAGCGTTAAGTCTGAGCTCTTTTAGTGTTACCTCGATGATATCGCCGTAGTAGAAATTAGGATCTTTTTCGTTTGACCAGATATTCTTTTTCTCTCTTTGTGCTTGTCTTATCGCATCTTGAGCATAGCTACCGTATCTATTATTTGACGAAGAATAAGCAATAGCTAAGCCTTCCTGTAATAGTTCAATATTAAGATTGCGGTACTCGCTTGTAGAACTCTCTCTATACCAAATCCAAACAAGCATTCTAGAGCCTGTTGAATCTAGATTCCATTCATCATTATCGCTTTCGATAATAATAGACTCGGCATTAGAAAGCTTTTCGTGCGTAAACTGACTAGCACTTTTACCCCACTCTTCAATCTTACCTGTTGACTCTGGAGTATTAACAGCAATGTATCTTGCCTTTAAAACACCATCAGGAGAAATAGATGTTGGAACGCTAAAATATGTAGTGTCGCCATCTATATAGGAGAGAACAGTCGCCTCTACCTTCTTTGATGATGTACTTGGATCAAGTTTTAATTTTGCTGAGTAATCAATGCTTTCCTCTACTCCCTCAGGAGCAGAAGAAAGACTCTCTTTTGTCATACTTTGGCAAGAGACAAGAATGAGAATAATAAATAAGAAAGGTAATACTCTTTTCATTAGTTCTGATACTCACACTCATCAAGTGCTGTCTGGAAAGCTGTATCAATCATCTTGTCAACATTGCCATTATCTTGAGAAGAAAGACATGTTGCAAGTAATGTCTGAACCTGGCTTCTAGCTGTACTTGAACCATTGAAAGCTGGAGATGTATAGTAAGCCTTCTCCTGCTCTAAACAGACCTTTGCAGAGAGAGATGTGATATACTTTCCACCATCTGCCTTAGCAACAAATTCCTTGTACTGAGGGTTAGAAGCAACGCTCTTAAGAACAGGAACATATCCACTTGCCATACTAAATTCAGCCTGGAATTCAATACTTGTTGTGAAGTACTTAACAAAGAGCCAAGATGCAATAACTTCTTGAGGGTTGCTCTTATTGAAGATACATACGCTTGGTCCCTGAGAAATAACCTTTGGATTAGCTGGGTTAACCTGTGGAATTGTTGTGATTCCAACTTCAAATGGATAGTTACCATTGCTATCTGCTGTTGGTCTCTGGTGAGAAGCACCTGCACTTGAACCGATAGACATATAGCTACGTGTACCACTTTCAGCAACAAAGAGAGCTGATGTGTAAGCGCCATAGAGTGTCTGTGTTGTTAAATATCCCTTCTGATACCATTCTCTGAACTTCTTAACAAATGCCTTGTTTGTATCGTTATCGAAGAGGTAGTGAGGCTCTGTTGCAGATGTGTAAGGTGAGCCATACTGCTCTGTCATTGTGATAAACCAGTTACCTTCACTGTCATATCCGAGTGGAATACTCTCTGGATCAATAGCCTTAATCTGAGCACAAACTTCTTCCATTTCATCCCATGTTGTAGGAACTTTTATGCCATGCTGATCAAAGAATGTTTTGTTGTAATAAAGAACTTCAGTACTCTTAGACCATGGAAGAGTATACATCTTTCCATCTCCATACTGTCTTCCTTCATTGTAGTAACCTTCGATGAAGTCATTTTTCTGGTCTTCTGTTAAGCCTAGAATTTCTTTTGTGCCATCTGCATGTGTTACTTCTACCTTGCTATCGATTAAACTATCGAGTGCTGTAACAGCACCAGCAAGATTATAGAGAGCAACATGGTCAGGATAACAATAAGCAATGTTTGGCTGGTTACCTACTGTAATTTCAGTAGAAATCTGATCTCTAACATCATCATATCCACCAACCTGAGTAGCATTAACTGTAATATTAGGATAAAGCTTATTGAACTCCTGAATATATAGGTTAAGAACGTCACTAAGGTTAGTTCCCATTGTATGATAGAAAGTAATTGTTACAGGACTTCCATCATAACCATTCTCTGGAACAACAAAGCCATCATTTTTGACAGCCTCTTCCTTTCCTCCCCCGCAGAATGCAGAAACGAGGACTAATGTGGCAAGTAAAAATACTGCTACTAGTTTTTTCATAATTTTCTCTCCTTTAAAAATTATATATTTATCCTTTAATACCGCTTCGAGATACACCTTTCATAATGTACTTACGTAAGAAAACAAAGACTAAAAATAGTGGGAATGACACAAGTGCAACAGCTGCCATCTGAACTGGGTAGTTTACATCGCCTGTAGACTCTGTGAAGGCATTTCTGAGACCATTTGTTATCATTCTATGAGCGCTATCATTGGCAACTAAGCGCGGCCAAATGTAGCTATTCCATGCACCCATCATCTTAAGAATTGTTATTGAGATGAGAGTTGGAAGAGAAAGAGGAATCATAACTTTACATAAATACTTAAAGTCGCTTGTTCCATCCACCTTTGCGGCTAGGTAGAGTTCATTTGGTATTTGCATAAAGTTCTGTCTTAGTAGGTATATGTAGAATACAGATACTAAGAATGGAACTATCAATACCGTATATGTATTAATCCATCCAAGCTTTGTTACTGTGCTATAGTTAGTGATGGTAAATAGCTCTCCAGGGATCATCATAGTTGCTAAGAGCGCTGCAAAGAGTGCATTCTTTCCTTTAAACTCTAAGCGAGCAAAAGCAAAAGCAGATAGTATTGTTATGATGAGTGATAGTATCGTTGAAACAACTCCTACATAGAGTGTATTCATAAAGAGTCGACCCAAGTTTGCTGTCGTAAATGCATTAGAATAGTTACTAAACATGATACGACGAGGGAAGAATGTTGGGACGCTCATTCTATACTCATCAAGTGTTTTAAGAGATGAAATAATCATCCAATAAAACGGGAAGAGCACAACTAGAGCCATAAAAAGTAAAAAGAAATACAAAAAGAATTGTACCAAGCAAAAGACAATCTTTTGTTTTGTAGACATCTTTTGCATATCACGTTCACGCATGCCTTTCATATCCTTCCCTCCTTAATAATGAACTCTCTTCTTGCTTACTTGAAGATTTAATAAAGTAACAACCAAGATGATAGCAAAGAGAATAAGAGCTGCAGCACTAGCTCTACCCTGATTATTAGTGCTTAGTGCGTCATAGATGAAGCCTACCATAGTATTAAGGCGCCCAGCATCATCTGCAGGTCCCATCTTTTCTCCAAATATACCAACAATAGATGTATATTCTTTGAAGCCACTAATGAAGCCAGTAATTATGACATACGCAAGCATTGGAGAAAGAAGAGGTACTGTGATACGTGTAAAGATTCGCCTTCTACTTGTTCCATCAACACGTGCAGCATCATAGTACTGTTTGTTAATAGACTGTAAGCCACCAAGAAGAATGAGAATCTTAAATGGAAGTGCATTCCAAACTATGTAGACAATCATAACAGTCATGTTAGCCATGTAGCTTGATCCTGTATTAATCCAGTTAACATGCTTTCCACCAAAGGCTTCAATAATATTGTTTATGATACCCGCTGTTACAATAATTTCATTTTCAGTTCCATAGAAAGAACCAACAATATTAAACATTGCAGCAAAGACCATTCCTATTGCTATTGAGTTGGTAACATATGGAAGGAAGAATATTGTCTGCAGTGGCTTCTGCAAGAACTTAATCGAATTAAGACATACAGCAATTAGAAGAGCTAAAATAGTTGAAATAGGTACAGTGAAGATACAAAGAAGAATTGTGTTTTTCAAACACTGCAAGAATCTTTGGTATTTGATTACCTTTTTAAAGTTTCCTATTCCAAACTTAAATACAGCGCCCCCTGCTGCCTTTAAGCCTGAGTAGTTCTCTAATAAAGACATTCTTACCGTATTAAAGATAGGCCATACTGTAAAAATAAGAAGAAGAACTAAAGCTGGAGAAAGATATAGCCAAGCTTTCCATTTATGTTCGCTTTCAACCATCTGCATAATTACTTCTCCAAGTAGATTCTCTTTTCATCGTCTTTCCTAAAGACAAAGACCTTATTCTTTTTAAGTGAGAATCTAATATCTTTTTTAGAACTGTCTACACCACTGTCAGAAGGAATAATAGCTCTAAGTATTGGGGTAAGAAGCTCTTTGTTCTTAGCAACAATAGAGACATCTCTTCCCATAACCTCTATAGCAGATAGCTCGGCTCTTAATGGGCCATTATCGTCAAGGATAAAACCTTCTGGTCTTATACCAACATATACATCCATATCTTCAATATCTGCATCTAGTATTCTATCTTCTCCGATATATACTCCACCATTCTTTATTACGCCGTTAAAAACATTGATAGGAGGAGTTCCAAGGAACTTAGCAACAAAAAGATTAGCTGGATTATCGTAGACATCTTGAGGCTTTCCAATCTGCTGAACAACACCAAGCTTCATGATAACAATCTCATCTGAAATACTCATTGCCTCTTCCTGGTCATGAGTAACAAAGACTGTTGTAATATTAGTTTCTTTTTGTATTCTTCTTATTTCTTCTCTAGTCTGAAGTCTTAATCTTGCATCCAAGTTAGATAATGGCTCATCAAGAAGTAGAACGCGTGGCATCTTTACAAGCGCGCGAGCAATAGCAACACGCTGTTGCTGACCGCCACTAAGTTCACTAGGCTTACGTTCCATTAACTCGTCAATTTGAACTAAAGAAGCAACTTTCTGAGCTCTCTCAAGCATCTCTTCTTTACTAAGCTTATCTTCGCCTTTTAAGTTTTGAAGAGGAAAGAGAATATTCTGCTTTACAGTTAAATGTGGGTATAGAGCATAGTTCTGGAAGACAAGTCCTACTCCCCTATTTTCAGGTGAAAGCTTCGTTACATCATCTTCTCCAAAGAAAATCTTACCGCTTGTTGCTTTTTGCAAGCCACAAATCATATAGAGAGTAGTACTCTTACCACAGCCAGAAGGACCAAGTAATCCAACAAGCTTACCATCTGGTATGGTAAATGTCATATCATTAACAGCTACGACCTCTTCATCGCTCTTCTTATTCCTACTGGGGAATATCTTTGTCAGATTTTGTAATACGACTTCCATTATCTATAAACCTCTTTAATATAAGCTTTTTTCCGCTTTTTCTTTAGCTAACTCTTTTTTTCTTTCAATTACATCTTCTTCTGTTTCGTATATATACTGTGACATATAATCAACAACAACTGTATCTGCTAAAAGATCATGTATTGCTAAGTGATCCTTTGTTGCAAAAATTAAGATTAAATTAATAAGAATAATGCCACCAATTACTATTGGCCCCACAATACCAATTGAAGAGAAGAAGACCATCATTAGTATTAGTAGTGGGACCATTGTTTCTATTGTATATTTACCAAGTATTGCTCTGATAAAAAGAGATGTATTATTTACTCGCCATCCGCCTCGACGCATTAAGCAAAGAGAAAAGACCTTTTTCCCTATAGTTACTCCGTTCTTAAAGAAGATAGGAATAATAAATTCAGCAATTATGAAGGCGAAAAATACACCTAGTGATACAGATAGCAAAGATAGATTTACTACCTTCTGGTATGTAAGGATTGTATCCTCATCGTTAATTAAAGCATTATATGCTTCATCATATAATGCCCTTTCTTCTTCGCTATAGCCATAATACTCATCGCTAGAAATACTAAACTCTACTCCGTATTGCTTTTCGTATTTACTGTAGCATTCATTGAGGTGTGTATTATAACTATCATATTTGGTAATAAATGAAATAAGGAAAATAAAGAATGTGGAAAGAATAGTAAGAATTATAAAATCTAGTATTAGAGCAGATATCCTTTTTAAGAGACTCGCCCTTTGCATATCATCACTAACTAACACAGTTCTATACCCCATCTCCTTATTTATTAGCTATCTATAATTTAAGACAGCTTAAGTAGTGTATATTAGAAAACAAAAAATGTGGAATATTATTTATCATCTTTTTAGCTTTTTGCTCGACTTTCAAAGAGAACTTCTTCTATTACCTTTGTCAGATCTGAATGAAAAACAATTCTGTTATCTCTATCATTTTTAATTAAATTTTTCAAATGCCACCAAGAAAGAGTAAATGGAACCTCTCCTTTTTTATATCTTACACCACGAGGCCAAATCTTATAGTAATTAAGTAATGGCACATATTCTTTTGCTTTTAATGGGATAATATTGTGATTAAAAAGGAGGGCAACCTCATTCCATCTTTTAACTTTCTTCTCATCTAAATGCATGACAAGAAAATCTTCAAAATTATAATAAGAGAACAAGAAAAAAGGAAGATTATCCTCCTCTCTATTTCTATACTTAACCCCCTCTTCATCTCTTATGTAGATATCTCTATCGACAAGGATTTCAATTCTCTCTTTCTTATTCTTTCTCCTTACTTGATAGTATGTTTTCTTTACTTCGTTATACATGCCATTCGTGGCTTTAATTGTGTAAAAGACATAGGCAATCCCCTCTTCTCTAAGAAAGCGATTAAACTCACCGAGATAAGCCATCTCAGATTCACCTTCACATATGACATAGATAATCTTCTTTCGTTCAATCATAGTTAAATATATGGAAACGGAACACCTGAGAGGCGACCTGAAAGATATAAAGAACGAATTCTTCCCTTATCTTTTGATGAGGTAAGCTCCTCGACAGGAACACAAATGCTACCATCCTTTTTCGTCTTTTCAAATATAAATAATTCGCTAGTCGTTACATATGGCGCATCCATTAAATCTGTATTATGAGATGAGCATATTAGCTGAGCATTTTTAGTGTTGTATCGTTTATCTAAAAAGAGAGAAATAAGAGTTCTTAGTAGAATTGGATGGAGGGAGATATCTATTTCGTCAACAACTAAAACAGAGCCTGTTTCAAGAGAGGTAAGAAATGAAGCAAGCAAAGATAGAACCCTTCTTGTTCCATCGCTTTCGTCATTCAAGCTCAGCCATACACCATCACTATGTTCGCTCTTCCAACCATCACTATCTTTTTTTATGTCATATAGTGGAAAGTCTAGCTTCTTCATCAAACTAATTATCTGTTCTCTTGCTTCTTTTCTTGTTTTACCACTTAGCGCTATATATCTTTCTTCATCTTCTTCCCAAGAAGGACTAAAGGATGAGAAAAATAGAAAACTCTCTAAGTAAGAAAGAATACTCGACGGTAGAGTTGTCTTCTTTATATCTTTTGCGTCTAAAACAGGGAGAGAGTTCTCTAATAGTTCTTCTCTTATAATTCTTTCTGAATTGTAACTCATTTGATAGTTATAGATTTTTTTTTCAAAACTAAAGGAGAGACGAAAGAGAGTCTCATCTCTATCTAAAAACAGATTCGGAGTATAAAAAGATGGTTCAATGCCATTCTTTAATAATAAAAGAAGTGTTTTTAAGGCTCCAAAAAGAGTGCTCTTACCACTGCTATTGGCACCAAATACAATAGCAATAGGCAGTGCCTTTACACCCTTTTCTTCCAAAACTGTTATATTAGAACTCTCTCTTGCGCTCTTAGAAATACGCTTACGATTTTGAGTAAGCGAGATACCTGTCGATATGATACTCTTATAGTTTTCGCATGAAAAAGAAAGAAGCATAATTTACCTCTAATTGAAGATTCCGCATTCACTAAGAATAATGCTATTAGTTAGCTTAGCTCTATCTTTCATATATTCCATTTCTTCTAGTTTAGGAATATCAAAAGAAAGCTTTCTTAGCTTTATTATCTCATGGTTTTGTCTTATTTTGTCTCTTTCTTTTTCAATTTTTTCTTTTATAAGAAGAGAACAAGCACCAGTTAAGTACGCTGTTGCCCTCTTCTTGCCTATTCCATCTACACCTTTTATGTTATCACTATTATCACCAACTATTGCTTTAAATAAAGAGTAAGACGAAGGAGGAAAGGAAAACTGTGAAATAAACGAATCAAGCGTAATTAAAGTTGAGTTCTTTCCTCTGTAACGCAAAACAGAAACATTAGGGCCAATAAGCTGAAAGAAGTCACTATCGAAAGATGCTATAACAACTCTCATTTTCTCTTTGTATTCAAGAGCAACAGAGCTAATTGTGTCATCAGCTTCCATTCCTTCTGAATAGATAGCTTTGACAGAAAGGTACTCTAAACACTTTAAGATATCAGCTTCTTGGCTAAAAGGTGATTCATCTTCACTCACGCTCGCCCAATCGATTGTTCTATTAGCTTTATATTGGCTATTTATCTCTTTTCTCAGAGCATTCGTATCTCTATCAAAAACAACAAGTATGTGCGTCGCTTCTGTCATTTTCATCATCTTTAATAGATATGAAATAAAGCCAATAACGCCATTAATTGGCTTTCCGCTCTTACTTCTTATTGATGTAGGTAAGCCATAAAATGTTTGAAAAAGAAGATTATTGCCATCAACTATAAGAAGTGTATCCATAACTTTATTTTAGCTTATCTTTTTCTCTTTTAAAACTTTTGGAATTTTATTTAAAAAAAGAATAACTTTAAAAGCTACAGCGATGATATCAATAGGTTCTGCTAGAAATACACCACCAGTCTTATCTGAAACAAGAAGAAGGACGACTAGATAAAATAAGTGGCAATAACACCCCAACGATAGTCAGATCTAAGCTTCCCTTCCTCCCCATATCTATTCTCATCTACTACAATAGAGCATGTTTTATATTTGAAATGGTAAGCTTAAAAAGTCTTGGAGCTGTTTTGCCACTTTCTAATTCTTTTTTACCATCAAACTCTCTCAATAAACGATTTATAAAATATCGTTTATGGAGAATTTGATTAATTATTAGATTGCAAATGATAATGCCATGTATGGTGAACTAGTTACATACTTAAAAGCAATATTTGAATTAAGGTCGCTTGTTCTTTCTCTTGAAGAATACTCATCTCTGAGAGAATAGTAATAGTAAAGTGGAGACTCTACTGCTACTCCTAACTTAAATAAAAGTGCATCTCCTAGGGAATATGAAAGCGCAACATTGCCTGTAATGTTAGTTGTCGTTAAGAATAGACTAGATTTGTTAACGATAGTAATGTATCCGCCCCAATAAGAATCAAGGGTTGTTACAGATGATAGGTATACTACATCAAAACTTAAACCACCACCAATAAGCAATGAAAAATCATTTGTAAAAGGAATTCTTCCCTCCACGCCTGTTGAAGTATAGGCAGAAGAATCACTAAACTTAGTCTTTCCATTTACATAAGGAACCTTTAAGCCAGCTGTTCCATATACACATCATTAACAAAACTATCTAGATACATAGAAACTGTGTATGAAGATGGTTTAAAGTCACTATTCTCTTCTTTTGTTAATGAATACTGTCCACCACAGCATCTGTATTAATAGCAAATACAGGGATTGCTACAAGCAAAACTAATGAAATAACAAATAATATCTTTTTTATATTATCTCCTTAAAACGACATAATAATGCCAACTTGAAATCTTTATTTCAATAACTTTAAATCATTAAGAAGATTTTCAATTGGTCCTTTAATAACACAGGAAGTTGAGAAATCGACCTCTTTCCACTTTCTTTTTTCAGTAAATGTACAGCATGGAGTTGGACACCTAGAGCAACTGCTCTTTGAGCAATAGCGAATATCTCCACTCTTCTTTTTACTCTTTTTTCTGAGTTCACAGCCACGAGGACAAAAAACCTTTGTCTCATCTGAAGAACGAACAAAATAGCCCCTTAAAGAAAGCTCTTTTCTCTTTTTATCGTCTAATGGATTAATTAATTTTTTTAATTCTTCTCTAGTCACATCTAAACAGGTCTCTTGTATAGACCTTACCCTCTACATCTTTCAATTCATCACTAAATCTATTAGCGATAATTGTATCTGATTCTTCCTTAAATTTCGCTAAATCGTTAACGACTAAGGAACCAAAGAATGTTGAGCCATCAGGAAGTGTTGGTTCGTAAATAATACAAAGCGCTCCCTTAGCTTTAATTCTCTTCATAATACCCTGTATCGAGCTCTGTCTAAAGTTATCACTATTAGCTTTCATAGTCAGCCTATAAACGCCAACAACAATCTTTTTTTCTTTGTCTTCATTCCAGCTATCATTAGATGAATAACCACCACTCTTTTCAAGGACTCTCTCTGCAATAAAGTCTTTTCGAGTTCTATTGCTCTCAACAATTGCTTCAATTAAGTTCTCAGGAACATCTTGATAGTTAGCAAGTAGCTGCTTTGTATCTTTAGGAAGACAATAGCCACCATAGCCAAAGCTTGGATTATTGTAGTGAGTTCCAATTCTTGGGTCTAGACATACTCCACTAATTATGTCTTTAGTGTTTAGTCCTTTTATTTCAGCATATGTATCGAGTTCATTGAAGAATGATACTCTCAAAGCTAAATATGTGTTAGCAAAGAGCTTAACAGCTTCTGCTTCTGTAAAGCCCATAAAGAGCGTTTCTATATCTTCTTTAATGGCACCTTCCTGTAAAAGTGAAGCAAAGACTTGTGCCGCTTTCATTAACCTTTGATTTTCTTTATCTGTACCAACAATTATACGACTAGGATACAAATTGTCATAAAGTGCCTTGCTTTCACGCAAAAACTCAGGGCTAAAGATAATGTTGTCGCAATGAAATTTTTCTCTTATTTGCTGTGTGTACCCAACAGGAATGGTACTTTTAATTACCATTATTGCCTCGACATTGCACTCAATTACTTCTTTTATTACAGATTCTACTGCGGATGTATCGAAAAAGTTCTTCTTGCTGTCATAATTAGTAGGAGCTGCAATAACAACAAAATCAGCATCGCTATAAGCCTCTTTTCCATCTAAAGTTGCTTTGAGTTTTAAGTCTTTTTCTCTTAAATACTTCTCAATGTATTCATCTTGAATAGGGCTTTTGCGCTCATTAATAAGCTTAACCTTCTCCTCGATGATATCTACAGCGGTTACCTCATGATGCTGACTCAATAGCGTTGCAATAGATAAGCCAACATAGCCAGTTCCCGCAACAGCTATCTTTAAATCTTTAAAATCTCTCATTCATTCCCCCCATAATACTCTTTATACCAAGTAGCAAATTTTCTTAAGCCCTCTCTAAGCGTAGTTTTAGGCTTAAAACCAAAATCACGCTCTAACTCACTTACATCTGCGTATGTTATAGCAACATCTCCCTTTTGCATAGGAACAAGTTTTTTATGTGCCTCAAAGTCATAGTCAGATGGAAGAACTCCAGCTCTTACTAATTCTTCTTGAAGTATTGTTACAAATTCTAATAGATTCTCTGGATGATTATTTCCAATGTTATAAACCTTATAAGGAGGAATAAAGAGACCATCATCTCCGATTTTCTTTTCAGGTGCTTTGTTCATTACCCTTATTATTCCTTCTACTATATCACTTACATAGGTAAAATCTCGCTTGCAATTACCATAGTTGAATATCTCAATGTCTTTATTCTCTCTTAGCTTATTAGTAAAAGAAAAATATGCCATATCTGGACGGCCAGCCTCACCATAGACAGTAAAAAATCTCAATCCAGTTGATGGAATATTATAGAGTTTAGAGTATGCATGAGCCATTAGTTCATTTGACTTCTTTGTTGCAGCATACAGAGAAACAGGATTATCTACTTTATCGTCTGTAGAATATGGAATTTTGCTATTTGAGCCATAAACAGAGGAGGAAGAAGCATAGACTAAATGTTTAAGATTTGGAGTATGCCTACATGCTTCAAGGATATTAAAGAATCCAACTATATTTGACTCTATATATACTTCTGGATTCTCAATTGAATACCTAACTCCAGCCTGAGCTGCAAGGTTCACAACTATTGTTGGCTCTACCTCGTCAAAAAGAGAAGAAATAAACTCTTTATCAGCAATATTGCCTTTTACAAAGTGCCAATTCTCGCCTTTCTTTTTTTCTTCTATTTTCTTTAGCCTATATTCTTTTAAGCTTGGGTCATAATAACTATTTAAGTTATCTACTCCATAGCAAATATTGTTTTCATCTTCTACTAATCTTTTAGCTAAGGCAGCGCCAATAAAACCAGCAGCGCCTGTAATAAGTATTCTTTCCATAATACTCTCCACCAAAAATCTATTTTAGCTTATATCACCCTTATTAGAAAGGTAAAAAATTCTATCCTTCTAGATTTCTAAAGAGAAGAAAAATAGAAAAGAAATAATAAATGAAGTGAGTGTGTATTTATTTTCAGTAAGCGATTTGTAGAAGATAATTATCTTTATTCAATTAACAATAATGAAATGCCTTGTTATTTTGAACTTTTGCATTTCCATTTATTAACCAAATAATGTATCTTATTCGAATGGATAGCTTGGGTCTTAGTAGCAAGTGCATAGAGTATATTTTTATCTTCTCTTCACTTTTTGCTCTAATTGAAATTGGGATCATTTTAAAAACAAAGAGAGACTATAAAAGAAGAATAGTCTCTATTTTCTTCTTCCCATATATACTTACTGTTCTTTCTTTAACACTATTAGATAGGATTCCATTCCCTAATTATCGCTATAACCTTACTATCTTTTGGTCATACGAGAACTTTAATTATACCTTTTGGCAAAATGGAAGACAGGTTGTTTGCAACATCATTATGCTTCTTCCTTTTGGCTTTATGCTTCCTTTTATGTTGGAAGATACGAAGTATAAAAAATTTGGATACTATACACCAATTTGGGCCATTATTTTTTCATCTCTCATTGAGATAACGCAGTTAATAACAAAAAGAGGCTTCTTTGAATTTGATGATATCTTCCACAACAGTATGGGAGCGCTACTAGGCTATTATATATACTTATTCTATAGGTCACTAAAAGAGTTTTAGCTCTCCTTTTTTCCCATACTTTGTAAGAGATGTATTAGCTCTAAATCCTTCTCTGTTACTCTCATATTAGATGAAATCTTCTTTCCATTCTCACCTTTCTCGATTGCAACGCTTATTACATCACCAACCTCAATTGGATGAGATGCTATATATGAAATGAACGAAGTAAATTTAGGGTGTTCAGAAGAAAAACTTCCCCATGCTTTTTGCATTTTTAATAAATCAAAAGGATTCATTTTATCTCCAAAAAAAGAGAGGGAAAACATAACTGCTTTCCCCACTCTTCTATTTAAATAATCTCTTATTTAATATCATTTCCAGTTAATTCCTGTCTGAATGATGTTGCACTTTCTTTCTTATCGCCTGGCTTATAAAGAAGAGGTACAGCAGCATAGAGAGCAGCACAAACAACGAGATCCTGCTTCCATGTTATTTCGTTAGGAGCATGAGCCTGGCTCTCTGCACCTGGTCCGAAACCTACGCAAGGAATACCATATCTACCCTGAATAGCAACGCCATTAGTAGAGAATGTCCACTTATCTGTTAGAGGGCGACCTTCTCTCTTGCTCTTAGAGATGTCATCGCTATAGAGTCTCTTTTCTCCCCAAAGTGCATGGTGTGCATCAACGAGAGCTTGAACATGTGGAGCTGTCTCTTTGTTAATCCATGTTGGGAAGAAACACTCTGTCTTATAAACTTCGTTTGTCCAAGATGGTCTATCATACCAGTACATAGAGACCTTTACATCCTTGCCATACTTCTTAACAGAAGGAAGATCTTCAATTTCCTTTAAACAAGACTGATATGTTTCACCAGCTGTCATTCTTCTGTCGATGCTGATAGCACAGCTATCTGCAACAGCACATCTAGAAGGAGATGTATAGAAAATCTGGCTTGTTGTACATGTTCCACGTCCTAAGAAGCGTGCATCTTCATAGTGCTCTGGGTTATACTTTGGATCAAGCATCTTTACAAGACCCTTAATCTCAACTGAATCATCAGCAGGATTTTCATTGAGAGCTCTTACGTCCTGAAGGATATCAGCCATCTTATAGATAGCGTTGTCGCCTCTCTCTGGAGCTGAGCCATGGCAAGAAATACCCTTAACATCGACTCTAATTTCCATTCTTCCTCTGTGACCACGATAAATACCGCCGTCTGTAGGCTCTGTTGAGATAACAAATTCAGGAACAATCTTATCTACGTTGTAAATGTACTGCCAACACATACCATCACAGTCTTCTTCCTGGACAGAACCAACGACCATAATCTTATAGCCTTCTGGGATAAGGCCAAGGTCCTTCATAATCTTTGCACCATATGTAGCAGAAGCCATTCCGCCTTCCTGGTCAGAACCACCACGGCCATAGATAATCTTATCTGTCTCGTATCCCTTGTATGGGTCATTAGTCCAGTTCTTAATATTACCAATACCTACAGTATCAATATGAGAATCAAGAGCAATAATCTTGTCTCCAGTTCCAATCCATCCAATAATGTTGCCTAGCCCATCGATTTCAACTTTATCATAGCCAAGCTTTTCCATCTCTTCCTTGATTCTGTAAACAACACCCTTTTCTTCACAACTCTCAGAAGGAATAGCAATCATGTCTCTGAGGAATTTTGTCATTGCTGGGCCATAGGCTTCAGCAGCTTTTTTAATTGCAGCATAATCCATAAAAGAAACCTCCAATGTTTCCACTTTTATTTGGGCTTTTTCGACCACAGTTAAATACTAAACTGTAAAATATCCTTTGTAAACAAATTTGTTGCGTTTTGTTGCAATTTCTTTTTTATTCAAATTTCCAGTTAGGGAGTATTCTCTCCATTCTCTCATCTGGATACTTTTCGTCTATATACCTAGAAAGACTAGATGTGCTTTCTTTGCCATTATGACGCTCTGTCCATCTTACCATAACAAAAACTGAAGCGATTATGTTGAAAATAAAGAAAACTAGTAGCATCCATGTTTGCACTCGACCTATCTTATTTGGGATTTTCATAATTAGGATTGATAGCAGTGGATAAGTGATTTTAATCCAAACAATTCCAAGCAATCCCTATATTAAAGAGTAAAACAAGCAAATTCTACCATTAATATTAAGTGGGAGATGGCTATAATCCCAACTCCTAACACCTAGAGCAAACTCTTGTCCCCATGAACAGATATACTCCAAAACAGAGCCAACTATAAAGTCTCCAAGAAAAGACACCCAATCTGAATGATTACGGAAGCGATACAAGAAGTATGAAAGAGCAACAGCACCAAAGCCATACAAAATGTTGAAAGGTCCATATATTAAGCCTTGTCTACTCTCTATATAACCATTTTGTAGGTAGCACCAAAACATCTCTAGTATTACACCGCCAAAGGATCCTATATAAAAAATCCAAAGTAACTTATATGAATTAATTCCTCTAGAGAAATGGTTATTACTGCGTTCATTTTCATCTATTTTCGCATTAACGATTCCTGAAATTTTAACTTTTGATGATTGCTTAATATCGGCCCAGCGCCCAGACAGTTCATCAGAAAGCTCAAAGAGCTTCTCATATGACGTTATGATGTTTTTCCTTGCTCTCTTATAGCTTCTCTTCTTAGCTTTTACAATTGGCTCTATATTTTTTTCTGGGCCAGATAGCAGAGATGGAAATAATTCATCTTGAAGCTCTTTAGCTGTTTTTTCAGTACTCTCAAGAAGAGATAAACTCTTCTCTTCAACATCTGTTGTTATATCGAGTACCTCATTTTTCTTTTTCTTTCAATTTTTATCTCCTGAAAAGACCATGTTAGGATATATTCTCTCCATTCTTTCATTAGGGAAATGTTTATCCATGTATATTTCAATTTTGTTCTTTGGCTCTTTATACTCAATTCTCTCTGACCATCTAACAAGAGCTAGAAGTGAAACAACACTATCAAAGACAAAGAAAGCAACAAGAAGCCAAGTAATAATTTTTCCTATTTTATTAGGGATTTTTAATATTAGTTCTGACATTATTGGATATATTTTCTTAATCCAAACAACGCCTAATACTCCCCAAAAAAGAGAATACAAGAGGCAAATTCTACCATTAATATTTAAAGGCACATTGCTGTAGTCCCAGCTACGAGAACCAACAATTAATTCTTGTCCCCAAGAACAAATGTATTCAAGCACAGAACCAACAACAAAACCACCAACAAAAGAAATCCAAGTACTATGGTTTCTATATTTATATAAGAAGATAGTTAGGGCAGCGGCGCCAACTCCATATAAGAGATTAAATGGCCCATAGACAAAGCCTTGTCTACTCTCGATATAACCGTGACGCAAAAAGCACCATGCCATCTCAATAATAACTCCAGCAAAAGAGCCAATAAAGATTAGCCACAAAATCTTGTAGATGTTTATTCCGTGGGCAAAATGATTTTTTGTCTTCTCTTTTAAATCTATCTCAGCATTGATTGGAGCAAGTAGCTTACGCCCTTTTCTTGAGTATGAAGACTCTATATCAGCCCATCTACCTGAAAGCTCCTCGCCTAAATCAAAGAGTTTTTCATAAGAAAGAAGAACATTTTTCTTCGCTCTTTTGAGAGAATCTTTTCTTCCCTGGACCTCTTTTTTTAAATCTTCATCTTTACTTGAGCTTAGAAGGCGTGGATAGTAAGAATCCATCTCACTGATGGTTTTCTCTGTTTCATTTAAGAGATTTAAGCTAGCTTTTTCAATATCTCCAACATAGTGAATTGAATCGTCGACTTTTTTCTTCTTCATATTCTCTCCCTATCTCTTTTCTACTACCAAAACAGAAAAGAGACAAGGATAGTATCGTTAATTAGCATATCTGAATATCAGAGTTCCTTTTTTCTTTAGCCAATTGTTCATTAAGAGAATTAATAGAGCCATTATAGCTATAAAAAGACCATAATAGACATAAACATTAATCCATCGTTTAACTAAATAAAATCCACCAAATGGAAGCAAGCTAAAGATAAAGCCAAATGTTATGGTCAAAATAGAAGCAAAACCTTGCTTAATAGGTATGGCCTCGTTAGTCCAAGTAAATGAATAGTGCTTCAAATTCATTACTAAGCCAATTTGAGAATGCAAATAGCAAAAGAGAATTACAAAGCACAAACTCAAAATTGTAGCTAAAAGCGAATGCGTAAGTACAATAGAAAGAGCTGTCGTAAGAATAATTGCAGAAGACACATTGAAGATAAAGCCTAAGTTAACTTTGCTTCTCAGTACCTTCATTGGATCGACTGGTAGTGATTGCAAAATCCAAATATTCTTTCCTTCTAACGAAATACTAGGTGCACTAAAGAGTCCTAAAGAGGCAATTAATGTAGCTGCAGATGCAGATAATAATGGCATAAAAGAATAGATAGCTGTCTCTTTTATCATCTCCAATACACTATTAAGGCGGGAAGAATAAATAATTACGACTATTGCTAATATTGGCATTATGATAACGCCAAGCGAACAGTTAAGAAAATACGTCGTTGAAGAAACAACTCTTTTTGCTTCTTTGTTTAATAGTGCTCTATTTTGCGATACGACATGGATTTCATTCTTACTGTACTTTTTCTTTACTGTTTTTTCGCTCTTTGTCGCTAGTTTCATAAATGAATGGGAAATAATGTAGAAACATAAGCCAAATAAAACAAATGAAATCAGAATAAAAATGAAAGTATGTAATAGATTTCCACTATTAGCAGATCCATAAAGATATACAGGATAGAACTTTTTTAATACTCCACTTACTTTATCTACATTTTGAATCAAATCCTCAATTATTGAACTGAATCTCATGCAGAAGAAGTAGTAGAGAGCAAAGAACAGCAATGAGATAATTGCTGTTAAGATATTCTTGTTCTTCATCTTTTTCGATATTTGAGCAACAAGATATCCTAGGGCACAAGTAAGAGTTGTGACAATTAAAGCTAAACTAAATCCTACAAATAACTCTTCAATGACATAAAGAATCGTCTTTGCTCCAAGCCATCCCTTTATAATCCAATAACCAACTATGGATGGAAGCCATATTAAGCTCATATACATGAAGCCCATGAGAAAGACAACAATCATTCTTGAAAGCAGAATTTGACTTCCTTTTATTGGAAGAGAAAATAACAAGTCGTTATCTTTAGCATCATAGAGCATCTTATAGGTATTAAAGACGTCGCCAAATATTCCAAAGAGCAAAGCCATTAAACCAAGAAATGAGAAATAGAACCAATCTAATCCCATTGGTATAAAGGCAACACCTAACGTGTAAGAAAGAAAGAAGAATACAGCAAATAAGAAAAGCAATAGAAGTCCATAGAGAACTATAGATAGCTTTGAGTTGACATTTGATCTCTTCTTTCCCGTCTTTCTGTTTAAGAAAAATGAGCTAAAGAGTGCAATAAACTCTTTTTTAACTAAAAGCTTTATCATCGCTTACTCCTCTAGTTCCAAGAAGACACTCTCAAGACTCTCATCACCCTTTACTTCTTCCATGGTGCCACTCTTAATAAGTTTTCCATTTTTAATTATGGCAACTTTATCACAAAGCTTTTCTGCAACTTCAAGAACATGCGTTGAGAAGAAAATTGCACCATCTGTAGAACAAATGTCTCTCATAAGTCCCTTTAAAATATGCGCAGCTTTTGGATCAAGACCAACAAAAGGCTCATCCATAATCACAAGTTTTGGATTATGTATTAATGCTGAAATGATAGCCAATTTCTGCTTCATTCCATGAGAATATTGATTAATTGCAGATGGTAAATCGTTTTTTATTTCGAAAAGTGTTGCATACTTATCGACTCTTTCTTCCAAATCTTTTTGATCTATGCCAAAGATGCTACCAATAAAATTTAAATATTGTATGCCACTCATAAAATCATACAAATCTGGATTATCTGGTATGTATGCAATCTCTTTTTTACATCCTACAGGATCTTTTTTGATATCTTTTCCATCGATATAGATTTTACCTTTATCAAAATCAAGAATACCAACTACACTCCTTATTGTAGTTGTCTTTCCTGCTCCATTGTGTCCAATAAAACCATAAATCTCACCAGGAAGAATATGTAATGATAAATCATCAACAGCCTTCTTTTCTCCATAGCTTTTTGTAAGGTTTTCTATTCTAAGCATTTATGCCTCCTATTTTAAAACAGTGGTTTTACATCAGGCGTTTTAAATTAACACTAAATAAAATTTAAATCAATAAATCTATAAAACTTTATAAACTTGTAACAGTTTTTTAACACTCGTTTTTCAGTTCACTGACAATAAACTCAAGAGCAAAATAAAGCTTATCAAGAGAGTGATTAGCGACTTTAAGATTGTTTCTATCTCTCCAACCTTCATCAGATAGAGTATCTCCAGAGAGAAGGAAGGCATAAAGATTAAGACCATAATACTCGCATACTGCCTCAACGCCTGCTATCTCCATTTCAACAGCTATACAGCCTTCTTCTTTCCTCTTTTTATACTGTTCTTTTGTCTCTCTATAGAAACTATCTGTTGTCCAAACTTTTCCTTCAATATATGGAATATCATTTTTAGAAAAAAAAGATGAAAGCTTATGGTAGTTTTTTATTTTTATATAATCACTTTTCTCTTTATAGTGATAGCTCATCCCCTCATCTCTATAAGCCTCTGTTGGAACAATAACTTTCCCTTCTGTTTTTTCTTTGTCTAGGGTTCCGCATGATCCAAAGAGAATATAATTTGAGGCCCCAGTAATTACACTAGATTCTTCAACAAACGTTGATGCACAAGTAGAAGATATATAAGAAAGATAAAAGGCAATTTCAGTTCCCTTATATTTAAAAGAGTAGATAGGAACCTCACCATTTGCAAGAAACATTGATCCAATTTTCTTCGTTTCAAATGAAGATAAAATATATTGATATATTTCAAGAGAAAAGATTATGAGAGATGTTTTTATTGGCTTTTCTATTCTCTTATAGCACATAAATGGTGTTATAAGTGCATCACTTTTATCATAGCTATCTGTAATCATCTATTCTCTCCAATTCTTTATTAGTAAGAGTTTACCCTTTTCAACCCATACTTCTGCAACACTTTTATCAACTTCATTGCTTATTCCATATTGGAAATTTGGTTCTATTGTACCGTTAACTAAATTATACTTAGCGCCTCTAATCTCTATCCCTTCAGCTTTTCCAAAAGCGGCTATGAGAGAAAAAACTGGATAGCATTTTTCGATGTACTTCTTTTCTTTTCCAACAATCTCAATCGAAGAAGAGGAGTCAATAATAATTCCAGTAAGTCCCTTTGAATAGATGTAGTCTAATAGATAAATATTTCCGAGACTATGATCTATTCTTCCACCAGTTGCCCCCAGAATTGTTATTTCGTCATACCCTCTTCTTATGGCCTCTTTTACTCCATATAGACCATCTGTATCATCTTTTTCTCTAGGCAAAGTAACTACTTCCGTACCTTCCGGAATTGGACAAGAATCAAAGTCCCCTACAGCTAGGTCTGGTCTTCTGTCTAAGCCTTTTTCATGGATTAAACCTCTATCGCAATAGATAAAGTAGCTATCCTTACTAATCTTTTTTCTTATTTCTTCATAGTTCTCTATTGAACCGCCTAAGACTACAACAGCACAAGCCAAATTAGACACCTTTTCTATTTAGTAAGTAAACTTAACTAAATTATTAATTATTTATTATCAAAGCAATTATTCAACTGTTACGCTTTTTGCAAGGTTACGTGGTTTATCGACATCAAGTCCCTTAGCAACACTAATGTAATATGCTAGAAGTTGCAAAGGAATAATGGCAAGCGAAACAGTAAAATAGGGATTTGTTTTAGGAATATAAACTGTGAAGTCTACGTTCTCTTCTGTTTGATAATTTCCTCTTGTTGTAACAGCAAAAAGATAAGCACCTCTTGTTTTGCACTCAACCATATTAGACATTGTTTTTTCATATAACTCTGGCTGAGTAAGAACGCCTATAACAAGCGTTCCATCTTCTATTAGAGAAATTGTCCCATGCTTTAATTCTCCAGATGCATATGCTTCGCTATGTATATATGAAACTTCTTTTAGCTTCAATGAACCTTCTGCAGAGATTGCCCAATCAAGGCCACGCCCTATAAAGAAGACATCCTTCTTGTTCATGCATTTTGAACTAAACCACTGTATCTTCTCTTTTTCTTTTAAGAGACTTTTCATCTTTTCACTAAGAGTTTTCAATTCATCAATATATATTTTTTCACTCTCAATTCTCTTTTTTAGATAAGCGAGTTTAATCGCAAGAAGATAAATAACAGCCAGTTGTGTCTGATATGCCTTTGTCGTAGCAACAGCTATCTCTGGACCTGCTAATGTATAAATAACATAATCTGCTTCTCTAGATATCGTTGAGCCAATAACATTAACAATAGCTAATGTTTTCTTTCCCATCTTCTTACTTAGTCTAAGAGCCGCAAGAGTATCGGCAGTCTCTCCCGATTGACTTATAACAACGACAAGTTCATTTTCGTTTAAGACTGGATTACGATAGCGATATTCACTGCTCATTTCAACTCTTGTTGGAACACGGCAAAGATCTTCAAAGATATATTCACCACAAAGCCCTACATGATAGGAAGAACCACAAGCAACAATGCGGAGCGAGTCTATATTCAAAAGAACATCATCTGTTAATCCGCACTCAGAAAAATTTATTTGATCTCCATTTATATACTTATTAATTGTATCGCTAAAAGCCTTTGGCTCTTCATGAATTTCTTTAATCATAAAATGCTCAAAGCCATCTTTTTCTGCTTGGGATTCAGACCAGGTAATAGTAGTAGGTTCTTTTTGAACTACATCCCCATTAAGATCAAAGAAAGTTACTTTGCCCTTTTCAAGTCTTGCCATTTCGTAGTTATTTGGATAGTAAACTTCTCTTGTATACTTAAGTATTGCAGGAACATCACTGGCAAGGAAAGTCTCATCCTTATTTACGCCAACAACTAGCGGACTATCTTTTCTTGCTATGTAGATTTCTCCTGGATAATCTTTAAACATAACAGCTATGGCATAGCTACCACGAACCCTAACCATCATTTTTGCTAAAGCATCAATAGGTCCAACATTGTACTTTTTATAATAATAGTCGATAAGTTTTGTTAAAACCTCTGTGTCTGTTTCTGAATAGAATGTATATTTCTTAGAAAGAAGTTTTTCCTTTAACTCTTTATAATTCTCAATAATACCATTATGAACAGCAATAACAGTTTTATCATCAGAACAATGAGGATGAGCATTAGTCTCACTTGGTTCTCCGTGTGTTGCCCAACGTGTATGCGCAATGCCACACTCTCCTTTTATTGAGTTGCCATTATCTGTTTTAGTAATAAGTTCTGAGAGTCTTCCCTTTGCTTTTACAATCTCAACATTACCATCGTTATTTTCGACGGCTAAACCTGATGAATCATAGCCTCTGTATTCAAGTTTTTTCAAACCTTCGATAAGAATATGAGAGGCCTCTCTATGACCAGTATATCCAACTATTCCACACATCTTTTTTTCTTTCCCCCTGATTAAAAATAATAAATCTTATAAATAACCCATAGCAATACCATCAAACACTTACTAATTTAAGTTATATATTTTTATTCCTATCTGGGTTTATTTATTTCGCAAACTAATTAATTTAAGCCTAATAATTATCATACAATGGATTCAGCAATTTATAATTTTAAAGATGGTAAGGCTTTTATGGCGAAAGCTAACAAAAAAAGGACGACTACATTTACTATGCAATCGCCCTATAAAACAAAGCTAGAAAGAAAGCCTACTCATCAGTATCGTCATAGTCGCCACGGCTTTCCTTATATGCACTCCAACTTTTTGATTTCTCCATAAGCATTTCAGAGTCTTCTTCACCAAAGGAGGAACTCCACTTCGAGTATCTACTTTCTTTAGTATTTTTTTTCCTACCTTTATTTTTTTCTTTTAAATCTTCTTCACCATTTGCCATAGCTTGTATTATCGCCTCTTTATTTTAATAGTCAACAGCTTATTACACACTTATAGGTTTCATCAAACATAGAAGACACAATTGCTTCGCCTTTCTTTTGCTCTTCCTTCATCCTCACTATCATAATAACCAAGTGCAACATGATCAATTCCTTCCATCTCGTCAGTTATTCCCAAAGAAAGGAGAAAATCTCTTCCCCATTTAGTCTCAAATTCTTCCTTTGCTCGATGAATCCAACATGAACCAAGCGACAAAGAATGCGCAGCAAGAAGCATGTTTTCAATGCAAGCTGCTCCATCAAGTTCCTTAGTTGGAGAATCTTTTTTTGCTAATACAATAATAATGACAGGGGCATTATAAAATGGATCAAAGTTATCAAATCTTCCCATAATAGATGCATTTAATCGGCTAAGCTCATCCCTAACCTTTTTATCTTTAATGACAATAATAATGCGTTCTTGCTTTCCCATCGCAGATGGAGCAAATTCTCCTGCTTTTACTATTTCTTTTAAATCTTCATCTTTGACCATAGTTGGTGAAAACTTTCTAATACTACGTCTTGTTAATATATTCTTAATTACATCATTCATGATAATAACACTCCTCTAGAATTATTTTACTACTATTATTTTTGATTTGTAATACTAGGTGTAAATCTTTTAGAAGGCCTATAGATAATAAGACATAAAAAAATAAGTAAAGCAGTAAATGATAGACTTATTGGATAAGAAAGCATAATAGTCGAAAAATCATGCTTTACAGGGAAGGCAATATTAATCCAAAGAATTCTTACACCACATACACCAAGGGTTGTTAACAAGGCAGGGACAAAGGAAATGCCAAAGCCTCTTAAATATCCACTTAATACTTCATAAAGCATACTAAAGATATAAGCAAAGAATACAATTATAAGTCTTGTATATCCAAGAGAAATAACACTTGAGTCATTATTAAAAATAGAAAGTAACCTTCTTCCAAAGAAAAGAATAGCTACTATTGTTATAAATGATGCTATTGCATCTTCTATAAGTGATAAGAGAAGTGTTTTTTTGCATCTATCAATTTTTCCTGCTCCATAGTTTTGACCAACAAATGTTGTACAAGCCTGGCTAAAAGAGTTAAGAACATCATAGGCTATTATTTCGATATTATAAGCTGCACTGCTAGCTGCCATAACAACAGTACCAAGGCTATTTATTGCACTTTGTATCACAATATTAGAGATTGAAAAAACAGCACTTTGTATTCCTGCAGGTAGTCCAATTTTCATTATTCTGTTAATGACAACTTTATCGATCTTTAGATCCTTGAAATCAAGATGAATAATAGTCTCTGTTTTTAATAACCTATATATAAGAATAGATGAACTTATTAGATTGCTAATTACTGTTGCAGTAGCAACCCCATCTACTGTCATTTTTAAAACAGCGACAAAGAAGAGGTTTAAAAAAACATTTAATACTCCAGAGAAAAAAAGAGCAAATAATGGGGTTCTAGTATCACCAATGCTACGAAAAATAGCTGCAACAAAATTATACAAAAAAATAACGGGAAGACCGATTAAATAAATTCTAAGGTATAATAATGCATAGGGAAAAACATCCTCTGGAACCTTTAGTAGAGATAAAATTGGTGATGCAACTAATTCACCGACTATTAATACAACAAAACCACAAAGAAAGGAAAACTTTACAGAACTATGCACTGATTTTTTTACAGTCTCATCATCCTGTCTTCCTATAGCATTAGAGATGACAACATTTACTCCAACAGAAATGCCGATAAAAAAGTTAACAAGGAGAGCTATAATAGATGTGTTAGCTCCAACAGCAGCAACAGCCACAGTCTTTCCACTACCTGTAAAGTTTCCAACAACAGCAATATCTGAAGCATTAAAAAGTTGCTCTAAAATTGCAGTGGCAGCTACCGGAAATGCATATAATGGTAGTTTATTCCATATAGGACCATTAATCATATCTAGACTATTTTTCTTATTTATCATTTTCAATTCTCTTTATAAAAAAACTTCATCGACTAATATAATAACAAAAAAGAAAAACTTCATTCTTTAATATCTAATTTTTTCACTCTACAAACAAATTAACAGTAAATTTACAGTTAACTACCAACTGAATTTACACTAGTCATGTATAAAATCTCACATAAAGCGCTATTTGATTTTTTACTGATGATCCGAAGAGCTCAGGATCAGATGTTGTTAAGACTTTTTTTTAAAGGAAAGAATTGGAAAATGAAAAGAAAAGAAAGATTTCAATTATCGATTAAAAGAATGTTTTTTTCTTTAGCTGTACTTTTACTGTTATTTATCACTATTTCATGCTCATCTGGTTCATTCAGAAGTGAAGAAGCAACTGTAGAGGCTGTAGAAGACACAGTAAACAAGACAAAGAAAGAAAAGCAATCACCTAAGTATGTCTTTATGTTTATTGGAGATGGAATGAGCTATCCTCAATTCCAAGCAGCCGCAGACTATCTTGGTGCATTAAAAGATAATGATGAGGATAAAGCTTTACCAAGTGTAAGCTACTCCAATAGAGAGGAAGCTGTTCTAGATGGGCCAAGTCCACTCAACTTCATGAACTTTGAAACAGCAGGATCAGCTGTAACATATGATTATTGCAGTTTTGCACCAGACTCAGCTAGTACAGCAACATCAATTGCGACAGGTTACAAAACATACTCTGGTATGATTAATGTTGATATTACAGGAAGTGTCTCTTACCAAACAATTGCAGAAAAGCTTCATAAGGAAAGGGGATGGAAAATTGGTATTATCAGTTCTGTAAATCTTAACCATGCAACTCCTGCTGCATTCTACGCACATCAGGCAAGCAGAAATAGCTACTACGAAATTGGAGAAGAGCTTGTTGCTTCTGGCTTTGAGTATTTTGCTGGAGGTGGTCTTAAGAAAGTTACAGGTAATAACAAAGATAAGAAGAACCTTTATACTTTGGCTGAAGAAAATGGCTACAAGGTAACATTCACTCAAGAAGAAGCAGAAAAGATTTCTTCTAGCGATGAGAAGGTAATTCTTATTGATGAACACCTTGCTGATTCTGATGCGTTAGCATATGAATTAGATCGTTCAAATGACGAATGGGCACTTAAGGATTATGTTGAAAAAGGTATCGAGGTTCTCGATAACGAAAATGGCTTCTTTATAATGTGTGAGGGAGGAAAGATTGACTGGGCTTGCCATGCTAATGACGCGGGCTCTACTGTTAGTGATACTCTTGCTCTTGCTGACGCTGTTGAGGTTGCTATCGATTTTGCAAAAGAACATCCAGATGAAACATTGATCCTTGTCACAGGTGACCATGAGACTGGTGGACTGACAATTGGCTTTGCTGGAACAGATTATGATACCTACCTTGATTGTCTTTCTTCTCAGAAGATTTCATATGCAAAATTTGATACAGAATATGTCAATAAGTATAAAGAAAATGGAACAAGCTTTGAAGATGCTATGAAGGATGTTGAGACTCTATTTGGTCTTAAGATAAAAGGAGAAGAAAATGATAGACTTCTTCTAACAGATTATGAAGTAGAAAGACTAAAGAGTTCATATGACCTACTCATGTCTGGTAAGAAATCTTCTGACTATACACAAGAAGAGTATGTTCTTTATGGTGGATACAATCCATTCTCTGTAACTGTAACACACATTCTTAACAATAAGTCAGGTATTGACTTTACAAGTTATTCTCATACAGGTCTTCCAGTTGCTGTATTTGCTTCTGGTAGTGGCCACGAGCTATTTGATGGTTATTACGATAATACAGAAATATATAAGAAATTAGCTTCTCTATTAGAAGTTAAATAAAAATAATTAATCAGATTTAGGTAGGTGGCAATTGCCTCCTACCTCACTTTTATTATGAAACTAAAAATTAAAACTACAAATTCGAAAACCTTTTGGCCTGTTGTTGTCGCATTAATTGCTCTCGTCATATTATTCTTTCTACCTACTGGCTACGAAGGTGCCCTCTCATATCAAAATGCTGATAGAGTGAAGGCCCTTGTATTAGAAACTGATGAGTCAGATGTTCATGATACGGGACTAGTCAGGACAGGTGATCAGAGATGCAAGGTACGAGTTTTAGATGGAAGATTTAAAGGAACTGAGATAGATGCTGTAAATCGTCTTAATGGATCCTTATCTCAAGATAAAATATTTAAGTATGGCGATACAGCCTTTGTCGTTGTCAGCTATAATGGAGATAAAATAACAACTGTCTTCATGACAGACCTCTATAGACTCGACAAAGAAGCTCTTCTCGCAGGACTGTTTTTGCTTTTGCTTTTGCTCTTCGCCAAATCGACAGGTTTGAGAGCTATAATATCATTTGTTGTAACAATTCTTTTAATGTGGAAGGTTTTAGTTCCTTCTCTCCTTAATGGCTATAATCCTATTTGGATTTCACTAGTAATTGTACTTGCCCTTTCTACTCTTACCTTAATGCTTATTTATGGGTGGGATTGGCGCTTTCTCTCCTCAGTAACAGGTTCGATGCTTGGCATATTTGTAACTGTTATCTTGGGTTCAATTTTTACTAAGCTATTTAGTATACATGGCGCAGTGATGGAATCTAGCGAGAGTCTTTTATATTCAGGTTATCAAACACTTAATTTAACTCGAATATTTATAGCCTCAATATTTTTGGGATCTTCTGGAGCAATAACAGATCTTTCTGTTGATATTTGCTCTGCAATATATGAAGTGGTACAAAAAAAGCCTAATATCAGTAAGAAGGAAGCTATTCTTTCTGGCTTTAGCGTCGGTAGAGCAGCTTGTGGTAGCACCACTACTACTCTCCTACTTGCCTATTCAGGTAGCTATATAGCTCTTTTAATGGTTTTTATGGCTCAAGGGACCCCAGTAGAACTAATTCTAAATTACAAGTATGTTGCAGCTGAAATTGTTCATACCATTGTAGGTTCATTTGGTTTAATAACAGTAGCTCCATTAACGGCAATTACAAGTGGATTATTTTTGACAGGACGTAATATTGAAAATAAATTTATAAATGAAAAGGAAAATAAAAATGACTTATAAAACTATCGTTTTAGATTATGAACCAGTGGCAAAAAAGATGGCAGAAAAGATTGAAAATGAAATTAATACTAGATCATCTCAGGGGTGGAAATTTATAGATTTTTCAATTACAAACTCATGCAAAGCAATTTTAGTTTTTAATCTGCCAGACTAAAAAGCTTATAAAGAAAATAAAGAAGAGATTATCAAGATGACTTAAGCTATATTCAACTTATATCGTTTGATACAAAAAGAAAGAATTAATAAGTTCGTGTTTCTCACATCCTCTTATTTAGTTTTTTTCTTAATTCCACCAGTTTTCTACTCTTAAGGGATAACAAATAATAAAAAAGAATCATAGGATAACTATATAAAATAATTGGAGGAAAAAAATGAACCAACAAGCAATCGGAAGATATATACAGCAAAAAAGAAAAGAAAAGAACTTAACTCAAGAACAACTCTCTGAGATACTAAATGTATCAAATAAGACAGTCTCAAAGTGGGAAAATGGCAAGTGCATGCCAGACTATTCTATTATTAAAGCTCTATGTGATGCACTTTCAATAACACTTCCTGAGTTAATGGATGCAAAGGATTACGACAAAGATAGTGTGAAGGTATATAACGAAGAGGAAATACTAGATCTTCTAAGACGATCTCAAAACCTAGAAAAGCAAAACGTTGTTCTTTTTGGCTTAATCCTTATAATTCTTGGTCTCCTGAGCAACGTAATGGCTTCAACATACTCCGGTACTCCATTTAGAGACTTTGCTTCAGGGTTACTTGTTGGGCTATCGATAGTTGAAGCACTTGCTGGGATAGTTATTGCAGGGAAAAAGATAATCGAAAGATGATGTTAGCTTTTTATGGTATGTAATGTTAACAACTACTTGCAGCTTTACAAGGTAGATTTCAGAGAAAAGAAAAAAAATAGATAAAAAAGAAAGAGTCTTTTTAGTATAATGTCTCTCCCTTAATACAAAAAACATTTAAATAATGAAAGAAATAAAAGATGAAAAGTAATCAAACAAAATCAAACAAAAGATGACCATATATTAATCCTTCAAATTACTATCCAACCAAAAACATTTGCAATACTAGAAAGGAGAATAATTGTTATAAATGCAATTGAAAGATACTTAAGAATAAAATGATACATCCTCTTTCTTTTAAATTTAGATGATAGCTCAACTTCACTATCTATTGCGTTAAATTTAACGCATAATAGTATTAAAATAACAGTTGCCAAGGCTGCAAGTGGCATCATTATTGAGTTTGTAAGAAAATCAAAGAAATCTAGTATTTGCATGCTAAGGATTCTAACATTACCCCATATTCCATACCCAAATGAAGATGCAGTACCTATACTAAGCATAACTACGACCATAAGTAATGTTGCTTTTTTTCGACTCCACTTTAACTCATCTTGAAGTGTAGAGACACTTGTCTCCAAAAGAGATATCGCACTAGTTATTGCAGCAAAGAAAAACATCAAAAAGAAAGCAATTGCAACAACAACTCCACCTTTCATACTATTAAAAATTTTAGGTAAAGTAATAAAAGCGAGAGATGGCCCTGCCTTTAAGGTAGAAAGATCTCCATTAGAAAAAGAGAATACTGCTGGAATAATCATTAATCCTGCAATTAAAGCAATTAGAGTGTCGAAAAATTCAACTTGTGTTGTGCTTTTCTCTATATCAACACTCTTTTTCATATAAGAGCCATATGTATATAAAATACCCATAGCTATTGAAAGTGAATAAAACATTTGACCCATAGCTGCAACAACTGTCATCCAAGAAAAGTTATTGAAATTTGGAATTAAGAAGTACTTAACACCTTCTATTGCACCCGGTCTTGTTACAGAATATATCATTACGAAGATTGCAAGAACGACTAAAAATGGCATTAAGAACTTGGATGTCTTTTCTACGCCATTTTCGACACCAGCAAGAATCGTAAAGAAGACAAATGCAGAGAATATGATAAACCACAATTCCACATTCCAAGAAGAGGAAATGAAAGATGAAAAGTATCCATCTGTGGCAAGAAGTGCCATGTTTCCTCTTAGATATTCAAATAGATATTTTAGTACCCATCCACCAATTACAGAGTAATATGGAACAATAATCATTGGAATAACGGCATTAAGCCATCCACCTATTGAAAAAGGAAGCTTTGAACCAAAAACATGAAAAGCACCGACTGGACTTTTCTTTGTTAAGCGTCCTAGTGTTGTCTCTGATACAACAAATACATAGCCGAAGGTAACTACCAATAATAGATAAATAAGAAGAAAAATCCCCCCACCATATTTTGCTGCTAGATATGGAAAACGCCATATATTACCAAGACCCACAGCTGAACCAGCAACAGATAGAACATATCCAATACCACCAGAGAAACTTCCTCTTTTCTCTACATTAGTGTTTTCTTCCATAAATACTCCATGTTAAATCTATTTAAAATTAATCTAGAGTTTTAACATGAAGTATTCAACCAAGTTTTTAAAAATAATTCCTATTAAAGTCAAAGAACGCTCTTCTTTTCAAACCAAATCTTGTAAGGCCTGCTTTTTACTTTGAAGTGAACATCTATATCTCTACTAGTTGCTCTCCAAACAAGCCCCTCTCTTGGCACATTATATATTACGCTTTTGCCATCAGCTTCAGCTAAGAGTGTATCGATAGAATCGCTCATAAATCTTGATTCGCTGATAATAGGAACCATCTTTATGTTCATTTCAAGGCATGCATCTTTAAGCTCTTTAAATGAACTTCTTTGTCCATCAATACTCATCATTCCATAGATATATAAATCATTTTTAGATGAATTATAAACATTCTTTTGAACAAGTGGACCGATAACCTCTCCCTGTAAAACAAGAGTATTAATGTTATGATTGAGGCAATATAAAGCCATTTTTTCCTTAAGATTATTCTTTATTGCTGCATCATACCAAAGACCCGTATCTCCAACTTCCCAATTATGTGAAAATGTTCTAAAAGCATCATTTTCTTTTTCATATATCCAAGTTGCAGCACTACCTTCGACTTTCTCAGTAACATAGAACTCTATATCTTTCCATTTAGGGTAATAACAAATGACCTTTTCAATATTATCTTCATCAGATTTGCTTATTCCAGGAGGATAACCACCAACAACTTCAGAAGGAATTCTTTCAAAAATCTCATACCTTCTAATTCTTAAATCATCTGTGACGATATCCCCAAGCTTATACTCTTTTCCTTTAGGTAAAACTAACAACGGAAGAACAAGACCTTCAGATATCTCTCCTCCCATTTTCATTGGTTTAATTCGGTAGCCATCATATTTAGATGAATAACATCTAGCTCTTAAAAATTCAAAGTCTGGATTGTCTGCTGGAAGAATCGCATCATAGAAGACATAGACTATAGTATCTCCAACATTGTATTCTCCCTTGGCAATAATTGTGTTGTAATTCTCAACTTTTGCCATTTCTATCCTATCTTTTCCTTCAATTGGCCTTATTGACTCAATTCTAGAAACCTTTGCTAAATCGTGCATTTTTTCTCCTTTATGTTCGGTAGTTTTAGGTTAAAAAAAACAGACACCCCCCATGTCTGTTAACAATGCCTATTAAAATAAGATTTAATTAATGCTATAGGAAACTGTACAGATATGAGAAAATGGGCTTTGCTCGTAGCTCTCTTACAATAATTCGTATCATATTGCACACTCTCCATTAATTAAGTTTTATCTTAAAAAAAACTATCATAAAGAAAGAAAAATAAGGTCGCCTGTTGAGCGATATTTAGAAGTTTTTAGGGAGTAAATCTATTCCAAGTTTATCTAAGATTAAATCTATTTTGTTTCTATCATAGTAGTGATTTTCTAAGAAAAACTTTATCGAAACATCAAAAAGACTGCTTGGAGAAAAGCTATATCCAGCACTGTTTAATAATTCTTCCGTTTGACTAAGAGAAAGCTCTAAGGCTAAAGCAAAAGCAAGCACTGTTTCTTTTGTTGGTTTATAGTCTCTTCGACTATTTATCTTTGAGAAATGACGATAGTCAATTCCAGCCTTCTTATAGACTTCTGGTGGTTTTTTATTCTTTTGACGGATAAAACGTAAAAGCATATCTGAAAAAGTCTCTGCTTTTTGCATCTTTTCCATAAGTCTTAGAAATTCATCTTCATATATGTCATCTAATTCACCTGAATACCTAAATCTGCTTTGTTGCTCAACTCTTTGATAAAGAACTCTTTCTCTATCTTCAAAATCAGCGTAATTGTCTAGAACATAGCTTGAATAAGCATTTATTAGAGAATCAGTAACAATAGCCTTTTGTCTAATTTCTGAAGTCGTTTGAATAAAATAATCTCGTCTCATTTTTTCCTCTAATTATTAATTAGCTTAATTATTCTTATAATTAAAGAGGAATAATAAAAAACGCGTGTTGAAAGAATCGAACTCTCATCTACTGTTTTGGAGACAGTCATTCTTCCTTTGAACTAAACACACTTTTATAAGCCACCGAAGAGAGTCGAACTCTTTTAAACTGCATTACAGGTGCAGCGCATAGCCGTTATGCTACAGTGGCATTTTTATATAATTATTATTCTGCATTTTTATTTCTTTGTTTTCTCTTAAGAGGAGAAATTACCATTTTTGTGGTAAGAGAGGAAGAGATAACGCTTCCATGGTACTATCGATAAGGTCCCTATCATATACACATTTTTCAATAAAACTCTTTATTAATAAATCGTATTTAGATGCTGGACAGAATGAATAGCCAGCTTTATTAAGAAGCTCCTCAGCTTCCTTTAAAGATAATTTAAATACCAAGATAAAAGCGAAGACAGTCTCTTTCCTTGGTTGATAATTTCTATCGCTTATAATCTTTGAATAGTGCCTTGCATCTATCCCTGCAGCGTGATAGACACTAGGACTACTCATATTTCTTTCACGTGCAAGCCTTATTATTGCATCTGAAAAAGACTCTTCATCTTTTACACTTTTTACAACATCATCATAAAGAAGAAAAACATCACACAAAACCATTTTCATACCCCCATAATTGATGTGAGGCAGAGTTAGTTTTGTTTTATTGCCTCACTTGTTTTGTGACGCAATTCTTAGAGAGAAGCGCCACACTGAGAATGTGTGTAGATGCCATGTTGTTGTATAATTGTTAACATAATTGAACATAACTCCTCTCCTTAGTTGATAGACGAACTATATTTACTCTTGAAAAAACTGTCAACAAAAAACCATAAAAAATCGCTTTGAAGGCGAAGTGTTAAAAGCAAACTCAAATGCTGAAAAATATCCTTACAAAATGTTATCCTAAAGATTACCATCGTTATTAGCGGTGCATATTGCTCTCATCATTTACATGGGCAAGAAAGAAGGATACAAAGAATGTACATTTTCTAACGGCAAAAAGGATATAGAGGTAGCATAACAAGCAGAATAATTATTATAGATTTGTTTTGACTTACCTCTTAGCATAATTTGTACCTTAAAAATGAAAATACAACCTAATACTATTCTATTTTTTACGTATTGGATGTCTAATTACAGTTTTAAGTTTATCAGGTGCAACTTTTCTTGCATCGCTTAAGTATATTTCATGATGAAATCGCTCATTGTTTATATCAAGCACATAGCCTTCTTGATTAATATATTCATTCATTAAAGACACTGTTTTAGGTTCTTCATCATAGCTTCCAACATGCATACATTGAACACAGAGACCTTCGTTATATGATAAAAACTCAACCTTAGAAAAGTCTTCCTTTTTCTTCTTTGTTGCTTCATTAATAGCCCAAGAAAAATCCTCTTTTGTTACAAAATCAGGCAAACGAATAACAGATATCCACTCAAAGTCTTCTTTATGACTATAATCAATCTCTATTTTGCCATTTTGCCACCAAAAACCTTCAAGAGGAGGAACTACATAATCAAAATAGCCGTCAATCTTATGGTCACCCTTTTTACTCATTTTGATTGTAAAGGCAATAGCATAAAGTAAAGAGATGGATTTCTTGTATTCGCCATCCTCAACATTCGGATCGCCTTTGCCATGAACAGCTAGATAATTCATATTAGGGATCATAATAATTGATGGCTTATTTTTTGGGGTATAGAATTCTTTATACTCTTTTTTATAATCAAATGCCATTTTTATATCTCCTTTTTTATTTCTTTTTATTTGCAGAGGAAGGTAATTCTTCATATATTTTTTCAAATAAAGTTATCAAACACTCTTTTGAATCAACATTCTCAACACAAAGCATTTCTTTTGCTCCTTTGTATGGTATTTCATAGATTACATTCTTCAAATATGAAATAGCATTATGAGTTGGCTTTAATAAAAGCCTATCATCATATATTCCACCTACAATCTTATCACGATAATATATGATATATTCACCCATCATTGGACGAAACGAAATACCTTCTAAATTTGATAATTGATCTAAAATATAATTTAAATATGCTTTACTTGATGCCATAGCCATATCCCTAAAATTTATATCGAAAAGAACAGCAGCTTTACCTATCATCATTGAAATTATCTTTTTACTGATGTCTTCAAGTTTTCAAAGAAAGCTTCCATTGCCTTCTTTTCAATAATTCTAATACTAAATATCTGTAAAATTGGCTTCATTTCCATGCTTTTGGATTATTTTTATTAAATCGTCTGTTTTCATCCAAATTGTCGCTGTATTGTCATTTGGATGAATTCCGATTTTTTCCCCTTTAAATTTTGAATCCAGATAAAGATGAACCTGATGTTCCTCATCGTTCAAGATACCTAATGGAGTAACAGAACCGGGCAGTAATTCCATGACTGCAAATAGTTTGTCTGCGGATGCAAAGGAAAGTGCACGAAGGCCATGCTGCTTCCTTAATGATTTCAAATCCACTCGTTTATCTCCTTTTACAGTGATTACGTAGTAGTTTTTCTTTTTGTCATCCCTAACAAATAAGTTTTTTGCATTCCATTCAGGATAGGGTAATTTGACAGAATTTACTTCAGCCATATTATACACCGCCTTGTGTTCCGTCACTTCGTAGGAAATTCCTTGCTTTGTCAGATGCTGATATATTTCGTCTTTGTTCATTGCTTTCCTTCTTATGCTATTTTTGATTTATTTTATTCTTCATTAACATCTAATCCACTGTCCACAGACCTTCAAAATAGTCGAGTTGCCTGATTTTTTCGTTTTTAAAATTCACTCCAAAATACCTGACATACTTTTTTTTCATATAAAACAACCGAGCTTTTTCAGAAGTCTGGCTTCAAATCAAAACCTCCGAAAAAGCCCGGAAATACGCCACTTTCTGGCACTTGATTTTATTTTCTTGACATCAAGACTACCGTCTCAACATGACTAGAACCTGGGAACATATCAACAGGTTGAATTTCAAGAACACGATATGGTGTGAATCGAGTTAAATATCGTAAGTCTCGAGATAATGTCTCAGGGTTACAAGAAATATAGACAATGCCTTCTGCATCAACCTTTGACGCAGCTGCTAAAAATTCCTCATCAGAACCAGAACGAGGAGGATCGAGAAAGATCATGTCAAACTTCTCCCCTTCTTTCTTTGCATTTTTTAGATACTTTGATGCATCTGCATTTACAAATGTAGCATTAGTTATAGAATTGTTTTCTGCATTCTTTATTGCATCTTTGACAGCACAGCTATTACTCTCTACGCCAACAACCTCTTTTACTCCATAAGAAGCGGCAATTAAGCCAATTGTACCAGTGCCTGAGTAAGCATCAAGAACTCTATCTGTTGGTCTAAGACGAGCCATTTCCATTGCAATGGAATAAAGTCTTTCTGTCTGCTTTTGATTTGTTTGAAAAAAGCTTTTAGCACTTATAATAAACTTTAATCCACAAATTATATCTGTTATGTAGCCTTTACCAAAGAGAACAAATTCTTCGGCATTTTCAGGAATAACCATATTGGTGTCTTGTCTATTTATAATCTGAACTATAGTAGTTACAAATGGATTTTTTTGATGGATAGAAGAAACAAAATCTGCCTTATGGGGAAAGTCTTTTTTACTAGTTACTAAAGCAACAAGAGTCTCTCCTGTTGCTTCTCCAACCCTAATTAAAACATGTCTTAAATCTCCAATATCTCTATCTTCGTCATATGGCGCAATGTTAAAGCGTGTTGCCATTTGTCTTATGGTTTGCTTTATTGCTGTTGCTTTTCCATTCTCTAAAGCACAAGAGCGTACAGGAACGAGCGCATGGCTATTTTTCCTGTACTGCCCTGTGATGAACTTTCCGTCCCTGGAACGCCCACAAACAGCTTGAACCTTGGTTCTGAAACCAGTTAAGGAAGGAGAAGGAATAATTCTATTAATTCTACCAAAACGTGATAGGTATTTCTTTTCTATCTCCTCCTTAACACATAGTTCATATTCATAGCTGTCGTTTATATAATCACAACCACCACATTTACCAAATAATGGACACCATCTTTTCTCACTCATTCTTTGCTCCAACTAATGCAAACTGAGAATCATAAAGCTTCTTGTATTCACCATTCTCAATCTTCATAAGCTCATCATGCGTACCCTTCTCCATAATAGTCTTATTACCTACTACAAAGATTTCGTCAGCATTTCTTATTGTAGACAATCTATGAGCAACAATAAAGGAGGTTCTGCCCTTCATTAATACCTTTAATCCCTCTTGAACCATCATTTCTGTCCTTGTGTCAACATTACTTGTTGCTTCATCAAGAATTAAGACACGAGGAGATGCTATTAGAGTACGAGCAAGTGAAATAAGCTGTTTCTGACCAGAAGAGAGAGCAGCATCTTTTATTAAGGTATCATAACCATTAGGGAGAGACTCAATTAAAGAGGTAAGTTTTAACTCTTTAATTCTCTCTTTCATTTCCTCTTCACTTACAGTTTTGCCATACAACAAGTTCTCTCTGATAGTTCCACTAAAGAGGACTGAGTCTTGAGGCATAACGCTTACAGTTCGCCTTAAGCTTTCGAATGTTACATTCTTAATATCTTGACCATCAATTAAGACAGAGCCTTCTACTGTGTCATAGAAACGTGCAATAAGATTAATTATTGTAGTCTTTCCAGCCCCAGTCGGACCTACAAGCGCAATTGTTTCCCCACCCTTTGTTTTAAACGAAAGGTTTTCAATAATATTTGTCTTCTCGTCATCTGGATAGCTAAAGCTTACATTTCTAAACTCAACATCACCATTCTTGGCTTTGAGCTCAACTGCATCTTTGCTCTCTTCAATGTCGCTCTTTTCGTCCATCATTTCAAAGACACGAGCTGCAGCCGAAAGGTTATTAACTAAGTTATTGTAAAGGCTAGCTAAGCTTCTAATAGGCTGCCAAAAGTAGCCAATATATGTAATGAAAGCCAATAGTTCTCCAACAGTAGACTTGCCCTCTGGCAACCAATAAACAGCTGTTAGAAATAAAAAGACATAGCCAAGCGCTTGAGACGCATTAATAACAATTCCAAAGCTATCTGAACGCTTTACTGCTTTAACCCAGCTAGATTCTATTTCGCCTAAGAGCCTTTTTGATTCATTTATTGTTTCACCTTCAGCACCGAATGACTGGATAGCTCTAATACCTGAATAGTCTTCGTGAACAAATGCAGTAAAATTACTCTCTTTCTTTCTAAAGTTTTCCCAATTGCTATAGCCCTTGATGATTATAAAATAAGAAGAAAAGACTAAGAAAGGAATAACAATAAAAGTAGAGAGTGCTAATATTGGATTCATTACTAGCATTACTACCATTATCAGAATTAAAAATACAAGAGATGGAATCAGAGTTGAAGTTAAGCTCTTAGCTATTTCCTTCATCTTATCACAATCATTTATGACCCTTGTAATAATTCTGCCAGAAGGACGCGAGTCAAAGAAGCCTAGTGGAAGAGAAAGAATATTTTCATATGTCTCACTACGTGCTCTATAAACTACATCGTTCGCCATCTTTACTGTAATATGATCTCTAATAATTGCTAAAATTCCCCAAATAATTGCTAGGCCAATTGCAATTGAAACAGTAACAATAAGACCTCTAACATTCTTATTGGCAATATCTACATCAATAGCCCTTTCAGTAAAGATAGGTATAACTGTCTTGCATAAAGAACTAATAACGGCAAGGATAGAAATAATAACAACATCCTTCTTATATTGGGCACAATATAATAGGATTCGCTTTATTGTCTCTTTCTTTCCAACATTTGCATTATTTTCATCTTTCTTATAATTCTGTCTCATGCTCTATCTCCTTCTTCAGGATACTGAGAGATATAAGTCTCCCAATAGAGTCCTCTCTTCTTAAGGAGTTCTTCATGTCTGCCTCGCTCCTTAATTCTTCCATTCTCTAGGACAATAATTTCATCTGCACTAGCTACAGCAGATATTCTATGTGCAGTGATGAGAAGGCTTCTTTTACCCTCTTTTCTGATAGTTTTTTCTATCTCTGCTTCAGTTTCCATATCGAGAGCAGAGGTAGCGTCATCAAGAATAAGAAGCTGATTCTTTCTCATAAAAGCACGCGCAATACTTAGTCTTTGCTTTTGTCCTCCAGAGAGTCCTACCCCTCTTTCACCAATGACCGTTTCCCAGCCATTTTCCAATTTCTCGATAAATGGAGATGCTTCAGCATCTTTTGCTGCGGCATAAATCTCTTCTTCCTTTGCTATTTCTCTCTGACCAAGCGCTATGTTGTTCTTAACAGAATCAGAGAAGAGGAAAACATCTTGTGTAACAATAGAGGAGAAACCACGTGCAGAACTGAGTTTTAGTTTTCTCATATCATAACCATCTATTGTTATTCTTCCTTCAGTTGGATCTAAAAATCTAACAGCAAGAGATGCAATCAAGCTCTTTCCACATCCAGAAGGCCCCATAATTGCAACGGTTTTGCCTGGAGTAAGAGTAAAAGAAATGTTTTCTAAAAGAACCTTGTCTTTTGACTTTAGTCCAACATTTTCAAAGCACATTGTACCCTTCTTTTTCTCTAATTCTATCTTTCCATCGCTAATGTTTGGCTTCCTATCCAAAATTGCTTTGACCTTTCTCCAACCTGCTCTGGCAGATGAGATCTCAACGAAAAGCCAACCAATCTCCATCATTGGCCATGACAGTTCATTTGTATATTGAATTGCCATAGTCAATTCTCCAAGAGACATTGCACCCTTACTTACTTCAATTCCACCAACTAGAATCGCAAGAGGAACCATTAGAAGTGCAATAACAGACTCAGGAGTACACCAATTGATCCAAAGATTATCAAAAGAGCGATATAAGTTCTTAAAGAGACTTGCCTCTCTTTCAAACTTCTCAGCCTCTTTCTTCTCTTTTCCAAATGACTTGACTGTTCTTATTCCCATAATTGCTTCAGATGCTTTCTGGTTCAAATCAGCTCTCTTATCTGAAATGGCATCAGATATCTTATCGCCCTTCTTTTCGCTCCTAAAAGCAAGAAAAGCAATAATTGGGAGGCATACAAGTGGGACTATCCCACACTTTCTACTAACCGATATAAGCGCACCAAATTGTGAAAGCACTAGAACAATAATCTCTATTAAGAAAATTCCGCAGAAGCCAAAGATAAAGCCAATCGAATCTGTATCGCTTGTCGTTCTGCTCATTAAATCCGCAGGCGTTCTTTCACTAAAGAACTCTCCGTCTTCAGCTGTTATTGCTTCAAAAACATCTTCTCTTAATGCACAAGATGTTCTTTTCGATATTGTATCACTACAAAGTTCCTGTAAATAGCCAAAGAGTCCCGCAGAGAAATAAGCTAAAACCATCTCAACAAGAAGTATTGGAAATACAGCATAGTTCTTTGAACCAACAACCTCGTCTATTATTCTTGCAAGAAGTGATGGAGCTATTACTCTCAATGCAATTTGCAGTGCAAGCATTGTAAAGCAAAATATGTAGCGCAATGTATTTTTTTGGGCATATCCCAATAACCTATTCTTTTTCATTTATCCCTCCAAAAAAGGAATGGCCAAAAAGAGACCGATAGAAAGCGAAAAACAATCTATTAAAGGTTGAATTGTAAATTGATTCTTCTAGGATTAAGGGAATTTAATCCATAATCACAAAGGAAGCACGAAACATATAGTTAAATTTGTTAATCATTTTTTATGAGCTCTCCTTTGCTACAATTGGGATATTTTGGTTCTAACACATTCAAATTCTAATTTCAAGTATTAATGACTTTTTTTATTTATTTTGTGACGAAAACTGAATTAAGGTATAAAATATTAAAAAAGAAAGTTATCGTCTCATTTTTTGAGTTATAATTAAGCGGATGAGGGTTTTGTATGAATAAGATTATTACAATAGGTCGTGAATTTGGTTCAGGTGGAAGAGAGCTCGCAAGAAGACTTTCTGAAGAATTAGGTTTTGCATACTATGACCAAGAAATATTAAGAGAAATAGCAGCTAGAACAAAGCTCAGTGAGAGCTATGTTAGAGCAATTGTTGAGCATTCTCCTGTTTCTAGCTATCCAATACATGTTGTAAGATCATTCCACCCTGTTATGTCTCCTATAATGGATCAGACAAACAAAGTTTGCCAGGAACAGACAGCAATTATTAAGGAGATGGCTGAAAAGTCTGACTGTATCATCGTCGGTAGATGTGCTGATTATATTCTCAGAGACTTCCACCCTATTAGAATTTTTGTATATTCTGATATGGCTGAAAAGATTAAGAGATGTAGAGAAAAATCAGGTGATGCAGAGAGCCTAACAGATAAAGAGCTTGAAAAGCAAATTAAGTCTATCGATAAAAACCGCAAGAGATATTATGACTTCTATACAGGACAAGAATGGGGAAATAGAAACAATTACGATATCCTTATAAACACTACAAATATTTCTATTAAGGATGTTGCCCACGAATTAGTTGGATTAATAAGAGAGATTAAATGAAATTTTTTTCTTGCAATCTTCCTATTCTTATAATTTTTTGCTATATCTTTAAATTATGAGGATTTATTATGAATGAAGATATGCTAGAAAAAGCTACAAATGCCCTTTTTTTGAATCTTACGTTTAAGCTTGGTGAAATTTATTTAAAGAATGGGTTATCCTATGCTCTTAGTGTTGCACATAAAGAAAGTAGATGGAAATGGGTAGATGAAAACTTTTTAAAGGAAGCTGCCCTTTTCTATTCTTTCGCTATATCTTCAAAAGCTAAAAATATCGATTTTCCTTCATATAGTTTAGAAGCTCTCCTAGAATTCGCAAACGATGATAAATCAAAAAAGCCCCAAAAAGGTTCTATCCTTGGAAAATATTTAAAAAACTACCTCGGATACAACTGATATGTGTTAAACTATCCCTATGGACAAAAATAAAGAAGAAAAATTAGTGAAGAAACCAAATCCTTTTTTATATTGGTTTGTCTGTTTCTTCTTCGAACTTTATATAAAAATACATTTCAACCTCCATCATAAAGGCGTAAAGCCAAAAGGACCAGCATTAATACTTAGCAATCATACATCTAACCATGACTACAAGTTTATTGCTGCAGCTCATTGGCCAAAGAGAATTACCTTTGTTGCCACATATCATTGGTTTACATTTAAGAAACTTAACTTTTGGCTTAGACAGATGGGTGTTATTCCGAAGTACCAATTTGCACCAGACATGGCGTCAATGCGTAAGATACGTTACGCTTTGGAGAAAAACAATGCTCTTGTTTTTATAGCTCCAGAGGGAACAGTATATTCTTCTGGCAAGCTCGGATACATTTCCCCATCAATTGCAAAAACAATTAAGGTATTTAAAACTCCTGTTTACTCTTCTCTTATTGAAGGTGCAGGACTGGGCAATGCTAAATGGTCACGTTCTTCACATAAGGCGAGAATCGATGTAACAACTTCACTTATTATAACAAAAGAAGAAGCAACAACTCTTTCTGTCGACGAAATAATGGAGAGAATAACCTCAAGCCTATCTTTTAACGACTATGAGTATCAGAAGAAATATAATGTTCTAGTTAACGGAGATGATAAAGCAGAGTCTATTGAAACAATGTACTATAAGTGTCCTAATTGCTCAAAAGAATTCACACTTTTCTCCAAAGGAAACTCTATAGAATGCTCTTCTTGTGGAGCAAAAGCAACAATTGAAAAAAACTTCCATTTTAAATGGAATAAAGATGGACTATTTGATAACTATGTAGACTGGTATTCTTGGCAACTTGATGAGATGAAAAAAGAAGTACTCAACCCTAATTTCAAGCTAGAAGAAGAAGTTGAGTATGCTATCGATAAAAGTGGAATCGATAACTATGTTAAAGTAGGAAAGGGAGTAATGACACTTACTCACTCCGGTTGGGACTATAAGGGAACAAAAGAAGGAGAAGAAGTTGAAGAACATGATGACATTGAAGATGTATTCTTAGCAACACTAAAAATTGGTCTTCACTTCGAACTTCCATTTAAAAAAGGACATTGTAGAGTCTTCTACCCTATTAAGAACGGAATGACAAGCATGAAGTGGCATCTTGCATCAAGAGCATTTACAGAGCTTAAAGCTGAGGGCAAAATCTAAGTTTTACCCTCTATCTATTTTCTATTATTTTAAAAATTCCTTTGCTCTATCTTTTAAATCATCGATTTGAGATAGCAAGAAATCCTTTTGCTTAGCTGAATAGAACAGCACTGCTGGACGCAAAGCCATAACTCTATCCTTCAATGGCTTTAAGCTATTGATAACATCATCATTTATTATAGATGGATTATACTCAATAAGGATACTTCCACTTAAAGCGTTATAAGTAAACTTTCCGTCAAAGCCTAGCTCTTTAACAGCTTCAATTAGCTTTTCGGATATATCTCTATCTTTAAGAATAGCTGCCCTAAGCCTTATTCTGCCAGGAAAATAACTTGTTACAAATGACATAGCTACCTCAAATATGGCTTAGTCGCTTCAGCTGAGAAGTAAATTGTTGAAATGTTATGCAGTAAAGCCGAAGACTGTGGAGGAATAATTCCCATTAAGCCAAGAACTATTAATAGAGAATTAAAGAGAACAATTTCCTTGTTTTCTCGATCAATTCTATATATTAAGTTCTTTCCAAGCTTACGTATTTTCACAAGACTCTCTAGCCCGTCATTTGATAGAACAATATCAGCAGTATCTTCAGCAATAGCTGCACTCTCACCCATAGCTATTCCAACATCAGCACTACTAAGAGCAGGAGCATCATTAATTCCATCACCTAACATTACAACTTTGTATCCTGCTTCTTTATACTTCTTAACAAGTCTTAATTTATCTTCAGGAAGTGCGCGTGATAGATAGCTATCGACATCAGCTTGATTAGCTATCATCCTAGCAGAACCTTCTTCGTCTCCTGTAATCATGATAATCTTCTTCATTCCAGAACGACGAAGCGTTTTTATTATACTCTTAGCCTCTTTCCTTATCGGGTCATTTATTGCAAATACGCCGACAAGCTTGCCGCTAAGAGCCAAATAAAGAAGCGATTCTCCTCTTTCTGCAGCTTCTTTTTGCAGAGCCTCAAGATCTTCTGGAGCTTCAATCTTCTCATCACCAAAAATGAAATGGCTACTTCCAACTAATACTCTCTTTTTCCCGATATATGATGAAATACCATGAGCAACGATATATTCAACCTTTGCATGATCTTCAGGATGGCTAATAGCTCTCTCTTCAGCCGCCTTCACAATTGCCCTAGCAATAGGATGTGCATAATGTTCCTCTAAGCATGCACAATATTTTAAGAGGTCATCCTCACTGTATTGAGAGAAGCTTATAATTCTTGAAAGGTGTGGCTCAGCATTGGTAAGGGTACCAGTTTTATCCATTACGAGCACATCTGCCTTTGCACAATCTTCAAGATACTTTCCGCCCTTTACAGCAATGCCATGCTCTGCAGCCTCTTTCATTGCTGATAGCACAGCAATGGGAGATACAAGCTTCATCGCACATGAATAGTCAACCATCAAAGTAGAAATTATCTTCGTGATGTCTCTTGTTACGAGAGCAACTATGCCAGTTAGAAGGAAATTATACTTAACTAGTCGATCAGCAAGGTGTTCGCTTCTAACCTCTGAAGAAACCTTTAAGTTTTCATTATTCTCAATCTGCTTAAGTATAGAGTTAACCTTACTATCTTTGGCAATTGTTCTTGTCTTAATGAAGATTTCTCCCTCTTCAACTACTGTCCCAGCAAATACAGTTGAGCCTACTCTTTTTTCAACAGCCAAAGGCTCACCTGTAATGGATGCTTGGTTAACAAGTGCCTCGCCTTTTATTATCTCACCATCACAAGGAATCATCGCCCCATTACGAACTATTGCGACATCATCCTTCTTCAAAAGAGCAAGAGGAATAGTTTTTTCTTCATTTTCACTAACATAAAGTTGCACAGGATCCTTATCACTAAAGATAGCCTTAGCCAAATCCTGATAGCTTTTACGTCTAGTATAATCCTCTACTGTTTCTCCAATATTAAGAAGGAAGTTTATATTATCTGCAGTAGAAATATTACCGTTATAGAGTGAAATACCAATAGCAGCTGCATCAAGAACTTTCGTATCTGAAATGTTTCCAGAAAGAAGTGTCTTCAAGCCAAGAAATATTCTCGGTGAAAGATTCTTTATTCGTAATAAAAATCTGATAGGAGAAGGAAGTAGTTTATTTACAAAGAAGCTAAAGGTCATCTGACCTAACTCTTCTAATAGACCTACCTGTTTGACTGGCTCTGTAACAGACTCAAGCATCTCTTGGTTATCTAAGTACTTACTGTCTAAAGCCGTGAATAAAGCTTTTATTGTTTTCTCGCTTACCTTGCTCGGATCATAATTAACAAGAAAAGAACCTACAGTAATATTTAGATTTACGCTTTCTACACCATCTTGCACACTCACTAAACTCTGGGCTAGTGCAGCTTGCCTTGGTTTTATTTCATGCAAATTATACCCCAGTCTCATTCGACCAGGGATGGAGTGACGAACTACAAACTTCATAGAGCTTATTTATCTTCTTCTGTATCTGTTTCCTTGGAAGCATTATAATTTGCCTCAGCAACAATATCTTCGGCATCTTCCTTAATAGACTGAGCTAGTGCAGACGCATCATTCTTCAACTGCATACCGGCACTAACAATCTTAGCAGCACCCTTTCTGAATGTTGATGTTTTTACAAGTGTAACAGCTGTTGCACCAACTAATGCTCCAATTAAAAATGTAACACCTTTACTCATTGCCATAATAAACTCCTCAATTTAAAGAATAACTTTTAAGTCAACATCTACTATAATTAAATGTTGGAAAAATTCAATTAGTCTAGACAAACTCTCTTAGTTTTCTTTCTAATTTTTTGTAGAGTTTTACGTTATCATTCCGCAACAAAATAAAGACAATGCCTTATTCTGAGATCTCATTGCACAGAAATGGAGCATCTAAACCTCCAAAAAGAATGAACTTCCTTAGATAAAGATCAATATTACGATTTACTTGAGGAAGAACTAATTTCTTGTTATATATTTTTTCAAAAAATTCTTTGGCCTTTGTTTTATCAACAGTTTTTAGCAAATTATCAAATCGGCAAAACTCGTTAATGTTATTTTCTGTAAGTCTTAACTTCATCATATCTCTAAGCATTTGTTGATTTAATCCTAATGCATTTGATACTCGGCTTACTCTATCATCTTCGGCTCTTTGTTTGACCTAAGACACTTGTCAAGACAGTTCTCTAAAAAATAAAGAATATCTTAAG
>ERZ808245.98-NODE-98-length-52683-cov-5.159193_pt1 | contig 52683 bp, 32 predicted proteins | sample MGYA00521243_ERZ808245 | MGnify/ENA primary metagenome ERZ808245 (study PRJEB31516, sample SAMN03275576) | gut metagenome | biome: mammalia-associated habitat; material: feces | host: Papio cynocephalus | place: Kenya | collected 2012-07-07 ... | reverse complement strand
CGCCCTTTTTCCACACTGGGGCTGCCTCTGTCACTAAATGATGCTTTCACAGTAACTCCTTAATGTGTTTATAAGTCAATTTGACGTCAAGATGTGGTCAATGCATTTTATAATATTTGCGTGATAGTATGGCTTTGTCAGGGATCGAACTTATTTTACCATTCCGGAAAGCCGCCATGCAACCGACAAACGGATAAAAAATAGCGCTTTTGGAATGATTTTCGCCCTTTCATCATAGGATTGGATGGAGGTGACGCCGTATCAGAGCGCGAGATACAATAAAAATTGTTGTACACTATCCATCAACGGAAGAAGGATGCGCAGTATTAAGAAAGAAAACGGCGGAACTTCACGCGGGAAATGTTCTTGCACGGATCCAAAAGTTAAACTGTCCTGCGCGGCAAAAAAGGCAGCTATTAGAAAGCGTGATTGAAATACGGAAAAGTATGGATCAGTGAGACTGGAAAAAGGTATGCAAACGCACAATGTCACTAAGTTAATATGTTAATATGACGATGCCAGCACATTGAAGGAAATCAGTGTGCTGGCATCTTTTTTGAAATCTGCTGCACATCAGCGCTATGTACGATGTTCTTCAGCACTTCTATATAGATGCTCTGCTTCAAAAGCGCAGAAACCTCAATGAATCCAGCGTATTGACGACAATGGTGGATCGATCCGATATTGAAAATGCCTTTATCCTCGCTGACAGAGGTTATGAATCTTACAATAACCTTGCTCATATTCAGGAAAAAGGCTGGAACTTACTGGTTCGAATCAAAAACGGCACAAACGGGATCGTATCAGGATTGACTCTACCGGATGCAGATGAGTTTGATGTTCCATTTCACCTTAAGGTCAATTTCTCTGCTGCTGCACATATTTGTCTGCAATTTTTCCTCGGTAGAGTCCGTCCACCAGATCTTGAAGCCTTGCTTATGAGATTCACTTCGCCCATTCGACCCGGTCGAAAAGATACTCGTAAGACACGACAGAAATACTCTGCTAGCTTCACTTACAGAGTACACCATAATTCTTTCCTTTTGAATATTCTTTTAAGCGGATTTTTTGATCCGCTTTGCTCTCATGCCTTCACGCCTGTAAAACAGCGCACAGTTCGCTTTCGCTTCACTGTGCGCTGTACTCCTTATTCGCTCGTTTGATCCTTTGGGGGCTTATCTAAGTGACATTGTGCGTCAGCATACCCTTTTCCTTTACACCTCCGCAATGAGCTCGTTGATCGTCGTGTCAAGCATTAAGCTCAGTGCAAAAAAATTGTCAAGGCTCGGTAGCGCCCTGCCTTTCTGCCAGTGGTACACGGCCTGCGGGCAGGCCAGATTCAGATATTTCTGCACATCCAGCACGGAGTAGCCCAACTCGCGGCGGCGGAGGAGGATGTTCTCCCCCGTTGCCCGCGGGTCAATCACGGGATACGGCCTCATGCACCGATCCCCTCCTGCAGCCAGGTCCGCAAGGTGATGTGGTACGGCTTGCCCGTGGGGTCGCACCAGCCGTTCATCTGACGCGCCAGCCGGATGACCTCGCGCGGGTGCTTGCACGCGATCAGTACGCCCTCGCGCACCGGCACGCCGTCCATCGCGCAGCCGTCCAAGTACAGGCGAAGCTGGTAAAGGTCGAGTGCGGAGGTAGCCTCGTCCTTCGCTTCGTAAATCGTCGCGCCGTCGGCGCGGCCGACGAGCAGGTCGATCCGGCTCTTGAGGTCGATGCAGCGGTAGGTGCGCACCTCGCGCGACACGCGCAGAACATCCGGCTCGGCGCGCAGCTTTGCCGCGAGCTGCTCGACAAGGCTCTTTTCCGGCTCGTGGCGGGGCGGCTTGGGCGGCTCCACGTTCGCGCGAAGGAAGGCATAGAGAGCCTGCGTGCGCGGATCGGCCTCCACGAAGGCGTTCTTCGTCGTCTCCGTGGGCGGCAGCGCCGCGCCGTCGCCGCTGAGGAGATCGACCTGCGCGAGGAAGCGGTTGCCGCTGGGGTGCGTGGCCTTGCCGTAGATCGCGCCGAGCAGACCGTGCGCGACCGCGCGTCCGTTTAGGCGGAGCTCAAAGCCGCTCGACGCCATGTTGCCTTTATAATAGACGGCGTTGCCCTTGCTCTTGGCGATGAGTCCGTAGCGGCAGCGGACGGTGACGGGGCCGCTGCCAAGGTCGAGCTTCGTCTCCGGCAGCTCGACGGCATCGCCGTCCCACTCCGGCTCGAGCGCGTCGAGGGAGAGCAGCTGCTCGTGTCCGTTCTGCTCACAGCGCAGAATGCTCAGAAGGAGCTTCCCGCTCGCGAGCAACGGCGCATAGGTGTAGCGCAGTTCCTCCGCAAGATAGTCCACGAGCTGGCGGAAGTCTGCCGGCGTGCGCCGGTTCGCCGGCTTGAGCTGCGCGAACCGCGACATGGGACAGCGCAGGCGCACGATTGTGCCGGTGACCCACGGAATGTCGCCGCTGCCGGCGTAGATGCGCTCGGTCATGCGCGCGTTGACCGCGGCATAGGGCGCGGAAACGCAGCGGTAGCGGTCCGCCGCGGCGTCGGCGGCGGTGCGCGTCTCGATGATCCAGTCTTCCGCGTCGCCGCACAAATGCGAGAGTGCGGACTTCAGCCCGCAGCCGTGCTCGTTATAGGGCGTCTGCGCGATGGAGCGGTCGGAGATGGTCAGCGCCGCGCCGAGATCGGCGATGCCGCTGCCACTGTCGGTGACGGAAAGCTCGACATATTCGCCGCAGTCCGTCACGCGCAGGAACACCTCGCCGACCTCGTCCCCATTCGCCGCGATGGACGAGAGCGAATCGTCGATGAACTCGCAGACTGCCTGCGCGGGAGAGGTGTAGTGTCCGCCGAGGGCGCGGAAGAGGGCGGAGCCGTCGGGGGCGTTGTCAAGCACGGCGGAGCCGATGCAGGGATTCGTGTTGGTCATAGTAGGCATAGTCAAAAGATCCTTTCGTATTTGAGTGGTTTGCCCATCGTCAGACGGGCAGGTTCAGCAGCCCGAGGTGGGCTGCTGTGGCGTGGGCGAGCGCGAGCCGCTCGAACGGCTCATGTACATAGCCCATGCAGCGAATGAGCGTGTTCTTGCGGACGGTCCGCAGCTGCTCGCACAGGGCGCGGCTCGGCACGGCAAGGCCGTGGCCGGAGAGAATGATATGTGTGGCAAGCTGTGTACTCTCGCGGTCACTCGTCAGGGGAATGACGGTGACGGTCCGGCTCTCCGCGTCGTCCGAGAGGACGATGACGGGGCGATAACCGTCCTTGCCGAAGCAGTCCCGCGCGAGCCAAACTTCAAATCGACGGACGTCTTTTCTGCCCATGCTGGTTTACCTCCTTTCCTCAGAGTGGCAAGCAAAACAGCGTGCAGGCATTTCGCCTACACGCTGCTCCAAACCACTATGAGGGCGCGGAAGTCTGACGCCCGAACGCACACGGAGGAACTTTTATAGTGTCCGTATCTTGCCAAATGGGGCAAAACAGGGTATACTGATTCCTGACGGTGCGGCTTCAGCCGTTGTGTAGGTGCTATGTCCACCTGTGCAGGTTGCGGAGTGTTCCAGCACTCTGCAACTGCCGTTGTTTTACTTTATAGTAGTATTATAACATATATTTCCCCTATGTCAACATATATGGGGGAAATATATCCTGATAATATTCCCTAATTTTTCTGCGTTCTTTTGTGTATTGTGATAGGGGAAATAGGTGTAGGCATCATTTTACTGCCGTGCTGTCCCATAGTGTAAAATGCTGGAGGAGTGACTTATAGTGATAACAAGCGAGGCCCAACGTAAGGCGTCAAAAAAATATCATGAGAAGTTTGATGAATTAAAGGTTCGCGTCCCCTCTGGAGAAGGGAATATTTTTCGTATGCATGCAACAGAAAGGGGAGAAACAATTAACCAGTTCCTCTACCGAGCAGCAAAAGAGACCATGGAACGCGACAAGCAGAAATAAATCCGTGGGTATTAGAGATTTGCTTTCGAAGCCATTTCTCTAATACCCATGATTCTTAATTATAATGTATCTTCTTAGAAACCAAATGCCGTCTCCCGCAGCGCGGGATTCCCGAGGATTGCCAGATACCGGTGAATATTCGGCTCGCCGCGCTCGGCGAGCCGCTCCAGCAGAAGAACGGCAGCTTGCACCTTCGGCTCTGCCTGCCGCGCGATGAACGCGTAGAACATATCCCGAAAGGCATAGCTTCCGGCATCGGCAATGGCATCTGCCATGGCTTGCAGAAACTTCTCCGGCGGAATGGTGTCAGTAATACCATCCAGCTCCGCGCGGAGCGACTGCATCCACGCTGTCATCTCATCGGAAAACTGCACCCTGCCGTCCGGCCGCCAGTAATACGCCATGTCGTCCGAAGAAACACCGAAAAGCTCCTGCGTGGAGACCGGCTCCACCGGCGGGCAGGACTGCGGCGCTGGAAAGCGCTCTACGCTCGGAATGTCCGCTCCGAGCTCGTCCCACAGCGCCCAGAAGTCTACGCCGAACTCCCGTGCGGTCATCGCCACAGCGAGGGCGGGCGAAACAAAGCAGTAGGAGAATGCCAGAGTGTTGCCGCCCTGTTCGTCGATCACGGCACTGCGCTCGTCCATTGGCATAAGAAGGTATTTCTTTGCCTCATCCAACGTTCCGCCATTCTCGTGCAGCGCCGACAATGTCTTTTTCAGGTGCGTGAAGCAGCCTCGGACCCCGATGGCGTCTTCCTTGTGATAAATCTCAACATCTTCCTCCTCCGCGGACATATCCGCGTAGAATTCCTCGAAAAAGCGTGCGGCAATGTAGGATTCGACCTGCTCCAGATCGGCACATGTGGTGGGAATGTCGTGGATAAGGCCGGTCAGGTCCTTGTTGTATTCGCCACAGCCGTCCTTGTGCAGCAGCTTCTCGATCTCCCACAGCTGCGTTGCCCGCCAGTTGGTGTATTGTGTGCCCAGCACTCCGTTGATCCAGCCGATGAACGAATACTCACGCACGTATCGCCCATCTACGGTGACAAGGCCGTAGCTTTGGCTGTAGAGTGCTGTCAGCACATACCCCGCAAGGACTGCGGTGCGGAACGCCCCGCCTCCGATCTTGTTGGAGGAAAACGTTCCTGTGTTGGCGTTGAGGCCCCAGCTTTCCCAAAAGTCGTTTTCGAAGTAATTGTAGCAGCCCCACGCGCGGCCAATCTCATCCAGCTCCGGTGGATAGAGCAGACGGATGCGATGCCCGAAGAGGCCCACCTCGTCCACGGACATCATGCCGCCCGCACAGAGAAGATTGAGCATCTGCTGCGCGTATTCTGTACGCCGGTCCTCCGGAACGTCCATCGTCCCGATATAATCCGCAAAGGTCCCCATAAGCCTATCCTCCCGCATTTTCTTTCAGCATACCACGGGGGAAGAGATGAAGTCATTGGAGGCGTGGTATAATGCGGTGCAGCATTCCCTACTGATACTTTTCAAAAAAATACGAAAAAATTAATGGATAGCGCTTGACAAAACGGAACATATGTGCTATCATTCAAACATAGTCGATCGACTATTGGATTTAAGTGCATTTTTTCGTGAGACTCTTATTGTACACGAACACAAGCCCATTGGAAAGCTTATGTGTAAGCGTACGCATCCCGCCATCTACGGCGGGCGGATTGAAGCAGAATAAGATTTCAGTCTACAACTGGAAAAGTCAAAAGCCGCTCCTATCGGAGCGGCTTTTGCTTTTTCTCAGCCTATACTTGAAATCATTCAATATGTTTCAAGGCAAAAATTTTTATGACAATGCGAAAAAAGCCTTGCGTACCAACGGCTTTCGAATTTCCCCTATCATCGCAATTCCCATTTCGCACCCATTTTTTACGCAAAATAAAATATGAGAATCATACATAAGGCCGCTCTCCGACCGTCCCGATCCTTGCAGTCGTATGCCGTTATCGTTCCGAAAACGGAACAATACTGGCAATTTATTGGAGTTTTCTGAACTTTTTTCTGCGTTTTTTGCAAATTGGGTGTTGACAGCAGCCTATGCCTGCCGTACAATAATAACTGTATTAAAGTCATCAAGATTTTTGTCTCCGCACGAATAGGCGGAGGCGCGTCATCAAACCACCGAGTCCACCTCGGCATGTCACCTTCTTGCCGGCGCATCCCTTTGGGATGTAAGCCACCGGACGTCATCACCCCACCCGGCACAAAATACCCCGCACAGCCGGCACATACAACAGGATAACCGCATTACAGGAGGGCATTTCCCATACGGGAAATGCCCTTTTTATGCGACAATTCAAGCGAAGGAGGATTCATGGCCCTCCTTCGCTTTTTATATAGCAGGAGAAGCCTCAAAAGGTCTACGGAGAATTCTATACCAGCATTTCCCCTGTCCCGGTCGGATACCCTTGTCTCACAAGCACAGCGCCGACCAACCATTCCCCAGCAGCTTCCGCGTCCGGGGGCCAGCCGATTGATAATTGTGCTCCCGCCATGCGTGCATGGGCGTAGTTCGCACCCGCCCTGTTCCAAACGGAACGGGCGGCGGTGCGGTGGACACCGGCATTTTCCACCAACTCTGCTGCCGGGGCGAGCAGCAGAGAGACCCAGCAAGCCAAAGCCGATCGAAGAGCCTGTACGGAGATCAGATGCTCGAGCCCTTGACAATCGGACTCCGCTGAAATACGCGAAAATATGTGTCCGCAAGCCGGTGTGAGACGGCCTCTGCGTCCGCGAGCCCAGCAGGGCAAGCGGGGCGCTGTACCACCGCTATCCGTGGTCCATAAGCTTCCCCTCCGATGAGGAACCAGCATACTGCGCCGGCCCGCTTCACGAGGGACCGGAATCCGCATAGGGAATGAACCGGCCCCTGTTTTGGTGCCGTTGTACTGGTTATTTTCAGCGTCAGCGGAAAATTACCAGCTCCCTGTATCGTGACTGAGGATGTCGTAGGGCAGCGACACTCCCTTTGGGTCTTATGCCAACCCGAGAAGCATGTGCCATTTTACCTGCCTTTTGGCTGGCCAAAGCGTGGATTCGCTACACAGGAAAAACAAAACCAATTCAGTCAAAGAATAGAAAGTGAGGACTGCATCCATGAGTAGTTTGAAATATGAAATATCTCAGATCCCCATCAGCCTCGTGAAGATCAAGAACAAGAAATCGACAATCATGACGCAGACCGCCAAGGAATACCGCAACGACGCCATTCACTTCGGAGAATGGTGTAAAAGGCATCGCGGCATCCGCCACCTCGACGAGCTGTGCGCCCAAAAGGTTGCCCTGCTGCAGGATTACGCGAACGATCTTGCCGCGCAGGGCAAGAGCGCCGCGACCATCCACAAGTATATGTCCGGCGCGTGCCGTGTGTTTGGGGTGGAGCTTGGCACGATCACCAAGCCGCAGCGCTCGGTCGCCGATGTCACGCGCAGCCGCGGCAGAAAGCCGGTGGACGAGCGCGCCGACGCGCAGCGCGAGGCGAGCCCGCGGCTTTATGACTTTGCCGAGCGCGTAGGCATCCGCCGCGCGGAATACGCCGCTCTGCACGGCAGCGATTTCGGCGAGGACGAGGTCGGACCCTATGTGCTCGTCCGGCGCGGCAAGGGCGGCAAACGCCAGAAGCAGCGTCTCCTGCCCTCGGATGCGGACTTTGTCCGCGCCTACTTCGACGGCAGCGAGGAGCTCGTTTTCAGCGAAGCCGAGATGCGAAACAAGATCGACCTGCATCATCTCCGCGCTATGCAGGGCCAGCGCGTTCTTCGGTATTATCAGGACCGCTGCGACAACGAGCCCGGCTACCGCGAAAAGCTTCTGCGCGACATCAAGTACATCTGGGACGAGGACGACGTCAAGCGTAAAACCAACGGATTGAGGCGGAAGCACTGGCACGAGGGGCTTTATACCGGCCGGTATTACCTGCGCGGCAGGACCCGCACACTCGCGTTGCAGCTTGGCCTGCCGGTCACCTACGACCGGCTCTGCGTGCTGGCCGTGTCGGTCTTCCACCTGTCCCATTGGCGGCTCGACGTCACGGTCGACAACTATCTGCTCGCGCAGTAAGGGGGGTGATCGTTCACAGCATCCCATGCCGCGTGCGGCACACCGAATACCAACAACATATTTTGACAAAGGAGCCTTTTCCATGAATAACCAGACTTACCGCATCGCTCTCAACGCCGCCGCGCTTCTCCTGCTCGCGCAGGGGAAGCTGGAGGGCGTCAACCTCATCAACTGGTATCCCGCCCGCTATTACCCGCATGACAGCGACCCGCCGTTCGCGGAGCTGAAGCTCTACCAGCGGGCGTTCTGCAATGCGAGCGTCCGGCGCGTCAAGGCACAGCTTGACGCGGACCGCGCCGTGCTGACCTTTCGCCTGCCGACCGGCCCGGAGCTGGATTATGAGTTCTCTTTCTTAGTACAGCTTATGCCGGAGCGCAGGCTCGTGCAGATCCGCTACAGCCGTATTTCATACGGCCCCGGCTGCAAGGACATCGTCCATTCCAACCCCTATGAAACCGGAATGTCTTTTTACATCCCCTACCTCGAGGCGCGCGAGCTGTGCCTGATCGCCGCTGCGCCCGAGGAATGATAGCAAAACTGCCGCGAGGTTGCGAGCAGAGTACACCAAGTAAATAGATTGAAAAAATAACCAAGTTGGTTAATTGAGGTGGATCACCCCCTCGATATCCAACTTGGTTATTTGGGCAACTGGACTGTATATTCCCGATGACTACAAATTTCGTATTTTCGACGGTTTGCAAAAAAATATTTCAGTGGCTCTGAAATGTGGTAAAACATATCCGATGGAGAAATGGAGGCAATGCGTGAAAAGGAGGCGAGATCGGTGCAAAAGCTGCTGCACACCCTGTATATTACAGAGCCAGATACTGTTTTGCGGAGAGATGGTGAGGCATTGGTCGCTGTACACGCCAATGGGCGGGAGGACCACATTCCGCTTCATTTATTGGATCGGATCGTGTGCTTTTCTGGGGCGTCCATATCACCAGCGGTCATAGATGCCTGTGTGAAACATGATGTCGGCTTTTCGGCCCTGTCGCAGTCTGGCAGGTTTTGCTTTCGTCTAAATGGCCCGACGACAGGGAATGTGCTATTGCGAAAAAAACAATATACCCTTCCATGCGAAAATCGGCTTTATTTGGCAAAGAGAATGCTTCACGGGAAACTGGAGGGACAAGCGACTGTTTTGGGTAGGTTCCGCCGCAATCACCCATCGGAGCTGCTCAGAGCAACGGAGGAGGCGATAAGGACAATCGCGGAGCAGTTACCGATGGCTGTGACGAATGACGGGCTGAGAGGGCTGGAGGGGCAGGCAGCGAGACTTTACTTCGATGCCTTTGGACGCATGATCCTTACGGAGGACAAGGCGTTTCGCTTCGAAGGGCGGAACCGTCGACCGCCACGGGATCGTTGCAACGCTATGCTGTCTTTTGGTTACACGCTGCTTGCAGAGATCTGCGTGCAGGCGATCGAAAGTGTGGGACTTGATCCGCAGGTAGGATTTCTGCACAGTGAGCGTCCTGGGAAGCCTGCATTGGCATTGGATCTCATGGAGGAGCTTCGCGCACAGGTGGCAGATCGCCATGCTTTACGAATGATCAATTTGCGCATGGTATCGTCCGAGATGTTCGAAACCGGACGGGAGGACGGCGTTTTCCTCGATGCCAGAGGGCGCAAATGCTTTTTGCGTGAGTGGAACCGTATGTGGCGGCAGGAAGTTATGGTCCCAGAACTGGGGCAGCGAGTGCCACGCGGTCTTCTGCCATACCTGCAGGCTGCGCGACTGGCGCGCTACCTCCGAGGTGATGAGTCAATGTATGATTTGATCCGATGGGAGTGAGGATGCCATGCTGGTTGTGATCGTGTATGACATTTCGACCGCAGAAGCAGGCGGGCAGAAACGACTCAGAAAGGTTGCAAGGCTATGCAAGGATTGGGGTATTTCAGTGCAGGACTCTGTTTATGAATGCGAACTGGATGCGAGGCAGTATAGGAGCCTGAAAGAAAAGCTGGAAGGGCTTATCCAACCGGATCGACATAGTATTCGCTTTTATTTGCTTGGTAACCGATTTCAACGCCGGATCGAAACCCTTGGCAGGGAGCGCGTGCAGTGGGATCGAGAGACATATGTGATATAGCAGGAGGAGCATTGTGCAGTTTTATCGTGTGAAGCTGCTGCGGACGGTGGCAGAGGAAAGCAAACAGCAGGTATGTACGCACCATCGTCGAAAGAGCAGTGATGGCGCAGGCATCCAGACTTCTGAACGAAGGAGACGGCGAAATGTCAAATGCCGACATTCGGCTTTTGTGCGAGGAGGATTTCACGGCGGCAATACAGCGGGAAAAGAAGACCAAAAGGTGCCGATTGGATTCGCGGGGTAGTAAGCGTATAGCGCTTGCAAAACTGCAAAATGCTCGTAGATCGATGGTACAAGTTCGACAAGCGGAGACGCTTTCTATTGAAAAAATATAGACAGCGTGCTACAATTTGGGTGGACGACTTTCAACGCTGGCTGTTCAACAAAACAGAAAGAGAGGATGACGCATTTGGACAGAGTATTGACGATTTTAGAGGTCTCGCGCAAGCAAGACTATATTTTCTCCAGCAAGAAACTGAGAGAGAATGCGGATCGCTCAAACGAGATTGCTTATGTAACGGGAAGTGAGTTTTTCTGTGAAAGTGCGAAAAACCTGTACGATGAGCAGAGGAACATGGTCTATGCCGGCGGCGGGCACACGGTACTCCAATTTGACAGCGCCGGTCAGGCGGTTGCCTTCACACATGCTGTGACTGAGGCCGCCTTGCGCTGCTTTGAGGGGATGGAGATCTTCGCCAAAACACTGCCTTATGACGAGAGCAAAACACCGGGTGAGAATCTGAACGCGCTGTCTGCGGCGCTGGAACGAAAAAAAGCATTCCGACAGTCATCTTTCCGCCAGATGAGCTTTGGTGTTGAGGTGTTGGACAGCCTCCAAAACTACCGACCGCAGTGTGCGGAAAAGACGGATAGGGAGAAGGTCCCAGAGAATCTTCCCGCACCGCCAGAGGGATGGGAGTATCCCAAGCAGCTCGCGGATCTGTCGGGGGATAATTTCATTGCCGTAGTTCACATTGACGGAAACGCGATGGGGAACAGAGTGAGCAGCCTGTATAAGAACTGTGGTACGGATTGGGAATCCTGTAGAAAGAGCCTTCGCCGCTTCAGTGAGGGAATCCAAGCGGATTTTGAGATGGCTTTCAGACAGACGGTGCAGACGTTACTTACATCCGACTATGTGTTGACTCCGCCTATGCTTCCGATTCGACCGATCATTTTGGCGGGCGATGATGTATGCTTTGTTGCGGATGGAAAGATTGGCCTAGAGTGTGCAAGGATCTTCCTCGAACATCTGACAGCATTGACGAATCAGGAGGATAAGGGATCTTATGCGGCCTGCGCGGGCGTTGCTCTGGTACATCAGAAATACCCGTTCCATCAGGCATACAATTTGGCGGAGGAGCTTTGCAGCAGCGCAAAGCGATATGGATCTTCCATCGATAAGGATGGTCGTGTGTCCGCCATGGACTGGCACATCGAGTTTGGGCAGCTAAAGGAGAACCTTTCCGAAATCCGCAAGGACTATGAGACGGAAGACGGCTGTCGGTTGGAACTGAGACCTGTGACCGTCATTGTCCCTGACGGTGTCAATGCTTCTCCGGCTGGGCAGAGAAGCTACGATTTCTTCCGTGCGATGTGCAGCGCTATGAAGAACGAGTACGGAAACATTGCACGCAGCAAGATCAAGGATCTGCGCGAGGCGCTCAAACAGGGAGAGGTGGAAAGTGAGTTCTTCCTTCAGGACAAGAAGGTACAGGATCTGTTGTATCACGGCTTTACGGCGATGCATCGGACGGATAGGGAAAGGGCAGACATATACCGCGAAATGTTTAGCAACGGCGGGAAGCTATACAAAAAAGCCTTTGCCGATCTCGACGGTGTGAGGAGATGCCTGTTTTTTGACGCAATCGAAATGATCGACCATTGTGACTTTTTGGAGGTGGTGGAATGAGCCAGAGGATCACGCTTCATGTACGGATGCGTCTGCTCTCCGACACGATTTTCGGTGCTGGTTTTAGTGTCCCCGGCGGAGAAGACATCGCAGTATGTAAAGATTCGAAGGGTTACCCATATTTGAAAGGCAGCACACTCAAGGGCCTCTTACGGGAAAGCCTTGAAAACTGGGTCGTATGGACGAGCGGAAGTGAAACGGATGTCGATGAACTGACGGGCGTTTCCGGATGGGACGGTCTTACAGATGATCGACGCATTCAGCTCTCAGAATTCCAAGTGCAGTCACCTCCCACATCACCGGAGGAGTGCTATGAGACAAGAGCCTTTACCTCCTTGACGGATGCCGGAACAGTGGAGAGCGGAACGCTCCGCATGGCGTCCTGCGTTCGCAAGGGAATGGCCTTTGCTGGGGAAGTACACTGTGCCTGCGAAGATGAGATCCTGGTGAAAAGCGCCCTGACTTCAATCAAATGGGTCGGCACGATGCGAAGCAGAGGCTTTGGACGGGTACAGTTTACGGTTGAGAACTGCTTTGAGCAAAGCGCAGCGACACAGAGTTTGACTGTTGCAGCCTGTATTCGCTATCGACTCCATACAGACTCCCCCGTTCTGATCACGGACCTTGCTCGTAGCAAGGATAACAGCTATGAGACAAGGGGTTACATCCCTGGATCGGCAATTCGGGGACTGATCGTCGGAAATTTGGCAAAGGACAAGCAGGATCAGTTTGCCAAACATAGAACGGAGCTACTCTCTGATAATATACGTTTTTTGGACGCGGTTCCTGTGGCGGATGAAAGGGCGGTACTCCCATCCATCAAAGGCTTTTACGAGAACAAGGATGAGAGCACATTTGAAACCGTAATGCAGAACGGTTCCTTTACTCCGGGACTGAAGCGCGCAAAAATTGGAAGCTTTTGCGCGCTTGAGGGCGATACTCTCAGCTACTGGAGCGCATCGACTGGCGGTGCTACGCGTATCCTGCGTGGAAAAAGTGATGTAGATAAGACAATGTTCCAAACGCGCTATATTGACAAAGGGCAGACATTTGAGGGATATATCGAACTGGACGACCCGAAAATGGCCGAAATGATTGCGGCTGCATTGCCCAAGACGGTGTGGCTTGGTGCAGATCGGTATGAAGGCTTCGGGAAATGCTCCGTTGTCTGTTGTGAGGCCGTGGAAGAGCCTGCATGGCGGCGTGAATACGGATTCCGAAAGCAGAACGAGGTCACACAGGAACTTTACCTTCTTGCGGTGTCTCCGTTTACCATGCTGAATGCGATTGGAGACCCCTGCGGACTGTCGCTGGAGGATCTGGCAGAAAAAATGGGCGTTGGCAGCGTTGCGGTTTCTGTATGCAGCACCTCCATGTCAGAGTACGGCTCCTATAACCGCGTATGGAAAGGCAGAAATGCGGCAGTCCGTATGTACGACCACGGAAGCATTTTTAAGCTGTGTTGTGATCGTACGCCGGATCTTGAGAGACTGCAAAAAATGGAAAGAGAGGGCCTTGGCATCCGCAGGGCAGAGGGCTTTGGACAGATCCTGTTCTTGAAAAATGAGCTTTTTGAAGGTATTCGTCATAAAGCCGTTGCGGAGGGAACACACGAGACAAAGCAGGCAAACAATGCGGCTGCTGTACGTCGTGCACGCTATTGCTGGGTAATGGCGCAGGCAGACGAGGTCAGAGAGAGTGGGCTTTCGCCGAGCCAACTGGGGACGCTCCAGGCGTTGTGCGAGCGCGCAATCGCCTGCAACGGGAAGCTGGATGAGTTGGAGATATTCTTCAACAGAAATCTGAACGAGCGTGGAGCGAAGCACGCGAACAAATTCAGCAAGATTTATGAGCTGGTGAAGCGGGTAACAACAACTCCTATGGAGAACTTGATCGGAGTTTCCTGCAACGACAATATGACGGAGCGGCTGCGGCTGCTGTGCCTACTGTTTGATTTCAGCCGGAAGGAGGGCGAGTGATATGAGGGCGGTTTTTACCACAGCGATCCGATATAAAGTGAATGCGGTATGCGAAACGCCGCTTCGTACCGGCGGAGCGGTCGGCAACACAGAAAGCGTTTTGCGTGACAGCTTCGGCAATGCCTTCCTGCAGGGAAGCTCCTTGGCCGGCGCTCTACGCAGCTGGCTCGAAAATAACGGTGAACAAAAGACTGCCAAAGCGTTATTTGGCAGTCAGGAGCATGAGGGCCGCCTGATCGTATCGGATGCTGTGCTGCGGGCTGACGCGGAACAGGCGATCCGTCCACGGTTGAGAATCGATGAAAAGAATGGAACGGCAGCCGACAAAGGCAAGTTTGATGTTGCACACATCGTCTCAGGCTCACAGCTCGATTTCGAGTTGACCTGGCTTGGAAACGGGCAGGATGACGAAGAGATCATGACTGTCGAGCGGATGCTTGGAGCAGTCAACAGCGGCGAGATTCGGCTTGGCGCACAGAAAAGCAACGGCTTTGGACGGCTGACACTTTGCGTTCGTAAGCGCAGCTACGATCTCATGAAGGAAGCGGATCGCGCAGCATGGATCGAGGATCGCGATGACGGCGATGAGATCAAGCTGCCGGAGAATGTAACGGACCGACGGGTCACCTTTGTGTTGGAAGGGATTGCGGACTCTGTTTTGATTAGGGCATCCGCTCCAGTATATGAGGGCGACCAAAGCTATACCGTAAACATCGAGGAGAATGGTCACCCTATTTTGCCTGGTTCCTCTATAAAAGGTGCGCTTCGCGCACAGTGTATGCGTATCGTTCAGAGCGCAGGCGTGCGGGAATCGTTGGTAAATGATTTGTTTGGCCGTGGAGCACAGGACGGCGATAATGGGCGAGCGGGCGTAATATGCGTTGATGATGTCCGTATGAATGATGTCAAAAAACAGAGGATCCGAAGAATTCGCATCAATCGTTTTACCGGTGGTGTGATAAGAGGTGGACTGTTTGCCGAGGAACCTCTGAGCGGAGCAGTGCAAATGACCATCTCCGTCAAGGAGGAGCAGGATGCATTGTGTGCGCTGCTTGTGTATGCCCTGCGTGATCTCGGCCTCGGCCTGTGCAATCTCGGAAGCGATGGTGCGATTGGTCGCGGTTACATAGCGGTCAAGCGGATTTTAATCCGGACCCCGGACGGAAGGAAGGCAGAGATCGGCTTTGATCAGAATCATATAATGAGCATGAGAGATACTGACGGCCTGCTCGATAATTGGCAGAAAGCGTGGAAGGAGTGTATGGTATGAGACAGATCGAACTACAGGCGGACCAGGCTCTCGCACAGGGACTGCAGCTTCCGTATGCGATGATCCGATCCTACAGCCAGGTGACGATGGGAAACACTCCGACGGCTGTCGATTTGACGGAAGTGATTGAGGCGAGATTCTTTAACGCTGAAACGGAGGTTCGCCTCTTCCGTAAAGACGGAAAATTATGTGGCGCTAAGCTTTGCGGGGAGTGCGGAGACATCGGCACCGAGGAGAGCTTCCGCATAGAGAATCCCGAGTTTGGCTCTGAGCTCAAAGTGTATCGGCATTTAGCGTCAGATGAAGATGGGCAGACTTATGTAATGACGACCAGACTATGCGGCTGGACTGGGAGGTAAATATGGCAGCAGATAAAAGAGTCCGAGCACCTTATAACTTTATACCTCTTTCGGAGAAGGTATTGCTTCCTTATAACAGCATTGAAGAGCTTCCGCCGCATGATCGGATGGATCCGGCGCTGAAAACGGGCGAGATCCATGTTTCCATGGTGGCAGATACGCCTGTGTTTGTAAGTGATGGAGACAAGAATGAGCCGCATTTTTTCCGCGGGAACAATGGAAAGTACATGATACCGGGGTCGACGATCCGCGGAATGGTTCGTGAGAATATGCAGATCCTCGGATTTGGCCTGATGCGCACTGGAGAGGACTTGGAAGATGTTCAAATCTACTTTAGAGAAATCGCGTCAGCGAGAGAAAGCGTTGGCAACGCATTAAAAGAGTACTATCGTAGTGCATTGGATGTTCAGACCAAGCGTACGGCATCGGGAAGCACATACACGATCCCTCAAAATGTCTGTGCGGGTTATCTGCGCAGAAAAGGCCAAAGCTATAAGATCTATCCTACGAAAATACCGTATATCCGCGTATCCCGGAATCATCCGGATGTTGTGCTGTTTCAGACGAAGCACGAGAGCGCAGATAATGCGTGTGTTGTCAAAGTCCTGTATCAGATGGAGGGAGAGCGCGTGAAGCACATATCCCGCCATGTCGAAGGGACTTCTGTCGGTCAAATGATGAAAGGATTCCTTTTGTATACTGGAAAGCCTGTGGGTAGAAAAGAGAACCACCTCTATCTGTTTCCAGAGGCTGATGCAGATGCAATTCCGTTGGACATCTCTCGCGAGGACATTATTTCCTATACGGAGGACTGGGAGAATCGAAGAAATTCTTTGCGTGGAGGAGGCTATGACCCTGACTTTTGGGCGCTTCCGGAGGACGGAGAACAGAAACCGGTTTTTTATCTTCGCCACGAGGGACACACTTATTGGGGAATGTCACTGTTCCTACGAATCGGGTACGTTCACCCGATCTCAGACGGCTTGCCGCAGCGCCACAGGGAACTTCAGAGCTTGAGCGAGATGCCCATAGACTATCCGCATGCGATCCTTGGATTTGCGGAGGATGCTGGCCGCGCATATCGGTCGAGAGTGTCGTTCAGCGATTTTGGGGCAGAGGGAAATCCGCAAGAGATGCCGGAACTTCGGACCGTATTAGGTGGCCCAAAACCGAGCTATTATCCAGGATACTTGGCTGATGGCAAGAACTATAACGATGAGGATTTCAGAATTAGAGGCTATAAGCAGTACTGGCTGAAGGAACTCCAGCTCACTGAAGGAAAGGATACCGTGGCATCGAAGCTTCGACCACTGCCAAAAGGGACAAAGTTCAGTGGGGTTGTGCGCTACAAGAATTTGACAGATGAGGAACTAGGCCTACTGCTATGGTCGCTGCGGTTGGAAGACGGATGCTACCAGACAATCGGCATGGGGAAACCGTGCGGCCTCGGTCGTATGAAATTGACGATCAGGGAGCTTAAGGAATTCTCACCGGCAGAGTTGTATCTCAGCGGAAGCTTTTCTGCAACGGCTCAAGTGCATGACAGCGAGGCGGTCAACAAGTATATTGAGATCTACGACGCTGCAGCCGGAGGGAAGAGTTCGAAGAAACCGTCTCCACTTCATAAGCGTAAAGAGCTTAGGGACTTCTTCTTCATGAAGAAAGAGATTCGAACGGCTGAGGACACGAGCTATATGACACTAGACGAGTACAGGAACATACGCAGTCCTCTGCCTACCGTCCAGACCATTCGAGAAGATGAGGAAACAAGGGCGGCCGAAGCGAAGCCGATGAGCGAGGATGAAATGAGAGCGGCACTGCTTGCAAAGTTTGGCTCCAAGTATAAAAAATAGCACAGCATGTCAGAAAAGAGAGTGGGGATTCTAGGAGGATCTCCACTCTCGGAAGGAGAATGGAAATGGCGCGAAAAATCATTTTGTTCCTCAGCGAATATAAGGGAAACGCGCAGGAGAAAAGCTATCGCTGTCCCGTTGGCGAAGATATTGCCGGAACACAGACCAATGAGGCACCTGTGAAATATTTGCTGCGTCAATACGGCAATGTGGAGGAGATCCTTTGTATTGTGACGTCTAAGGCCAAGGAAACGGCTTGGCTGCCGTTTCAGGACATGATTGCCCGGACTGCGCAGGATGTTGCCCTAACGGAGATCCCCTATGAGGAGGGAGACGACTTTACGGACGGGCCGCTGACAAGGATCATGGAAAAGGTGCAGGCTGGGGACGAGGTTCTGCTTGAAACGACCGGCGGGTTCCGAAATGCGGTGATGGACCTCCTGCTGCTCAGCCGTATTTTGTCCTATACGGGAGTTAAGACGATCGGGGCGGTATACAGCAATTATCCAAAGGCAGAGATAGAGGATCTTTCGCACCTGATTGGCTTCTTCGATCTGGTTGGTGGCATGCAGGAGTTAACATCTTTTGGGAGCGTAAAAACGCTCCGCGCCTACTATGGGCAGACAGAAGAGCCGAAAATCGAAAGCTTGCTTTCTGCAATGGAAAACCTTTATGAGACCATCACACTTTGCAAGGCTAAGCGGATCGATGCGTGTATGCAGACCTTTGATGCAGCGCTGACCGATGCGGAGACTTGTGGAGATATGATGATGCGGCAGCTCTTGCCGGCCTTCCGAAAAAAGTTTGGCAAGAAGCTGACAACGCCAGGACTGATCAAGTGGTGTATCCAAAGCGATATGCTGCAACAGGCTGTGACCGTTTATACCGAAAGAATTCCAGCCTTTGTTATTGAGTGTGGGCACTTTATTGAAGTGACGCCGCTTGCAAGGACTCCAGAGGTCAAGGAATACGAGGATGCCGCGGCAGTGCAGTTTATGCGTGACTTTATGACACTGTCGAAAAAGCCGGGGCCGAAGAGACATCCTCTTAGAGAACTTAACGATAATTCGCCGATGGTCTATGTTGATACGATTGAAAATATGGAGAACATGTTGATTTCTTCCGGTTATAGACTGCGCTGCCCTGTATCACAGATGCAGCAGATTTGCAGGGATTACCTCTATATTAAAACGGCCCGCAATATGATGAATCATGCGAATGACTCCGCTACACAGGATCAGCAGGAACTAGTAGACTACCTTACCGAATATGGCTATGCGGCGTTAGAGGATATGTCTGCCGAGACTCTGTATCGAGCTATTTTACAGGGAGTCGAAAATCTCAGACCAATTCCCAAAAAGGAGAGAGCGCATTGAAGAAGTTTATCACTGTGATCCCACTTCAAGTACAAGGGCAGCTGCGCCAGTACCACTATCAGGCGGTTGGCAACAGAAGGCTTCAAATGGATCGAACTACCAGCTTTCCCATTCTAACGGCAGTAAATGGCTATGTGGAGCAGGGAGAGACTTTTCGCCTTCTTGCGATTGTGGCGGATAGCGAGGATGGTCGGAGAAACTGTGCGGCGCTTCAGAACGAATTGGAGGAGTTATGCAAGACAAAGAACTGTCCCTGCCCTACAATTGATGTAATAGCCGCTCCGAGCGATGAGCGCGTGGTGTCTCATGTTGCCGTATTCCAAAAGTTGATCGACTGCGTGGAGGATGATGACGAACTCTTTGCCTGTATTACCTATGGGACAAAGCCTCTTTCGCAGGCGGTTCTTCTGGCGGTACAGTATGCTTATCGAATCAAGAAGAATGCATCGATCTCCTGCGTTGTATATGGACAGGTCGACCGCAGCGAAGGAAGAGAGCCGGAGTTGTGGTCGGCACAAGTCTATGATGAAACGGCACTGGTCCAACTCGGTGAAATCGTGCGTGTCCTGGCGGAACGCGGGACGACAGACCCAAAGGCGGCTATCAATACGATCCTTTCACTGTGAGAGGAGATGGAACATGATTGATAGAACAGATCAGCTGTGGGAGCGTTTGGAAAAACTGGTTGTTCAGTGGCGTGGCATAGGGCCTGATGACGAGGCTGTACGAACAAGTCTGAATTTTGAAATGACCGAAGTGCTGATGGACCTGTTCTGCTCCGGTCGAGATGATGAAAAAAATGCGAAGGCGTTGGAAGACTTTGCGCTTGTCTGGCAGGAGCTTGACCGATATGACCCTTCGACAGGGAACTTTCGCGGCTTTGTTCAGACGCGCATGAAAATGCGCCGCATGGATGCACAGCGGCAGGATGCCGGAATGCATCGGGAAATGAAGGAGGCGGAAAAAGATTGGGAAGGGTCCTGTGATGGGATGCCCGGTGAGAGCGACGGGAAAAAGAAACCGATATGGGTCCGCCCGGATTCCCTCGATGCGCCGATAGTCACCTCGGATGGTGAAGACGGCGGTACTCTTTCGGATATGGTCGCAGATGATAGGAGCGGTAGGGAAGCCACGCAGCGGCTAAATGTGGATGAAAGTCTCTGTGAGCTGATCACATTGATCCTGCTGCTGCCACAACGCCTCAGCGGACAGGCCAACAATCCGGTTAAGATCAAGTATTTCCGTATGTTTTTTACGGATAGCATGGTGCTGTCGGTCCACACCATGGAGATGGAGTACCTCCATAAGCGGCAGCGCGATATTTTTGAAGCAATGTGCGTCCCATTTTTAGACTTCTTTATGCGGGACATTTGTCGCTCACTTGAGGAAATATTGGCCTCAGACCTGAAGCTGCATGGTGAGATGGTTGAGGGCAGGGCGATGGAGCGACCGGAACAGCCTCTGCCGAATGATGTGTACAGGCAGTATATGCGAGTTGTTGAGCATATTGAGATCCGTTCGGACGGGGCAATTTCAAACCAGCGCGCCAGCTATTATCAATTCTTAAAGGAGCGCTTATGCTGACACAATACAAATTGACGCTCCAACCGGAGAAACCATGTTCGCCGCGTCCGGAATGGGCCTATCGACTTTACGCCGCTTTACTTGCAGAGACATCACAGGACTTTGCGGCATCGGTTCATCAAAGCGCAGTAACGCCGGTGAGTCAGCTTCTGCGCCATACGCCGCAAGGCCTGCAATGGACGATCAATTTGCTGGGCGAGGAGAGCGAGGCAGTGCTCGCGCCAGTTATTGACAGACTTGACCGCGTTTGGCTGGAAAAGGATCGTGTGGTACTGCTGACAGAGAAAAGAAGCAGTCGTATGCTCTGCAGTGCGGACGAGCTATTTGCCCTTGCTGCGCAGGGGAACTCCCAGCTGCATCGACTGCGCTTTTGCACACCAACCTGTTTCAAAAGCGTGGGGCAGTATCTTCCTCTGCCCACGACGCGTCTGATTGTGCAAAGCCTGATGAAAAAGTGGAACGGCTGCATTTTCGAATGCCCGATTGAAGATGAGGATGGGCAGGGAATGGAAGCGTTGGCTGCTGGACTGCGGCCGCGTGATTTTCAGCTTCGCAGCCGCACCTATTATCTGAAGGGGAATTCAATTCCCGGCTTTGTAGGCGAATTGACGTTGGAAAACCGGCTGAATGGCTTTCACAGAGAACTTGCGGACGCACTGCTTCTTTTTGCGGACTTTGCCGGCATCGGCATCAAGACAACGCTTGGTATGGGCGGCGTTGTACACATCACACATACCTAATGTGGGGAGCGCAGAAATGCGCTCCCCTTTGCTCTGAAATCATCCGACCAGAGGACGATATGTAGTTGAGGAAAGAGAACCCGGGGCAACAGGAGGTGAAAGGCATGAAGAAGGTGCTTTGGGTGTCCCGCCATGAGATGACAGCGGAGCAGCGTGCGGACTTGGACCGCGTCATGGGCGGCGCGGAGCTTCTGCCCTGGAAGGAGACCGTCGCAGATGTCGCCCAGCTGCTGCCCCTGCTGGAGCAGGCGGATGCCGTGGCTGCGGTGCTGCCGCCCGAGCTGCTGGCAAAACTGCTCACGCTGGCGGGCAAAAAGCCGGTGCTGCGCGCGGTGAGCGAGAGAAGGGCGACGGGCTGCATTCGCACACTGCCGGATGGGCGGCGCGAGCAGGAGTTCGCCTATGTCCACGCTGGCTGGGAGCAGATGCTGCGCATGGATGTGCGCACCCGGCGGCTGTGAGCCGCCCTTGCAATAGTGAAACCGCATCGCATGAAAATTCGTGCGATGCGGTTCTTTTGAAAAAGTTCTATTTCGCTGCCCTGAAATGAGATCATTCGATGACGATTTCCTTTTAGAACCAAACATTCAGAAACAGCAGGAGGAATTGAACATGAACTTGAAGAATGAGACAGGCGCCGCTATGGCGGCAAGCCGAAGTGCCTATGAGGCAAAGGTGGGAGTGGAGGCCGTGCTTCGCTCCGGCGGAAAAAATCCGCAGCTCAAGGGCGTTGTGCACGAGATCCTCTACAGGGACGCTCTCACCATGACGCCGGGCAATCTGGCAAACGGTGCGAGAGGAACCCTCAGCAAGTCCGTCACGGCGGTGCGGGACGATGTGCTGCTCAAGCAGGGCGGCGCGGTGGTCGGGCGGGCGCAGCTGAAAGACGCGGTGCATACGGCGGACCGCGTGGCAAGGCAGGCCGCGAATGGCAAGTACGCAGGAACCAGACTGATGGGAACCAAGGAAACGGTCGTGGCCTACGAGAAGGCCGTCCAAGGCATGGCAAAGCGTGGAACGTCCGTTACGCAGAAAATGACTTCCACTGGGATCTCCAGCACGGACACCGGGCGCATCGCGGCGCAGACGCTCGGTGATGGACTGAAGATGGCCTCACTGGGAAAGGCGGCTCTGACATCCGGTAGCGCGGGGGCGGTGATCTCCGGCGGGATCGAGGCGGTGTCCTCCGGTGTGAAGCTGGCAAAGGGAGAGATCAATGGTGGTGCGTTCGCGGCCAACGTGGTAAAGGAAACGGCAGGCGGCGGATTGGCGGCGGCGGGAGGGACGGCGGCGGCGAGTGCGGCGGCTGCCGGCGTGGCCGCAGTACTCGCCGGAACCGCGGCTCCGCTGTGGGTTCCCGGGGCCATAGCGGTGGGAGCCGCGGTGGCTGTGGGCAGCGGCATTAAGTCGCTGTGGGACCTGCTGTGGGACTGAGCCAAGAAGGGAAAAAGAGACAGGAAGCCATGGCTTCCTGTCTCTTTTTCCATAGTCTTCGTAAGGGTGCTGGCTGCATCTGAACTACAAGAAGTTCTACAAGAACACCATTCAGTTGCCGTCCCCGTGAGGGGCGCGAGTTGCATCGGGCTGGTACTATTGGGATGCGATTTCTTGCTGGATGTTGCCATCCCCGTGAGGGGCGCGAGTTGCATCGGTTATCCCGATCTTCCTGTTCTTCCTAGCGTTCAAGTTTCCGTCCCCGTAAGGGGCGCGGATTGCATCGCGCCGTGCGAACCGACCCGCGTAACGGTTACACTTACATGTTGCTGTCCCCGTGAGGGGCGCGGGCTGCATCGATGCTATCGCCCTTTTTGCAGACGCGGAAGTGTGGACGTTGCCGTCCCCGCGAGGGGGGTGGGCTGCATCTGGCGTTATGTGCATTTTGCATAAATTGGATGCGTGGTTGCCGTCCCCGTAGGGGTGCGTAGATTGCATCTTGAAATGATTCCGTGGTCTGCTATCCAAACAGGACGAACATTGCCGTCCCCGTGAGGGGTGCGGGTTGCATCAAACGTGTTGAATACTGGTACAACCACGGAGTTTACTTGTTGCCGTCCCCGTAAGGGGCGCGGGTTGCATCATGACCTGGAATTACAAATCGCAGTAAGCACTATCTGTTGCTGTCCCCGTAAGAGGCGCGGGTTGCATCGTTGACCGTGGGACAGCCCTATGTGTTCCGCACGAAGTTGCCGTCCCCGTAAGGGGTGCGGGCTGTATCGATGATGAATCTTGGGAAGGATTCAATGGTGGCCCGTTGCCGTCCCCGTAAGGGGCGCGGGCTGCATCGATTAAGCCGTTATCATGCCCACCAAAGTCGTCCTTGTTGCCGTCCCCGCGAGGGGTGCGGGTTGCATCCGACGGTATGAGCTGCGGCCATATCGCGCTGGACAAGCTGTTGCCGTCCCCGCGAGGGGTGCGGGTTGCATCATTCGCACGACAGAAAACGTACATCGAACACGTCACAGTTGCCGTCCCCGCGAGGGGTGCGGGTTGCATCTGCAAAGGCTCCTATGGCAATTCGTTTGGCTATGAAGTTGCCGTCCCCGCGAGGGGTGCGGGTTGCATCTCCAGCGTCTTGTTCCGGTTTCTCCTGTTGTTCCGTTGCCGTCCCCGCGAGGGGTGCGGGTTGCATCTCGTTCAATCTTTTCCCAATAAGTCCAGCCCGTATAGATGTTGCCGTCCCCGCGAGGGGTGCGGGTTGCATCTTTTTCAAGCCCAGCGTCACAATAAGATGGTAAAGTTGCCGTCCCCGCGAGGGGTGCGGGTTGCATCATGATGTTGAAGCATACATCATCAACTCTCCTGAAGACGGTTGCCGTCCCCGCGAGGGGTGCGGGTTGCATCTTATGACCTGACTTTTTATGGTCATGAGCTTAAGAGCGTTGCCGTCCCCGCGAGGGGTGCGGGTTGCATCCTCTTATCATTGTCGCCATCATCGGTCTCATTTTCGTTGCCGTCCCCGCGAGGGGTGCGGGTTGCATCACCAGCCGCTTCAACTAAAGCATCTTTACTCCTCAGTTGCCGTCCCCGCGAGGGGTGCGGGTTGCATCTTTGATAGAGAAGCTTTTGATAGAAAACTTTTTGTGGTTGCCGTCCCCGCGAGGGGTGCGGGTTGCATCGGCTCAAGCTGTTCAAGAGCAAGATTATCAAAAGAAGTTGCCGTCCCCGCGAGGGGTGCGGGTTGCATCCTCCCTAAACACACTAACCAAATCATCAAGAACAAGAATGTTGCCGTCCCCGCGAGGGGTGCGGGTTGCATCAGCAAAAGGATACAAACCCGTATCAGCATATTTGTCGGTTCCATACAACCCGCAGACACAGTATAACACAAGAGCGATGAAAAAAGCAATGCTATTGTACCTGTTATACAGAAAATGAAAGTGTAATTTGACTGTCGGCTCCGCTAACCACCTGTTTTTTAGGGGAAAAACGCCCATGAAAAACAGAGGTTAGCGGAAAATTGTTTATTGGCCTTGAAAAGTGCAGAACAGCAGACGATAAGAAATTGAGGGAAGACAGAATGAACACCGACGCTGAAATAAATTTTCATCCAGCCCTGAAAAGCTTTGAAAACGATCCGATAACTTATCAGAGAACAAAGAAGAAAGGAAAATAAAATCATGATGAATACTGCAACGATCACGGCCGGTCAGGCTGCGCGGGCCATGGGGCTCGATGAAAAGGGCATGATGGCGCTGCTCAGCGAGAGCGGCGTGCAGACGGAAGGTGGACTGCTGACTGGGGCGGACACGGAGGCTCTGCTGAGCTTCCTCGAGGGCCGTCAGGAGGACAGCAAGCGCAAAGCGCAGGAAAATCTGGAACGGCTGGCGGCGCGCTACACCTTCCTGATCGACACCTGCTCCCTGCTCAACGAGCAGTTCCCGACGCTGATGGAGCACTTGACGCCGCTGCTGCGTGCGAACGGCAAGCGGCTGTTCGTTCCGTCGGGAGTGCTGGCGGAGCTTCGCAGTCTGCTGACAAGGAAGCCGGAGCTGAGGGAACGCATCACGTCGGCGGCGAAGATCCTCGCAGAGCGGAAGGCGGAGGGGACGGTGGTCATCTGCGGCGATGCGGAGGCGAGCTTCGCCGACAAGCAACTGCTGGAGGTGGCAACGAGGTTCATGACCAGCACGGAGCTGCTGGTCATCACGCAGGACGATGGACTCTCCAACGACCTGCTGGGTCTCAACCGCCTGCAGTCGGTGCAGGGCAAGCGCCTGACCGTGGGGCGCATCAACCGCTACGGCTACCTGTCGCGCTACCTCACGCAGGAGCAGCGCTTCGCGGGCAGCAGCTCCCGCGGCGGCTGGGAGTCGCGCTCCGTGGCGGCGCTGATCCCAGAGAACCAAACGCAGATTCCGGTGTCGCACGTTCCTGCAAGTGGCGAGGCCGTGTTCGGCAGCACGGCGCTCTGCCTTGGCGAGAAGCTCGCCACCGGCGGAGAGGGCAGCATCTACGATCTCGGCGACGGAACGGTCGCCAAGATCTACCACCGCGGCAAGCTGACGGTGGGGCGCAGGGAAAAGCTCGAGCGCATGACGGCGGAGCCGGTGTGCTGTGAGGGCGTGTGCTGGCCGAAGGAGCTGCTGCGCGACGCGGAGGGAAACTTCGTGGGCTACCGCATGGAGCGTGCCCGCGGCATGGAGCTTCAGCGCGCGCTGTTCACGCGGCCTGCGCTGGAGGCGCACTTCCCGGACTGGAAGAAGGCGGACATGGTGCAGCTGTGCATCACGATCCTCGAGAAAATCTGTGCTCTGCACGAGCGCGGGATCATTCTCGGCGACATCAACCCGCTGAACATCCTCGTGGTGTCCCCAACGGAGGTGTGGTTCGTGGACTGCGACAGCTACCAGATCGGCGGCTACCCCTGCCCCGTCGGCACGGTCCGCTTCACGGCTCCCGAGATCCAGAGGCGGAACTTCGCGGACTTCCTGCGTACAGAGGGAAATGAAGCGTTTGCTGTCGCAACGCTCCTGTTCATGCTCATGCTGCCCGGCAAATCCCCCTATGCCCAAGAGGGCGGCGGCGACCTGAGCGAAGCGATCCTCGCGATGGACTTCCCCTACCCCTGCGGAGACAACCACAGCGACAAAACGCCCGAGGGGGCATGGCGTTTCCTGTGGAGCCATCTGCCGCGCTACCTCAAGGAGTACTTCTACGGTACCTTCCAGAACGGCGGCGCGTACAGCACAGAACAGGCAAGGCGCACGACCCAGCAGTGGCTTACGGCCTTCCGGTATTACCTCCGCTTGCTGCAGGAGGGCAAACTTCAGGATCCGGAATCGGCCGAAATCTTCCCCACGCGCTGGAAGGTCACAGATCCTGCGGCGAGAACCGTGTGGGAACGCCGCACCTGCGCCGAGTGCGGCAACGCCTTCGACATCATGGAGAGCGAGAGGGACTACTACAGGGAGAAGGGGATGTTCCTGCCCCGCCGCTGTCCGACCTGCCGAAGACTGCGCCGTAAGCTGGGGAGCATGAGCTTCTCCGGCAGCATGGAACTCTGAGAGGAGGAAAGAGAATGTGGCAAACACAGACTGACCGCGTAACAGGTCGCGGACATCAAAGACAGGGAATGCCCTGTCAGGATCGCGTCCTGTCGATGGAGCGAAATGGGGTAACAGCCATCGCATTGGCGGACGGCGCGGGGTCGGCGCCCCTGTCACATGAGGGGGCGGAATGTGCGGTGCAGGCAACGTGCGAGCTGCTGTGCGAGAACTTTGACGCGCTGTTCAGTGCACATAGTCCGGTAGAGGTGCGGCAGTTCCTGCTCTCCGGTGTCCGCAGTCGGATCCGCGAGCGAGCAAAGGAACTCAACGCAGAGTGCGGCCAACTCGCCTGTACCCTGTTGGCTGTGGCAGTACGCGGCGACGCCTACCTGCTGTTCCATGTGGGAGACGGCGTGATCGGCTACCAGAAATCGGGGAAACTGTTGGTCGCTTCGGCACCGCAAAACGGAGAATTTGCGAACACGACAACATTCGTGACCTCTCCGGACGCCCTGATGCATTCCCGTGCGCTTCGGGGCATCCAACCGAAAATCGAGGGATTCTCACTTATGTCGGACGGCTGTGAAGCGGCGCTGTACCACAAGGGGAAAAGAAAACTGGCTCCGCTGATCTCCAAGCTTTTTCTGCGCTTACAGCTGCTGAGCGGTGGGACGTCGCAGGAGATGCTGGAGGCGGTGATGGGACGCATCATAGCGAAAAGAACGCAGGATGACTGCAGCATGGCTCTCCTAGTGAAAAACGCGGGCCGATCCGGTGTGTGGAGCCGCATGACACCGAGAGACAGGGCAAGCATCCTTGGCATCGCAACCGGAAACAGAAATCGACGCAGACGGGCAATCCGACAATATGCAAAAGCATATGGCGCGGAGGCGGTTCGCCAAAATGAGAAAGGAAAGGAGACTGCATGATGCCTTTTGAAATAGGGAAAAAGGGAGACACGATGAGCCAAAAGAAATCGGATGGCTCGACGACAAGAATTGACCATGCCGCATCGACGGTTGGTACACTGCTGTTCGGTCCGTTAGGATCTGTTTTGGGAATGCCCAAAGGAAATCCGACGAAAGCCGACGAAAAAAACAATGACCCGACCTGAATAGTCCGGTCAGAGAGTCGATCTCTATATGGAAACCCATCTACTACATGATACGATGATACGAATCTGAAAGGAGATCCCCTATGATGAACTACAATGCAATGCTCTCCGGTCTGAGAGATCTGGTGGACAACCCGACGCCTCGCGTACCTGTGCTCCTGTGTCTGGATACCAGTGGCTCCATGATGGGTGCGCCCATCCACGAGCTGAACCTTGGCGTTCAGCAGTACATGGCAGAGATGAAGAGCGATGACCTGACGCGCTGCTCTGCAGAAACGGCTGTGGTGTCGTTTGACGACAGTGCTGACTGCGTTGCCGACTTCGACACAGCTGACAGACTGCAGGTGCCAGAGATGGAGGCAGGCGGAATGACCTGCATGGGAGAGGGTTTGTCCCTCGGCCTTGATCTGCTGGAAAAGCGCAAGGCGCAGTACAAGGCGACAGGAGTGGACTACTACCAGCCTATTCTGGTCGTGATGAGCGACGGACACCCCAATGGCGACCGAAAGGTGTGGGAGGAAACAACGGAGCGCATCCGTGAACTCGGCACGGCACGCAAGCTGTCTGTGGTGGCGGTTGGGATCGGAGGCGATGCCGATATGGAGATGCTGGCGAAGGTCAGTCCGAGACAGCGGCCTGTCCGTCTGAACGGACTTCAGTTTCGCGAGTTCTTCGCGTGGCTGAGCCGCAGTGTCGCGAATGTGTCGGCTTCCCTGCCGGGAGAGGAGCCGAACATGGACCTAGAGGCGCTTGAGGCGCTGTCCGCAGAGCCATGGCCCGAGAACACGCTGTGAGAGGAGAGACAATCTCATACGAATCACTCGGCACGATACTTGCTTCAAGGCGGGTGTCGTGCCGTGTGCTTTAAAGGGATATCGCGCTCTATGGATTGGCGCATTTCTCATCGCTCCACCAAATAGCGTGTCAGATGATCCCATAGAAGGGCGCGCATATAGGCTTTACTGTTACTTGGGAGTGCAATGGATGTAGCGCCAATGTATGCTTCGATACAGATTTGATAAGGTCAAGAGTTTATTGCATTTATTGCAGAAAGTCGAATGTAATCTTTATAGCTTGTAGAGTTCGCCTTTTTGGCAAGTGGCTGAAGTGGGGGAGAAAGTGTTAGGCATCAAGAATGCTTACTGCAGCTGCAGTACGGTTTTCTTGCGGAAGAATGACTTTCTTTTACAGTTGAGGTTACAGTATTAGGGCAACACCGCACAAATGCTACGATATCCTTTTTGAATGAAAGCTATCAGCCGGCAAGCAAGACATTGAGCCCTTCGCTTAAAGAGTAGCGGTCATGCCTGTCCTTGCCGCTCTTATAGAAACGATAGCGGGCGATATTGCTTTAGGTGAGATGAAAATGCGAGGCAGGAGTGATCGATGCCTCTGTTGCAAACACGCTTGTACGATGTACCGCTGCTCCATTTACATCGACCTATAAAACTGTTATAATACCGGATAACATATCACATAGACGATGCAAGTGGAGGAAACAAAATGACAAAGAATGGAGACGCCGTTGCGATCTATTCCCGCAAATCGAAGTTTACAGGAAAAGGGGAGAGTATCGAGAACCAGATCGAGCTCTGCAAAGAGTATGTGCGTACACAATACGGTGAAGATGCCTGTGAAAAGGTCGTCGTGTATGAGGACGAGGGCTTTTCCGGTGGCAATCTGAACCGTCCCGCTTTCAAGAGAATGATGGAAGCGGCCAAGAAACATGAATTTCGAGCGATCATTGTCTATCGGCTTGATCGTATCAGCCGAAATGTCGGTGATTTCTCAAAGCTCATTGAGGAGCTTTCTCATCTGGATATCGCCTTTGTTTCGCTCCGCGAGCAGTTTGACACCAACTCTCCCATGGGACGCGCGATGATGTATATTGCATCTGTTTTCTCTCAACTAGAGCGTGAGACCATCGCGGAGCGCATTCGTGACAATATGCATGAGCTAGCTAAGACGGGGCGATGGCTAGGCGGAACAACGCCGACCGGATACTGTTCGGAGAGCGTAAAAAATGTAACGGTAGACGGCAAAACAAAGAAGTCCTGTAAGCTTAAGCTGATTCCGGAGGAGGCAGAGCTTGTTCGGACGATCTACAGTTTGTTTTTGGAAACGAGGTCGCTGACACTTACGGAAGCCGAGCTGCTTCGCCGCCGTGTGACGACGAGGCGCGGCAATCAGTTTACCCGCTTTTCCATTAAGGGCATTTTGCAAAATCCGGTCTATCTGATTGCGGATCAGACTGCCTGCGATTATTTTACACAGCAGGGTGCAGAGTTGTTTTCCGATTCCACGGCCTTTGACGGCATACACGGTATCCTCGCCTACAACCGGACGGATCAGGAGAAGGGACGAGCGACAGTGTATCGCCCGATCCATGAATGGATTATTTCTGTCGGTGATCACCCTGGTCTTATTTCGAGTGCAGAGTGGCTTCGTGTGCAAAATCTTCTAGCGGAGAACCGCTCCAAGGGATACCGTCGACCTCGCAGCAACACGGCACTGATGACGGGGCTGTTGTTCTGCGATTGCGGCAGTCGTATGTACCCCAAGCTGACCAAGCGCAGGATGGCGGATGGTACTCCGCTGTACAGCTATGTTTGCAAGCTCAAGGAACGCAGTCAAGGCAGTCGGTGCAGCAGTAAAAATGTCAACGGCAATCTGTTGGATGAGATGGTGATTGAACAGGTCAAGGCGCTCGGCGAGGATAACAGCATCTTCTTGAAAAACCTGGAGCAGGGCAAGAGGGCTTGCGTTGGCAATACACAGGAGTACGAGAAAAAACTGGAAGCGCTGAAAAAAGAACACGCGGAGCTTGGCAAACGTGCGGACGCATTGGTAGATTCCCTGGCTGAACTGGGCGACAGCGGCACAAGAAAACGAATCACCGACCGCATTGAAGCACTTGGACGGGAAGAAGATGCGCTTCAAAGACAAATCGAGGAATACGAGAATCTACTGACGCGCTGCGAGTTGAGCGATCAGGAGTTTGAAGTTTTTCGGCTGCTACTCGCTTCGTTTTCCAAGAGTGTAGACGATATGACAGTCGAGGAAAAGCGTACAGCGATTCGAACGGTTATCCGCAAGGCGGTTTGGGACGGAAAACAGATACACCTTATTCTGTTTGGCGCATCTGAGGATGAGATTGATTTTTCCAGCCTTCCGGCGACATTGAACGGCAGCGAAATGAGTGAATTGCCGCTCTCGGGTGAGGATAGCAAATGCTATACTATCATAAGAGCGGCAAACGGCTCGGAAGTTGGAAAGTGCGGATCTTTTGGCCCTAAATGGGGCTTCCCTTGCGACGGGGAATAGAAATGTCAAGATTGTTTTTTTCAACCCGCTCATCGCAAAAGCGTAAAGGGAAAGGGGTATGCGGTTGCATACCCCTTTCCCTGTCTCATAGGTCGATACTTTTCCGTATTTCCAGCACACTTTCTAACAGCTGCCTTTTTTGCTGCACAGGACAGTTCAGCTTTTGGATCCGAGCAAGAACATTTTCCGCATGAAGTTCCGCCGTTTTTTTTCTTAATGCCGCGCATCCCTCTTCTGTTGATGGATAATGTACAACAATTTTTATCGGATCTTGCGCTCTGATACGGTGTCACCTCCGCCCAATCCTATGGCGAAGGGACAAAAATCATTCCGAAAAACGCTATTTTTATCCGCTTGTCGTTTGCGTGGCGGCTTGCCAAATCTGTATCGCTTATCTCCGCAAAAATTCGCTGGATCATGGCGGCCTTACCTATTCTTTGGAGGCTGTAGAGAATAAATGTCCTGCGGCGCGCCGCTTCTTCTTTTCCGTCCAATAGTGGCAGAAGTACTCTTTGCCGTTGACGCTTTTCTTCCCTTTACTTTTCTTATCTTAACAGTGTTGCTTACGTTATCCGGCGTCATTTTTTTCGCGCATCAAATCCATACATTTCATGCCTTTTGTGTGCAGAAAGATAAAAAAGCTGTTACCCTTTATCTGCTAGGATTATCAGAGGTGGTGGCAGCACACAGCCTGCCTCACACAAGGCCCATGGGTCTTGTGCCTCTCCAAACGGAGAGGCACAAGACTCTTTGCGGACAAGAAAACGTAAGGAGAGATCGCGTATGAAGAAACGGATAGTAAGTTTGCTGATGGCGTTTTGCCTAATCACGACGCTGCTGCCGACGATGGCCTCGGCATTAGACATGAACGCCGTGCCGACTCAGCTGGAGGTAGGCGGTACGAATATCATCGGTGGCGGCTACTGGAAGACCACAGCGGATGGCGGCCTGACAACAGAGGGCGCGTCGGCAAGCGACTATAATGTCGCCTACACGGCAGGCACGCGAAGCCTGACGCTGAACAACGCCAGCATTAAGAAATACAGCTGGTCGCGTTATGGCGTGGTCGGGTATATCAATCAGGCGGGTATCTGGGCGGGCATCCATACGGACGGCTCACTCGTCATTAACCTGATTGGCGAGAACAGTATCGACCTCACCGGGGTGGGCACGCTGGACGCCGACTGTGCCGCTATCGCCCTCGGCCAGGAGTATCAGTGGCTGACCTTTACCGGCGACGGCAGCCTCACCGCGAAAAGCGGCAAAACGAGCGGCAACAGCTTTGGCGCGCTCGCTACGGCGTCCGTTACGATGAGTGGTACGGGCACGGTCAAGCTCCTCGGCGGCGAATGCGGCTATAACAAGGTCAGCGCCGGTATCTATAATCAAGGCACGTTGGACGATAACGCCGCTACCATCGACCCGCGGAAGGGCACACTCATCGCGGGCACGGACTTCGGCGGCGCGTCGAGCTTTGGCGTGTACGGCAAAATGCTGCTCTCAGAGTGGAACTATAACGTGAAGGGTGCGGAATTTGAAGGCGACTTTACCGCCTACTGCGGCGAGGCGGATCTTGCCGTAGCGTTGAGCCTGCCGCCGCTGTATTCTCCCATGGGCAGTTCCGTGCTGATGGGCAGTGAGGATCGCACGGGTGAGAACTATACCGCATACGACGCCATGGATAACGGTCTGTACACCTATGTTACCGTGAAGCATAATTTGAAAACGGGCGCGGGCATTGACGAAAGCAGCTTCAGAGAGCTTTCCAAAACGCCCTATACCATAACGGTCACAGCGGCGAGCACTGCCGACAGCAATCCCGGCAATCAGGAGATCGAGTACGCGCTCGGCTCATACAACGCCAATCTGCCGTCCATCGGCTGGCAGAAGGAGACCCTGTTCACGGGGCTGACGCCGCGCAAAACCTATATGGTCTATGCGCGTACCGCCGCCACAACGGAATATGCCGCAGGCCCGGCGAAAGCCATCGCAGTCACCACGCCCGTTGACGCGGTCACGGATGACAACGATGTTTCGGTATACACCGGCTTGAGTGTGGACGGCATTGCCATCGACAAGAGTAAAGACCTTGCCTACAAAGCAGTCGGCGACGATGTGGGCTGGATGAGCTATGATTCGGCCAGCCGCACGCTAACGCTCGGCGGCGCGGTGACGATCACCCACGGTTGCCAGACGATTGGCTACGGCGAAGCGGTCGGCATTTACTCCAACGCGGAGCTGCACATCGTGCTGGCGGACGGCGCAGTGGTCAACATCAACATGAAAAACTACGCGCGCGACCGCGATCTAGTCCGCGATTTGGAAACAAGCACGCCGCTCACCGGACGCTGCTACGGCATTATGAGCTACGGCGATCTGACCATTGATGCAGCGGAAAACTGTAAGGTCACACCGCAGCTCAACATCAACGTCGTCGGCGCGGCGAGCGCGATTGGTATCCGTGCCAAAGAGGTGCGCGACGCCTCCAGCGCCGTGTTGGAAGACGGCGATGTGACCATCGGCGCGGTGGATACGAACATCACCGTGCGCGGCATCACCGGGCCTGTGACCATCAACCCGAGCCTGCTCACCCAGCAGGCGAACGGCTACCCCAACGTGACCGGTATTTCCTCGGGTGACGACATCACGTTTAACGGCATTACCGGTGAGGATAAGGACAGCAGTACGCAGTACCGTGTGCAGACCGCCGGCGGCTACAACGGGCATCTGTTCACCGCCGGTGCGACTGGCTATGGCGTTGTCCAGATGAACGGCGGCTATGTTTACGCCCAAAATAACGCCCGCAACGGTAACTACCGCGTTTCCTACAACACCATCAAGTGGGCGCTCGGCTATACCTGCACAGACAGCGAAGGAAACCGCGTGGAAATGAAAGATGCCTACTGGGTCAATGGCAGCGCGACCTTTGACCCCAACGGCGAGCCTGTCCTAAAAGGTGAGCTTGTAATTTCGGGCACGCTGGAAAAGGACTATACACTGACTGCGACGATTAGGAATGGTAATTTGAGCAGCAGCGACGAACCTGTTTATCAGTGGTATCGCTATCGCTACGGCACAGAAACTGAAATCAAAGGTGCAACCAATGCAACCTATACCTTGGTGTCGGTTGACATCGATTACCAGTTCTACTGCATCGTGACCTGTGACGGTTATGCGGGCAGTCTGGTGAGCGAGAAAACGGACAAGGTGGTAGCTGGTGCGTATATTCCGACGGTTTATATCGCTGGCGTACAGCTCACCAAACTGAATGCAGCGGACGTACTGAAAGACAGCGGAGTTTCCTATGAAGGCAAGATTTCCTATGACCCGGCGACCAACATTTTGACATTGGATAACGTGACCTTGACGGAGACAGGCGGTCAGAAGGCGATCATTTTCTCGGATGGTGATTATGATGGTTTCACCATCAATCTGGTCGGAGAAAACACACTGAGCACGACCGTTGCCGGTAAGATGGCGATTTCGTGCGAAGCGGTCATGTTCACGGGCGACGGTTCGCTGTATGCGCGCGCGGATTATCCGAACAAGGCTACGATCCACGCGCCCTGGCAGATGGATGTTGGTGGAAACTGCAGCATTGTCACCTCTTGTATCAATAACAACAATGTCAAAGCTGGTTTTAGCGATATGACAGCGACTGAGCTGGGGGCGCTGAATGCTGGCGATTTGAACGTATCGGGCAACAGCTCGATCTATGCTTACGTCGATGACGGCGAAGATGGAAATTCAAAATGCGCTGCCATTGATGTTTCGTATGTAACAACGATCAAGGACAACGCGAAAGTAGTTGCAAAGGGCAGCCGCCACGAGGCTTTTATCACCGGCTATCTTACTGTCGAAGGCGGCAGCGTGAAAGCAGAAAACGTTGGCACAGGCTATCAATATATATACGGAAAAAATAAGGATAGGGTAAAAGTAGAGACGGCTCAATACCCCGCACTGAAAGTGACGGATATAAATCTGGCAATGTATGGCATCACAAAAATCCCCCCAAAACTCACCATAAGCAATGCCAAGGTGGAGATTTATTCCGAGCTTGGCTATGGTATTCTGGAGCAGGAGACCGGAGTTCACAGCGAGAAAATTGATGGAAAGTGGGTCGACGACGTTCATACGGAACTTGTGGATAACCTTGAGATCTACAACAGCACAGTGATCGTGCGGATCGGTGCGGATGCAAAGTCGATCGCTCCCGTGAAAATGGAGGACACAGACGGCGGCACAATCATCGCTGACAACTGCACCGTCTATGCCGGTGCGGCGGAGGACGGCTCCGACGCGAAGGTGTCCGCGAAGGATGCTTTTTTGACAAAGGGCAGCCGCTATGTGCAGTTGGTTTCGGGTTCCTACGCCGGGCTTGACGCGGAGCGTGATAACGGTATCGTAACGGTCAGCGCTACCGTGGGCGCCGGAGCTGCGGAACAGGCGGCGCTGCTGATCATCCGTTATGACGCTGCGGGTAAACTGATGGGAATGTACCGGCCTACGCTGGACTTGTCTGCCGGTACGCAGACGATCACCGCCGCGTTTGCCGATGCGGCCACGAGTGACACTTATAAGGTTTTCCTTTTCAACGGTACGAGCTATGTTCCGATGAATGCGGCGATCGAACCATAATTTTCCCGAAACGGAGAAAAGTATTGCCTCGCAGAAACAGCGTCAGACGAGGCAATACTTTTCTATGGATCTGAATCAAGAAAGAGGTCAACGATCTGCCCCCGTGGCGGCTTGCTGCTCTGCGGACAGCGATTGAATTTTTGACGCAATCCCGGAGATTTCACCGCGGGAGCCGCGTCCGAAAAGCAGGTAGTCTGTGCTGACGTGCAGGATGGTGCTGATCCGTTTGCCCAGATCCTTGAGTAATTGAGGATTTGTCATATTCTACTCTTTTGTATCAAAGGGGAATCGACGTTTTTGGTAAAATAATACAATTTAAAGAGGTAGAATTTAACAATCCATAGATTGACTAAGTTAACCTATAGATATATAATCATAAATGGAAATATGTCTAAAGTGTTAAAAATGTATAAACGTTTGCGGCATACTAAACCGAGAGACCGCACATATTGGAGGAGGTAGAAAATGCGATCAGAAAAGAAAATAGGCAGACTGCTCGCACTGTTCGTGCTGGCGGCGCTGCTGACGCTGCCGGCCTCGGCGGCGGGGACAGCGCTGAGTATCCATGCGCCGGAAACGTTACCGGCAGTGGGGGAGACCTTTACCGTTTCGGTGGAGATCAGCGGCAACCCGGGACTCTGTGCGGCGCAGTACACGCTGACCTTTGACCGCAGCGTCGTAGCCTGTGAGAGCGTGTCGGTCGGCACTGTGCTTGCAGGCACACTGTCCGCGACAAATCCGAAGGCGGCAGGCGGCGCGATCGTCGCAGCGGCTACGGTGACACCCGCAGAGGGCGACGGCGCCATCGGCGAGTTTACGTTTAAAGTCGTGGGCAAGGGAACGACCACGTTTGCGCTGACCAAGTGTTTGTTTACCGATGGAAACGGCGCGTCGGTCACGACCAATATCCCGTCGGTTTCCGCAGGGACGGAATCGCCCGCCGGATCGACAGAGCCGACGGAGCCGGAAAAGCCGGCGGCCGGCACAGATGGTCAGACCTTCTCGGACGTTCCCAAAACCTTTTGGGGCTATGAGTACATTGAGGCGGCCGCGGCAAAGGGACTGGTCAACGGCATGACCGACGGCACGTTCGCACCGGACCGCGAGATGACGCGTGCCGAGTTCGTTACGATGCTCTGGCGCATGGCGGGCAAGCCCGCGGCGGCAAAGGCCGCGCCGTTCACAGATGTTCCGGCGGATGCGTGGTATCGCGACGCGGTGAACTGGGCGGCGGAAAAGAAGGTCGTCAACGGCACGTCTGATACGACCTTTGGCCCGGACGGCAAGGTGACACGTCAGGAAGCGGTCACCATTCTGTTCCGCTACAGCGGCGGTACGAGCGGCATGGAGGCGATGCTGACCGGCGTTTACGACAATCAGTTTACCGACAGCGGTACGATTGCGCCGTGGGCAAAGAGCGCGGTCTACTGGGCGATCTACAACGGCGTGATCAACGGCACGTCCGACACGACGGTCAGCCCCGAGGGCACGGCGTCTCGCGCGCAGGTCGCGACGATCCTTGTGCGCTATTCCAAGTGAGCAAATATCATTTACATATTTGAAGGAGGAAGAACATGAAGAGACTATTGCGATCGCTCCTGCTTGCTGCGGTGCTGACCGCCGCGCTGTGCGTAGGAGCACTGGCGGCGGAGCCGACGGTGGCGGGCATTTACGGTATCACCGGCGGTGGCGTCACGCTGACGCCGCAAACAGCAGACCGAAGCGAAATTGCTGCCAAGACACAGGGCGACTACAACGATTATTATGTCGATGCGGTGCGCTTCGACGTGGAAAAGACCGGCTTGACCGAAGGCGCGCAGTATCTGCTGCTGGTGGTCAAGGGGACCGGGGCGCCCAACGAGGAAAACATTGTGTACATCGACCAGAAGGTGGCGGGCAGCGACGGCAAGGTGAGCTTCAACGCCTACCCCAGCAGTCTGACAAAGGACGATTACCGCGTTTATGTTGTGGGCGAGAACAGTCCTTTCAACACAGCCAGCTCCACGGCAAGCTTCAGCTACTATCAGCCCTATACGCTGGGCGACGTGAATGATGACACAAGAATTCTTTCCAATGATGCGCTATTTGCCCTGCAAATGTCTGTTGGTCTCGGTACATGGACAGAAACTCAGAGACTTGCCGCTGATGTGAATCTGGATGGCAAGGTACTCTCAAATGATGCACTGTTCATCTTGCAAAAATCCGTCGGTCTGCCGACAGTCTTTTAATCAAGGGGAGGAGAAGATTTGACATGAAATTACTCAAACGCCTAACTTCAATAATCCTTACAGTTGCTATGATTGCAACGCTGACAGTTGTTCCGGCCGGTGCAGCAGATCCGTTCACGGTTGCGGTCAGTTCCGTCACAGCGGATGCTGGGGCGAGTGAAGTTAATCTCGATATCAGCGTAGCCAACAACCCCGGGTTTACTGCTATGAGTGTCCGTGTGTATTATAAGGCGGATGTTCTCACCTGCACGAAGATTAACGTGAAAAAGGATTCTGCTGGTATTCCTACTGCGTGGAATGATTTCACGGAGGACGAGGACGGAATGTTTACCGGCAACCCGAACGATACGGAGAGCTGCTCGACTGAAAGAACAGCTAATGGTTGGAAGTTGGCATCTCTCGGATATGTCTCAACAAGCGCTTTCGGAGCTAATGGCAATATTGCGCGCCTTGTATTCACAATCGTTGGCGATGCGGAGAGCTGCAAGTCTGCGATTGAGGTCGAAGTGGCAAGCTGTACTGCAGCTGACGGCAAGACGGATGTCGATTTGAGCACGATCAAGACCGTTAATGGCGCTATCACCGTCAACGGCGTTGTACCCACCATCAATGGTGTGATGCTGTCCAGCGCAGACGTCACCGTCAATGGCACGGAGGGGGCCACCGTCAAGGCGCAGGCGCTCTCTGCTAAGGGAACGGATATTACCAACGGTGTGGCTTGGTCGGTTTCCGGCGGCAATGGCGTTTCCATTACTGATGATGGTACCATTACCGTAGATGCAAAGGCAGAAGACGGCAGTTACACCGTTACCGCCAGCGCCAAGGACAGCGGCTCTCAGGGCGAGGCTCAGACCGCCACGCTGACGGTCGAGCGCGAACCTGCCAAGGCGGCGACCATCACGCTCGAAAGACACTGGACCGACGTGGTGATTCCTTACGACGGACAAGCCCAAAGCGGTTTCGGTGTTACCGTCAAGGATCAGTACGGCGATGAGATGAAGAATGCCAAAGTCAAGTGGAGCATCACTCCCGAGGTCGCGGGTGTGAGCATCAAAGAGAAAACTAATGAGGTCTTCGTTGTCACAAAGGCGAAGGACACGATTGCCACCAGCATGGAGTTCACCGTCACCGCAACGTGCGGCAATGCGAAGGCGGCGACTGAGACATTCACCGTCAAGCGCGCAAAGGCTGAGGTAAAGACGATTACCATCTCCGGCGCTGAGGCAGTGACCATCCCGACCGGCGATACTGCCGCAGCGGAGACCTACACCGCTGCGGTTAAGGACCAGTACGACAGCCCGATGGCAGATCAGAATGTGGTGTGGAGCGTATCGCAGGCGGCTGGCGTCAGCATGGCAAACGGTAAACTGACGGTCGATAGGACTGCACAGGCGGGTAACGTCACCATTACGGCCAAGGTTAAGGACACCGAAGTGATGGCAAGCAAGACCGTCAAGCTGCAGAGCGTTGAAGTTATTCAAACGACTGCTCCGACTGTGAAGGAGACTCCGATTTACGGCGACACATGGAGCACGATTGTTACAAGTATTGGCTCCTACTCCGCCAAGGTCGGCGATAACGAAATTTCGGGCACTTATTCGCTGAAAGACGCAGATGCACGTCCGGATGCTGGCAAGCAGACCTATACCATTCTGTTCAACAGCACCGATGGCACTTACAAGAATATTGTCGTTGCCACCGGCGAAGTTGAGGTTCAGCCGTACACGCTGACGGTAACTAAGGGTAATATCGCCGTTTCCAAGACCTATGACGGCACGACTGCGGTGACTGCGGACAATGTAAACGGCAAGCTCGACTATACCAATCCGTCTTTTGGTGATGAACTGTCTATCACCTACACAAGTGCGGTATATAACGATGCAAATGTTGCAAGTGCAGACAAGGTTACGTTCTCCGGCCTCAAGCTCGAAGGCACAAAGGCGGCAAACTACAAGCTGAATGTAGATTCGTTCGATGTGGATGCCGAGATTACCAAGGCACCGCTGACCATCAAGGCGAACGATAGCACCATCACCTACGGTAATACACCGCAGGACAATGGATTTACCGTAGTTTCCGGTCTGTGCGGCAATGACAAGGCTAACGTTGTCACCGGCGTAACTTACAGCTTTAATTACACGCAGGGCGGCAATGTTGGCCCTTACACCATCACTCCGGCAGGCGGCGAAGCGGCAAACTATGAGGTTAAGACTTATGAGAACGGCACACTGACCGTTTCTCCCAAGGCACTGTTTACGGATGCGATTGCGGCAATTGATGCTGTAACCTACAACGGCACGGCACAGACTCCGGCGCTGACCGTCAAGGACGGCGAGAAAGTCCTGACGGCTGGCACGGATTACACCGCAGTATATAGCGATAACACCAATGCGGGCACTGCAACAGTCGTTGTTACCGGTAAGGGCAACTATTCCGGCACCGCAGCGCAGACGTTCACCATCAATAAGAAGCAGGTTACGGTTACAAGCGGCATTACTGCTGTGGACCGCGAGTACAACAGCACAACTGCGGTTGAACTGGACTGCACCAAGGCTGTATTTGACGGCCTGATTGCTGGCGATAACCTGACGGTTACGGCAACTGGTACGATGGCAGATGCACACGCAGGCAACGATAAGGAAGTTACCATTTCCGGTCTGACGCTGAGCGGTACTTCCGCAGGCAACTATGTGCTTGCAGAAACCGGCAATCAGAGCAAGACTACGGTCAACATCAGCAAGCAGGCGGCAACTGCGCTGACTCTGACGGCCAAGGATGCCGTATATACCGCTGCGGCATATGATGCAAAGAACGTTACTCCGAGCAGAAATGCAAATGATGTTCATCTGACCTATTATGCAGATAATAACGGTCAGCGGGGTGCGGAAATCAACGCTCCGGTCAATGCCGGCACTTACTGGGTATCCGGTAAGATCAATGAAACCGAAGATATTTCCGCGGCGGTTGCTTCGGCGGTCAAGTTCCAGATCACCAAGGCCCAGTTGACCATCACCGCGCGGGACAAGACCATCACCTATGGCGCTGAACCGGAAGATGGCGGTTATATCGTTATCGGCTTGCTGGGAGATGATGAGTCAGACGTTTTTTCCGCCGTAACGTGTGTGTACAGCTATACCAAGTACGACAATGTCGGCACCTACACCATCACCCCGAAAGATGCAACGGCTGACAACTACGATATTACGTTCGAGAGCGGCAAGCTGACGGTTGTTGCAAAGACTGTTACCGTAAGCGGCATTACAGCGAAGGATCGTCAGTACAACGGCGAAGTCACGGTCGAGCTGGACTGCACCGAGGCAGTATTTGACGGCATTGTAAACAACGATGTACTGACTGTTACTGCGACCGGCACGGTGGAGACTGCCGATGCCGCACAAAACAAGGAAGTTACGATTTCCGGCCTGACGCTGGGCGGCGCTTCTGCGGGTAACTATGTGTTGGCTGGAACCGGTCATCAGACTACAACTACGGTCAACATCAGCAAAAAGACAGCAACTGAGTTGGCTCTGACTGCAAAGAATGCAGCGTATACTGGTGTGGCGTATAATGCGGCCATCAATGTTGTTCCGAGCAGAGATGGAAATGACGTTGTACTGACCTATTACGCAGACAACGACGGTCAGCAGGGCAATGTACTGAATGCGGCTCCTGTTACGGTTGGCACTTACTGGGTTTCCGGTAAGATCGAAGAGAGCAACAATATTGCGGAGGCTGTCGCCTCGGCGGTCAAGTTCCAGATCACCAAGGCTCCGCTGACCATCACCGCGCGGGACAAGACCATCACCTATGGCGCTGAACCGGATAATGGCGGTTATATCGTTACCGGCTTGCTGGAAGATGATGAGTCAGACGTTTTTTCCTCCGTAACGCATGTGTACAACTACACCCAGTACGGCAATGTCGGCACCTACACCATCACCCCGAAGGACGCGACGGCGGCCAACTACGACATTACGTTCGTGCCCGGCAAGCTGACGGTTGAGCGGAAGGAAGTCGGTCTGACTTGGAATAATGCCGGTACGCTCTACTATGATGGCAAGGCGAAGAATGTCACCGCGGCGGCTGACGGTCTTGTCAACGGCGACGAAGTGACGGTTACGGTTGCCGGCGGCAAACAGATCGCTATTGGCTCGTACAGCGCGGCGGCAACCGGTCTGACCGGCGCGAAGGCCGGCAACTACAAGCTGCCTGCTGATAATACGAAGACATACAAGATCGAAGCGGCGCTGACCTCTGTCACCGTTGATCCGGCGACCATCGCCGCGACCATTGACAACAGCAGCTTGACCATCAAGCTGACGGGTTACCGTAGCGAGAACGAAGTCGTGACCGTAACGGGTAATGACAGCGAAACAGCAGCCGATGGTAAGCTCACCGTTCATGAAGTAGAGTACACCATCGACGACAGCGCAGTGGTGGTCAAGCCTGCGGGTGTTACGGTAAATCCTTCGGTAACGGAGAAGGAAAAGGCTGACGGTGCGGATGACACCATTACAGACGAAGTCCTTAATGCAATCAATGTGGCAGATACCAAGGGCGAAGGTCTTGAAAAGGCTGCGGCTTCGCTGATCGAAAGCATCAGCGAGGGCAAGCCGGAGGGAACCAGTTCTATCGAGGTGACCTTCGTGTTGAAGATCCAGCCTAAGACCTATAAGGACGGCAAGCTGACGCTGGTCATTGAGCCTTATGTCAAACGCGTCTTTAAGGATGCGAATGGTGCGGTGATTGGCGAAGAGCAGGAGACCAAGATCTCGAACAGCGAGCTGAAGAGTTTCATTACGGTTTCCATTAAGCTGCCTAACGGCTTCAATCCGAACTTCGCGATGCATCATAACGAGATGATTCCGGTGACGGTAGAGGACGGCGTAGCAACCTGGCAGCAGAGCAGCTTCTCTGAGGTCACGCTGGTGTCCGATCCCCGCGAGGCTACGATCACGTTCAAGAAGGCCGACGGTTCGACCATCACCAAGACCTACACGGCGGCCAATCTCGGTGAGGCTCTGCCCACCGACAGCAAGGCTGGTCATACCTTCAATGGATGGACAGTCGGTGACAAGACTTATAAGACGCTGACGGACGAAGCGCTGACCGATATGGCTGCGCTGGCGGGCGATGCAAAAACGCTTACCGCAAGCTTTACGCAGAACGGCGGCGGTTCCATTGGCGGCGGTGGCGCTGCGACCTATCCGGTGAGCGTTGACAAGGCCGAAAACGGCAGCGTGACCGTCAGTCCCAAGAGCGCGGCCAAGGGCGGCACTGTGACCATCGAGGTCAAGCCCGACGAGGGCTACGAGCTTGCGTCCGTCACCGTTCTGGATAAGGACGGCAAGAAGATCGAAGTGACCGTGAAGGACGGCAAGTACAGCTTTGTGATGCCCGACGGCAAGGTGACGGTCAAGGCGGAGTTCGCCAAGAAGAGCGCCATGAACTTCGCGGATGTTGCCGCGAACAGCTGGTACTACGACGCGGTCAAGTATTGCTTCGACAACGGTTTGATGAACGGCGTGGGCGAGGACAAGTTCGCGCCCTCTGCCACGACCACCAGAGCGATGATTTGGACGGTTCTCGCCCGTGACGCCGGCGTGGACACCTCCACCGGCGCGACCTGGTACGAGGCCGGCATGAAGTGGGCCATGGAGAACAAGATCTCCGACGGCACCGGCGCAGAGAACGCCATCACGCGCGAGCAGTTCGCAACCATGCTCTATCGCGTCGCGCAGAGCAAGGGCGAGGGCTTCACCGGCAGCTGGTACTTCCTGCTGAGCTTTGACGATGCGGCTTCCATCAGCGACTGGGCGGACGAAGCGATGCACTGGTGCGTGATGAAGGGCATCCTCAACGGCAGCAACAATAAGCTCAATCCCACGGACAACGCGAGTCGCGCTGAGGTCGCTGCGATGCTCATGCGCTTCCTCACGCTGGACAAGTAAGCAAACATCCCAAACTGAATGGGTATACGCCCATGAGAACAAGGGGGGCGTCATCACGACGCCCCCCTGTTTTATCGGATCACGCGACAAGCACCAAAAGAAAAGAGGGAAAATCACATGAAAAAGAGAAGGATAGAACGCTTTGGCGCCTTGCTGTTGTCAGCCGCTCTGCTGATGACAACGGCTGTATTCGCGTTGCCGGAGGAACCTGAATATTCAGCCCCTGCTTCAAAGAGTGTAAGACAGCAGGAGTATGTGGATTTTACCTTGGACGATGCGCAGCTGCGTGAGTGGGATACGGAATCGATGGGCCGTCAGCTTCCGGTGCTTCCGGAGGCAGGAACCTACTGCGAGGGTGAGCTGCTGGTCAAAGTTGGAACGGCGGCTGCGGTGCTGTCTGCGGAGGAGGATCCGTTCGAGGCGGCGGTCGGTGAATATGTAGAGGACCTTGAGTACCTTTTCTCAGTGGGCGACAGCGAGATAGGGCTGTACTCCGATGACGCGGAGGATAACGTGGGACAGGAGCAGATCTGGCTGCGCCTGACGTTGCGTGAGGATGCGGACATGCTTACGGCATGGCGCGAGATCGCGGAATGTGATTCCGTGATAGAGGTGGAACCCAACTACATTCGCACCGCGTCTGAGACGGCAGGGAGCACGGCTGAGATCAGCGATTCTGATCCGTACATACACGCGCAGACATGGCTGGACAGTATGGCTGCTGTCAGTGCGTGGACAGAGCTGGGCATTGTGCCGGGCGTTGCTGCGGATGAAACGCCGGTCGTTGTCGCTGTTGTGGACAGCGGCGTGGATATGGACCACCCCGATCTGATAGAAAACCTTTTGCCGGGCTATGACTTTGTTGATAAAGATGAAGCTCCGGATGATGAAAACGGTCACGGTACGCATGTGGCGGGCATTATCGCTGCGGTAAACAATGCGGTCGGCGTAAGGGGCGTTGCCTATGGCGCAAAGATTTTGCCGGTGCGTGTGCTGAATCAGAATGGCAGAGGTTCGAGCGCAAATATTGCGGCCGGTATCCGATATGCGGCAGATCATGGAGCCGGTATTATCAATTTGAGCCTTGGCGGTTGCGGCAGTTCGCTGGCCGAACAGGAAGCCATTCAATATGCGCGTGAGAATGGCTGCCTTGTCGTTGCAGCGGCAGGAAATGACAGCGCACCGACTGTAGCAGTTGGAACCTACGGCGGCGCTGCTTATACACCGGCAAACTACCCCGGCGTATTGACTGTGATGGCAGCAGATAACACTTGGGAGCTTGCCTCCTTTTCTAACTATGACAATAATCCCGGCGAGGGCGCGGAATACGAGCTGATGGCGCCGGGTGTAGATATTCTCAGCACGACCTATGATGGCGGCTATGGCCGCATGAGCGGCACCTCCATGGCCTGCCCGGCCGCCGCGGGAGCGGCGGCGATGCTGATGGGCATGGGCTGTTCGGCGGAACAGACCTTTGAGCTGCTCGCGACCTGCGAGAAAAAAACGGTGACGGTGAACGGTGAGGATTACTCCTATTCCGCGCTGGATTTAGACGACTGCGTGCGCAGAGCGCGGGCATATTTGGCGGATGGCTCAGCTGTGAGCTATCCGGTCAATGTGACAAATGGCTGGGTGTCCGCATCGCTCGCTCCACAGGACTTTGGACATGGCGCAGTGAATTTCGGCGGCATGAATACAACGAGCCGGGTATATTTCCGCGAAGGCAGCCTTGCTTCAACGCTGTCTGTTGAAGTGGAGAATATCGGAGGAGCAGGCAGCGTGCAGCTGACAGGCTCTGTCGGCGGCTGCGCGGTTGATCAGACGATGACGCTTGCACAGGGCGAGACAGCGACAACAATACTGAGTTTCACCGGAACTCCCCAAGTGGATGAGGATGGAGATGTTTTCGTTGAGCTGTATGCAGATGGCGAGCCGCTTTGCAGGCGCTGGCTTGCAGCCTATGAATTGAAAACGCCGAAGGACAGCGGACAGTTTACCGTATACACGAGCGACGACGGCTATACCGCTTACTTGATGAATGACGGCGTAAACGAGGTATCCCTTAACGGCGCGCCGGAAATGGGCGTTGTCTGGGTGGTCGATGCGGATATCGGAGTAGGTTATGGTCAGATACTTGAAATAGCTCCGGAGAATGGCGACAAGAGTGTTGTTGTTTACGAGGCAAAGGGCAAGGCCATTCAAGTTCTCTATGAAAACAGTAAAAGCTATGGAAAGCTTTATGCCGCCCATGCAGAGCTTCTCGCGTTTGACGCTTACAAAACATTCGGCAACGGCTATGCGGAATACTGGTGCTGCGACATCTATGATCCCTACATTGACTGGTTCAATTATATGGAATATTGCAGTGTATGGGGGAACGGCGGCCCTACCAAACTGAACGGCTTCTCCGCCCATGACACGGGCTTATACAGCTTGAGGAGCGGAACGATCCAATGCACCTATTTCCTGCGCAACATGGTCAATAACTGCGTCAATATGGGATTGACGGTCAGAAATCTCGCGCAGGCCAACACCTTTGTGGAGAATTTCGGCAGTACAGTTGATAGCATAATGACCGTCTATGCGCCGAGCTACACCGGCGACAGTCAAGCAGTATATGTTCCGGACGATTCGGAGGCAGCATTCCCTTATAGCGGATTCTGCTTTAACAGCGTGGTTGGCCCGATGGTTATTCAGCAGGCTGACGGTACCCACTCAGCTAAGGTATGTAAGGTATACTACCAGCCGGTGAACGGTGATGACAGTATGATCACGCCCCAAAATGTGGATCAACTGATCTGTGATAGTAACTCAATCGTGAGCAGCTGTGTTGATGATTTGAATGCGTGGGGCTTTGCGGCGGACAGTCCGGCATTTATCCTTAAAACGGAGTGCACGGAATACGAGATCAATCCAAATGGATGGATCGATTATGAGGTCAACGTGTATTTCAGCACACCGGTCAATAAGACAAATCGGTTCTATCCAGATTCCGCAACGGACGATATGATCGGCAGCGCGAAAATATCTTTCCTTGCCGAGGACGGAAGCTACTGCACGATCACCGGTTCCTCGATCAACAACGGATATGACACCGTGAATTATTACAGCGCATACGGCTTTTTCACGCAGGAAAACAGCCAGCACTATTTTGGCTGGACAGGCTTACAGTCGCAAACGACCTACCGTCATCCGGTCGCGTTTAGAGACTGGTACTACAAGGGCAGGCTTGACCAGGTGGCTGTGACGATGAGCAGCGACGGAAGCCGCATGGTGACATGGAGCGATGAGCGCTTGACCAATGCGTACACGGCGACCATTGAACGCAGTACGGACGGCGGTGAGACCTACACCACATTGGCGTTCGGCGTTGAGGGAGGCAGCTACTGCGACACAGAAGCAATGCCGGCCGACACACTGCTGACCTACCGAGTGACGATGACGAGTGAAACAGACACAAGAAACTACTCGAGAACGGCGCGCATCCTGCTTGCCTTGAACGACAGCGAGATGGGTCTTGATCTTGCGGTGAAGAAATTCACCGACGAGGGCATGGGCGTATTTTCCGTTTCGCTCAACGGGAAGTGGCTCATAGAAGACCAGCTGACGCTGACGCTTCCGGGCGTGGACTATTACAGCATTGAATTTGGTGATGCGGTAAAGGACTCCGGGATTCTCTATGGCGCGATAACGAAGAAGGACGGAGCGGGTGTGCCGGAGACAACGGTCTATATCGGCGGAGGCGACGATCAATTCCTGCCTGCCGGCGAACCTCTCTTCACTGTGACCATGCAGTTGACCGAGACGGGGACAAGAACGATCACGGCGAAAAGAGATGGTTCTGGCGCACAACTGTGGGGAAAGAACGGCCAGTGTCAATATGTGACAGCACCGAGCGGAAAAGCAGGCTGGGATAGTCACGGAGGACAGATGGCACTCTACAGCGGACAGGGACATACGCTCGCGGCCTATTATTGCACCAGCGGTCAGATGACAGAGGTGATCGAAGTTGCAAACGAGCTTTGCCCAGTTGAAGAGGGACGTGTGCTGAAGACGTTTTTCTTGACCGACGGCTTTATCCCGACCGGCGAGCAGATGGAAGCGGGACAGCAAACACAATCTTAAAAAAGGAAGATGACAGGTACAAAAAGCATCTTCCATAAAACAGGAGGGAAGAACATGAAAAACAGACAAGCAAGCCGCAGGCTCCTTTCTCTGCTGCTGTCGCTGTGCCTAATGCTTTCGCTGGTGACGCCGGCGATGGCGACCGGCGAGGAGACGGCAGGACAGGAAACGGAGCAGACAATCGCCTGTCCGACTGAGATCAAGGCGGTGACCGTAACGCTCGAGGCGACCAAGTGGCCGGAGGGCGAGGAGAAGCCAGCACCCATCACCCTGACCACCGCAAATGTGTTCAGAAATGAAAATGGCTATGCAAATATTTATGCAGAGCTGAGCGGACGCTCGAGCTGGAGCAATATGTATCTGATTACCTATTGCGAGGCGGAAGAGAATCCATATGAGTGCGGGTATTACATTCGTAATTACGAAAGCTGTGGGCGGACAAACTGGACGGAAAAGCAGACCGGCAGCTTGAATTACCGTGTCAGTGTGTGCGATTCAAGCAGCTTGGAGAATGCCACAGTGATCTATGGCGCGGCAAGCCTAACCGGCGAAACAGCGCCGGAGGGTGCCACCGTTTTGACCACCTATGCGGCCACGGAGGAAGAATTCCCGGCGCTGACAGCAGATCAGTTCCAGCAGAAGATGGAATGGTGGTCTACCGCGGATTTCAATGGAAACCCCACTGTAATGCTGCCGCAGGGGATGCTGGACGATTACGATTCGAGCGAACTGTCCATGAAAGTGTACGACAAGAATGGTCAGCTGTGCGGCGCGACTGTGTCCGGCAACGGCGTAAACTTCTATGAAAACAACATGAGCGACCCCCGCTATGAGGAAATATTCCAAACAGATCCTTATATTCAGATGCGGTACATCTCAGCGTATGGAAATATCTATCTGGGTCATACTCTGACGGCGGGAAGCTATGATGTAAGGATCTACAGCGGGGATACGCTCATCAGAGAATTTCCCAATCTGATATCTGTTACAGATCTGCCGGTCGTCAGCGTCCGTAGCAACAGTGGCATCGGCGCCAATGTCGCCGGCGGGACGACGGCCTATGCAACGCTCACGGTGTCAAATGGGGCGCCGGAGGACTTCAGCGTTGCCGTGTATGACGGGGACGAATGCATCAGCTCCGGTGTGCAGACGCGGCTGGATAACACCTATAACGGTCGAACTCAGCTTGAATGCATCATCGGACTGACCAAGCCGATGGAGCGGTACGGAAGCTATCAGCTGCGCGTGGTATCGAAGCAGGCGTTCCAGCTGGCCTCCGGAGAGCCTCGGCTGTACGTTCAGGAAGAGGAACTTATCAGCATGGAGCTTGTCAACGGCGTCTACGCCAACGCAGTGCTCTTTTCCGCCGGCTACGATCCGCAGCAGAGCTATCTGGTGAGTCTGAAAAAGGATAACCGGACGCTTGCGACGACCTACGCCTCTCCGGATGAAAACGGCGTTTGGGATATTGAGTTCACAGACGATTCCGGCAAACTTCTCGAGTTGAAGGAAGGCTTCTACAATATTTATGTAGAGACGAAAAACAGCGGCTCGAGTGTAGGCGTATACCAACAGGCGTATGAAAGATCTGACAGCAGCGGCGGCAGCGGCGACAGCGGCGACAGCGGCACGGTACCTGAGGTTCCGGCTCCGACCGACAACGAGCTTCCGCTGACGGTGAGCTACTCTTACGCAGGATCGACGAATGATCATCAATTCTATGCGGTTCTGGACGTGAATAAGAACTGCCCCAACCTTTCTTACATTACGGATAAAAACAGCTTTGTTCTGGTTGCTCACGCCATGGACGGTAAAACCTACCAGCTGCCCCTTTCGTCTATGAACCAGTACGAGTGGGGCAATGCCCGAAGATACCGCTTGAACTTTGCTCCGGGGCAGGCGACGGACGGTTACTATTTGTTTGAACTGTACTACGGCGGCAGAAGCGTGACCAATCAGGCCGACCATAAAAATGTGGCCGCAAGGGATTACGCGGGCCTACTCTCAAGCCGGGTGGATGGCAATTTCTCCTACAACACTCCCGACACAGGCGTGATGGTCGCAAACTGGATCAATGTAGACAATGTATCAGGCGGAACGGCAACGGTCAGTCTGTATGCGTTCGGAAACAGAACGGCAGTGCCGGATCATACCATTACGGTGCCGCTTTCGGAGGACGGCGGAGCAAGGATCACGGCGGAGCATCTTGCGGGACTTCCCCTGTTCAGAAGGTATGCCGGGGAAATTTCCAGAGACGGAAGTCTGGTCGGCGGAGATCCGGAATACTGGTATTTTGTCCCCGAGGAACTGACAGAAGGAAACCAGAGCTTCACCGCGTCGGTCGGCTCATCGGACCCGAACGGCAAGCTGCAGCTGCTGGACTATGACGGAAACGATGTGAACGGAACGGCGCTTCGTGCGCTGGAGGAGCTTTATGTGGCGGCCTCTCCCGCGGACGGCTACCGTCTCAAGCCCAACTCGATCAAGGTCAACGGACAGAGCATCCTGGGCCGCAGCTTCCTGCTGACGGAGAACTGCACTGTGACGGCGGAGTTCGAGGAGATCCCCGAGGTCACCTATGCGATCACGACGGCGTCCTATGTCAGAAACGGAACGATCTCCGCGAATGTGTCCCGTGCTGCGGCCGGACAGACGGTTACGGTGACGCCGCAGCCAAACGAAGGCTATGTGTTCAGCTTGGGCAGCTCATGTGCAACCTATTGGGTAAAGAACGAGGACGGCAGCTCGCATTCGAAGGATGTCGCGTTCACCCGCAGCAGCGACGGTACGATCACCTTTGAGATGCCGGCCGCCGATGTGGAGCTGTACGCCTATTTCCGTACGCTTAGGAATGTGAATGTCTCGCTCAACGTGAAAGTGGGCGGAAGCTATAATGACGAGCTGAAAAACGCGGCGCGCATCACGGATGCCGACGGAAACTCTGTGGTGGATGGAACGGTCGTGGAAGAAAGTACGATCAATTACCTCTTCCTGCAGGAGTACACAAGTGCGGATGGAACGATTTACAGGCTGTCTGATGCCTATTACAGATACTATGATCAAGACATCGGCGAATGGGTGGAGACAGCGGTCACCGATGCTCCGCAAGGCAGCTTGACGCTGCCGTATACCAGTTCAATCTCCTTTAACGCAGAGTATGTCCGCTACACGAGATACAATGTGACGGCTAGCCGGGCCAACGGTGGCACGATCACCGTATCTCCCGCCAGCGCTTATCCCGGCGAGACCATCACCGTGACGGCCACACCGGAGGATGGCTACATTCTTAAGACCGGTGATTTGTGGCTCTCCGGAAGCGGCTCGACGGAGATAAAGAGGATCTCGGAGAATACGTTTACCTTTGTCATGCCGGGGGCGGATGTTACGGTCAATGCGTGGTTCCAAAATAAGGCGGACATCTATGTGAACATTGGTAACAGCGTATCCGGAAACGGAAGCCTCCAGTTTGAGACCTCGCAGAGCAGTGTGAAGTGCGGGTCTACGGCTAAGGTGCGTCCCGTGGCGGAGGAAGGTTCGCATCTTGCCGACATCTATGCCATGACGACGGACAGCCTCGGCAATCCCTGCCGGATCGAACTGGCACAGGACGAAAGCGGCTGCTATACCTTTACGGTGCCGAGCTATGATGTGACGGTCTATGCTACCTTTATGCTGAACCGCTTCGGTGGCGATGCAAAGGACGTTGAGACCCTCATCGCCGCGCTCGGCGGCAAGGCAGCGCAGGTGGACAGCGTTACGGTGCGGCTCACCGATTATGTGACGCTGACCGAGCCGCTGCGCATCACCGGCGGAACGATTAGGCTCCTGCTGGACGGACACTATATCTACTATTATGACGGCGCCGAGGCGGCGATCGTGGTGGATGGTGCAAACGCCGATTTCACCATTGACGGCGTGAGCAGAATCTCCCAAGACACAGTTGAACAGACCAATGGCGTCCGAGGGGAGAGCGGCGGCGCGCTGGATGTGCGCAGCGGCAAGCTGACGGTGCTTGGCGGCGGCTATTACGGCGGCGTGCATATTCGTGCGGGCGCAAGCGCTGTGATTCAAAGAGGCACACCCGCCAGTGAAATGATGGCAGCATACGAAGTAGAGCCGAGCATCGTCTCGGGCTTCACGACGCCTGCGCTGCATATTGAGGAAGGCGGTAAGGCAGACATCCGCAATGCGTATTTCTCCTTAGAAGGGGATAACTGCATCATGACCCTGCCGAATGGCAAGACGCTGACGGCTTACACGGCGGGCGCGAACATTCTTGCCTATATTCGCGAAGAGGACGGAACGCTTACGCAGATTAAGGCGGACTACGCCAATGCGGACATCATCACGGTCGGCGTGGAGGGCCATTCTGTGACTGCTGCTCCGGCCGAGGGCGCGGTATGGAATTTCAAGGCGGAGGCGCTGCCCGTAAATGTCACCACAGCTATCCCGATCACGGCCAAGTTTGGCTATACGATCAAGAATGTGTGGTACACGACTGCGGCCTCCGGCGGCAGTTCATCCGGTGGTAGTGCGGCCTCCGGCAGCGGTACATCCGGCAGAGTGTGGTATGCGGAATACGATGGCAGATGGTATCTGAATATGCCGGCAGCGCCCATCACCC
>ERZ808245.97-NODE-97-length-53015-cov-5.177983_pt1 | contig 53015 bp, 53 predicted proteins | sample MGYA00521243_ERZ808245 | MGnify/ENA primary metagenome ERZ808245 (study PRJEB31516, sample SAMN03275576) | gut metagenome | biome: mammalia-associated habitat; material: feces | host: Papio cynocephalus | place: Kenya | collected 2012-07-07 ... | reverse complement strand
GGCTGTTTGGACTGCGCCGCGGCGCAGAGCGCGCCGCAGACCGGCGCGGAGGCGTTCATTCTGATGGACGCCGACAGCGGCCGGGTGCTGGCCGGAAAAAACACCGAACGGGAGCTTGCCATTGCGAGCACGACGAAGATCATGACGGCGCTCGTGGCGCTCGAGACGGGAAGCCTTTCGGACAAGGTGACGGTAAAGCAGAACCACTTGAAGGAAGGCTCGTCCATGTACCTGCGCGCGGGCGAGGTGCTGACGCTCGAGGAGCTGCTCTACGGGCTGCTGCTGCCGTCGGGGAACGACGCGGCGGAGTGCATCGCCGACCATTGCGGCGGCGGGGTAGAGCGCTTCGTCGCGAGAATGAATGAGAAGGCCGCGGCGCTCAGCATGACGCACACCTCGTTTGCGAATCCGAGCGGGCTGGACGCGCAGGGGCACTATTCCTGCGCGCTCGACATGGCGCGGCTCGCGGCGTATGCCATGCGCGAGCCGACCTTTGCGCGCATTGCCGCGACCAGAACGGCGGCGGTGGGCGAGCGGATGCTGGGCAACCACAATAAGCTGCTCGCGTCGCTTGAGGGCTGCACCGGTCTCAAGACCGGCTACACGGACAACGCGGGGCGCACGCTCGTGACCTGCTGCGAAAGAGACGGGATGCGGCTCATTGCCGTGACGCTCAACGACCGCAGCGACTGGGCGGATCATGCGGCGCTGTATGAGTACGGCTTCGCCGCCTTTGCGCGCAAGCGCGCGGTGGCGCGCGGCGAGGAATACACCCTCGCGCCGGTGCGCGGCGGTACGCAGACGAGCGTATCGCTCGCGGCGGGGGAGAGCTTCTTCTATCCGGTGACGGCGGGGGAGGAGCTGCTCGTATCGGCCAGGCTGCCGGAGGAGCTGACCGCTCCGCTCACGGCGGGACAGACGGTCGGCGAGCTGATCGTTTTCATGGACGGAGGGGAGCTTGCGCGGGTGCCGCTCGTGTGCGCGGAGACGGTCGCGGCGGCCGAGAAAAAGCAGAGCCTGTTCGAGCGGCTGTTTGGCCGGACGGGCTGAGGAAAAGAGGTGCTTTGCGCTGACAGAGCGTTTGCAGAAGCTGATCGCCGCGGCGGGGCTGTGCTCCCGTCGGACGGCGGAGGAATGGATCGCCGCGGGGCGCGTGCGCGTCAACGGAGAGACGGCGGCGGTCGGACAGAGCGCCGACCCGGAAACGGATACGATCTGCGTGGACGGTGTGCCGCTCACGCCGCCTGAGCGGAGGGTCTACTTGATGCTCAACAAGCCGCGCGGCTATGTCACCACGCTCAGCGACGAGCGGGGACGGCCCACGGTGGCGGAGCTGGTGGCGGACTGCGGGACGCGCGTCTATCCGGTCGGGCGGCTGGACCTCGACAGCGAGGGACTGCTGCTCTTCACCAACGACGGGGCATGGATGCAGCGCATCCTGCACCCGAGCCATGAGATCGAGAAGACCTATGAGGTCACGGTGGCGGGAGCGGTCGAAAACGCGGCGGCGGAGCTTGCTGCGGTGCGCTCCGTCGACGGAGAGCCGATCGCGCCCGCGCGGGTGCGTCTGCTGCGAAAAGGGAAGGAAACAGCAGAGCTGTCCGTCACCATCCATGAGGGGAAAAACCGCCAGATCCGGCGGATGTGTGCAGCGGTCGGGCTGCACGTCAAGCGCCTGCGCCGCGTGCGGGAGCACACGCTATCGCTCGGTGCGCTGCCGGAGGGCGGCTGGCGCGAGCTGACCGCGGACGAGGTCCGCGCATTTGAGCAAGAGAAGTGAGGAAGACACCCATGCCGAAGAACATTTTACATACCATCGAGAAGAACATGAGCAGCTTTTCCAAGGGGCAGAAGCTCATTGCCCGTTTTATACTGGAGGATTACGACAAGGCGGCGTTCATGACGGCGAGCAAGCTCGGCAAGACCGTGCAGGTGAGCGAGTCGACCGTGGTGCGTTTTGCGACGCAGCTTGGCTACGACGGCTACCCGAGTATGCAGCGAGCTTTGCAGGAGATGATCCGCGGCAAGCTCACGAGCATCCAGCGCATCAAGGCGTCGGAGGGGGAGCTGAGCGGCAGCGACCTGGTGACGAACGTGCTCCAGCGCGACATGGAAAAGATCCGCATGGCGATGGACCAGACCGACGGCTCGGAGTTCAGCCATGTGGTGGACATCATCGCGCAGGCGAAGCATATCTATATCGTGGGCTTCCGTTCCTCGTCGTTCCTGGCGGGCTATCTCAATTTCTATTTCCGCCTGATCTATGACAATGTGACGCAGGTGCAGGGCGGCGCGGCCGGTACCTTCGACCAGCTTTTCCGCGTGGGCCCCGGCGATGTGGTCATCGCCATCTGCTTCCCGCGCTACTCCGAGCTGGCGCTCAAGACGGTGCAGTACGCCAAGGATCGGGGCGCGACCATCATCGGCGTGACCGACAGCGAGATGTCGCCGGTGTATCAGATGTCCTCCGGCTCGCTGTTGGTGCGCAACGAGATGATCTCGTTCGTGGACTCGCTCGCGGCGCCGATGAGTATGCTCAACGCATTGATCCTTGCCGCCGCGCACAAGCAGGGAACGGACATCTCCGCGACCTTCAATGAGCTAGAGCACGTCTGGGATCGCTTCGGCATTTTCGGGAAGGTCGAGGATGAATAAGCAGCTTGCGGTGATCGGCGGTGGAGCCGCCGGAATGATGGCAGCGATCTGCGCGGCGCGCAGAGGGACCGCCGTCACGCTGCTCGAGCCGAACGAGCGGCTGGGCAAGAAGCTCAACATCACCGGCAAGGGCCGGTGCAATGTGACGAACGACGCGGGCTGTGAGGAGCTGCTGGCAAACGTGCCGCAAAACGGGCGGTTTCTGTATTCCGCGTTCTCCCGCTTCGACGGGCGCGGTACGATGGCGTTCTTTGAGGAGCTCGGCGTGCCGCTCAAGGTCGAGCGCGGGCGGCGCGTGTTCCCGGTGTCGGACCGCGCGTTCGACGTGTCCGCCGCGCTGGAGCAGGAGCTCAGACGGCTGCGCGTCACGCTTGTGCGCGACCGCGCGGTGTGCGTGCTGACGGACGAGACCGGCGCGGTGTGCGGCGTCAAGGGCGAGAAGGGTACATATCCCGCGCAGGCGGTCGTGCTGGCGACCGGCGGCGTGAGCTATCGGGGCACCGGCTCGACCGGCGAGGGGCATCGCATGGCGGCGATGCTCGGGCACACGGTCACGCCGCTCATGGGCTCACTCGTGCCGCTGCGCGCGGACGGCTGCGCGGAGCTGCAGGGCCTGAGCCTGCGGAACGTGGGCCTGACGGTCTACGAGAACGGAAAGAGGATCTACACCGATTTCGGGGAGCTGCTCTTCACGCATTTCGGCGTGTCCGGCCCGTTGGTGCTCTCGTCCTCGGCGCATATGCGGCACTTTGATAAAAAAAGCTACCGGCTGGAGCTGGATCTCAAGCCGGCGCTGGACGAACAGCAGCTCGATAAGCGCCTGCTGTCGGATTTTCAGAAGCACGCGAACAGCGATTTCTGCAACGCGCTCGGCGAGCTTCTGCCGCAGAAGCTCATTCCCGCGGCGGTGGAGCGCTCCGGCATCCCGCCGCACGAGAAGGTACACGATCTCACGCGCGAGCAGCGCGCTGCGCTGCGGACGCTTTTGAAGCATTGGAGCGTTGACGTTCTATCGCCCATGCCGGTGGAGAACGCCATCATCACCTCCGGCGGCGTCAAGGTCGGGGAGATCGACCCAAAAACAATGGCGTCGAAGAAGGTGCCGAGGCTGTATTTTGCCGGCGAGATCATCGACGTGGACGCCTATACGGGCGGCTTCAATCTGCAGATCGCGTGGGCGACCGGCAAGGCTGCCGGTGAAGCGGCAGCGGAGTATTTGACGGAACAATAAAGGAAATATACTTTACACATAGAATGAGGGAAAAGCAGACGATGATACCCGAAAAGCACTACGCCGTCGCGGTGGACGGCCCCTCCGGCGCGGGGAAAAGCACGCTGGCCAAGGCGATCGCGGCAAAGCTCGGCATTTTGTATGTGGATACCGGCGCGATCTACCGCACCATCGGCTACGCGGTGAAGCGGCGCGGCATTGAGCCGCGCGATGAAGCCGCTGTCCGCGCGATCCTGCCGGAGCTGGAGATCGGTATGCGCTACGAGGCGGACGGCGAGCAGCACATGCTGCTCAATGGACAGGATGTGACGCGCGAGATCCGGCTGCCAGAGATCTCCATGTACGCGAGCGCCGTGTCGGCGCTGCCGTCGGTGCGCACGTTCCTGCTGGAAATGCAGCGCGATCTGGCGCGGAAGCACAGCGTCATTATGGACGGGCGCGACATCGGCACGGTGGTGCTGCCGGACGCCGAGGTGAAGATTTTTCTGACGGCGTCCGCCGAGGTGCGCGCGCAGCGCCGCTGCCTCGAGCTGGAACAGCGCGGCACGCCGAAGCCCTACGACGAGGTGCTGCGTGAGCTCAACGAGCGGGACTACAACGACTCCCACCGCGCTGCCGCGCCGCTTAGGGCGGCGGAGGACGCAGAGGTCGTCGACACCTCCGCGCTCGATTTCGACGCGAGCAGGGAAGCGCTGCTCGCTCTGATCCGGGAGAAGCTGCAATGAACCGTGTTTTTTTTGGCATCATCTGGGTGCTCGCACAGATACTGCGGCTGCTGTACCGCATTGAGGTGAAGGGACTGGAGAACCTGCCGCGCAACGGCGTGCTGCTCTGCCCGAACCATGCGAGCGACCTCGATCCCGTGCTCATCGGCGTCTGCCTGCCGATCAACTACCGCCTGCATTTCATGGCGAAGGAGGAGCTGTTCCGAAACCGCCTGTTCGGCCGCATCCTCCGTGCGCTGGGGGCGTTTCCGGTCAACCGCGAGGGCGCGGATATCCAAGCGGTCAAGACTGCGATGAAGGTCATCCACGAGGGCGAGAATCTGCTCATTTTCCCGGAGGGAACGACCATCCACGACGGCGTGGGCTACCACGACGGCCTGCCGGCGCACGCCCATTCCGGCATCGCGATGATCGGTGTGCGCTCGGGCGCGACGCTCGTTCCGGTGTTCGCGGACGGGAAGAAGAGAATGTTTCACAAGACGACGATCATTTTCGGCGAGCCGTATGTGCCGGAAATCACGGGACGGCGCGGGACCTCCGAGGAGTTGCAGAAGGTCGCGGACGATGTGCTGCGCGAGGCGTATGCGCTCGGCGGTCAGGCGGTGGGAGGCGCGCCGCTGTGAGGGTCATTCTTGCCAAGACCGCGGGCTTCTGCTACGGAGTGGAGCGCGCGGTCGCGCTCGCGCACGAAACGGCGAAGACACATGGCGGCGCGATGCTCGGGAGCATCATCCACAACGCAAACGTCGTCACGGAGTTGGAACGCGAGGGGATGCGTCTGATCGCGTCGCCCGAGGAGGCGGCAGCGGGGGAGACGGTGCTCATCCGCTCCCACGGCGAGAGCCGGAAGGTGCTGGAGGCGCTGAAGGCGCGCGGCGCGGAGATCGTCAGCGCGACGTGCCCGAACGTGCGGCATATCCAGCGACTTGTCACCGAGGCGGAGGCCGCGGGACGGCAGATCGTCATCATCGGCGAGCACGACCATCCCGAAATGCAGGGCATCGCAAGCTGGTGCAGGGACGCAAGGATTTTCGGAAATGCCGAAGAAGTTGCAAAATGGGCGGAGGAAACGGCGGAAATTGCCGATTTGCCCATAACGATGGTCGCGCAGACCACCTGTATTCGTGCGCTTTGGGAAAGTTGCGTGAAATTTCTAAAAAAAGAGTGTACAAATCTAAAAATTGATGATACAATATGCAATGCTACGCAAAAGCGTCAATCGGAGGCGGCGGAGATCGCTTCCTCGGTGGACGTGATGGTGGTGGTCGGAGACCGGAAAAGCGCTAACACCAGACATTTGACGGAAATCTGCAAAGAGAGCTGCACGCGCGTCTATCAGATCGAGGACGCCGGCGAGCTCTCGCCGGACATGTTTCATGGCTGTACTGTTGCGGGCCTAACGGCTGGCGCCTCCACTCCTGCGGGCATCATTAAGGAGGTATATGCAACCATGACGGAAGAAATCAAGACCATTGAAGGTAACGAGACCTTCGAAGAAATGCTCGACAAATCTTTTAAGACTTTAAATACAGGAGATAAGGTGACCGGTATCGTCACAGCCATCGGTACGACCGAGATCCAGGTCGACCTGGGCTGCAAGCAGGCGGGCTACATTCCCGTCAGTGAGCTTTCCAGCGATCCCGACGCCAAGGTCGAGGACATCGTCCATGTCGGCGACGAGATCGAGACCTACATCGTCCGCGTCAACGACGTGGAGGGCTATGCCACCCTTTCCAAGAAGCGTCTCGACGCGGTCAAGGTCTGGGAGGACATCGAGAATGCCGTTGAGAACAAGACCGTTCTCGAGGGCATCGTCACCGAAGAAAACAAGGGCGGCATCGTCGTTTCCGTCAAGGGCGTGCGTGTGTTCGTTCCCGCTTCTCAGAGCGGCCTGCCCAAGGACAGCGATCTGAGCCAGCTCATCAAGCAGCGCGTTCAGCTCCGCGTCACCGAGGTCAACCGTGCCCGCCGCCGCGTCGTCGGCTCCATCAAGGCCGTGCAGAACGAGGCCCGTGCGGCCGCGCAGGCTGAGATCTGGGCCAACATCGAGGTCGGCAAGCACTATGACGGCGTGGTCAAGTCCATGACCAGCTACGGCGTGTTCGTCGATATTGGCGGCGTGGACGGCATGGTCCACATCTCCGAGCTGAGCTGGAGCCGCATCAAGAATCCCGCCGAGGTCGTCTCTGTCGGCGATCATCTCGACGTGTACGTTCTCTCCTTTGATCCCGAGAAGCACAAGATCTCTCTCGGCGTGAAGGACCGCACCCAGAATCCTTGGGATGTGTTCATGAACACCTACAAGGTTGGCGACGTTGCCAACGTCCGCATCGTCAAGCTGATGACCTTCGGCGCGTTTGCTGAGGTCGTTCCCGGCGTGGACGGTCTGATCCACATCTCCCAGATCGCGGATCGCCGCATCGACAAGCCCTCCGACGTTCTGGCGGAAGGCGACAAGGTCGACGCGAAGATCATCGCTATCGACGAGGATAAGAAGAAGATCTCCTTGAGCATCCGCGCGCTGCTCACGCCCGCCGCGGAGGAAGAGGCTCCCGTCGAGGAGTAATCCATACCGAATGAAAAAGGACAGGCTTTGCCTGTCCTTTTTTCTGTGTTCTTTCGGAAATTGGGCTTTTCAAGCGGAAAGATGTGTGGTAGAATACTCCTGTTGACAAAGTTTTAACAAAACCCCTTTACCATATTCATTCAGGAGGAGACCAACGATGAACGTTCAGGAACTCTATCAGAAGAAGTTGACCACCGCCGCCGAGGCGGTCAAGGCCGTCAAGAGCGGCGACTGGGTCGATTACGGCTGGTGTACGAACCATCCCTACACGCTCGACAAGGCGCTTGCCGCCCGTCAGAGTGAGCTGCGCGACGTCAAGGTCCGCGGCGGCGTGACGATGTGGATGCCCGAGATCTGCAAGGCGGAGGATGCCGGCGAGCACTTCACCTGGCATTCCTGGCATTGCAGCGGCATCGACCGCAAGATCATTGCCAAGGGTATGGGCTATTTCTCTCCCATGCGCTACAGCGAGCTGCCGCGCTTTTATCGCGACGGCAACGCCAAGGTGGACGTGGCGATGATCCAGGTCACGCCGATGGACAAGCACGGCAACTTCAGCTATGCGCTGGCCTGCTCGCATCTGGCGGATATGCTCGATAACGCCAAGACGGTCATTGTTGAGGTCAACGAGAATCTCCCGTGGGTCTACGGTCTGAACGGCTGCGAGATCAACATTGCTGACGTCGATCTGGTCGTTGAGGGCGAGAACCCGCCCGTGGCGCAGCTCGGCGCGGGCGGCGCACCGACCGAGGTCGACACCGCGGTGGCGAACCTCGTCGTGCCGCAGATCCCGAACGGCGCCTGCCTGCAGCTCGGCATCGGCGGTATGCCGAACACCATCGGCTCGATGATCGCGCAGTCCGACCTCAAGGACCTCTCCGTTCACACCGAGATGTATGTGGACGGCTTTGTGGATATGGCGATGGCCGGCAAGATCACCGGCAAGCACAAGCAGCTCGACAAGGGCCGTCAAGTCTTCGCGTTTGCCGCCGGTACGCAGAAGCTCTATGATTACATGGACCGCAACCCGGACGTCATGGGCGCGCCGGTCGATTACACGAACGATGTTCATGTCATCTCGCAGATTGACAACTTCATTTCCATCAACAATGCCATCGACTGCGATCTATTCGGTCAAGTCAACGCCGAATCCGCCGGCATCAAGCACATCTCCGGCACGGGCGGCCAGCTTGACTTCGCCATGGGTGCATATCTTTCCAAGGGCGGCAAGAGCTTCATCTGCATGTCCTCGACCGTCACCGGCAAGGACGGCACGGTCAAGAGCCGCATCGTTCCCACGCTGACGCCCGGCTCCATCTGCACCGATCCGCGCTCCTGCACGCACTATATCGTCACCGAGTACGGCATGGTCAACCTCAAGGGCCTGTCCACATGGGAGCGCGCCGAGGCGCTGATCTCCGTGGCGCATCCCGACTTCCGCGAGCAGCTCATCGCCGACGCGGAGAAGATGCACATCTGGCGCAGAAGCAACAAGTAAGCCTGCTGTATGATACAAAAGGGCGGCCCGAAAGGGCCGTCCTTTTTCCTGCCGTAGGTATGGGATCGGGCGCAATTTTTGAGCAGTAGGCAGAAAAAAACTTGAAAAATATTCGGACTTGAGCTATACTATATACAGAGGAGAAATGACCCTTTTGCGGTTTTCTGCGTTGTGTGAACGAAATTTTTTGACAGGAGGCGGGCGCCATGTTCTGCGTAGGGGATAAGATCGTGCATCCGATGCACGGAGCCGGTGTGATCGAAAGCATCGTGGACGAGAAGATCGGCAGGGACCTTGTCCGGTTTTATGTGTTCCGGATGCCTGTCTCCGGCCTAACGCTTAAGATCCCGACGGCGAACAGCGAGATGATCGGGATCCGTGCGGTCTCGCCGGCGGAGACGATTGAGCGCGTGCTCGCGGAGATCCCAAAGCTGAGCGTGGACATGACGACAAACTGGAACCACCGCTACCGTGAGAATATGGAGCGCATCAAGAGCGGCGACCTTTTGGAGGTCGCGGGCGTGATCAAGGCGCTGATGCACCGCGACGGCGAGCGCGGACTCTCCACCGGTGAACGCAAGATGCTGCACAACGCCAGACAGATCCTGCTTTCGGAGATCGTGCTGGCCGAAAATATTGAGTATACCGATGCGGAGGCGCGCGTCAATGCGGCCATGATGGCGGAGGAGAGCGCATGAAAAAGCTGCTTGGGAGGCTACTGGGCAAAGGTGTTTCCGCCGTTCGCCCGACCTGCACGGCGATCCTTGCCGCGGCGGGCAGCTCGCAGCGGATGGGCGGCGAAAATAAGCTCCTGCTGCCGCTGGACGGGGTGCCGGTGCTGGCACGCACGCTGCGCGCGGTCGATGCGGCGCAGAGCGTGGACGAGATCGTGATCGCGGCGCGGGAGGAGGATCTGCTGACCTATGCGGACCTCTGCAAGACCTACGGCATCCGCAAGCCGGTCAAGGTGGTTGTAGGCGGCGCGACAAGAGAGGAATCCGTGCTGCGCGCGGCGTTGGAGGCGAGAGCCGACGCGAAGCTGCTGGCGGTTCAAGACGGAGCGCGTCCGCTCGTGACGCCGAAGCTGTTTGATGCCGTGGTGCTGCGCGCATCGATGTGTGCGGCAGCAGCGCCGGCTGTGCCGGTGCATGACACCATCAAGATCGCGCGGGATCGCCGCGTGATAGAAACGCCGGATCGTTCCGCGCTTTTTGCCGTGCAGACACCGCAGGTTTTTGACGCCGGACTTCTGAAAGCAGCGCTGCAATCCGCGCTGACAGCTCGTGCGGCGCTGACGGACGATTGTTCTGCGGTAGAGCGCCTTGGCAAGGCGGTTTACTTGACAGATGGCGATGAGGAAAACATCAAGATCACCACACCGCTCGACCTGATCGTCGCGGAGATGATCCTGCGCCGGCGTGAGGAACGGGAGGCGACGGAATGACAGGCCTGCGCATCGGACACGGCTATGATGTCCATCGCCTGACGGAGGGGCGAAAGCTCATCCTCGGCGGCGTGGAGGTGCCGTATGAAAAGGGCCTGCTCGGCCACAGCGACGCCGACGTGCTGACGCACGCGGTCATGGACGCTCTGCTCGGCGCAGCGGCGCTGGGCGATATCGGCAAGCTCTTTCCCGATACGGACGCGGCCTATGCCGGGATCTCGAGCATATTGCTGCTCGAGCGTGTGGCGGAGCGGCTGCGCCAGACGGGATATGCTGTCGTCAACCTTGATGCGACGGTCTTGGCGCAGGCTCCGAAGCTCGCGCCCTACCGCGAGCGGATGCGGGAAAATCTCGCCCGCGCGCTTGCGCTTGACGCTTCCCGCGTCAGCGTCAAGGCGACGACTGAGGAGGGACTCGGCTTTACCGGAGAGGGGCTTGGCATTGCGGCGCACGCGGTTGTGCTGCTTGAGAAAATAAAATAGAAAAAGGACGGCTCAGCCGTCCTTTTTTCGTGCGCTCACGCCGCAGGCGTCCATCGCGGCGAAGAGCCGTGCGCGGTTTTCTTCGCTCATTTCGCACAGCGGCAGGCGGAGAAGATCGCTGCACAGACCCATGCGCGCCATCGCGGTCTTGACCGGAATGGGGTTGACCTCACAGAAAAGCGCTCGAATGAGCGGAGCAAGGCGAAGCTGTTCACGTCCTGCCTCCAATATGCGGTCATCAAGACACAACTCCACCAGCCTGTGCATTTCACGCGGTATGATGTTTGCCGCGACGGAGATCACACCCGCGCCGCCGAGGGCGCAGACGGCGGCGGTGTCCTCGTCGTTGCCCGACCAGACGGAGAAGCTGTCGCCGCAGAGATTAAGGGTCTCCTGGATCAGGGCGAAGCTGCCGGAGGCCTCCTTGACGCCGACGATATTCGGGTGCTGCGCGAGTGCGGCGTAGGTCTCGGCGGTGCAGCACACGCCGGTGCGGGAGGGGACGTTGTAGACGATGAGCGGGCAATCGATGGCGTCGGCAACGGCGGTAAAGTGACGCACGAGCCCTCGCTGCGTCGCCTTGTTGTAGTAGGGTGTGACGACCAGAACGCCGTCCGCGCCCGCTGCGCAGGCCTCGCGCGAGAGCGCGGCGGCGGAGGCGGTGTTGTTCGAGCCGGTGCCGACGATGACAGGGATGTGCCCGTTCACCTGCCGGACGGACCGCTCGATGATTTCGGCGCGTTCGGCATAGGTCAGCGTCGCGCCCTCACCGGTCGTCGCGCAGAGGATGAGCGCGTCGGTGCCGGAGGCGATATGCCATTCGATCAGCCGCTCGAGGGCGGGGAAGTCGACGCCGTCGGGCGTCATTGGCGTCGCGAGCGCAACGCCGGAGCCGCGAAACAAGGGTTGGGACATGATGGAAGCTCCTCTCTTTTTTGATAGCAGCGTGGAAAATATTGCCGGGAGAAAAAGAACGGTTTTCCTTGAATCCTTGCGCATTTTATCCTATAATGTAGAAACGCAGGGAAATGCGGCCAATGGAGGACCCCTATGAAACGATTCCGGAACACGATCATCTTGAGTATGCTTCTTGCGCTCACGCTGTGCGTCAGTGCGCAGGCCACAGAGAATACTATGCTCAAGGTCGGCTTAAAATACGGCACGAACGCTCTTTTTACGGCGCGGCTGCAAAACTATAACGATACGCTCAGCGGCTCCGGCTACGAGTTCGGCTATTACGACGCCGACCGCAGCTTCGTTCCGCTCGCCGTGACGGACGAGCAGAAGATCACCGTTACAGTGGACAGCAACGCCTACGTTTCCGGCGGCGTGTGCTATGAGACGCGGCCGACGAATTACTCCACCATCCTCGGTGCCTACCATATCGAGCTGCTTACGGCGTTCGGCAGCTACGAGGAAGCGCTTGCGGTGGCGCAGAGCTACCCGAAGGGCTTCGTCGCCTACATCGACGGGGAGTATCATGTGCGCATCGGCAACCACGCGAGCTACGATGAGTCCGCGCGCGTGCTGTCGGAAACGGACGTGCTGGCCTACGGCGCGCAGATCGTAACGCCGAGCAGCACCGGCGTGGTCGTGTCGGTCACGGATACGGACAGCGTTCTTTTTGAGTTCGACTGCTCGGGTCTCCGCAGCCTCGGCGTCCGCCCGCGCTCGGTGAGCGGGGAGAAGACGGTGACATGGTTCTCCGGCTATCGCTATTACGGCGGCTTTGAATACCAGCGCACGACCGGCGGCTACATCAGCGTCATCAACGTGCTGGATATCGAGGATTACGTCAAGTGCGTCATTGCGGCGGAAATGTCAAACGACTGGCCGCTCGAGGCGCTCAAGGCGCAGACGGTCTGCGCACGCACCTATGCCGCCGCTCAGACACGCCACCGCAGCGCGGGCTTTGACGTCTGCTCAACAACAGACTGTCAGGCATATCGCGGCGCGGCGCTCTCCAATGAACGCTCCGACGCGGCGGCGGAGGAGACGCGCGGCGTCTATCTCTACTACAACGGCGAGTTAGTGACCAACGCGGTCTACTACTCCTGCAACGGCGGCGCGAGCGAGAGCTGCAAGAACGTCTGGGGCAGCGAGGTGCCGTATCTGCAGGGCAAGCTCGACCCTTACGAGGCGAGCGTCGCGTGGCGCTTCTCCCGCTACTACTGGTCGTTCACCGCGACCGGCGACGAGCTGCGCGAGGCGCTCAAGTCCGAGGCCGATACCGACATCGGGCAGGTGCAGAACGTCTACGTTTCCGAGTACAGCGACACGGGCAACGTCATTGCCATCACCTATGAGGGGACCAGGGGCAGCTACACCGCGCGGCGCGAGAAGTGCCGCACGCTGCTCAACGGCGTGTACGACCACATCAACGTGCGCAGTATGCGCTACACCGTCACCGGCGGCGACGCGAGTACCTACTATGTCAACGACGCGCAGAGCTCGGTGACCGGTACGGGCGGGCTGTATGTGATCGACGGCGACGGCACGGTCGCACCGAACAATGCCGGCGCGAAGGATACCTACGTCATCACCGCGGGCGGCGTGCAGTCGCTCGAGCGCGAGAGTGCGAACACGAGCAACACCTTCACCTTCTCCGGCTCGGGCTGGGGCCACAACGTCGGCATGAGCCAGTGGGGCGCGTTTGCCATGGCGGAGCAGGGCTATACCTACCGCGACATTCTGAATTTCTACTACACGGGCATCACGCTGAGCTGATGCGGAAAGAAGCAAGATGAAAACAAGTGATTTTTACTACGACCTCCCGCCGGAGCTGATCGCGCAGACGCCGCTGGAAAAACGCGACGAGTCGCGCCTGCTGTGCCTCGATAAGGCGACGGGGGAGTGGTCGCACCACCATTTTTACGAGCTGTCGGACTTTCTGCGGCCCGGCGACTGCTTGATCCTGAATAACTCTCGCGTCCTGCCGGCGCGATTGCTGGGACGCCGACTGCCCGGCGGCGGAGCCTGCGAGGTTCTGCTTCTGCAGGACAAGGGCGATAAGGTGTGGGAGTGCCTCGTGCGCCCGGGCAAGCACCTGCGCGAGGGCGCGCGGGTGAGCTTCGGCGACGGTGAGTTGACGGCAGAGATTGTCGAGGTCCTGCCGGACGGCAACCGCATGGTGCGCTTTGACTACGAGGGCATCTTCCTTGAGGTGCTCGAGCGGCTCGGCAAGATGCCGCTGCCGCCTTACATCAAGGAGGAGCTGCAGGATCAAGAGCGCTACCAGACCGTCTACTCCAAGGTCAACGGCTCGGCGGCGGCTCCCACGGCGGGACTGCACTTCACGCCGGAGCTTCTGGAGCGGATCGCCGCCAAGGGCGTCGGCGTCGGCTATGTGACACTGCACGTCGGCCTCGGCACGTTCCGCCCGGTCAAGGAGGACGAGATCGAGCAGCACGATATGCACAGCGAATACTGCACCATTCCGCAGGAGACGGCGGACCTGATCAACCGCACGAAGGCAAACGGTGGGCGTGTGATCTGCGTTGGCACGACCTCCTGCCGCACCATCGAGAGTTGGGCGGGGGAGGACGGTACCATGACCGCGACCGGCGGCTGGACGAATATTTACATCTATCCGGGCTACCGCTTCAAGGTGATGGATGCGCTCGTCACGAATTTCCACCTGCCGGAGTCCACGCTCATCATGCTGGTGAGCGCGCTCGCGGGGCGCGAGCACGTTCTTGCTGCCTATGAGGAGGCAGTGCGCGAACGCTACCGCTTCTTCAGCTTCGGCGACGCGATGTTTATCTCCTAATGCATACGAATCGTATATGCACTGCATGTATGATTCGATATTCTGTATATACAAAATGTGAGGAACGAGCTATGTTCAAGGTCATCAAATACGAGGGCAAGGCCAGACGCGGCAAATTCCAATGCGCCCACGGCGGCGAGGTGCAGACGCCGGTTTTCATGAACGTCGGCACGCAGGCGGCGATTAAAGGCGGCGTGAGCGCGCTGGACCTCAAGGAGCTCGGCTGCCAGATCGAGCTGTCCAACACCTACCATCTCCACCTCCGCCCAGGCGACGACGTGGTGCGCCAAATGGGCGGACTGCATAAGTTCATGCACTGGGACGGCCCGATCCTAACGGACTCCGGCGGCTTCCAGGTGTTCTCTCTTGCGGGACTGCGCAAGATCAAGGAGGAGGGCGTCACCTTCGCCTCTCACCTTGACGGCCACCGCATCTTCATGGGACCGGAGGAGAGTATGCGCATCCAGTCCAACCTTGGCAGCGACATTGCGATGGCCTTCGACGAGTGCGTGGAGAATCCGGCACCCTACAAGTACGCGAAGGACTCCTGCGAGCGCACGCTGCGCTGGCTGAAGCGCTGCAAGGCGGAGCATGACAAGCTGAACTCCTTGCTGGATACCGTCAACCCGGGACAGATGCTTTTCGGCATCAATCAGGGCGCGACCTTCGAGGATCTGCGCATTTGGCACATGAAGGAGATCGCGAAGATTGACTGCGACGGCTACGCCATCGGCGGTCTTGCGGTCGGCGAGCCAACGCAGGTGATGTATGATATCATCGACGTGGTCGAGCCCTATATGCCGCAGGACAAGCCACGCTACCTAATGGGCGTCGGCACACCGTCGAACATCATTGAGGGCGTGGCGCGCGGCGTGGACTTCTTCGACTGTGTGATGCCAGCGCGCAACGCGCGCCACGGCAAGCTCTTCACCTGGAGCGGCGCGATCAACTTGAAAAACGAGAAATATAAGCTCGACGAGCGCCCAATCGACGAGCGCTGCGACTGTCCGACCTGCCGGAATTTCTCACGCGCCTATATGCGCCATCTCTTCAAGGCGGATGAGATGTTGGCGCTGCGTCTTGCGGTGATGCACAATCTCTATTTCTACAACAAGCTCGCGGAACGCATCCGCGACGCGCTGGACGCCGGCGAGTTTGCGGCCTTCCGCACGGAATACAGCGAAAGGCTTTCGGAAAGAGCATAATTTGCCGCAGAAAACTCTTGCACATTAGGATGGATTCGGCTATAATAAAAACAATGCTGTTATGGCGGAACCTTAAAAACGAAAGGAACTTTAACAATTATGGAATCCCTTCTTCTCATGGTCGCGATGATCGCGGTCTTCTATTTCCTCATCATTCGTCCGGAAAACAAGCGCAAAAAGCAGGCGGAGCAGATGCGCAGCAGCCTAAAAAAAGGCGACCGCGTCACCACCATCGGCGGCATGGTCGGCAAGATTGTGCAGGTCAACGACTCTACCATCGTCTTTGAGACGAGCGAGGACCGCGTCCGCATCGAGGTGACCAAGTGGGCGGTACAGTCTACCGGCGCGATGGAGCAGGCCGCAGCGCAGAAGAGCGGCAAGAAGGCTGACAAGGTCGAAGAAAAGGCGGAGGAGACTCCTGCTGTCGAGGAAAAGACTGAGACGGTCGAGGCTCCTGCTGCTGCGGAAGAAAAGCCCTCCTACGATCCCGAGATCAAGTAAATCATTTCTTGACGCGAAAGCGCTGACCGAATGGTCGGCGCTTTTTTACGCACTTTTTTCGAGGGCCTGGATATAAAATGCGGCTTTGCGGCATACGCTCTTTTTAACGACTGGAATGGGGAGGGCTATGGAATGGAGAAAAAGGGATTGCCAGTGAGGCCAATCGTGCTCGGCTTGGCGACGGCGATGGGCGCATATCTGGCACTGCTGACGCTTGCGGCCTACTTGACAGTGAGCGGCAGACTGGATGAAGTGCGAATGGGGCAAGCGGTATGGGTGTGTGCCTGTCTTTCGGCCTTCGGCGGTGCGATGATGACATTACGGGGGGGACGAGGAACGGCGGCGCTGCCGCTGCTTGGCGCAGCGGCGTTTTGGGCATGCGTGTCGCTGATCGGGCTGCTCGCGTCGGATACGCTGGACTTGAATGGGATGATGGGGCTGCTCGCGACGTCCGCATTCGGCGGGCTGCTTGCGGTGGGGCTTGCGCGGCGGAAGAAGGGGAAGCGGGCGAAGCGACATAAAACGCCCCGTTCCCGACGGTAAACATAAAGATCGAAAAACGGCGTATTCTGCGCGGCGTGAACGGATTGCACAAATATGGCTTGGTGGGGAATGAGGATGGCCTAAAAGACGGTTTCTAGATTTTGTAAACGGCGGTTTTTCGCGATACCATATCTTGTTTTGAAAAAGCTCGGTGTACAAAGTTTACATAATGGCGTTTACATAATGTTTTGACATAATTGACAAAATTCGGGAAATTGAGGAAATTCGCTTGCGAAACGGGGACAAATAGCCTATATTTATAAGTGCTTTCGCTCCCTCGCTTTTTGCGCCCTGCGAATTTCCTCGGCGGAAAACAGTGAGGGATTTACATTGAAGCAAAGACGAACGGCGGCGCGTCTGCGATGCGTCAGTCTGCGAAAAATACCGCTTTCCATGCTGGCGCTTGCCGCTTTTTTTCTTCTCGGTGCGGTCTTCGGCGGCATGGTCGCCGCGCACGGCGCGGCGGCAATGGGCGGCGAGCTGAGCCGGTATCTTGAGGGCTACCTCGCCCTGCGCATCGAGGGCGCGCCCTCTTCCGCAGCGGTCTGGCAGACGATGGTCTGCTTTTTCCGCGCGAGCGCGGCGGTGTTCCTGCTGGGCTTTGCCTCCATCGGCGTGGCGCTTATTCCGGCGGTATGTGCCGCTCAGGGCTTCCTGTACGCCTATTCGCTTTTTTGCTTCGCCTCGGGACTGGGACAAGATGGATTTTTCCTGCTGCCCATTCTCTTCGCGCTGCGGCTGATGCTTGTGCTACCCTGTACGCTGCTGCTCGGCAGCGCCGCGTGGGAGACCTCGCGTGGCCTCGCGGCCTTATCGGTCGGCAGCGGAAAGCGGGCGAAGGGCGTGACCTACGGAAAGCAGTATTGGTCCCGCTTTGGGATCGCGTGTGTGTGTTTATTTTTTGGCGCGGCACTGGAGCTGTGGTTCATTCCACGCATCCTGTCGCTTTTGCTGCGCTGATCTTACGGAAGGAGGTGTGCCGGATGGCGTCCGATTATCTGAAGCTCTACGAGGATTATCTGCGCGAGGAAAAGCACGCCTCCGAAAATACGCTCAGCTCCTATCTTCGCGACCTGCGCCAGTTTTCCGAGCACCTTGCCGCTCAGCGGGTGACCGATTTGCGCAAGGTTAGGACCGCTGCCATCAGCGACTACGTCGCGTGGATGGGCGGCAAGGGAAAGTCTGCCGCGACGGTCACGCGCGCGCTGGCCTCCATCAAGTCCTTTTATGCCTTCCTTGCCGAGCGCGGCGAGATCAAGACCAATCCCGCCAAGGGCGTTGCCGCCCTCAAGGTCGAGCGCAGGTTTCCGGAGATCTTGACCGGCAAGGAGGTCGAGCTGTTCCTCGATCAGCCCCAGTGTGTGGATGCCAAGGGCTACCGCGATCACGCGATGCTCGAGCTGCTCTATGCCACCGGCATCCGCGTGAGTGAGCTCATCTCGCTTGACGAGAGCGACTGCAGTCTTTCCGCCGGCTTCATCCGCTGCGAGAGCAAGGGCAAGGAGCGCATCATTCCGCTCTATCCCGCCGCAGTCAAAGCGCTTTCAGATTACATCAAGGACGTCCGTCCGCAGCTGCTGGCCGATCCCGAGGAGACGGCGCTGTTCGTCAACATGAACGGCGAGCGCATGAGCCGTCAGGGCTTCTGGAAGATCGTCAAGCACTATCAGGAGATGGCGCAGATCGACAAGGACATCACGCCGCACACGCTGCGCCACTCATTTGCGGTGCATCTGCTGGAAAACGGCGCGGACCTGCGCGCCATTCAGGAGATGCTGGGCCATGCGGATATTTCCTCCACGCAGATCTACACCCACGTTGTGAAAAAGCAGCTGCGGGACATCTATCAGAAGGCGCACCCGCGCGCGTAATAGAAAAAGGTAACGGGAAGGACGCTTCGGCGTTCTTCTCTTTTTGCCCTCCGGCGTGATGCACCGCTTCCGGCAAGGATGCATAGTATGCTGCGAGGAGGGGAGAGTATGGAACGCTATTTACTGGTCGCACGCTCCATCACACACGCCCAGCAGATGATGAAGGTCCTGGACCGTGCGGGCATCCGCACACGGGTGCTGCGCGCGAGCGCCGAGCTGACGGGGCGGGGCTGCGGCTACACGCTGGAGGTCGCGGAGCGGAATTACGCCACCGCCATCCGCCGCCTGCAGGACGCGCAGGTCGAGCCGGTCAAGATCGTTCGGAGGTAGGGCCATGATCTATCTGGACTCTGCCGCGACGACATTTCAAAAGCCCCCGAGCGTTTCCTATGCGATGCAGAGGGCCATGCGCACCATGTCCTCACCGGGGCGCGGCGGCTATGCTGCGGCCAGAGCGGCGGAGGAGACGGCCTTCCGCTGCCGGAGCCTTGCCGCCGAGCTGTTCGGCGTACCCTCGCCGGAGCAGGTCGTCTTTACCTCCAACGCGACGCACGCCCTAAACATTGCCATCCGTTCGCTCGTGCCGGAGGGCGGGCGCGTCGCCGTCTCCGGCTATGAGCACAACGCCGTCACGCGGCCGCTGCACGCGCTAGGCGCGAGGATCAAGGTCGCCGCCACGCCGCTCTTTGACCGTGCCACGCTGCTGCGCGCCTTTGAAAACAGCATCTCGCCGGAGCTTGACGCCGTCGTCTGCACGCACGTTTCCAATGTGTTCGGCTTCGTCCTGCCGATCGGGGAGATCGCCGCGCTCTGCCGCACGGAGGGCGTTCCCCTAATCGTGGACGCCTCACAGTCTGCGGGCATCCTGCCGCTCGATCTGGACGCGCTCGGCGCGGCCTTTATCGCCATGCCGGGACACAAGGGGCTTTACGGCCCGCAGGGGACGGGGCTTCTGCTGTGCGCGCACGATGCTGCGCCGCTCCTCTACGGCGGCACGGGCAGCGCGTCGCTCGAGCAGACCATGCCGGACTTTCTGCCGGACCGGCTGGAGGCCGGCACGCACAATATGCCCGGCATCGCGGGCTTGGAGGCGGGACTACGCTTCGTGCGGCAAAGGCGGGAGCGTATCGAGCGCCATGAGCGCGCGCTGATCGCGCGGGCCGCCGCGCCGCTGCGCGGAATGGACGGCGTGACGGTCTATGCCGCGCGGGACGCCGCAGAGCAGGTCGGGGTGCTGTCTTTCAATCTGGATGGCAGAGAGCCGGAGGAGACCGCGGACGCGCTGGTGCAGCGGGGCTTTGCCCTGCGCAGCGGACTGCATTGCGCACCCTACGCCCACCGCACGGCGGGAACGCTGCCGAACGGAACGGTGCGCCTAAGCGTCTCCGCCTTTACCTCAACGGCGGATATCGATGCTTTTGCCCATGCGTTGCGGAGTATCGCGTACGGCTGAAGGCTGCTCCGCACAAATTCATGGAAAATTCATGCTCTTTCGGTTGCTTTTTTTTGCGGATTATATTAGAATATGAATAATTATTGCTTAAGAGGGGCGTGCCATGGAATTTGTGATGAGCATACTCGAAGGCGCATGGCGTTATGTGACGACCATCCGCATTGCGGACTATCTGGATATCGCGCTGATGGCCTATTGCTGCTATCTGCTGCTGCGCCTCGTGCGCAGCACCCGCGCGGAGAGTCTGGTCAAGGGGATCATGGTGTTTCTGCTGGCGCTGTGGATCTCCTATGCTTTCAAGCTCAATGGCATTTACTTCATCCTCAGCCATATGCTTGACGTCGGCATCCTCGCGCTGATCGTCCTCTTTCAGCCGGAGATCCGCCGCATTTTGGAGCAGGTCGGCTCAAGCAAGCTGCGCTCGTTCATTCCCTTTGCCGCGAAGCAGCAGTCGAGCGCCATTGAAAACGCCATCGCGCAGACGGTGCTCGCCTGCACGGAGATGTCCAAAACCCGCACGGGTGTGCTGATCGTCTTTGAGCGCGAGATCAACCTCGACGAGATGGCGCGCACCGGCACCATCGTGGACGCACAGGTGAGCAGCGAGCTGCTGAAAAATATCTTCTTCGTCAAGGCCGCGATGCACGACGGCGCGGTCATCATCCGTGACGGGCGCATCCTGGCCGGCGGTTGTATGCTGCCGCTGTCGAAGAATGTGAACCTCAGCCGCGACCTCGGTATGCGCCACCGCGCGGGCATCGGCATGAGCGAAAATTCCGACGCCGTGGTCGTCATCGTCTCGGAGGAGACGGGCACCATCTCCGTTGCCATCGGCGGACTGCTCAAGCGCCACCTCAAGCCGGAGACGCTTGAGAAGCTGCTCCTCAACGAGCTCATGCCGCAGACGGAGGACACCGAGGCGGACAAGCCTCCGTTCCATATCCCGCGCATCTTGAAAAAGCGGAAGGAGGATGACGAAGATGGAGCAAACTAAAGGCCGCAAGGCGTTCTACATCGGCCTGTCCATCCTCATCGCTTTGCTCGTCTGGTTTTATGCCAACGGCGACACACAGGTCGAGATCTCCGTCAACGACGTGCCCATTGAATTTACCAATGAGGACACCTCGCTGGCTGACAAGGGCTTGATGCTTCTGTCGAGCGAGGAGGAAACCATCGACCTCAAGTTGCGTATGCCGCGCAGCACCTACTTTAAGCTCGACCCCGGCAAGATCCGCATCGTGGTCGATCTCAGCTCGGTCACAACGACCGGCACACAGACGATCACCTACAGCATCCTTTATCCGCGCGGCCCGCGCGGCGAGCTGCTTTCGAGCAGCATCACGCAGAGAGAGCCGACTGTCCGCTCGACCACCATTGAGATCGGCGAGCTGTTCCGCAAGAATGTGGAGATCCGCTGCAAGGTCGTCGGCAACGTGGCAGAGGGCTACATCGCCGGCACGGTCCGTATGCTGCCCGAGACGCTTGAGGTCCGCGGCCAGCAGGTCGATATCATGCAGGTGAGCTACGCGCAGGTCACGCTGAACATTGAAAATGCGACCTCCACGGTCGTGGAGCTGCTGGACTTTGAGCTGTATGATTTCAGCGACCAGCTCATCCGCTCGAACCGCATCCATCCGGCCAGCGAGAGCATTCAGGTGACGATGCCGGTGATGACGGTCAAGGAGGTCCCGCTCACGGTCGAATTTGTCGAAACGCCCGGCTCGCGGCTCGAGAACGTCAAGTGGGCGCTGACGCCGATCGACACGATCACGCTCTCGGGCGACGCCTCGACGATGGCTGCCATCGACGAGATCAAGCTCGATACGCTCTCGCTCGCCGACCTCAAGGCGGCGGAGACCTTCACCTACGATATCCCGATCCCCGATGGGGTGAACAACCTCAGCGGCGTGACGAGCGTGACGCTGACCATCCTGTTCGATGATATCGACTCCTTGACGATGGACGCCACACAGTTCGGCTATGAGAACTTGACGACCGAGCGCGATGTGACGGTCGTGACCTCGACGCTGAGCGTGACGCTGCGCGGCACGAGCGCGGCGCTCGCACAGGTGAACGAAGAGAACCTCCGCGTGGTGGCGGACCTGACGAACGTTTCCGACGCGGACGGCGTCTATACCGTCCCTGCAACAGTGTATGTGGACGGGCTGGATGTCGGCGCCGTCGGCAGCTATCAGGTGACCGTGCGGCTGAGCGGCGGAGCGGAAAACAGTACAGAGCATAACTGAAGGAGAACCTATGACCCAGATAGCGACGGTTGAAAAAATATTGCGCGGCGGCAGGGCGGAGATCTCCGTTCCCCGCAAATCAGCCTGTGGACATGACTGCGAGAGCTGCTCGGGCTGCGGGATGCAGGGCTCGTCCACCCATGCGGTGGCGCTCAATCCCATCGGCGCGCAGGTGGGGCAGAAGGTCGTGGTCGAAAGCAGCAACAAGCGGCTCTACGGCGTGATGCTGCTGGTCTACGCGGTGCCCATCGTGTTGTTTCTGATCGGCTACTTTGCCTCCTGCGCGCTGACCTCCGAAGGGCTGCGCTATGCCGTCGCCATTGCGGCGTTCTGCCTCGGCATCGTGCCGGCGATCCTCTACGACCGCAAGCTGAAGCGCGAGGGCGGGCTGGCGTTCACCATCATACGAACCCTGTAGCGCAGATATGTTCGGCTACGTTCTGCCCTCGCGGGATCGGCTCGACGAGCGGGAACGCGAGCGCTTCCGCGCCGTCTACTGCGGACTGTGCCACACGCTCCGGGAGCGCTACGGCTTTGCCGCGAGCCTCCTGCTCAACTACGATTTCACCCTTTTAGCCATTCTTCTCTCAAGCGGAGACGAGGAGCCCTGCACCGTGCGGCGCTGTGCCGTGCATCCCTGTAAGGGCTGCCGTGCGCAGGCAAGCACGCCGGCGCTCGAGGCCGCGGCGGACCGGACCGTGATCCTCTCCTGGTGGCAGCTGCGGGATCACATCGCCGACCACGGCTTTTGGAGCGGACTCAAATACCGCTTCGCTTCGATCTTCTTGCGCGGCGCTTACCGCAGGGCGGGGGAGCGGCTGCCGCGCTTTGACGCGGCGGTGCGGCTGCATCTCCAAGCGCTCGCAGCGCTGGAGGATGTGCGCTGTGCCTCCATTGATATGGCGGCGGAGCCTTTCGCGGCGCTGATGGCGGATGCGGCGGCAGACCTCACGGACGAGAAGCGTCGGCGTATCCTCGGTCAGATCCTCTATCAGCTCGGCCGCTGGATCTACCTTGTCGACGCGGCGGACGACCTGAAAAAGGATACCGAAAGCGGGAACTATAACCCCCTGCTTTACCGTTATCATACGGAAAACGGCGTTCTCGGCGACGCGGACAAGCTCGCGCTGGCCGAAACGCTGGACGCCTCCATCGCCCGCATGGCGAGCGCCTATGCGCTCTACGATTACGGCGTATGGACGCCGATCCTGGACAGTATATTTTATGAGAGCCTTTACGGCATCGGCAAAGCCGTTTTGGACGGGACCTACCGCCGCCGCACGCGGACGCGGTACGGTGAACGCAAGAAGAAAAGCAACGAGGAAGCACTATGAACGACCCCTACAAAGTATTGAACGTCTCGCCCTCCGCATCGGACGAGGAGGTAAAAAAGGCATATCGTGACCTTGCGCGGAAGTATCATCCCGACAACTATCACGATAATCCGCTTGCCGACCTCGCGCAGGAGAAGATGAAGGAGATCAACGAGGCCTATGAGCAGATCCAGAAGCAGCGCAGGGCGGGCAGCGGCTACGGTGCGCCGCGGCAGAGCTACTACGGCACGACGAGCAACGGCTATTCCAGCGCTGACCCGACCATGCAGCAGATCCGTCTCGCCATCGCCCGCGGCGAAATTTCGCAGGCGGAGCGCCTGCTGAACGCGGTCAGCGACCACAATGCCGAGTGGAGCTTCCTCATGGGCAACGTCTGCTACCGCCGCGGCTGGCTGGACGAGGCAAAGCGCTATTTCGAGACGGCCTGTCGGATGGACCCAGAGAATCCTGAGTACCGGCAGGCGCTCGCGGCCTTCAACAACCGCGGCTACCGTCCGCAGGGCTATCAGACCGTTTCCACGAGCTGCGGCAACGACGCCTGCTCGAACTGGTGCCTCGCGGCACTGTGTTGCAATCTTCTCGGCGGCGGAGGCTACTTCTGCCTGCCGTGTATGTTCTGATTTGAATGAGGAGGAGATCACATTGGTCAAAAGCATGACGGGCTACGGAAGAGCCCGCGAAATGCGCAGCGGCCGCGATATCACCGTCGAGGTCCGCTCGGTCAATAACCGCTATCTTGACTGCACCGTCAAGATGCCGCGCGCCTACATCTTCGCCGAGGACGCCGTGAAGGCGCGGGTGCAGAAGGCGGTCTCGCGCGGCAAGGTGGACGTGTTCATCACCATCGACACCTCGGCGGCGGACGAGGCGGTCGTCAAGCTCAACCGCCCGCTCGCGCAGGGCTACTACAAGGCGCTGTGCGAGATCAACGAGGCCTGCGGTCTTGAGAGCGAGATCACCGCGTCGACCATCGCCCGCTTTCCCGACGTCCTGACCGTCACCAAGGCGGAGGAGGACCTGGAGAGCGTCGCCGCCGACCTCTGCGCTGTGCTCGATGATGCGCTTGCCGCGTACAATCGGATGCGCGCGACTGAGGGCGAGCGTCTTGCCGCCGACATCGGTAGCCGGCTCGATACCATCGAGCGCATCACCGGCATGGTCGAGGAGCGCTCGCCGCAGACCGTTGCGGAGTACCGCGCGCGCCTAACGGCCAAGATGGAGGAGGTGCTGCAATCGACCACCATCGACGAGGCCCGCATCCTCACTGAAGCCGCCATTTTTGCCGATAAGATCGCCGTCGATGAAGAGACCGTCCGCCTGCGCTCCCACGTTTCTCAGCTGCGCGCCATGCTCGTCTCCGACGAGCCGATGGGCCGCAAGATGGACTTCCTCATTCAGGAGGTCAACCGCGAGAGCAACACCATCGGCTCCAAGTGCAACGATATCGCCATTGCGCACGATGTGGTCGCCCTAAAGGCGGAGGTCGAAAAGATCCGCGAGCAGGTGCAGAACATCGAGTGAGGAGGGGACGATGAAGCTCATCAACATCGGCTTTGGCAATCTGGTCTCCGCCGAGCGTGTGCTGGCCATCGTCAGCCCCGATTCCGCGCCGATCAAGCGCCTTATTCAGGAGTCGCGCGAGCGCGGTATGCTGATCGACGCGACCTACGGCCGAAAGACCGCGTCCGTTTTCGTGATGGACAGCGACCATGTGGTGCTCAGCGCCATCGCGGCGGAGAAGCTCGCGCAGCGGCTCGGCCTTGAAATTTTGGGAGGATTGGAAGAAAACGAATGAAAACAGGGAAGACCTTTATCATCTCCGGCCCCTCCGGCGTCGGCAAGAGCACTGTGCTCCGTGAGCTGCTGCGGGACCGCAACGACCTCTATTTTTCGATCTCCGCGACAACGCGCACGCCGCGTGAGGGTGAGATCGACGGTGTGCACTATCATTTCATCAATGTCGATCAATTCCGTGAAATGATCCAGGAGGATGAATTCCTCGAGTATGCCGAGTACGTCGGCAACTTCTATGGCACGCCCAAGCGCTATGTGGACGAAGCCATGGCGCAGGGTAAGGACGTTATCCTCGATATCGAGGTGCAGGGCGCCCTGCAGGTCGTCGGCAAGCGGCCCGACACCGTGCGCATCTTCATCGCCCCACCCTCGTGGGACGCGCTGGAGCAGCGCTTGACCGGACGCGGAACGGACAGCCCCGAGAAGATCCAGAAGCGCCTTGTCCGCGCCAAGGTCGAGCTTCAGACCGCCGACACCTACGATTACTTTGTCATCAACGACACGGTAGAAAATGCCGTGCGCGAGATCAACGCCATCATGCTCGCCGAGCATTGCCGCCCGAGCGAGCGCATGGAGATATTGCAGTAAGATACCTATTTAATTTATCAATCATGCCGCGCCGCGGCGAAAGGAAGTAAACGACTATGATGCTCTATCCCGCTATGAACACCCTCACCAAGAATGTCCCCAACCGTTACCTGTTGGTCAACGTGGTCGCGCGCCGCGCCCGTCAGATCGCCGAGGACGCGGAGCTGGAGGGGATTCACTTGACCGAAAAGCCCGTCACCGAGGCCATCAATGAGGTCGCCGACGGCGAGATCACCGCGGCGGACATTGACACGCACATCAATAAGTAAGAACGAACGATTCGCCGGAGAGGGGGAGAAGCATGGAACAGCAAATCGCAAGGATCGCCCTCTCCGGCGTACCCTACAGTGCGGACAAGCTGTATTCCTACCTCGTCCCGCCCGAGCTGGCTGACGCCTGCCGTGCGGGCGTTCGTGTGAGCGTACCGTTTGGCCGCGGCAACCGCCGTACCGAGGGCTTCGTGCTCGAAACGCTGTGCGAGGTGGCAGACAAGCCACTCAAGCCGGTCTTTGCCGTGCTGGACGAGCAGCCGCTGCTCGACACGTCCCTGCTGCGCCTTGCCAAATGGATGAAGGCGCGCTATTTCTGCACGGTCTACGACGCGCTCAAGACCATTCTGCCCGCGGGCATCTGGTTTCGCTACCGCGAGACCTACCGTCTGGCAGACGGTGTACAGGAAAGCGACTTGTCAGCACTTGCCGCGGCGAACCGCACGGATAAGCTGCTGCTTGAGGCCGTCACCGCCCGCGGCGAGTTGGAGCGCAGCGAGCTCGAGGAGCTCGGCGGCGCGCAGACCATGAAGCGGCTCAAGCTCCTGTGTGAGCAGGGTGTGCTGTACTCCGAGACGACGGCCATCCGGCAGATCAGCGACAAATCGGTGCGCATGGTGAGTCTCGCCGTGAGCGCGGAGGACGCGCTCGCCGCGGTCGAGCCAAAGCGCCGCAGCGCGCCGCTGCGTTATGCGGCGGTCGAAATGCTCTGCGCGCAGGGCACGCTCTCCTCGTCGGACATCTGCTACTATACTGGCGCGTCGCTGCAAACGCTGCGCGGGCTGGAAAAGGCAGGCATCGTCTCCTTTGCCAGGCAGGAGGTCCTGCGTGTCAGCAGGCACGAGCCCGTTGAGATGGCCCTGCCCATCGTGCTCAACGACGAGCAGCAGCGAGCCTTTGACGGGCTGCTGCCGCTCATTGCCCGCCGCGAGGCGGGAGCGGCGCTGCTGCATGGCGTGACCGCCAGCGGCAAGACGCAGGTGTATATCCGCCTCATTGAGGAAGCCCTGGCGATGGGCCGCACGGCGATGCTGCTCGTGCCGGAGATCGCGCTCACGCCGCAGATGATGGCGAAATTCACCGCCTATTTCGGCGAGAACGTCGCCATGCTCCACAGCGGTCTCCAGCTGACGGAGCGCTACGACCAGTGGAAGCGCATCCGCCGGGGCGACGTGCGGGTCGTGCTCGGCACGCGCAGCGCGGTGTTCGCGCCGCTGCCGGATCTCGGACTTATCATCATGGACGAGGAGCAGGAGCCGACCTACTGCTCGGAAAACCCGCCGCGCTACCATACGCGCGACGTCGCGCAGTTCCGCTGCGCGCAGAGCGGCGCGCTGCTGCTGCTTGGCTCGGCGACGCCGACGGTCGAGACGACGTATTACGCGCGGGAGGGACGCTATCAAGTCTTTTCCCTTCACAGACGCTACAACGAGAAAGCGCTCCCCAAGGTGTTCATCGCCGACCTGCGTGAGGAGCTTCGCGCGGGAAACGAGACTGCTGTCAGTGAACCGCTCCGCTCCGCGCTGGAGGAAAATCTCGCCCGCGGCGAGCAGAGCATTCTCTTTCTCAACCGCCGCGGCAGCAGCCGGATGCTGCTGTGCGGTGAGTGCGGCGAGGCGCCCGAGTGCCCGCGCTGCAGCGTTCCGATGACCTACCATAGCGCGAACGGACGGCTGATGTGCCACTACTGCGGCCACAGCGAGCCGGCCTACGACCGCTGTCCGCAATGCGGCGGCATCATGAAGCACATCGGCACCGGCACGCAGAAGGTCGAGGAGGAGCTGTACGCTCTGTTCCCCGGAGCGAAGGTCCTGCGCATGGACACCGACACGGTCGGCGCGTCGCATGGGCACGAAAAGCTCCTGCGGCAGTTTGAAGAGGAAAAGATCCCGATCCTGCTCGGCACGCAGATGGTCGCCAAGGGCCTGGATTTTGAGAACGTCACGCTGGTCGGCGTCCTTTGCGCCGACGCCTCGCTCTATATCGACAACTACCGCGCGCCGGAGCGCACCTTCAGCCTGCTCTCGCAGGTCGTGGGCCGCGCGGGCCGCGGCAGCAAGCAGGGCAGAGCGATCATTCAGACTTTCACGCCGGAAAACGAGGTCATCCGCGCGGCGGCCGCACAGGATTACGACGCGTTCTACGAAAGCGAGATCCGGATGCGGCGCCTGCGCCGCTATCCGCCGTTTGCCGACCTTTTCTCCTTTACCGTGACCGGCGCGGACGAGAGCCGCGTCGTCCGCGCGGCAAAGGCGCTGCGCGACGCGCTTGGCTACGCCGTCGAACGGCGCGAGGAGCTCAAGCCGCTGAGCATCGAGGTGCTCGGCCCCGCTGGGGCGAGCGTGGTAAAGGTCAACAACCGCTACCGCTACCGTGTTTTTCTCGTCGGCAAGGGCTGTCCGGCGCTGCGCCGTCTGGTGGTGGAATATCTCTATGCGTTTTATCAACACAAGGAAAATCGCGGTCTCGACATTTTTGCCGACTGCAATGCGATACAATAGGAGGAACTGCTATGGCCATTCGTGAGATCAGAAAAAAGGGCGACCCGTGTCTGGAGAAGGTCTGCCACCCGGTGACGGAATTCAATGAGCGTCTGCACCTGCTGTTGGACGATATGCGTGAAACGCTGGAGGAGTCCGGCGGCGTCGGGCTTGCCGCACCGCAGGTCGGCATCCTGCGCCGCGTGTGCATCGTGGAGGACAGCGAGGGTGAGATTATTGAGCTTGTGAACCCCGAGATCGTCAAGGCTGAGGGTGAGCAGACCGGTCTGGAGGGCTGCCTGAGCCTGCCCGGCCGCTGGGGCATCGTCACCCGTCCCTACACCGTGCGCGTGCGTGCGCAGGACCGCGACGGCACGACCTTTGAGGTCGAGGATGAGGATATCACCGCCCGCTGCTTCTGCCATGAGATCGAGCATCTGGACGGACATCTGTTCAGCGAGCACTGTGACCGTCTGCTCACCGACGAGGAGCTGGAGCAGTACCTCAAGGAGCACGAGGACGAGTACGAAAGGGAAGACGACGAATGAGGATCGTATTCATGGGAACGCCCGACTTTGCGGTCGCATCGCTCCGCCGTCTGGTGGAGGACGGGCATGAGGTCGTCGGCGTATTCACCCAGCCGGACAAGCCGAAAAATCGCGGCATGAAGCTGACCTTCTCGCCTGTGAAGGAATATGCCTTAACGAAAGACCTGCCGGTCTACCAGCCGCTCAAGATGCGCGACGGGGAAGCGCTCGGCATATTGCGGGAGCTTGCGCCCGAGTTGATTGTGGTCGCGGCCTACGGAAAGATCCTGCCGCAGGAGATCCTGGACCTGCCGCAATACGGCTGCATCAACGTTCACTCCTCGCTTCTGCCGAAGTACCGCGGCGCCGCGCCCATCAACTGGGCGATCCTGAACGGCGAGCGCGTTACCGGCGTTTCCATCATGTATATGGTTGCGGCGCTCGACGCGGGCGATGTCATTCGCACGGTCTCGACCGAGATCGGCGAGCGCGAGGACGCCGCAGCGCTGACAGGACGCCTTGCTGAGCTTGGCGCGCAGGCGCTGAGCGAGACGGTTCCGACGCTTGCAGACGGCACGGCGAAGCGCACACCGCAGGACGAGTTAGCCTTCACCTATGCGCCCATGCTCGACCGCTCGCTTTCGCCCATCGACTGGACGAGGAGCGCGCGGGAGATCGACTGCCAGGTGCGCGGTCTCATTCCGTGGCCCTGTGCCGCGGCGAGTGTGGACGGGAAAAGCGTCAAGGTCTACGAGACCGTTTCCGGGGAAATGACCGCCGACGCGCCCGGCACGATGCGCGCGGTCAAGAGCGGTCTTTCCGTCGCCTGCGGCGACGGCAGGAGCCTCATCATCACACAGCTTCAGGCGGAGGGCGGCAAGCGCATGGCGGCTGCCGACTATCTGCGCGGTCACCCGCTCAAAACAAGCGACTAAAGGGGAGAGCTTATGCCTTACTATTCTTACGGCTACGGTTACGATTCGGCAAACTTGATCTATCTCATTCTGCTGGTTCCGGTCCTGCTGCTCTCGCTCTATGCGCAGGCGGCGGTGAGCGGCAATTTCTCGCGCTACAGCAAGGTGACGAACCGCCGCGGGCTCACCGGCGCGCAGGCGGCGGCCAGCGTGCTGCGCGCGCACGGTATCACCGATGTCGGCATTGCCCGCTGCTCGGGCAAGCTGACCGACCACTACGATCCGCGCAATAACACCATCTTTCTTTCAGACTCTGTATACGATGCCGCCACGGTCGCGGCGGTCGGCGTTGCTGCGCATGAGGCCGGACACGCGGTGCAGTATGCCGTGGGCTACGGTCCCGTCAAGCTGCGCAGCGCCATCGTAAAAACAACGCAGTTCAGCTCGCAGGCTTCGTTCATCATTCTGATGCTCGGCCTCGTGCTCTACAGTCAGCCGATCCTGCTGCTGGGCATTGTCCTCTTCGGCGTGGTCGCGTTCTTCCAGCTCGTCACGCTGCCGGTGGAGTTCAACGCCTCCCACCGCGCGCTCGAAACGCTGGAGGGCGAGCACATCCTGGAGGATGAGGAGATGGCCGGTGCGCGCAAGGTGCTCCGTGCTGCGGCGCTGACCTATGTCGCCGCGCTGCTCTCGTCGCTGCTGCAGCTCCTGCGCTACGTTTTGATCTTCCTCAACCGCTCCGGGAATCGCCGCGGGGGGCGCCGATGAGAGTCGACCGTGCAAGAGAAGCGGCGCTGGACGCGCTGGCGGCCTGCCGCCGGAACGGCGCGTGGATCGACGGCGCGCTCAAGCAGGTGCTCAAGAGGGACGGACTTTCCGGGCGCGACGCGGCCTTTGCCAGCCGCATTGCCTACGGTGTGATGCAGAACCGCATTTACCTTGACCGCTGCATAGCGCGCTGCCTAACGCAGAGGCCCGAAAAGCTCGAGCCGCTGCTGCTGGATATCCTTCGTATCGGCGCATATCAGATCCTTCTTATGGATAAGGTGCCGGTCAATGCCGCCGTGAATGAGGCGGTGGAGATGGCAAAGGCGCACCGTCTCGCCCGTGCGGCGGGACTGGTGAACGCGGTGCTGCGCAATGTGGACCGCAGAAGGGGAGAGCCGCTTGCCATTGCGGACAGGCTCGAAGCGCTCTCTGTACAGACGAGCCACCCGCGTGCGCTCGTCGAGCGCATGGTCGGACTGCTCGGCGCGGAGGAGGCAGAAGCCTTTCTCCGTACGGACAATGAGCCTGTCCCGACCACCATTCAGACCAACACGCTCAAAACGAGCGCGAAGCAGCTTCGTGCTTCGCTGGAGGATGAGGGCGTAACCGTGGAGCCGCACCCGTGGCTCGCGGACTGCTTCACCGTTTCCGGCACCGGCGATCTGGAAGGTCTGCGCGCGTGGCGCGAGGGCTGGTTCACGGTGCAGGATGCTGCAGCGAAGCTGACGGCTTTGACCGCCGCGCCAAAGGCGGGGAGCTTTGTCATCGACACCTGCGCCGCCCCCGGCGGGAAGTCCTTCGCGATGGCGATGTGCATGGAAGGGAAAGGGCACATTCTCTCCTGTGACGTGGAGGAGCACAAGCTGCGGCTCATGGAGGCCGGCGCGGAGCGGCTGGGGGTCGAGTGCATGGAGGGCCGTCTGGCCGATGGCCGTGTCTGCGATGAAGCGCTTGCAGAGAAGGCGGACGTCGTCGTCTGCGACGTGCCATGCTCCGGGCTAGGCATCATCCGCAAGAAGCCGGACATCCGCTATAAGGACATGGCTTCGCTCGCGGGCCTGCCCGCGATCCAAAGCGCCATTCTGGACAATGCCTCGCGCTATGTCCGGCGCGGCGGGACGCTCGTTTACTCCACCTGCACGGTGCTTCCCGAGGAAAACGAGCGGGTGACGGATGCGTTTCTCCGCGCGCACCCGGACTTTACTTACGATACCTTTGCGCTGCCCGACCCCATCGGCACGGTTGAGGGACACATCACGCTCTGGCCGCAGCGCCACGGGACGGACGGCTTTTACATCTGTCGCATGACGCGCAGGGAATGAGGACAACGATGACCGATATCAAATCCATGACACAAGAGGAGATCACCGACGCGCTGCGCGCAATGGGCGAGCCTGCCTTCCGCGGCAGGCAGGTGTTCTCCTGGCTCCATAAGGGCGCGACCGACTTTGCGGAGATGAACAACCTCTCCAAGCCCCTGCGGGAAAAGCTCGGCAAGGAGTTTACCATTACAGCGCCGACCGTCGCCCGCAAGCAGGTTTCCCGGCTCGACGGCACTGTCAAATACCTCTGGGAGCTGCGCGACGGCAACTGCATCGAGACGGTGCTCATGAGCTATCATCACGGCAACACCGTCTGCATCTCCTCGCAGGTCGGCTGCCGGATGGGCTGCAAATTCTGCGCCTCTACCATAGCCGGCAAGGTAAGAGACTTAACACCATCGGAGATGCTTGATCAGGTGCTCTTCACCCAGCTGGATTCCGGGAAGGACATCTCCAATATCGTTCTCATGGGCATTGGCGAGCCGCTGGACAACCGCGCGAACGTGCTGCGCTTTCTGCAGCTCGTGAACCACCCGGAGGGGCTGAACATCGGGATGCGCCACATCTCACTTTCCACCTGCGGCGTCGTGCCCGGCATCGATGCGCTCGCGGAGGAAAACTTGCAGCTCACGCTTTCCGTTTCGCTCCACGCGCCGGACAGCACGACGCGCAGCCGTATCATGCCGGTCAACAACGCCTACGACGTGGAGGAACTGTTCGCCGCCTGCCACCGCTATTTCAAGAAAACCGGCCGCCGAATTTCGTTTGAGTACGCGATGATCGACGGTGTGAACGACCATGACTGGCAGGCAGACCTGCTCGCCGAGCGCATCCGCGGGATGCCGGGGCACGTCAATCTGATCCCACTCAACGACGTGGTCGAAAGCGAGTTCAAGCCCAGCCGCCGCGTCGCGGCGTTTCAGAAGCGATTGGAGTCCCACGGCCTGACGGCAACGGTGCGCCGCAGTCTCGGCGGGGATATCGACGCCTCCTGCGGCCAGCTGCGCCGCAAGGAGATGGAGGCAAAGGAGAGAGGACAATGAAAGCCTGCGGCATCACGGACGTTGGATTGCAGCGTCACGAAAATCAAGATACCTTTGCCGTGGAGCGCGGCGCGACGGACGGCCAGCTCATTGCGGTCGTGTGCGACGGCATGGGCGGCGAAAACTGCGGGCAGGTCGCCAGCAGCCTTGCGGTCCGCGCCTTTCTCGACGAGCTGCACGCAGTCCTGCGCGCGGATATGACGACGGAGCAGCTGCGCGAAGCGGTGTCGTTCTGCGTTTCCAAAGCAAACGCTGCCGTCAACCGCCACGCGCAGGAGCATACGGAGTGCTGCGGCATGGGGACGACGCTTGTCTCCGCTGTGACGAACAGCTCCGGCGCGGTCATCTGCAACGTCGGCGACAGCCGTGCCTACCGCGTCGGCGCGGGAAGGCTCGAGCGCATTACGCGCGATCATTCGGTGGTCGAGGGCCTGATCGAAAGCGGCAGCATCACCGCCGAGCAGGCGCGCACGCATCCCAACCGCAACCTCATCACCCGCGCGCTCGGCCCCGAGGAGCATATCGAGTGCGACGTGTACGATGTGACGCTCGGCGCGGACGAACGGCTGCTGCTCTGCTCGGACGGGCTGGTTGTCACCGCCACGGACGAGGAGATGTACGAGGCGGTTGCCCGGGGCGGCGATACGCCGGCGGAGAGCCTTGAGCACCTGCTCGAGCTTTCCAAACAGCGCGGCGCGCCGGATAACGTTACCGCTGTGCTGCTCTATCACGAGTAAGAAAGGAGGGCGCATAGATGGATCAAATGATCGGCAGAATGCTGGATAACCGCTATGAGCTGCTTGAGCTGATCGGCAGTGGCGGCATGGCGATGGTCTATAAGGCCAAGTGCCACCGGCTCAACCGCCTTGTGGCGGTCAAGGTATTGAAAAGCGATTTCGCGAGCGACGCGGACTTCCGCCGCCGCTTCTACGACGAATCCCAGGCCATCGCGATGCTCTCCCACCCGAACATCGTTTCGGTCTATGATGTGTCGCGCTCCTCGCCGGAGTACATCGTCATGGAGCTCATCGACGGCATTACGCTCAAGCAGTATATGGAGCGGCGCGGGCGTCTGAACTGGCGCGAGTCGCTGCACTTCATCACACAAATCATGAAGGGGCTGAGCCACGCGCATTCGCGCGGCATCGTCCACCGCGATATCAAGCCGCAGAACATCATGGTGCTGCGCGACGGCAGCGTCAAGGTCACGGACTTCGGCATCGCCTGCCTTTCCAACTCTGCCAACACCATGACGCAGGAGGCGCTCGGCTCCGTCCACTACATCTCGCCCGAGCAGGCGAAGGGCAACCGCCCCGATGCGCGCTCGGACATCTACTCCGCCGGCGTCGTGCTCTATGAGATGCTCACGGGCCGCCTGCCCTTTGAGGGCGACAGCGCCGTATCCGTCGCGATCCAGCATCTAAGCAGCGTGCCGCTCTCCCCGCGGGAGATCGACCCCGACGTGCCAGAGGCGCTGGAAAAGATCTGCATGAAGGCGATGGCCTCGGACATCGACCGCCGCTATCCGACGGCGGACGCCATGCTCGCCGACCTGGAGGAGTTTCGCAAGAACCCGGACGTAGACCTTGACTTCAGCATCGAGGACCTGCGCCGTCCCGATACCGACGAGCCGACGCAGTATATCCCCGCCGTGCAGGCGGTCACGCCGAAGCGGGAGGAGCCGCAGGAGGACGAGCCGGTCGACGAGAAAAAAACGCAGAAAATGCTCCTGCTGGCCGGCGGTATCGCGCTGGCCGCGGTGATCGTGTTCGCTCTGTGGAACGTCATCATGGGCAGCTTTCAAAAGGAGCCTGTGCAGACGGAGTTCACCGTCCCGAACCTCCTCGGCATGACCATTGAGGAGGCCGAGGCCGACGAGCGGGTGAAGGACATCTTCACCATCACGGAGATGGGCAGCCGCGCGAGCAGCGAGTACGCGGAGGGCCAGATCGTTGAGCAGACGCCCGCGGCCGACAACGTGGTGCGCAGCAACCGTGAGATCCAGGTCTTTGTCAGCACCGGCGAAAAGACCGAGCCGATGCCGAGCGTCACGGGACTGGAGTGGCGCAGCGCGAAGATCATTCTTGACGACCTTGGGCTGGACCTGCAGTATAACTGGAAGGACGAGTATTCCGACTCCATCACCTCCGGCTGCGTGATCCGCACGGAGCCGGCAAAGGGCGAGATGCTCCGACAGGGCGATGTTCTGCTGCTTTACCGCAGCAAGGGTCCGGAGCCGCGGCCCGTCACCGTGGTCTCCTATCTCGGCTACGAACAGACGACGGCGGTGGAGGAGGCCGAGACGCTCGGCCTGAAGGTCACCGTGAAGCACGTCTACAGCGACGCGCTTGCGGGCACCGTCGTTGAGCAGAGCATCGCGCAGGATACGGTCGTCACCACCGGCACCGAGATCGTGCTCACCGTTAGCGACGGGTCCGATCCTTCCGTTTCCGGCACAGAGGGAGTTCCCCCGGAGGCGGCGTGAGAGGACGGATTAAAAAGGCCCTCAGCGGCTTTTACTACGTCGATACTGGCAAGGGGGTCGTGACCTGCCGCGCGCGCGGGCGCTTCCGTAAGGAGGGCGTTTCGCCGCTTGTCGGCGACCGGGTGGAGATCACGGTATCCGGTACGGAGGGCATGGTCGACGCCATCGAGCCGCGGCGCAATGTTTTTTCGCGTCCGGCGGTCGCCAACATCGACCAGCTCGTGATCGTGGCGTCGAATGCCATCCCGCAGACCGATCCGTATCTCATCGACCGCATGACCGCCATTGCTGCGCTGAAAGGCTGCGAGGTCCTAATCTGCATCAACAAATCGGACCTCGACCATGCCGACGAGCTGTGTGCCATCTATGAAAAGGCGGGACTTCCGTTTCTGCTCACAAGCGCCGAAACAGGGGAGTGCATTGCAGAGCTGCGGGAGCGCATTTCCGGCAAGCTGTCTGCCTTTACAGGCAATTCCGGCGTTGGGAAATCGAGCCTGCTCAATGCGCTCGACCCACGCTTTTCCGTGCAGGTCGGCGAGGTCAGCCAGGCGCTCGGACGCGGACGCCACACCACGCGCCATGTGGAGCTGTATACCCTCTCCGGCGGCGCGGAGATCATCGACACGCCCGGCTTTTCCTCCTTCGATACCGATGAGCTCGGGCTTGCGCTGAAGGAACGGCTGCCGGAGACCTTCGTGGACTTCGCGCCCTATCTGGATGCCTGCCGCTTCGTCGGCTGCAGCCACACGAAGGAAAAGGGCTGCGCCGTTCTGGAGGCTGTGCGGGCAGGGAAGCTCTCCGCCTCGCGGCACGCGAGCTATCTGCGGCTCTACAACGAACTCAAAGATCTGCGGGAGTGGAACAACAAATGAAGAAGCGAAGGCGGCGGGACCTCCCGCCGCTTTTTCCATGCCCACGGGGCACGGGACAACGCCGCGCGGTATATACTGTAGCATCAGGCGTGACGGGAAGGAGGTGCGGGCATGTGGGGCAGGAACTGGTGCTGTCTGGGCATCTGCGCGCTGGCGCTGGGACTAGCGATCTTCATCGTTGCCATCTTTCCGGTGGGCTTTCTGATGTTTCTGGTCGCGTTGCTTCTCGTTGTCTGCGGCTGGGGCTGTATTCGGAGGAGGTGAGCGGATTTGAAGATCGTGGTGTGGAAGTCGCCCAAGGCCCTGTGCGGCGTGCTGCGGCTGCTGTTCGGGATCAAAGACGGGCAGGAATAAAGCGGTCCTTTGGCGCATAGAGTGAAGCAAAACCGTGCCAAAGGAGAGGACTGCCATGGAGCTTGAACTGTGCAAAGAGACGTATTCCTGTTATGAGGCTCTGCCGCCGCTCGTAGAGACGCGCGAGCAGAGCACCGAGACCATCGTCCCCGATTACTGCCCCGACATCGCGCGCATCGTGGAGGGCAGCGGCTGCCTCTTCGTGCGCAGCCGCGAGATCGCGGACGGGCGCGTGAGCGTTTCCGGCTCGCTGCGCGTGACGCTTTTGTACATAGCCGACGGCAGCGGCGGGCTCAAGAGCTTTTCGTACACGCTTCCCGTCGAGGAGACGCTGGACGGACGGCTGCGCGAGGGCTGCACCGAGGCGAGCGTGAGCGGCTGCGTCAGCGCGCTGGAGGTCCGCGCGCTCAACCCGCGCAAGATCATGACGCGCGCCGCCGTCGAGCTGACCGTTACGCCCTACTGCGCCGCGCAGCTCACGGCCTGCGGCGATGTGACGCAGCGGGCGGAAAACGGCATTGAGACGCTGTGCGAGACGCAGGAGGTCTCGATCATCAAGGCGCTGCGCAGCAAGGACTTCGTGTTCTCCGACGACCTCGTGCTCTCGAGCAGCAAGGAGCCGGCGGCGGAGCTGCTGCGCGAGAGCGCATCCGTCCGCACGACGGAGTGCCGCCTGATCGGCGGCAAGATCATCCTCAAGGGCGTTGTCTGCGTGAAGGTCCTCTATCTCTCGGAGAGCGGGACCATCTGCAGCGCCGCTGCGGAGCTGCCCTTCTCCCAGATCGTCGAGGGCGTCGAGGACGCGGACGAGAACACCTCTGCCGAGGCAATGCTGTGCCTAACCGGCGCGGAGCTGCGCATCGGCGGCGAGAGCGGCGACGCGCGCACCATCTCCGCAAAGATCTTCCTGCACGCCTTTGTCGTGCTGCGCCAAAGGCTCTGCCTGCGCTGCATCACCGACCTTTACAGCACGAGCTGCGAGCTCTCCGCGCAGCTGCAGACGCTTGAGCTGTGCGGTGGCGTAGAGACCATCACGCAGGAGCAGAGCATCCGTGAGCAGATCGAGACCGGCGTGGAGGTATCCGCGGTGCTGTGCGCCGAGGTCCATTTTGGCAGCGTCAGTCTGGTGCAGGAGGAGAGCACGGCAAACGTGCGCTGCACGGCGGTCCTCCGTGTGCTCTATCTCGACGAGGGCGGCGCACCGCTGATGGTCGAGCGCCGCACCGAGGTCGCCGCGCGCATCGCCGTCCCGGAGGGTTGTACCGCCGCGGTCCGCAGCGTGATGGCCTGCGAGGTCAGCGCTGCCGCGACGGCGGACGGCATCGAGGTGCGCTTTCCGGTGCTCTTTACCCTCGAATGTACCCGCCGCTGCCGCTGCGCCTGCCTGTGCGCGCTCAAGGCAGAGCCGCAGCAGGAGAGCGGCGGCAGGCAGCCGACGCTCGTGCTGCGCGCCATGGGCGCGGAGGAGCGGCTTTGGGATCTCGCCAAGGCCTACCGCACAACGGTCGCCGATATTCTCACCGCCAACGAGCTTTCCGCCGAGACCGGCGCGCCGGGTGGGGAAATGCTGCTCATTCCGTGCCGACGCTGAATATTTCCCGGGAAAAGAGCCGTGAGGCTCTTTTTCTTTTTTGGCTTGTCATACCCCGCGCGAAGCGCTCATATAGTGAAGCAAGAACGGTGAGGATTCGGAGGAGATCGCTATGACCACAAATACCGGCATCTATCAGGACATCGCCACGCGCACGGCGGGCGACATCTATATCGGCGTCGTCGGCCCGGTGCGCGCCGGCAAATCGACTTTCATCAAGCGCTTCATGGAAACGCAGATCATCCCGAACATCGACAATGTCTACCGCCGCGAGCGCGCCAAGGATGAGCTGCCGCAGAGCGGCAGCGGCCGCACGGTAATGACCTCCGAGCCGAAGTTCGTGCCCGAGGAGGCGGTGGACATCGCGCTCGATGAGGGTGCGAGCTGCTCCGTGCGGCTCATCGACTGCGTGGGCTACATGGTCCCCGGCGCGGCGGGACAGCTCGATGGAGACAGTCCCCGCATGGTCACGACGCCGTGGGCCGATCATCCGGTCACGATGGCGGAGGCGGCAGAGCTGGGCACGACGCGCGTGATCCGCGAGCATTCGACCATCGGCATCGTCATTACGACCGACGGCAGCATCACGGACATTCCGCGCGAGGACTACCTCGAGGCCGAAGGCCGCGTCATCCGTGAGTTGCAGGAGATCGGCAAGCCCTTCCTTGTACTGCTCAACGCCGTCGATCCAAAATCAAGTAGAGTTCAAGCCATGGCAAGTGATATTGCTTCACACTATGGTGTATGCTGTCTGCCGGTCAACTGCCTGGAGCTGGACGATGCGGCGGTGGGGGATATCCTCAAGGCGATCCTTTACGAGTTCCCGCTGACTGAGCTGGAGCTCCATATCCCCGCATGGGTCCTGGCGCTGCCCGCCGACCACGCCATCAAACTCGGCCTTTTCCGCAGCATCCGCGAGGGCGCCAAGGGACTGCACCGCATCCGCGAGGTCGCGCCCGCAGTGGACGCCATGTGCGCCTATGAGGGCATTAGCGGCGCGAAGGTCGACGCCATCTCGCTCGGCAGCGGCACCGCCAGCGCGGAGCTTCAGCTCCCGCGGGCACTGTTCTATCAGACGCTCAGCGAGCAGTCCGGCTTCGCCGTGGCCGACGATGGAGACCTCATGCGTCTGCTCACGGAGCTTTCCGCCGTCAAGGCGGACTACGACAAGGTATCCTCTGCCATTCGGGACGCCCGCGAAACGGGCTACGGCGTGGTCGTGCCGACGGTCGACGAGCTCATTTTGGAGGAGCCGGAGATCATGAAGCAGGGCGGCCGCTACGGTGTGCGGCTCAAGGCCAGCGCGCCGAGCATCCACATGATCCGCGCGAACATCGAAACGACCGTTTCACCCATCGTCGGCAACGAAAAGCAGAGTGAGGACATGGTCAATTATCTGCTGCAGGAGTTCGAGGGCGACACGGCGAAGATCTGGCAGTCGAATATCTTCGGGCGCAGCTTCCACGAGATCGTCAGCGAGGATCTTCAGGCCAAGCTCAAGCGGATGCCGGACGACGCGCGCGCCAAGCTCCGCCAGACGCTCGAGCGCATCATCAACGAGGGCAGCGGCGGCCTCATCTGCATCATTCTCTGAAAATTGCGAAGAGAGGGGAGACACCCCTCTCTTTCTTACAATTTGTAACCAAAATGTTTCCGCTTTGTAACTTGTGTTTCCGGTCGCTTCATGCTATGCTGTTTACATAACGAAGAAAGAGAGAACTGCCATGAAAAGAAAGCTCGCCCTGCCCGTATTTTTGCTCGCTGCCGTATTATGTGCCGTATGGGCCTTTATCGAAGCGGAGCAGCCGACGCCGGCATCGCTGCAGGAGCAGCTTATCGACGCGCTGGATTCGACCGACGCCATTTCCTTTCAGCCTGACCGCCTTGACAGCAATCATGCCGAAGGCATTGTCACCGACGCGAAGTATGTGGAGGAGATATGCGCCCTGCTCCGCCGGCTCGAGCCGGCGGACGATGTCGCATGGCCTGCCGGGGAGGAACAGTATCTTTTTTCCAAGGCGTCCTTTGTACTGCTTTCCGGCCATGACAGCGAGGACCCGACGACGGCGGACGGAACGGCTGAAACGCCGCGCTGCTATATCCTGAACGACCGCGGCCGTGACCGCACCCTGCTTTTTGTGCATAACGGAAGCCAAAGCTATGAAAATAAGGATTATCAGCTCATCGGCGCGCTGCCGTTCACCGGTCTTGACTATACCATCGCGATGGACCAGAAATTGCAGAGCCGCACCGGCTCCGAGCTCCTTACGCTGACCGAGGAGGTCGGCGGCCAAGCCGTCACGCTGAAGGTCTATGAGCCGGACGAGGAGGGCATTGCGCGCTACGCGCTCTTTGGCGCGGACGGTACGGAGATTGACATACCGTTCGGCGTGGATCGCCGCACTTGGATCGGGGAGGACGAGGCCGCTGAGAAGGTCTCCCTAACCGCAAGGGATGATGTGCTTGGCTTCCCGGGCTTTGAGCTTGAAACGATCCAGGGTGGGCGCATGACGTTTCGTTACTTCTATGTTTTGACGGAGCAGGGATTTGTCTATGCAGGCGAAGCCTTTGGCTATGACTTTGATGATACGGCGTGGGGCGACGGCGTATGGACGCTCGATCTCACGGGCGACGGGCGCAGTGAGCTGGTCACGCGCAGTACCTACGGCGATGGCGTACCGCGTGTTTTTGTCTACCGTTGGAACGCCGCGGAAGGCGTCTCGCAGCGCAGCGGCATCGTCTGGGAGAAGGCAGACGCGGAGCTTGCGCGGCTGAGTGCGCCGCTCGGCGTAGTTGCGCAGGCAGAGACCTACCACGCGGAGGACAACACCGTCACTCTGACGCTTTATACGGAAAGCGGCACAAAGGAAACAACGCTATCGCTCACCACGGACATTCTCGGCGAGTGGCATTCAAGTGACTGCTAAAACGATACAAAAAAGGAACCGTCTATCGAAAGCGGTTCCTTTTGCTTTTTGTTGCACGAGGCGGTCTTACTTTGCCAAGACCTTCTTGAGTCTGGCGAAGCGGGGGAGGGAATCCTCCTTCGGCAGCTTCGGCTCGCCCTGAATGAGCGGCAGGGCATAGTCGATGAAGTCGTGCGTCACGCCGTTGCCTTCGGCGTTGATCCACTCCTGCGGGACCTTCTTCTCGGCGTTCGCGACCTCGGTGAGCGGCAGCAGCTTCGTCTTGCAGGCGTAGCGTCCGTTGACCGTGCCGCGCTCGAAGGCGACCATCTTGTCGGTGATGCCCGCGACGGCGTTCTCCACTGCGGCGCGTCCTGCCATGACAGCCTCCTCAATGTCGGTCTCGCTGGCGAGGTGCGCTGCGCAGCGCTGGAGCAGGGAAAGCTCGATGCCGCGGACCTTTGCACCGGTCTTCTGCTTCACGACGTCGGCAAGTCTGGCGGCAAGGCCGCCGAGCTGCGCGTGACCGAAGCCGTCGGTCGCGCTGGTCTTGGCCTCGGAAACGAAGCTGCCGTCGGCATAGTGGATGCCCTCGGAGACCGCGACCATGCAGTTGCCCTTTTCCTTGTAGACGCGCTCGACGTCGGCAAGAAATTTGTCCATGTCAAAGTCGCGCTCGGGCAGGTAAATGAGGTCGGGACCCGCGCCGTACTCGGTGGCGAGTGCGGCGGCGGCGGTCAGCCAGCCGGCGTGGCGGCCCATGATCTCGATGATGCAGATCATACCAGTGTCATACACGCGCGCGTCCTGATAGACCTCCATGCAGCTCGTGGCGATATACTTCGCGGCGCTGGCGTAGCCGGGGCAGTGGTCGGTGCCGAAGAGATCATTGTCGATGGTCTTGGGCACGCCCATCACGCGGCACTCGTAGCCGACCTTCTGCATATACTTGGAGATCTTGTTGCAGGTGTCCATCGAGTCGTTGCCGCCGTTGTAGAAGAAATAGCGGACATCGTGCTTCTTGAATACCTCAAGGATACGCTTATAATCGGTGTCGTCCACATCGGGATCGGCGATCTTGTAACGGCAGGAGCCGAGTGCGGAGGATGGAGTATACTTCAGCAGCTCCAGCTCGCGCGCGTCCTCCTTGCTCATGTCGAACAGTCGATCGGCAAGCACGCCCTTGATGCCGTGCTCCGCGCCGTAGACGGCGGTGATGCAGTCGGAGTCGAGCGCTGTGCGGATCACGCCGTAGGCGCTGGCGTTGATGACGGAGGTCGGGCCGCCAGACTGGCCGATGATGCAGGCGCCTTTCAATTCACTCATATCGTTTCTCCTTTGACGGTTTAAGCCTTGCCGGCGCAGCCGAGCACATCGACGAGCTTATGACGGACGAGCTCCTTGATGTTGGCGCGGGCGGGCTTGAGATACTCGCGGGGATCGAACTTGTCGGGGTGCTCGTCCATGAACTGACGGATGGTGCCGGTCATGGCGAGACGCAGGTCGGAGTCGATGTTGATCTTGCAGACCGAGAGCTTCGCGGCCTCACGCAGCTGCTCCTCGGGCACGCCGATGGCATTGGGCATCTTGCCGCCGTGGTCGTTGATCATCTTCACATACTCCTGCGGGACGGAGGAGGAGCCGTGCAGCACGATGGGGAAGCCGGGCAGACGCTTGGAGACTTCCTTCAGAACGTCGAAGCGCAGCGGGGGCGGAACAAGGATGCCGTCGGCGTTGCGGGTGCACTGCTCGGGCTTGAACTTGTAAGCGCCGTGGCTGGTGCCGATGGCGATGGCAAGAGAGTCGCAGCCAGTCTTGGAGACGAACTCCTCGACCTCCTCGGGATGGGTGTAGGACGCCTCGTGTGCCGCGACCTTGACCTCGTCCTCGATGCCGGCAAGGGTGCCGAGCTCGGCCTCGACGACTACGCCGTGGTCGTGCGCGTACTCAACGACCTTCTTGGTGATCTCGATGTTCTCAGCAAAGGGCTTGGAGGAGGCGTCGATCATAACGGAGGTGAAGCCGCCGTCGATGCAGCTCTTGCAGGTCTCGAAGTCCGGGCCGTGATCCAGATGCAGCACGATGGGAATGTCGGGGCAGCACTCCACGGCGGCCTCGACAAGCTTGACGAGGTAGGTATGGTTCGCGTAGGCGCGGGCACCCTTGGAAACCTGAAGAATGACGGGAGCGTGTTCCTCCTGGCAGGCCTCGGTGATGCCCTGCACGATCTCCATGTTGTTGACGTTGAACGCGCCGATGGCGTAGCCGCCGTCATACGCCTTCTTGAACATTTCGGTAGAGGTAACGAGTGGCATGATATCGTCTCCTTTTGTAAAGTTATTTCAAATGATTGGTACGTTTGGTACTACTTGTATTGTAGCACAGAAAACGGAAATTACAAGAGAAAAGTGAAAAAATTTTCTCAAAAAAGAGAGACAAAGTGTGTGCTTTGTCTCTCTTTCTCTCGTCAGATGTTGGTCTTGATCGTCGCGGCGATCTGATCGGCGGTCAGACCGTACTCGCGCAGAACGTCGGCTGCCTTGCCGGATTGGCCGAACCGATCGTTCACGCCGATCTTATGGAATTTGCAGTTGACCTTGCCCATGAGAACGTCCGCCACCGCGTCGCCCAAGCCGCCGATGACGCTGTGCTCCTCGACGGTGATGACCTTGCCGCACTTCTCCGCCCACGCAGTCACACATTCGGCGTCGATGGGCTTGATGGTGTGGACGTTGATGACGGCGGCGTCAATGCCGTCCTTGGCGAGCGCTTCCGCCGCCATGAGGGATTCATTGACCATCAAGCCGGTCGCGAAGATCGCGACATCCTTGCCCTCGCGCAGCACGTTGGCCTTACCGAGAACAAAGGGCTTGACCATATCGCCCTCGAAAACAGGCGTAGCGAGACGGGCGAGGCGCATATACACGGGGCCGTCGAGATCGGCGATCGCCATGGTCGCGGCCTTGGCCTCGTTCGCATCGGCGGGGCAGATGACCGTCATGCCGGGAATGACGCGCATGAGCGCGAGATCCTCGATGCACTGATGGCTGCCGCCGTCCTCGCCGACGCTCACACCGGCGTGGGTGGCGCAGATCTTGACGTTGAAGTGCGGATAGGCAACGGAGTTGCGGATCTGCTCATAGGCGCGGCCGGCGGCGAACATCGCAAAGGTGGAGCAGAAGGGAACGAGCCCCATCGTGCTCATGCCGGCGGCGGCGTCGACCATGTTGGCCTCGGCAATGCCGAAGTTGTAGAATTTCTCGGGGTGCGCCTTGGCGACCTTGCAGGTCTGAGTCGCGTTGGCAAGGTCGGCGTCGAGCACGACGACCTTATCGTTCTTTTCCACCAGCTCGATCAGCGCTTCGCCGTAAGCCTGGCGGGTCGCAATTTTATCAGCCATGTTCGTTAACCCTCCAATTCCTTCAAAGCCTGATCGCGCTGCTCGGCGTTGGGCGCCTTGCCGTGCCAGCCGACCTGATTTTCCATAAACGAAACGCCCTTGCCCTTGACCGTGTGGGCGAGGATCGCCTTGGGCTTGCCGGGCATCGTCGGCTTCGAGAGCGCGGCCTCCACCGCGTCGAGATCGTTGCCGTCCGGCAGCTCCACAAGATCAAAGCCGAACGCGCGCAGCTTCGCGCCGAGGTCGCCGAGGCTCATGACCTGATCGTTCGAGCCGTCGATCTGCAGACCGTTGTTGTCGATGATGACGGTGAGGTTATCCAGCTTATAGTGAGCGGCGGCCATGTAAGCCTCCCAGATCTGCCCCTCCTGACTCTCGCCATCGCCGACGAGGGCAAAGACCTTCGTATCCTTGCCAAGGTGCTTCGCGCCGAGCGCCATGCCGACGGCGATGGACACACCCTGACCGAGCGAGCCGGTGGAGGCGTCCACGCCCGGAACCTTCTTGGCATCGGGGTGGCCCTGCAGGATGGAGTGGAGCTGACGGAAGTTCGCGTACTCATCGCGGGAGATGAAGCCCTTGGCGGCAAGCACCGCATAATAGCACGGCGCCGCGTGGCCCTTGGAGAGCACAAAGCGGTCGCGGTCGGGATCGTGCGGATTGCCGGGATCGACGCGCATGTGGTTGAAGAAAACGCTGGTCATCAGCTCGACGGCCGAAAGGGAGCCGCCGGGATGGCCGCTGCCGGCATTGGCCGTCATCGTGATGATGTCGCGGCGCACCTGACGGCAGACCTTGGAAAGCTCTTGCGTGTTCATGGAAGACCTCCTTGCAAAATTTCATTTGCTCAATTTGACAGTATACCGAAATATGGACGTAAAGTCAATTCATTCCTACGACATATTGTGGCCGATTTTCGCCTTTTCGCATACATTGGGAGAGAGGAGGGGAGAGGCCATGCTCGCTTTACTGCCATACGACCGCGCCGCGGCGGTGCGCTATGCCCATATCTGGGCCTACGGGCGCAATCCGCGCTATTACGATTACGAAAGCATCGGCGGCGACTGCACGAATTTTGCGTCTCAATGCATCTATGCCGGTGCGGGTGTGATGAACGACACGCCGACCTTTGGTTGGTACTACATCAGCGCCAACGACAAAGCGCCCGCGTGGACAGGCGTGGAGTATCTCTACAATTTTCTCACGCGCCGCACGCCGTCCGTCGGCCCGTTCGCAGGGGAAGTCCCGCCGGAGTGCATCCGGCCGGGCGATATCGTGCAGCTCTCGTTCGACGGCGTCGGCTGGCAGCACTCGCCGGTCGTCGTGGAGGCGGACCGTCCGCGCAGCTACGCGGAGATCCTCGTCGCCGCGCACAGCTTTGACGCCGATGACCGCCCGCTGTCCACCTACGAATTTGTCCGTGCGCGCTTCCTGCACATCGGCGGCGTGTACCGGCAGGAGTGATTGAGAAGATTATACCGACGAAGAAATGATTATCTACCGTGATGGAGCCTATAACGGCTATGGCGTGACCACCATCATAAATGATGGTGGAACATTGGAAATGTCCGGAACATACACAAATGGAGAGTTTACGCCGACTACAGGTGAGTCTTTCAACTACATTGGTCAGTTAGACCTATTCGGCAAATTCACTGTTTCAGATGCAGTGATTGACTATATTGACGCAAATGAGAACCTATTTCCTACTGCAACAAGCGAAGCAATACAGTCTTCTGACATACAAGATTTCTCAAGTAAACAGTTCAATAAGACACGCAAGCAAGATCAGATTGGCTTGGTAAAGTTAGATCTCTACGCCGTGCAGGTATTTGAAGATGACTACTTGGGAGGTAAGCTAACATACCTTTTGGCTGCTGACGATGATAATAACTATTATGCTCTATACTATCTAGATAGTGCAGAGGTCTATAATGTCATCGTCTTAGTTGCTTGCTATATTGGGTAATAGCTTTGAAGAGGCTCATTCCTTGCTGGGGTGAGCCTCTTTGTCCTCTGATAAATAGATTCACGTTTAACTTAAAAGGAACTAGAATTTTTGAGCCAATGAGATATTGGTAGTCTCTTAGCTGTCCTATTGGCAGAAACATAATTCATGGAGTGATTGAGAAAGAGACGGAATATGTTCCGCCTCTTTCTCATTTTCCCGCTTCATTTTTCTTCGACGGCTTCACGCGTGACAAGGGATTTGCCTTTGCGGCAATCCGCAGCGCCTCGTTGTCGATATGCGTGTAGATCTCCGTCGTGTTGAGGTGCTCATGGCCCAGAACCTCCTGCACGGCCTTGACGTCCACGCCGTTTTGCAGCATCAGCGTCGCCGCTGTGTGGCGAAGCTTGTGTGCGGAATATTGCGTCGAGTCGAGCCCGGCCTCGCTCAAGTGCTTTTTCACCAGCGCGTGGACCGTCGAGCGGCTGACGCGCTCGTTGCGGGAGGAGAGGAAGAGGGCGTTCTGATCGCGCCCGACGATGGGGCGGCGCACGGCGAGATAGTCGTTGAGCGCTTCCTTGCAGGCGTCGTTAAGATAGACGATGCGCACCTTGTTGCCTTTACCGAGCACGCGCAGCGCGTCGTCCTGAATGTCCGTGGTGCTGAGCGCGCAAAGCTCGGAAATACGCAGGCCGCAGTTCAGAAAAAGCGTCAAGATGCAGTAATCCCGCTCGCGGTTCTGTCCGTCCACCGAGGACAGCAGCTGCACGCTTTCCTCCAAGGTGAGGTATTTCGGCAGCGTCTTTTTGAGCTTCGGCGAATCGAGATCCTTGACCGGATTTTCCTTGATCAAGTGGACTTTATTGGTCAAATAGTTGTAAAAAGAGCGGATCGTTGCAATTTTACGCGCTCTGGAGGCGGCATTGAGACCATAGCCGGAGGCGTCGCTGTTTTGGTGCAGTACGCGCTCGCGGCTCAGATAGGTCATATAGCCGTAGATGTCTGTGAGTGTGACAGAGGACACGAAATCGAGGTCGATGTCCAGAATGGATATTTCATTCAGCTCCAAACCACGCAGCGACGGGTCGCGCGCCTGCTTGAGATAACGGAAAAAATTCCGCAGATCGAGAAAGTATTCGTCCACGGTTTTTCGGGAGTGCGCCTTGATCGTTTCATGGTAGGATAGAAAGTCGCGCAGGATCGGCGGCGCTTCGGTACGGTAATCGTTCATGAGCTTTCGCAAAAACAGCTGTCGTTCAAAGCGGGGGACCTCGATCGACCTAAAGATATAATTGAACAAAATAAAAATTTTGTTCAAAAGAGGGTAGCCCCAAAACGGTTTTTTGCTGTTTTTGCGTTTCTCCTTTCTGCAAGGATAACTGCTTTACGGAGACGGCTTTGTTCTTAGCCTACTATGTAGCATATTGCTCCAATTAGTATTATTATTGCAATTGCTATTGTTGCTTTTGCTCCGTCCTTTACGAGTAGTTTTATTATGCAAAAAATACAAAATATTCATATTCTGAGTATTGGCAAAATAAATGTCCCTTTTCAAGATAAGTGTTGCTATGTATAATCGTGAATAAAATTTGAAATGCGTGAATAAATAGTCGCATCTGCGCGAGGATACCCTTTGAAACAGAGTATCCTCTTTTTGTTTGTCTTTGTGGTCAGAAGAAATATAAATTTCAAATCAGAGGATTGGGAGGTGCAGATACATTGCCACTACTTTGATATACAGTCAAATGAGCAACATACATTCAATGACCACTCGACAATCATTCAATTCCGCATGGATACATTACAAAAGATAGCGACATCAGTCCAATTTAGGGATACCTAATTGCACACCATCCTCTCTGCTATTGAGAAGTGAACTTCACAAATGGAGTTACTACTTTTCATATGCTGGAACCCATTACTACAATAACGGTGCGGCACCTGTTGTCATCACTAACAATCGGGTAACAGCAGAGGCTAGAATATTTGCAAAGAAACTTGGGGTAGAAATCATCGCTGATGCTGAGTGGACAGAAATCAAGGATGGTGTCATCAGCAATACAGAAAACAGACTTAAAAGCGCCATCCGACAAAGCAAGCACCGAAAGCAGTGCAGACAGGCGGATACTGCTAGGAGGGCTTACTATGGCCGATTTCTTCAAGGAGATGCTGACTGACATTGATAAACTCAGCGACGAACAAGTCAACCAGTTAATGGCTGCACTGGAAGTTAAGAGGGCAGGAGGACAAACCACAAAGGACAGCATAAAAGAGAATGATGAAATACCTCTGGCGTGTCCACATTGTGGGAGTATCAGTCTGAAGAGACACGGAAAAGCAGGAGGCAGACAGAGATACCGTTGCAAGGATTGTTGTAAAACTTTCTGTGAAACCAGTCAGACATTGATACATCATTCAAGGTTGTCACCAGCTCAATGGAAAGGGTTATTGCTTAGAATGGTGCAAAATCTGACACCTCAAGAAATTGCGAATACGATAAACACAAGCGTTACCACGGTCTGGTTTAACAAGCAAAAAGTCTGTATGACCCTTGAGGAAGCCTACCGAAACTATGCTGGACAATTTATAGACATTGTAGAATGTGACGAGTATTACACGACGGTATCATTCAAGGGTAAGCGTGATCCGACCTTCTTCATCAATGTTCTTGGGCGTATGCCACGCCACCATATGACATTGGAAGAAAAAATGGATTACTTATCCAAGCACGGTTTACTGGAAGGGCTGAAAAAAGACCTTGAGCGTGCGGAACACGCAAAATTAGCGGCATTCTATCCAAGGCAAGAGGAGCGAAACCCAGCAACAAAGTACTTAGGTTTGCAGTTAAAGCTATTTTGGTGGCTTGAGGTCAATGGAGGACTCAGCACACAAGAGAAAGTAGATACCCTATATGGCATGATAAAAGGGAGAAATAAATTGGAATGCAATCATGATTTGAATTGCGTATTTTACTATCGTTGCCATTTTTCCTTTCTCCTTGTACTATTTTAAAGACATTGGGCATACTGAAGATTCAAAAAACCGGGTTAATCCGTCGCTCCTTCGCGCAAACTATTTCCGTGAAAAATTTTTCATTGGAAAGGCTTTGATCGAATGAGCGAGATTTTCTGTCATGCCAACTGTGTGTTCCAGTCCGGCGGACGCTGCGGCTTCAAATACTCCACAGCCTGCGGGATGCCGTCGTGCCGCAGCAACGCCTGCGTACACTATATCCCGCGCTCCGCGGTCAGCGGCGTTACGACCTCGCCAGCACACGCAGCGCTTCACCGACATTCTGCACCTCCGTCAGCGTCAAGCCGTCCGGACGTCCAAGACGGTTCCCGTGCTGCTTTGGAATGATGCACTCCGTGAAGCCGAGCCGCCGCACCTCGCTGAGCCGCTGGGACAGATTGTTAACGTTCCTTAACTCGCCGGTTAATCCAACCTCGCCGATGGCGGCGACCTGCGCGCCGATGGGCTTGTCGAGATAGCTCGACGCCAGCGCCAGAATGGCCGCGAGATCGGCGGCAGGCTCGTCCAGCGTCAGACCGCCGATGATGTTCAAATACGCGTCGCACTGCGACACCTTGAGCTGCCCGCGCTTTTCCAGCACCGCCAGCAGCATCGCCGCGCGGTTGTAGTCAAAGCCGTTGCTCGTGCGCCGCGGCGTCGGGTACGACGAGCTTGCCAGCAGCGCCTGGATCTCCGCGAGCACGGGCCGCGCGCCCTCCATCACGCAGGTCACGCAGGTCCCCGGCGCATCGGCAGGACGGCCGGAGAGCAGCATTTCCGAGGGATTTTCGACCTCAATGAGGCCGTCGTTTTCCATCTCGAAGACGCCGATCTCATTCGTCGCGCCGAAGCGGTTCTTCGCCGCGCGGAGGATGCGGTAGGTCATGTGCTGGTCGCCCTCGAAATAGAGCACACAGTCCACCATGTGCTCGAGCACCTTGGGGCCGGCGATGGAGCCTTCCTTGTTGACATGACCGATCACAAACACCGTGACGCCCTGCCCCTTGGCGAGCTGCATGAGCGTCATCGTGCAGTCCTTGACCTGGCTGACGCTGCCCGCGGGTGAATCCAGCTCCTCGTTGTAGAGCGTCTGGATGGAGTCCACGATCAGAATGTCCGGCGCTTCTTCGCTGACACATTCGAGCACGTCGCCGAGACAGGTCTCAGAGAGCACATAAAGGTTGCCGCTCGCGACTTTCAGCCGCTCGGCGCGCATCTTGAGCTGGTGCGGCGATTCCTCACCGGATACATACAGGACCTTGGCAAAACGACAGAGCTGACTGCAAATTTGTAGCATCAGCGTTGATTTGCCGATGCCCGGCGCGCCGCCGACGAGCACCAGCGAGCCCTTGACGGCTCCCCCGCCGAGCACACGGTCCAGCTCGCCCATGCCGGTCGAAAAGCGCAGCTCCCGCTCGGTCTGCAGCTCGGCGATCGGATGCGCCTTGCTGCGCGCGAGCGCCTTGGTGCGCCCCTTCCCTGCCGCCGACGCCTTCGGCGCGGCCTGCTCCACGATGGAATTCCATGCGCCGCAGGCAGGGCAGCGCCCCGCCCACTTTGCGGTCTCGTTGCCGCACTCGGTGCAGTAAAATACGTTTTTTGCCTTCATGGGGTCTCCCCTTTTCTGTTTCTTATGCTGCCGATTGCCCACCGGCGAGTCCCGCGAGAAAGCCGGCGGCGACGGTCACAGCCAGCTTGCGCTGATAGTCTGTCTTGCAGAGCCTTGCGGCCTCCTCCGCGTTGGAGAGAAAGCCGCACTCGACCAGCACAGCGGGACAGTGGATGCTTTTCATCAGGTAAACGCTTTTGTCAATAGCTTTTTGGCTCTTTTCGTTTCCCGGATTCACCGCCGCGTTGAGCGCGCGCTGTACGCTCTCGGCGAGCGCCTCGCTGCCCTCCGTGCGGGCGTGGAACGCCTGCGCGCCGTGGACGAGCCGCGAGGATGGGAGACTGTTCTGGTGGATGCTCAAGAGCACGGCGTTCGGCGTCTCGTTCACCAGTGCCGCACGGTTCCTAAGATCGGAGGATTTTTTCTCCCGCAGCGTTTGGGCGCCCTCCGAGTAGATGGCAGTATCCTCCGTGCGCGTCATCTTCGTCTCACAGCCGAGAAAGCGCAGCAGCGCGTCGAGATCCTGCGCGATGGCAAGATTGATGCCGCTTTCCGCCGTGCCGTCCGCCGCGACGGCTCCGCCGTCCTCCCCGCCGTGTCCGGCGTCAATGACGATCACGGGTGCTTCCGGGATACCCTCCGGACGAAAGACCGGCAGGGCTTCGCGCGTGAGTACGCCGCACAGCACGAAGATGCCGCACAGCGATAAGGCCGTGAGCATTAAAAATTTTTTACGCAGAAGAACGATCAATTTCCTCACCCCGTGCAACGCTATGCGCGGGGACTTTTTTCTATTCTTCCATGGACATATTGTAGCAGACATCGGACGGAAAGAAAAGCCCCGTTTCCTCTTTTTTGCCGCGGCGTATACTGGTATGAGCGCAATGCTCAATGCCAAGAAGGAGGAGACCCATTTGGAAAAGAACGATACGGCGGTGAAGAGCTGCGGCACGTTGGAGGGCCGTCTGCCGGGCAGCTGTGCGCCACTGGCCTTTCCCTATGTTCCCGTGCAGTGCGACAACCCCACGCGCTATTCCCAGCAGGACGCCCTGCAGGCCGGCACGCTGTTCCCCGGCTTGAACCTGCCCTTCCATGCCGACATGGAGACCCGCTTCCCCGCTGCCAACACGGCGCTCAGCGAGCTGATGGCGCTTGACTTCGCCATCGACGAGCTGGGGCTGTATCTCACCACGCACCGCGACGATCAGGAGGTGCTGGCGCTCTACTGGTCGTATATCAAGCTCGCGCGCGAGGGACGGGAGAAGTATCAGGAGAAATACGGCCCGCTGCTTCAGACCGACCTGACGCCGGGCAGCTACAAGTGGCTCGATAATCCGTGGCCGTGGGATCTGGGAGGGAACGACTGATGTTTGTCTATGAAAAGAAATTGCAGTATCCGGTGAAGATCGCCAACCCCAACCCGAAGCTCGCCGCGGCGATCATCAGCCAATACGGTGGTCCGGACGGCGAGCTCGGTGCCTCGCTCCGCTATCTCTCGCAGCGCTACTCGATGCCCTACCCGGAGCTCAAGGGCCTGCTGACCGACATCGGCACAGAGGAAGCGCTATGCGCCCCTATTTTTGCCCGGTATTTTTCCAGACCGTCCAGTA
>ERZ808245.96-NODE-96-length-53056-cov-4.632158_pt1 | contig 53056 bp, 33 predicted proteins | sample MGYA00521243_ERZ808245 | MGnify/ENA primary metagenome ERZ808245 (study PRJEB31516, sample SAMN03275576) | gut metagenome | biome: mammalia-associated habitat; material: feces | host: Papio cynocephalus | place: Kenya | collected 2012-07-07 ... | reverse complement strand
AATTACCGGGGCTAGCACATTGTGATTCAATAGATTTAACTGTTCCATCAGAACCACCACCGCCACTCATAGTCCCACTATTGGGTATGATAGTATTAACACTTAACTGGATTCCTTTATCTATCTTGTCTAGACCTATACTCGTTATTACACTTATCTTATCAGTCTCTGGTACTTGGTAAATTGAGTATGGTATAAACAAGGCTATGATAAGTATAAATACCACTAGATATTTATGTTTACTAAAATATTTTATCATAGCCATCTCCTTTATTTTATGGTTTAAATATTTACATTTTTAACTTAAATTGCTTGTTCTTTAATGTTCCACCAGTAATATCAGTTAATTGATATTTAATTACTTTTTTATCGTACACGTCCACCCAATTAAATCTGTGTTTATTATTTAAAATCAAAGTAGAGACCAAACACAATATTGGCAATATTATCTGAACAGAAATAATAAATACTGACGCATAAATATTGGTTACTATATTAAGCATTCGTATCAAACTTAAATATAAATAGAATACAGTTATCACTGCCAAAACTGTCACGATAGACATATTAATGTATTTATTCTTAATAGAGAAAATTTGGCCTAGGCAGGTGGAAGCACAATAAAACATAAGCCCGATTTGCAGGAACATAATTATTAACCAGACTAAAATGTTGACCCAATTAATAGTCCCCGTAGCAGTATTAATGTTGGTATATAATAACATTTCGCTTATCGCAAGTGACCTATTAAGTCCGGTATCTTTAAATATACTAGCGAATATAACATAGAAAATTACTACTATTATATCTGTAACTATTAAAGTAATAATTATGGTACGATTGGTATTGGGACGATAGTCAATATTACCCATTAATAGTAATAGTATTAAGTAATCTCCAAAAGCATATGCACAATACAACAACGCCTTAAATATTCCACTAGCACCTTTTTCAAACATAGGAAGTATATTAGAAAAATCTGCCGAAGTAGCAGGAACAAATATTGTAAATATTAAAGCAGCAATTATTAAAGGTATAAAGAATTGTATCGTTCTACCAAAGGTACGGAAGTCTTTAAGCATCATGTATCCAGATAGTAAAAATAGCGGGAACATGTACACAAACCAGTTGATATTGTCAAAAAGTGTCTCGTTAAAGTAATTATGCACTTCTTTTATAGCAATTATGCCTTTAGAAAAAAATCTTAAAAACAGTATTACATAGATTATTTTTGAGACAGTCTTACCCATAACTCTAGTCAGTAATTGAGATAAAGTAATATGCGGATTGGACTTAATCACATACAGAATAATTAGTGTAAAAATAAAATCCATGCCTAGTCCTATAGCCATAGGTATATATACATCTCTATAAGCATATTTAGCAAATATGGACGGATATACCAAGAACTTAAGACTAATTGTAGTAAGTGCTAATATAAATCCGGCTTGTACACCACTAACCTTTTTTGTCATTTTTCATTCTCCTTAAATTTTTATTGGGAAAACTTAATGGTCTAGTTTTCATTTCAATTAATGGTTGTTTAATCAATGCGTCCTTTATATCATTTTTAACATACGGCGAGAAAGGACTTAAATATGGTGCTCTAAAGTTATCATAATCATTAAGATACATAATTACAAAAACACTTAATATTATCAAACCATAGAATCCCAACATACTACCAGCCAAAGTAAACATTAACCTTAATATACTTAATTGTTGAGACTGGTCTGGTATGGTATACAAAGTAATACCGCTTAATGCAACTATCATAACTGCAGGTGGAGATATTAAGCCCGCTTTAACTGCAGTATCGCCTAGTATCAAAGCACCCACTACTGATAATGCTATACCTAAATATTGTGGCATACGCAAACTTGCTTCATATAATATTTCAAATAGTATAAGAACAAAAAGTATTTCGGTTACTGGAGTGAGTGGAAGCCCTTGAGTAGAATTGGTTATTGTAATTAAAAATTTAAGTGGTATGGCTTTATAATGATATAATTGCATTGCTATATAAAGCCCCGGCAAAAGTATAGTAATAAAACAACTAATAATTCTTAACATACGTACAAAAGTAGCATTAGCGCTTATCTTATAATAATCATCTGCCGCTTGAAAATCTTCAAATATTACATAAGGTAAAGTAATAGCAATGGGCGAACCATCAACCAAAATTAATATTCTACCTTCCAGCATTTTTGCACATGCAATATCAGGTTTTTCCGTATTACCCAATTGTTTAAACATACTTGCTTTATGGGGTTTTAGAAATTCGGTAATATAATAACTATCAATTATTCCATCAATATCAATTGTTTTAAGACGATTGATAATTTCTTTAACCAAGGTTTTTTCTGCAATCCCCTTTAAATACATTACACATACAGATGTAGTAGTAACTCTACCCACAGTTAACATTTCTGTAACCAAATCTGATGTAGATAATATTTTTCGCACCACTGCTATATTGGTTTTTATATTCTCATTAAACCCTTCACGTGGACCTTTCAATACCGCACTAGTAGGTGGCTCGGTCAAACTTCTTTCTTTGGGTTTGTCCAATTCTATTAAATATATACTTTTATATTTATCTACAATAATTGCAACTTTACCTTTAGTTATTTCGCTAATTATCTTGCAAAAATCTGTTTCTTCTGCTGTCTCGGGATAGACTACTATATTACCCATCAATTGTCCCAAATCATCTATCTTGCTAGTGTCTGCCAATTGTAAAGGTTGTATTACAAATTGAGATAGTTGCATAACATCAACCATACCTTTAAGATACACAATACCTATATTATAATTACCCGATGTAAACTGCTTGATTATTATGTCTTTACTATTATTAAATTGTGATTTAATATTATTAATATTCGACTTTAAACTTGATGTTATATTCATAATTCACCTTACCATAGTTTGTGGTAAAATCTTCCTTTTATACTTAATTATTAAATAATGATACCAATGTTATATAATATATTTTATACATATCCATCAAACACATAGCAGTAGCAGAGTTAAATCTGTAAGACAACAATACAGTCAGTTTATATAGCAAAATGTACAGTATATATTTAAACAATATAAAACGAATAGCAAATATATGTCATTCTGAGCGGAACGTAGTGTAGTCGAAATTTGACGTTAGTCAAATCGAAAGTGTGCCAAGCACCTTTCGGAATCCCAAAATGTGCAGCCAATTTTTAAAATAATATACAACGAATGGCAAATACATGTCATTCTGAACGAAGCGAAAGCGGAGTTGAACCCGTAGGGCAACGGCAAAGCCGTTGGAATCTCAAAACATAAGGTTAATACTATCACATACCTTGCCCGCCTAGATTACAACAAACAAGTTTGTCGCTTGTCCGCTTTGCTCCCAAGTTCGACTACGCTCATAATGACAGGCGGGAAATTGAATTACTTGACATAATAAACCAGTTTTTTAATTAAAATTTAATCTCACATAAATTACAATGCACAAGTTTATCACTTGATAAATAACAGACAAGCAAGATAGATAACTTATCATAGTATGTGAAATTAATTTTGTTTAATATTTAACTCATTAACAAAAAAATCTCCACAAGGTAAATTGTAGAGATTTTTTAATTTCTTAAATTATTATACTTAACGATAGTTACAATCTATTAAGCAGCCAAAGATTGGGTGCTAATATTTTTTACTGATTCTGGCAAGTTAATTAAATTGATATTGTATATCGAACCTTTAGTATTAGCACTAACTTGTCTAACTGTAGTTCCAATTAATAGTATATTGCCATCAGGGAATCCACAAGCAGTTTTTACTTTTTTACAAGCAGATGACATCTCTGCATCGTGTAATTCTGTATATCTATTAAGAGCAAGTGTAATATATTTCTCATCGAATGCCACTTCAATACCATATTGCTTATGTTGAAGCATATAATTAACCAAATCTTCAAATTCTTCATCAGAACTAATTATACGATTATGAAGTCCATCATAAGTAGATACAGCATAAAAATAGTATTCGTTATTAGCAGGCATAGATTCATTACGATCGGTATCAGATGCAGTATGAGTTGTCGAAACAAATGCATCACTAACCAAGAAATATTTATAACTTAAAAATTCTTTTGAGTTAAAGTTAACGGCTTCGCCACCGCTTGAAAAGTCATCTGCGTCAGTATTAGTAACTGTCCAAGTAATATCTACTATATACCAGTTACCATTAAGTTTAACTTTGTTCCAAGCATGCAAGCCACCCTTTACTTTACCTGTAATACGTACAGCATCTATACCTTCCATATTGCAAAGCAATGAGAACGTTTTTGAGAATCCATCGCAAACCGACAATCCATCGTATAACACACCTTCTAGGTAGAATGATGTGAATGCAGTAAAACTAGGCTCGGCTTTAGTATCACGACTAACTATATTATCATCGTAAACACTATTATATGAGATATAATCAAATATAGATAGTACTTTTTCGTAGTCTGACATCTGGTCACTAATTATTGTACGTAACACATCTTTGGCTTTAGAATAAAGTTTGTATGCAGAGCAATCTGTAGTTAAAAACATAGGTGTTGCACCACTTTCAACTGCATGATAAAGTTGTTCGCTAGTAGTTACATATTGAATTAATGGCTTATTATTAGTAGCAAAATTGTCATAATCAGCCGAACGTTTTTCATAATTAACTGTTTCGTAATATGGAGTATCAAGTGTATTTTGTGTGCGAACTGCAGACAATTTTTCTGTAGGTTCAGTACAAGCAAATATAAATTTAATTGTAATATCATTTTTGTATGGGTTAAGACTAGACAATCCAGCCAAAGATGTATCATAATCACAAGTTTCAGTAAAACTTGCACAAGCATTATTGACAGCAGTTGTTAAATGGATATGTTCTTTCGTGCCATAACTATTAGCCAAATTTTGTAGATAATCGCTAGCAAAATATACTTTTACTTCTTCTATTCTATTAATAAACATGTAATATGCTAATTTGTTAAGTTCGGATTGGTCTGTAATATAATAATCACCTAGATAGCCATCTACAAAGAAATATTGGCTATTATAAGTAGGTTGTACACTACAAGTATTAGCATAAACAACATCTGACAATATTAGAGTTGCGTTGCTATCCATAACTCCAACTCTTAACATAACCACTTCATCGTCACTTACATAACTTGAATAGTCAAAAGCATTGATTTTGGTTTCAAACAACTGTTCACCCACAGAATTGGAGTACATAAATACATAATATATATCTTGATTTTCTTTTGCATCCCAAGTGACTACATTATTTTCGACTTTAACATTATTGATAAAACTTAATGTTACATTCTCCACTTTAACATTTTCAAGTGCAGATTGTGTCGATGCACCAATAAGATAAGTCACCGTATTGGATTTTTTACTATCATTATATTTATTAGCCTTGGCTATGACATATATCTTATAAAGTTTAGTTTCTTCATTAATTTTTGAAGCAAATACATAATAATTTTCGGTATCGCTATTAAGCACTGTATCTACGCATTCTTCGTTGATATATACATCATACTCGGTAGCATTTTCCACCGCTTGCCATGTGATTTTCTTATCATCAGAATTAAGTGTGATGGTAGGAGAATCAAGTGTAGGCTTAAACCAGTTATCAAAAAAACTACAACCAGTTAAGCCAACAACCGAAAACAACATTATTACTAAAGATAATATGGTTATAAGTTTCTTTTTCATGTTTCTCCTTTTTTTATTAAATACAAATAATACAACAAATAAAATCTTATATTTATTTAATTAATCACACAACTAATATATTTTGTGTTTATTTTGTATTATTTAATCATTTTTTCTTAATTTTATGAGCCAATTCAACCAATTTGGCTTTAGATTTTTTCTTTCTAGTCGAAACAATAACAATGGCTACAATCAAGATTATTGCTACAGAAATAAATAATATAATCCACCAAATATTAATCTCATTGTTTTCTTCTTCTTGATGGAAACCTGTATCAACATATGTTTCGGTCATATATTGAACCCAATGTTGTGGAGCATTGGTCCAAGTTTCACGGTTTTTTATAATATTAGGTATGGCTTCTAGTGCTTCAATCTGCACCTTTAATACTGCATCATTGCCACCAACTACTTCTGTAATATTAGTTTCGCTAAATCTTAACCAATCTATTAATACTACTTTATCGTTGGGCCACAGAACTTTACGACAATAGTAATATCCATCATCTTCTTTAACTACTGGACTAGGGTCAGTAGGACTACTAGGGAATTGGGCTTCCCACTCTGGGTTATATTTTTCCCAGTTCTCGGTGTCTGGTTGAATATAGATAAAGTCATCATATTCGACACCATTAATAATAAGAGTCATTCTAAATCTTAAGTATATAGTAACCCAATCGTTACCTTCATCGCCTTCTATCTTTTCACTATTGCGGGCAACTATAACCAACTTATATTTATCTCCCGGACTTATATCTTTAGGTATTAATTCGCCCGAAACTTCAGCGTCATAGAAAATATCTTTATTGGTCATATCTACACTAACTTTAATAAAATCTTTACTATATGTAGATGTTTTTTGTAAATATAGATATACACCCATAGTGATAGTGGCCACCAACAACAATATAAGCACAACTGTCAAAACAATGTTTATACTTTCACGTCTTAAATTAACAATATCTTTTGTACGTTGACGATTGTATCTATATATGTCTTCAATCAATCTTTCATTTTTACGATGAATTTGATTTTCTGGAACATCACTTTCAGGTTCTGGCTCGACTTTTTCTTCACGCATTAATTCTTTTTTAATGCGTTCTATTTTTTTATAATCAATTTTTTCTTTTTTCTTTTCAGTGTTTTCGTTAGACTTTTCTTTATTATCTGTCTTTGTAAAATCAGCATCAGAATCTTTTTTTACTTCTGATGCTTTAGTCGAACTATTGGTATTGTCGGCAGTACTTAAATTATTGCCTGCCTTAACTGTATTATCATTATAGTTAGCACCATTATTAACACTACCAGTTTTTGGCTTATCTGCATCAAACCTTTTTGTTTTTGATTTATCATTGTTATTTAAGGATTGATTATATTTAGATAATTGATTAATAGATGGATTATCTGAACTATTAACTTTATTTTTTGCATGAGAAGAAGATGCCGATTTATCGGCACTAGAATTAACAACTTTCTTGTCTTCCTTTTCTTCTCCCATATTATTACCTACTTAATTAAATATTACTATCACTACCTGCAAAGGCTTCGGCAAAGATAGATTCTACATTACGGATAGTAGTAACCATATAAGTACCAGTATTATCTTCTGGCGAAGATGGTATAAGTGCTTGTATAGCCTGTACCGAGAACCAGAATGTAACCTTGGCAGTACTAAATTTATTGTCCACTATGGTTGGCATAATGATTACTTGGTCTTTGTTAGGATTAAGGAAATCAATTACTGGGCCTGCTTCACAATCTATATGTTCGACAGTAGAGTTTTTAACATCTTGGGTGTCGTTATTACCATTGGTATAATACCACCAGCCAGTATCTGAATCTAATATCCATGGGTGTGACTCTCCGTTAAAAGCAGCCTTGGTCATAATCTGTTCGTTAAGCAATCCTACAAGTTCGGCTGTTTCTTGTTGGTTGGCAGAGCCACCTTCTACAGTAACGTTAAGTTTAACACGCAAAAGAGCGGGTGTCCTACTTGCTTGGAACTTGACACCAGCATAAGTGTTAATACGCATACCCGGTAAAAGACGTGGTGAGTCTATAGTAAATGGTAAATCTGCACCATCAGGCAAAATTTTACCATCATCAGACTCGGTAATATTGACTACAACTGGGTCGCCAAGACTAATAGTGGTAACACTTCTGTCCGAACTTGCAAACCACGCAAAAGTAGCACCTGCAACTAATGAAATAGCCAAGAGTACACTCAAAACAATTATTAAGCTTGTGTATTTATTAATCTCTTTTGATACTTTCAACTTAACTCCCATGTCCTAAATAGACACTATTACACATCTTAATCATTATTAGTATATTAAATTTTTAGGTTTTAGTAAAATAAAAAATCCCCAAAAATAAGTTAATTTATAATATATTATATATTTAGGGGCTATATTTTATTCAGTTAACCATGTATTTGGGGATAACCAGTAACCTTGTGAATAATTGCTAGCATAGTCTACACTCTCACTTGTTATAACCAAAATATGTTTATTATTGGTCTTCATATCTTTTTGAATACCTATAGGTATAGTGATTGATTGGGTCAATACTATATCTATTTTTTCTTTTATTAACTGCTTGTAATAATAGTATCCGTCATCTCCCTTATACCATAAATCATCAGTTTCAATATCTAAAGACAAGTTATTACCATCTCCATTAATCATATCCGCCTTAACTCTTAACACAAGTGGATTAATCACTTTATCAATATGGAGTTTAACTACCTGTGGATATTCCACTCCTTCAATAATATTTTTAATCAAACTTACGGCTTTACTTGAACTTTTATTTATGCCAACTTCCAAGTTAATTTCTTTTAAAAAAGTTTGTGAATTATTTTTCGTCACATTAACATATTTTGTTATAAAAATACTCGATAATATGCTTCCAATTATTGTCATTACCAAAAGCACACATACTGCCCAAATTAAGCCAATTTTTACTCGTTGAAGTTGACTAATTTTTAAGTTAAAATCATCTTTATTATTTTCGCTTCCATTATCGCTATTTTTTGTACTATTTTTATCTTCTAATTGGTTACTTACATCTTTACTTTTTGTCGATTTTTTTAATTGATTTTGTTGATATTGACTAGTAGCATTATCACTTAAATTTTTACTATTTTTTGTATCTTTTTTACTCACTCCACTTCCCTTATTTTTAGTATTATTACTTATAGGTTTAGTATTTCTAGTTGAATTGTTTTGCCCAGATTTTTGTATATTTTTTGATTGTTTTTCATTCATAGAGACATTTATCCTTTTACATATTTTAATAATTTTTAACATAAAAATAGTCTTTATTCATCAAACAAAAATACAGACACATATTCTGTGTCTGTATCATTATAATTAATCTATTAATCTTCAATAAGTTTACCCCAAGTAGGATTATTAATATCTTTAATTGGGTTTTCTACGTTCATAGTTTGGATAGCACTAACAACATAATCTACTGTTATATCTTTGTTAGCAAATATATTAGTAAGTTTAGTACTAATGCGAATTTGACCATCGATAAAAGTATGTCTTTCGCCATTATAAGCGGTACGTGCTTGTATTACTCCATCAACGTTCTCACTAAATACCCACCATTTTCCACCATCATCACTACCAAAATCCACTTCAACCCAATCGCTTCCTATTGGATTAGGTGCGCTACTACCATTGTCAAAATCAACCAATCCTTCTTCAATTATGTCGCCACCCATATCTGTTAACGCATTAGAACTTACTTTAAGTTTAACCCTTACAAATGCGGGAGAAGATGGACGATTTTCCATACCCATAACAAAGCCTAATTTCATATTAATCTTTGTACCCGGTAATATAATAGTATCTTCTAAAGGCAATGAAATTGTACCACCTTGTGGACCTTTTTGTGGTACATTAATATCATCAGTAATATATATTTCTACGGGGTCAGAAAGTCTAATACCCAACATATCCGAGATAATACGTGTATACCATGCAAAAGTCACACCGCCGACTAAAGTCATAAGCAGTAATGCACTTAATATTATTATGGCTATGCGTTGTGAATTAACCAAATTATCACTTTTACGTTCGGTCATTATCTATACCCCCTTTTTATTCTACACTAAATAATACATTAATCCAATAAATTAATAACATATTACATAAATACATTATGCGTAATTGTATTAATTTTAATTACCACTTTTAATTGGTGGGTCTTCATAATCATATGGTTTAATTGCTTCCTTCCAAGCATCTGGCGCAAAAGTCCATTCTGATGCAAATGAGTACGCTTTATAATATCTTTGAATTGCATACACTGTAATAGTTATTTCTATAGGTTGGTTTTTATCTATATTATTAATATCGTTGGTTACATATATACCTGTATTAAATGTAGCAATTTTTGTATCACTTATATATCCTACATAATAATAACATTCGTCTTGTTCGCTATATATCCAAGTTTGTTTACTTTCTGCTTCATCTTCTGGAGAAACATATAATACTGGAAAAACCACATTATGATCCTTAACTTTATAATTGGTCTCTAATTTAACTTTAATATATGCTTCGTCAGTATTATTCTTACATTTAATTGTAGTAGGCATATTATCATAAATTTTGTCCGGTTGTAGATATTCTTCATCAAAAGTTAAATCAGCATCTACTTCCAACTTTACTTCGCCTATAATTAACACTTTTTTTGCTGTCTCACTCTCACCAAACCATGCGGAAGTAACAAAATAAAATATTAAAAAACATAAAATGATAATGATAAGCAATGAAATAACTTTATTAAATTTTGCACCTAGATGATTATAGTCATAAACGCTATCTTCCATTGCTATCCCCCTTTTATAGATTTTTAATATTTATCATATACAACAAATAAGTTAACAAGAATATTTATAGTAATCACTAATTAAACTTAAGGAAGTTTATGCTTTTTTCCATGCTGTCCATTGTTCTAAAAAGTCTGAAGTCAAAACACCAAAAGGTTTATCTTTATCGTCTGCATTTACTTGATATGCATTACCTGAATATGCCACAATTTCGGCACGTATATGCACAAACACATCAGTATTATCTAGTCCGCTAACAGTAGGTGTAATATTATCAATTATCTTTTTAGTAGTACCTGCATTAAGTTGTTCGTTAAGGAACGAATTAAATGCATATAAATCATTGATTAATTCATGGTCATATAGATTAACCCAGTTGGATTGTGTCATATTCATTTGATTGGTTTGAATTATAAATTTAGCACCTGCTAAATCGGTATAGTGGTCTACCGGTCCTTCATCAGATGAAATAACAACAAAACATCTCACAATCCCTGGTATAGTACCTGTATTCTTAACTCTCACATCAAGAGCCTTTGTTTCGTTAAGTGCACCCAAAGTAACTTTAACAGTAGCACCCACATTATATGTACCATCATCTTTTATTGTACCGTTAATTTTTGTGTCGCCATTATAAAGTTCGATACCAACTTCACCTATTGTCGAACCACCTTTGTCTTGGAAAATATCAGTCAACCATGCAAAGGTAATACCTAAAGCCAACACAAGAGCAATTGCAACACTAAATATTGCAATAATCACTCTATTATCTATTAAACTTGTCCACCTTTGTTTTTGCATAATTAACTACACTTACTCCTATTTTAATTTTACGATTTTTTGGCTTTTTTGTAAAGCAATTATATTAACTACAAAAGTTAAAAAATAGGTATATGTTATTAGCATATACCTATTATATTATTTACTATTTTTATATTAACTATAAGTAACTATAAATAAAGCAAGCACAACGCATACTGTTATTATAATTATGTTTTCTTTTATCAACTGCAGAGCGACACCTAAATCTTTTACATAGTACACCACTACTCCCACAAATTTGTTTTGTGCAGGACTAACTGGTGTTTCTACTGTAACATTCTGGTCATTACCATCTGCAGCATCACCACGAGTGACTAATGCTATATTAGCACCTTTACCTTTAATATCTACTACTCTGTGGGTTACATTGGTTTTGCCACCTACTTGATAGGTAATAACATCTCCTATTTGAACATCAGATATAGGGACATGTTTAACTATAACAACCGTATTAACTGGCATAGTAGGAGTCATAGAACCTGTAAGAATAGTTAAAAACTTATAGCCAAAAGCAAACCCAGCAACTAAAGCAATCAAGGCTGCCAAGCATATATTACGTAAAACTATTAATGATATTTTTAAAACTTTATTTTCTCGTTTGTAAATATTGCCCATTTTTTCCTTTCTTTTTCCAAAAATATTTTTTGTTTTTTTATAAAGCCAAAGACCAAAATCATATATAGAAATTGGTCTTTTTCTTTATAAAGTTAATTGATAGCATTATACAGTTTGCCAATCAAGTACAGGCATACCATTGTTAACACTTACACTTCCGCTCTTGAATTTAGTACTTAAGTTGCCATTAGACAATATACCTTGTTTCAATGCGTCTTGACTCTCATACTTTGTACCAATCTTTTTAGTATTATCCGAGCTAACTGGGTTATATGTATTACCAGTAGGGTCAGCATATAGAATAACTGCACTTGAATATCTACCACTATCTACGTTAGAAATACCAATAATTGAACCATATTTTGCTTTATCAGTATTATTAATAACCACATTAGCAACATAAACATATGAGTTACTAATTGCACCTGTACTTTCAGAAGCAACCAAACCACCAGCATAGGAAGTTTGACTACTGTCATTAGCAATACTAATAGTAATAGTTGTAACTACTACATAACAATAATCAATTGTTCCAGTAGAACCACCGCCTATAGTTGTAGTATTGTTGGCAGCGATACCACCTGCTTTACCTTGACGACTACCACTTGCGTGAGTTGTTAAATCTCCAGTATTATAACTTTCAGTAATCTTACCATTATTCATAGCAGATATACCACCTACAGTATTACCTTGTAATAACCCTGTGTTACCGCATTGAGTTATTATTTTATTATTGTTAACTGCAATACCAGCAACACTAGTTTGCATACTGCCAATTGTAAATCTATATTTAAAGTTTATGTTATTAATACTGTTACGTATAGTACCATTATTGTCGTATACCATACCAGAGATATATTGTGATTGATTCATAGGCATATATACAATATCGGTTTCGCCCATTGTAGTTACGCCTTCAATATTACCATTATTAACTTGAGCAACAACTGCAAATATCTTTTGAGTATAATATGAAGTAGTTGCAGAGTTCTTAATAGTAAATGTTGTATTCTTAACAACACCAGTAGCACCTATCTTATAGAAGAATGCGCTATTTTGAGTGTTATTGGAGTAATAGATATTGCTAATCTTATGTCCATTACCATCAAATACACCATTAAATGATTGTTCAACTTGTGAGCCAGAACCTGCTTTACCTATAACATAATCAGTTACATATTGCATGTTGGTTGAAGTCATAGATATATCGTTAGCCAATTTAAAGTGGCTGTTTAGATAATAGTTAACATTAATAATATGTTGAGATTCTTTTAAGATATATGGATCGGTTTCCGTACCGCTACCACTATCAAATATCAAGAATGTACCATTAATAGCATCGGTATATGCCGAGCACATACGTTTACCATTAACAGAAGTAATATAATTTAATACTCTTACACTGAATGAACCTATAGTAGATAACTTGCAAGTGTTAACACCTTTATCCAATTTAGTTATAACTGGTTCGCCACCATTGTAAGTAATCTCTACCATACTCATAGTATTATTGGATTTATTAACCCAACTAATAACACCAGTATTAGTATTAACAGTTAAGTTGGTTGGAGTTGTAGGAACTTCAACGGCTATCTCATTAGATTTATTACTAATAGAGTAAATAGTACCATAAGCATAGTCGTAAGTATAATCGTTAGCATAAACTTGACAATATACCGAATATGTCTCGCCGAATGGGTGTGGTTGATCTGGAGATAATGCATCATTATCAGCAACTGCTTTTAAGTTAAACTTAACAATATCACCCAAACCTTCAACATTATTCTCTTTAGTAATATATTCGTTACCATCAGTGTTAACATTGAATGGTTCGAATGTGTAACTCTTAATTATATTGCCACTTTCGTCATACTTAACTGCTGTAAATCTATAATATACTGCATTAGTATCACGTTTAACAACAACAAAGTTTTCTGGATTGCTATCGTCTTCTACTATGTATAGACTTGCATTTGGAGTATCCAATTTAACAAATTCCATAGTAACAATATCAGAGTTAAACCAACAATATCCATCTGGAGTAGGATCTTGTGGATCATCTGGAGTTTCAGGAGTGTCTGGATTATCTGGATTATCCGGATTATCTGGGTCTTCCTTATCCCCTGTATCGTCAGGATTATCCTTATTTTCAGTATCATCAGGATTATCTGTTTGTTCTTCTCCGCCATCAGGATTGTCTGTATCAGATGGCTTGGTTATATCATTAGGATCTGATGGATTAGGTACTACACCATTAGAACCATTATAACCTATCTCTATCTTATACAATCCACTTTCCATTAAGGATTCATCAATTAACGATTTAACTAAATCATAACCTTCAGAAGTATTAATACTTTCATCTATCGCCAAATTAGTATTTTCATAAACTACAGAATCTACAGTTTTATCTGCATTAAGTTTGCTTATCTTAATGTTAACTCCGGTAGCAATAGAATAACTTAAATCAGTAGAATTCCATTTTAGTACACCACCTTCTACTCTTAATTGTGGATTTTCAAGTTTCTTTGCTTGAACTTCTATACAGAAACCACCATTTAAGTATGTAGTATCTATAGTTGCAGGAAGTGCACGTATCCTAATAACATATATACCATTATTAGGAGATAACATAGGAGATTCAAATATTCTTGTACGTCCTTCTTTAGCAAGTGAATAGGTGCTTAATTCTTCATCATATAGATATACTTCATATCTTACACCTTCATTAACTTCTTGCCATGTTAATTTACCTTGTACCATCTCTATATCTTCTGGTGGTAATAATCTTTCGTATTTACCAGAAGTTAAAGAGTCACCATTAACGTATCCTTGTGCTTGTGGGTCTTCACCATCTGTCTGTCCCATTGCGTATACTTTAATCTCGTATTTATACATTAATTTATCTTCATTATATGTAGGATACATAGAAGAATCTAAATCAAAATAAATATATTCTTTATTTTCATCAGCATAGTTGTCCACATCTATAACAAGCATATCTGTCTTATATGGGTTAAGTAAAGAATCTGGATTCTCTGGATCTACTAAATATTGATTGATTGTTAAGTTGTATCTCTTAACTTCTTTATCAAGTATCTGCCATCTAAACAATCCGCCATATATTTCTGGTTGACCTACAATGTCACGTTTTTTAAATTGTAAATTTCTATTTGTACTTGTATCAGAAGAAATCTTATCGACACCATTACCAAATACTTTACTTGTAACATAATATGGTCCGCCCGATACTGGGAAATAGCCATTATCTGTTAATGAATATATTACAATACCATTATTGATTGTAATAAATGCTGAATGTGGATTTTCTTCTGATTCATCGCCACCGATAGTAATTTCTTTAGCATATTTATTATTGCTTCTATATACTTCATTATCGAATTCAGGGTCATATTTTGTACCCAATGAAGTACTCCAAATATAAATCTTTTGACTTATTGCAGAAGCAATCTGTGTAACAGCGATATTACCATCAACTATTGTTACGGTAGGGTTTTGCAATTTTTCTATTTCACAAGTATTGCCAATATTACTTGTTAAGTAAATTGTCGAATCTCCTATTGTTGTCGAATCATGAGTACCCAACGCTCTAACACTTAAAGTATAAATTGTTCCCGGTTTAACATCTGCACCTAAAGTAGATATTGGGAATCTATATGTATTATCACTACTTGTTTCAAACTGTGATTTATTGGTTTCATTAATGATATATTCTACTTTAGTACCTTCAGCCATATCGGTTGCAGTGATTAAATATCTTTCTTCGTGACTAGAATCACTAAATGATACTTTGCTAAAGTACAAACAATCATTTTCAACCATAGTCTTTATACCAACTACTGGAGATTGTGGGATAGCCAATTTATGTCCAATAATAACATCGGTATAACTTCCATTAACTACATTAATTACATCAGATATAAATAACGAACTTTCGCCTGGATCTGGATCAGTAGGCTCGGTAGGGTCTATTGGTTCTGTTGGTTCTTCCTTTTCATCTTCGTCAGCAGTAATCATACGTTGAGTAGGATTGTCCCAAATAGAATAAATTTCTTCTTTATTAGGGTCATCACCTGTACCACCTTGAGTACCATTGCCTAAAAATCTAATTTTTATTTCATAAGGGTTTTTAATCTTTGTAAAATTAAAATCATAATAATAATTAATTGTATTCTTGTCATTTTTATCTTGTTCTATCTTTGTAACAAGTTGGTCTTTATACAATCTATTATTAATAGTTACTTCTATATTTTTATAGAATTCTATATTACTTGCTAGTATAGGCTCGGCATCAGACTTACCTGTAGCAGTATTAATTAAAACATTAGTAGCATTATCGTCTAAAGCATTGCCATTGTTAAGATATTTAATATATTCGTCAGTAGTCTTTAATTGCCAACTTACATATCCATCTCTTACAGCAAAACCTGTAGGTTTATTAGGTTTGTATACTTTAATAGTTGTAACTTCATTTACGCTTGTATTAAGAGTAGTAACACCATTACCCACAGCCCAAATTCTAACCATGTAGAATGTACCATCTAGATATACACTACTTTCTAGGCTTGCTTTTGTAACACCTGATGTTAAGAAACTAATAATATTGGCTTCATCAAAAGTTTCACCTTTGCAAATATCTACTTTATAATCAGTAGCATTAACAATTGCGTCCCAATTAACAATACCCTTGCTTATATAAATATTAGCATTACCTAGTACTGTTACTGGTGCTACCGAACCTTGGCTACCAGTCATATATTGCATTTCGGTAGGTTCGACATCTTCATTACCTGTAGTACCTACTGCCACTACATAGAAACCGTATGAACCACTAGGTAAATTGGTTGGTATAGTTATACCAGCAGAACCAGAATTTTTACCAGCACAATATACACCATCATAATCAGGATTATATTCTTCAAATAATTCGGACATATTACCTGATACTAATTTAATAACATAGCCTTCTGCATTTTCTACATTATCCCAATACAATTTAGAATCTTTAATTTCTATATTGTATATACTTGGTAACTTTTTAAACTGTAGAGTATTAGATTCGACACTATCAACGCAACCTTCTTTAATTGCTCTAATTTTTATCTCATGCATTAAAGTATCATTAATCAAGTCGTTAACCATACGTGCTTCGGTAGGGTCAACAAAACTTTCGTGTACCACATCTATAAGTGGGGCTTCTGTCACATCTGGATTTTCTGGATCTGGTTGGAAATCCGGATCAGGTTCTTGTGTAGTATAAGTAACTAACTTATTATCAAGATATATTTCAAATGTTATACCTTCGCCACCTTCATGTGACCAGTTAAGGTATCCGTTGGTTATACGTACATTAGTTACATGTTTAATAATAGAAATGTTATACGCAAAAGCCTGTGCATTAATAACATAATTATGAATATCACCTATAGGAGTAATATACATAATATAGTCGCCTTCTTCAAAGTCACTAGAGTATACTAAATCAAAGTTTTGAGCAGTAGCACCTACAGTACTGATAGTATAATCTTTAAAGGTAGTAACATTACTATCTTCTGGGTCAATATAAGCGAATGATACTAATACATGTGTAGCATCAGTATTATTGTTAGTCATTTCTACTTTATGTGTTTTTCTGTTGTAAGAAACATCACTAACCGAAGATAACAATGTTATTTTTATACTTTCGGATTTTTCGCCATTGATATAACCAAATTTTTTACCACCTACTGGTGTAACAGTGTTTTTACCTTTTGCTTGAATAAAGAAATAATATTCGCCACTTTCTAATTGGTCATACTTAAATTTCTTTTGTATTTCTGCACCATTATCTGTTTTACATTCAAATGGTGGAACACTAGCATCGTCTTTAATACCAATTTCAAAATAGAAATTATTAGTATCTCCCGATGTTACTCCGTCAAATGAATCAATAGTAAATGCACTCCATTTAAAGTAATAATCACGTTTGCCTATTTTTTCATCATCACTAGAAGCATATGCCATAGCAATTATTGAAAAGTTGTTAACATCTGGTAATCTACAAATAACCATTTCACTAGGATTGCTACTAATATAACCACTTCTATGCGCAACCAAACCTACAGTATGGCTATTACCTTTTCTTACATTTAATGATGCTTTATTGTAATCTACTAAACCAGTGTTACTTGGAAGTAATTCGCCATCAATATACAAGTCATAAACTTGGTCACTTGCTATATCCCAACGTAATATACCATCTTGAACACGTAAATTAAGTGATTCTTTATCAATTTTAATAATATTTTCAAGTCTAAATGATTGAATTGAATCTAGTATATCAGCATTATTACCCATACTAAATACTTCAATATTGTATGTCCCCGCTGGTAAGAAAGTAAGATCGGACATATTAATTTCTACTGTATTGCTTAATGGGTCCAATTCAATATTTTCAAGCATATACACATCGGCATCTGCGTTATTAGCATCTGAAATTTCTATACGATAAGTAATTGTACCATCACCAAAGTTAGTGATTATTAATACGTTATCATTAAGTACAACATTTCTAGGAGCATTAAGTAATCTTACACTACAACTTGTAGCAGGACTACCATTAATATAACCATTAACAGATTCTTCTTGTGAACCTACTGCAACAATATAGAAATTGTATAATCCAGCCACTGTCATCTTTGTTCTGAAATCTTCTATGCTATATGATGTAGATGTAACTGTAACTTGATTACCAGTTTTATCGTCTATAATATAGCCTGTTGCATTATCTACTGCATTCCATACGAATTGTTTGTTTACTACTTTAAAATCTGTAACCGAATTAAGTTTGGTTACTTTAAGTACTGAACTAAATTCGCTGTTTAGTTTATTAACACAAGTTACCATAACTTTAATGCTATATTCAACTCCAGCATTAAGTCCGATAGGTGTACAATATACTACACCTTCTTTTGTGGTAAGTGTAACATTAAGAACTTCATAACTATTTTCATCTTCTGGATTCTGTGTGCCATAAACTATATAAGAATAATTACCATCTGTTTTTGCTGTCCAAGTAATAACACCATTAATTATCTTGAAATTTTCAATTGTGGCACTTCTGCTAAATACAAATGGTTCACAATAATCTCCAGTAACTAGACTAGTGTTATCGCCCAAGGCTCTAATTCTAACTGAAATATCTTCCAATTTATATGTTTCGGTATCAAAAGTATAGGTATTAACATTGTTAACAATAACAAATTGCTCTGCCTTATTACCATAAGTAATACCCAACTTATAACTTGTAGGAGATTGTCCACTAGGATTAGACCAAGTTAACACACCATTAACTACAGTTAAATTGGTAGGAACTCCCAATTTATCAAATTGTGTTTTTGTTACATTTGCATTAATATAGCAACTTTCACTAACATTGTTTTCCGAATTACCTATTGCAGTAATTTCGACATTGTATTTACCAGCAACATAATCTTCTGGTAATACTAACTCTGTACCGGTAACACTATATGTATTGGTTATTTCGGCATCATCAGTTTTGGTAATAACTACACTATATTTTTCTGCATTGTTTACTGCATTCCATACAAGTTTATAATTAGACTTAACATTATCATCTGCTATTGATTGTACTCTAATACTTAATGCATCAACACTTTCAAGTTTGATGATGGTTTTTAAAGCAAAATCACTACTTAATATATTTCTTTCACTAGACAAGGCTTTAATTCTAACAACTCTTTCGCCACTAGTAATTGGTAAGTTGGCTACAAAATTATCTTCTGTAGTATATACTTCTTGGTCAGCATCAATATAAATTTTGTAAGTATAACCTTCTACTTTGTCCCAAGTAATATTACCATTGTCGACTTTAATATTAGTTGGACGAGTAAGTCTAGGAATAGTAATTGAAACTACATTAGAGCGTATGTATCTTACACCTTCGCCTTCAGCAAGAATATATATTACATTATCGCCTTCAACGATATTTTTATTAATCTTGTAAGATTGAACTACACTACCTGAATTACCGATTATGGTATAGTCGCCACCATTAATCTTTACACTATAATTGATAGCATTGTCTACACCATCAAAGTATAATGTGTCATTAAGTATGTATGCATTAGTTACTTGAGCCAATTTAACGAATTCAATTTCGTCAGCAAAGGCTTTACCACTAGTTATACTACGTACACCATCGCCTATAGCAACTATTTTTACTGTATGTCTACCTGCTTCATACTCGCCGATAGGTAAAGTATATGTACATTCATTAGTATTAGCCAAGAAATTATCATCTACAAAAACATTGTAACTTGTAGCATCAGTAACCGCTTGCCAAGTAATAACACCTGAATTGCTTACTGTACTTGCATTAACTTTATCAAGTTTAGTAAATGTTAACTGTGTATCATACAAGTCGCCATTGGCTCTATTGATTACATCAGAAATAACTCCTAAAGCCTTAATATAAATACGATATGTACCTACTACATCTATCTTCTCGGACAAATCCAAGTATGGAGATGTAGAAATTGTATATTTAGTATCTTCATCAGATTTAACAATTATTGCATAACTACTTGCGTCTGTTATAGCATTAAAAGTCAAAGTATTATCACTAATACTTGCACCATCTACTGTGCCTATACGAGTAAATTTAATTGAATTACTTTGACCTAGTATAGTATGTGCAATATCTCCCACTGGGGTAACTGTAATAGTATATTCAGTACCCACAGCATAACTAGAATCTATAAGTATAAAATTATTAGTGATTTCAAATTCGGATTCGTCTCCAATACTTGGGCTAACCGAAACTTTATAACTTGTAGCACCTTCCACTGCTTCAAATTTAACCAAACTTTCTGTAACTTCATTATTAACTTCATTTTGGTTAAACAATGATAATTGTGGTTGTGCTAATTTACATATTGAATATTCGTCTGTATACTCCGATGCAATAATAAGATTGTTGTTTTCATCTCTATTTTCATTGGATACAGCACAAACTTGAATAGTATGTGTAACTGTATCAGTAGGGTTAAACTGATAACTATTAGTACTTGGCATAACAGTTTGTCTTACCCCATCTATTTTAATGCAATATAATTTTGCTATAGGGTGAGCGTCCCAAGTAACTAGTCCATTATTGGCAGTAACATTGGTAACTTTTGAATATTTGATAAAACTACATACATCGCTAAATCCACTATCGGTATAAATAGTACCATCGCCTATAGATTTAACTTTAACCATATGTTTAACATCATATGCAAGTGGTATGTTTTCTGTAAATACTTCTAATCTAACATTATGTTCGGCATTAGTATTATTGGTATCAACAACTTCATATTCAACACCATCAATATCCACAATATATTTAGTTGCATGAGCAACATATGGAAATTCAATAGCATTAGCATATTTATCATAGAAAGTATTAGAATCAATACGTGGTGCACCTAGTTGAATAGGATCTGGTATAACTTTAATAACAGTATTGGCTTGTAGGCTAGTACCTGCTACCGTTAAAGTAACTGTTACATCTCCTTGAGAAGAGATATTGGCTGCCGTAACTGTAAGTGTACCTGTAGAACCATCAAGAGTGGTGGTATTGCAAGCCAAAACTTTAGTCTCTTTACCAGTTGTATCAGTAACAACATTGTTGCTACTCATAGTAACGTTAACTTTAGTGTTGGTAGTATCTACTGGCAAAATGCTGTAGTTAATATCTACACTATCTCCTACGTAAAGAGTTTTTTCAGTCACGTCTACAGCAATACTTACTGGTTTGATATCTTTCTTTGAACAAGAACACCCAACGAAAAGTACGCTGGACAAAACTCCAATTATTAAAATAGCCAATGTTTTTATTCTTTTACTATTCATAATATCACCACTTTATTTGTTAAAATTTTGACATTCTACACATATTGTAGCAAAAAATATCAAAACAACAAAATAAAATAATACTTAATACTATTTAATTAATATAATTAATTAAAAATATTTTTCCTAAATTATCTTGTTTTTATGTATTTAAACAACAAAAAAAGAACGATAATTATTGGCAATCATATGTCTACCATATATAATTATCGTTCTTAAATATTTCATTAATCCCAATTGTAATTAAACAATCGTTATTTCTTTAGATTAATGCCATTCTCTTCAAAATGTTTAATTAAATTATTAGAGAACTTTTCAATATCTTTTGACTCTAAAGTTCTGTCCATAGAGTTAATAACAAAATTAAATGTATAACTCTTTGCATCTTTCAAAAGTAATTTATTCTCGTATATGTCTTTTAGACTATATTCCATCATAAGTTTTGTCTTATATGTAGATATAATTTCTTCTAGACGAGCATAAGTTACATCATTAGGAACTACGAATGTAAAGTCTAAATCTACGCTTTGATATTTACTTACTTTTGCTCTTTCATATTTATTTTCTTCAGCATTACATAATTTTTCAAAGTCAAGTTCTAATATAACCAAATTATGCTTTGGACATATACTTTGTCTTACTTGTGGGTGAGCAATACCCATCTCTCCAATTACAGTACCATCTAGTAAAGTTATGCCTGTACTATTAACTGGGTGATAGTAATTAGATGTAGCACTTCCAGTATACTTTACAGATGTATTAACTAGAGACTCACAAATATTTTCCAACATTGTTTTTAGTTCGAAATAAAGGTCTTTTTCGGACTTTGTAGTACTTGCTAATGCGATAGATAAAATATGGTTTTCTATAGCCAAATTATTATCATCTAATCCACTAACAACTCTACCAATTTCACACATACGTACATCTTCAAAATTGTTTTTGTTGTCGTCAACAAAACGTAGAAGTGTAGGTGCAAGTTGACTTCTAATACCACTTTGCCCAGAGTTGGAACTATCCATCAAACTTAAATATACTTTAGATTCAATATGATGAGCGATATTAAAATCTTTAAAGTTCCAAATATGAGAATGTACTTCGCTTACCCCATATTTTTCTGCAAGTAATCTTTTTACCTTGTATTCAAGAGTATGTTCCTTAATCTGTTCGACTGGTACTAAATCAAATTTCATACTTTGTGGTACTATATTGTCATACCCATACATTCTTAATACTTCTTCTACTAAATCTTCTTTTATAGAAACATCTTTTGTACCACGCCAAGAAGGGGCTTTAACATCGATTTCGGTATCAGTAGTATTAATATCAAATCCTAAACTTTTAAGGATACTATTAACTTGTTCGTGTGGTAACTCAACCCCACTTCTACGATTTAAGAAATCATAAGTTACTTTAATCTCATGTTTTGGATAATGGAAATTGTACACATCACTTAACTTACTTGTTACTTTAATTCCGCCATCAATATTCTTTAAGATATGCAACAATCTTGCAATTGCAACTGGAGTTGTTTCTGGGTCAAGAGATTTTTCATATCTAACTGAAGCATCAGTAGTCAAACCTATACGTTTAACTGCTTTTCTTATAGCAACCGCATCAAAAACCGCACTTTCTAAAAGTAGTGAATTAGTGTTATCGGTAATACCACTCTTTAATCCACCTTTAATACCTGCTATAGCAACTGGTTCTCTATTCTCATCACAAATAACAACTGTATTAGGCGCAATAGTATGAGTTTCATGTTCTAGAGTTTCCATGTCTATTTCTGTGTTAGGTTCTATAACATTAATACCTTTAACAATAGCATTATCAAATGCGTGCATTGGTTGTCCCAATTCCAACATTAAATAATTGGTCATATCTGCAAGCAAATTAATATCACGCATACCACAATAATTAAGTCTAATTTTCATATACATAGGGCTACGTTTTTCATTAACATTGTCCACAGTAATAGCACTATACCTATAACAATTTTTGCTTTCTACATTAATATTTATTGGCTTTAATCCGTCATATTTACTTAAATCATCAAGGTCTAATGGTTTCAATTGTCTATTAAATATAGCAGCAAATTCTCTCGCTATACCATAATGTCCCCATAGGTCTGGACGATTGGTAAGTGACTTATTATCAATTTCAAATACTACGTCATCAATAGGATATACATCTTTAATACTTGTACCCATAGGTAAATCAGTAGCAATATCCATAATACCACTATTATCACTGCCTATACCTAGTTCGGTTTCGCTACAACACATACCAAAACTTTCTACACCTACAAGTTTGGCTTTGCCGATTTTGAAGCCATTAACCATACCACCTACTTGTGCGAATGCAGTAACCATACCAACTCTTACATTAGGCGCACCACATACTACCTGTACTGGTTCGGGACTGCCGTCATCTACTTTTAAAATATGTAAGTGGTTACTATTAGGGTGATTAACTACTTCCAATATTCTAGCAAGTACTACCTTATTAGTTTTTTCACCCATATTATATACATCTTCAATTTCTGCGGTTGCTAGGTTAAAACGTTTAATAAGTTCGCTAGTTTCTATACCGCTTAAATCTACATAATCTTTAATCCAATTAATAGAAATTCTCATTATACTCTCCTTAAATGTTAAGTTTGAATGGTTTTAATACTTTCAAGTTACCACTATTAAGTACTCTAATATCGTTAAGTCTAGATTTAATCATAACCAATCTATCAAAACCAATACCGAAAGCACAACCACTATATTTTTCAGAGTCAATACCAGCCATCTTTAATACATTAGGGTGTATCATACCGCATGGACAAAGTTCAATCCAGCCATTGCCACCACAAGTCGAACAACCTTTACCACCACAGAATGGGCACTTAACGTCCATTTCAAAACTTGGCTCGGTAAATGGGAAGAATCCCGGTCTTAATCTTACTTCCATCTCTTGTTTAAATACTTGTGACAACATCTCTTTCATAAAGTAAATCAAGTTGGCAACACTTACATTTTCGTCCACAATAACACCTTCCATCTGGAAGAATGTATTTTCATGTCCAGCATCTAGGGCTTCATTTCTGAAACAACGTCCTGGGAAAATAACTTTGCATTTACCTTTATATTTAGTTAAAATTCTGTTTTGACCAGCAGAAGTATGAGTTTTTAACACTTCGCCATTGCTTAACCAGAATGTGTCTTGTGTATCTCTTGCTGGGTGAGTAGAAGGAACATTAACTGCATCGAAGTTGTTAAATTCAGTTTCAACTTCATTACCCATATCTACAGCAAATCCCATAGAAATAAATACATCTTCAACTTCTTTTTGAATTATTGTACGTGGGTGTAGTGAACCTACATTAGTGTCAACTGGCAAAGTAATATCTATATGCTCGGCATTATTAATTTCGTTAAGCATTTTTTGATTAGCCAATTTTTCACTTAAACTTGTCAATTTCTCTTCAATCTGCTTTTTAACACCATTAATTTTCATACCCATATCACGTTTTTGCTCATTAGGCACATCTTTTAATAATGGCATAAGTGAAGTAACAAGACCTTTTTTACCCATATATTTAAGTCTTAATTCTTCTAAAAATTTTTCGTCACTTACCTTTTTAACATCTTCCAAAAATTGTTTTAAAGTGTCTTCAATTTTTTCTAACATTTTTCTCTCCTTTTTTAAAAAACAAAAAACGCCCTTAACATAGGACGTTTTCATTAACGTTGTACCACCTAATTTTATCTATAACCTTACAGACCTTATTAGTATTTTTACGGTTTTGTTCCGTCCTTACTTACTTTCTCGTAAGGCAACTCCCATGCTGAAATTCACATACAGCACTTACATAATTGGTTTTCAGCCGGTGACCAATCTCTCTAGAATGCAGTTACTATCGCTACTTACACATTTTCACAGTTTTTATTAAACTATTAATTATAGTACCATTATCATTAATTTAAGTCAATGCAAAATAATCAATCTTTAACAATTATTGCATTAATTAAACAAATATCCGCCAAATCTTCTACCTACTTTTATCTGGGTTACAGCATCGTAGTGTAACATATCATCTTGAAAAGTTAATCCTAAATCAAATGTAGGCATAAAAATATTATTACTACTTTTACCTGCAAATTCGACTTTACCTAAATTAACATTGGCATAATATGGGGCTTTTTCTATATGAGATATTTCGGCATCTATAAACTTAAAATCGCCATATTTTTCACGTAATTTGTCTATCAATATTTCTATATTTTTACCATATTCTTTTGAATTTTCTTCTTGCAACATACCAGCATCACTCTCGCCTTGTAACCAACACATACCTATAATATTAATCTTTCTATGTTGAGATTTAAGTTGAGATATTGCAGTGTCCACAACTCCACACAACTCGGTATATCCGCTAAAACCATTGTTATCTTTAAGCCAATAATCTTTTAATCCACTACCACCTACGCAAGACTTAACAATATATAGATTTTTGGTAGGTCTAGTATTTAACCAATAATCCACAATGCCAACTTCAAGTCCAAAACTTTGATTATATTCATTAAGTCCAAACTTATAATCTAAAAACTTATCTTTATATATACGTGAAAGGTATTTTACATTGTCGACACCAGTTAAAAATTGTGCATATCTATCACTACCCAATTCTTGAATAGTATCTTTATACAATGGTGTACCTTCAGCATTGCTTTGTCCTGCGATAATAACAATATTGGCAGTACGATTGTCAACAATTACTACAGTCATAGACAAGCCCAGCACTACCAATAGTATTAAACATATTATACCTACTATAATCTTTTTCACTTTTACTCCAAAATTAATTTATATGTATATAATATATCATTAACTATGTTTTGTAAAATTCATATAAGATTAATCAATTAAATCTTTATTTTATAGATTTAAGCAATTTAAGTGGTAATAATATGGGTCGTAAAATTAATTATTGAAATATACAAAATGCTAATTTAATTAAAAAGTTATTTATATATTAATAATATATAAAATAACTATTGACTTAAAAATCAAACTATGATAAAATTTACTCACTAATTTTGGTGCTAAAAATATTGAAATAATCGGTAATTTCTACGTTTTTAGCACTTTTTTAGTCCTAAAAATTTAATAGTAGAGAGGTGTAAATGAGCATTGACCAAACCCAACACGAAACAAAAGTGCTAGACGATACCTTAATTGCTGTGCAGAAGAAAAAAGAAATTCTGCAAGACGAAAAACAATACTACTTGGACAAAGGACTTAAAAGCAGAGCCGAATTCTGGGACTCCATTACCGATATGGACGATGTAGAAAAGGCTCTAAACAAAACTATTTTTGACCAAACTGTGGACGACTATATGGTGGTATTTAGAATGCTACGCAGTCTTGACAAAATGTTAGATAGTCCATACTATGGCAAAATCCGTATTAAAGAAGACGGAAAAGAACAAGAACTTTACATAGGACTTACAGGATTTAACGATCCGCCCGCTCCATTTATATTGGACTGGCGTGCTCCAATATCAAGTTTGTTCTACGACTACGAAGTTGGGCCTGCCCAATATACAGTAGAAGACACAACCAACGATGTGGAGTTGTTGTCAAAGAATCAAATCAAAATTGAAAAAGGCAAACTACAATATATAATCAATAGTTCACTAAAGATAGATGATGAAATATTGCAAGAAGCACTATCACACAACACTAGTGAAAAAATGCGTAACGTAGTTGCAACTATTCAAAAAGAACAAAACAACATTATTAGACTTCCATACAAAACCAATGTTATAGTGCAAGGTGTGGCAGGAAGCGGAAAAACTAGTATAGCACTGCATCGTATAGCATTCCTACTATACAGACAACGCAATGTGCTTAACTCACGTAACATACAGATATTATCTCCTAATACAGTATTTGAAGATTATATATCTAATGTCTTACCAGAAATGGGTGAAGAGAATATTAAAAGTATTAACTTCGATCGAATAATTAATGATTACTATTATGAAAGAAAACAAAAAGTAGAAAACAAAGCCGAACAGTACGAACGTATACTAAAGTTAAGAAAATTAACACCTGATATTTCCTATAAAAATTCTATACAAATAATTAGTGACTTGGAAACTTTCCTACAAGGAAATATATTTAAGTATCTACACTTTAGTGACTTTGTAAAAGAAAATTTTGTTATGGAAAAAGAAAGTATTATTGAAGTATTCAAACAATATTACAATCTTCCATTGTGGCAAATTAAAAATAAAATCAAAGGTCAACTTGCTGTAAAAAGTGCTTTATGGGATTTTGAATATAACGAGCACAAAACCAATATCGCTATAGAAAGATATTTAAGATACCTTACACCAAAAAATTTAAACTATATATTATACACTGATTTCTTAAAAGAACATGGATTTACATTTACAAAATATAACGGAAAAATAAAATACGAAGACGCCTTCCCTATCATGCTTATAGATGATTATCTAGAAGGACTTTCAAGTTTTACATCTATTCAACATTTAGTAGTAGACGAAATGCAAGATTATAGTCCTATGCAGTTTAGAGTACTTAACATATTATATCCATGTTCAAAAACAATACTTGGTGACTATGGTCAAAGTATGTGTCCTAAAGAAAGTAAACAAGCCATCGAACAACTACATAGTTTATTCGATAATTCGATGTACTTAACTATTAATCGTTGTTATCGTACCAGTGAAGAAATAGGCGACTTATGCAACACTATAGGTGGCAGAGAAGATGTAGTTATGGTAAGAAAAGGTGGTAACAAACCTAAAGTTATTAAAGTAAAAGATGACAGTGAATTTATAGACAGACTAAAAGAAATCCTTAACGAAGTGGCTGATAGAGAATATAAAAACATAGCCATAATCACAAAAGACCAAGATGAATGTGATTATTATGTAGAGATTTTAAAAAATGCAAATATACAAGTTGAAACTATTACTGCTAAATCAGTTACTTTACCTAATGGGTTAATTGTAGTTCCATCGTTCCAAAGTAAAGGTCTAGAATTTGACTGTGTTATAATACCTAATGCTGGCGAAAACAATTATAGTAGTGAATTCGAATATCAAAACTTATACATCTCTGCATCACGTTCACTACACCATCTATTCGTATTGTATAAAGGTCAACCTTGTGTCCCATTACAAAAATATCTAGACAAACACAACAATTAAAAGCAATAAAATACTACTTTCAAGATAATTTAATTTAAACATTAACATTAAATGCAACAAAAAAAGAACATATTGAAAATTAATTAATATGTTCTTTTTTTATTTTTAATGATGATGATGTAGTAATTTATAATTAAGTTTGTTGGGGATTAAGAAATTACTATATATATCTTTAACTTGTTGGTTTTTATGGCTCTTTCTTTCTCCCAATTTTTTATCATACTCATACAGTCCTTTTGCTCTTATCTTCGCTACATCATAATAATCAGTTTTGCTATAATCAACAAAAGGTTGACCGCCACCATTAACACACCCGCCTGGACAAGCCATAAACTCTACAAAATGATATTGTTTTTCTCCGCTTACTATCTTGTCCATAACTGTCTGCGCATTCTTAAGTCCATTAACAACACATATATTAAGTTGTTTATCTGCGACATTAAGGCTAATTTCTTTTATACCTGCACTTGCTCTAACCACTTCAAAATCCACTTGTGAATTATCTTTACCAGTAAGTTTATCAGCGACTGTACGTAATACCGCTTCGGTAACTCCACCAGTAACACCAAATATTAATCCCGCACCAGTATAGTGTCCTAAAGGATTATCGAATTGACTTTCTTGCAAGTGATCAAAACTAATATTTTTATATTTTATGAAAGTAGCAAGTTCCCTAGTAGTAAGCACGGCATCAACATCATGGTTACCTACAATCTCTTGTTTTTTAGCAGTACAAGGCATAATTGCAACTACTTTAATTCGACTAGGGTCAATATTATTAATTTCTGCATAATAACTTTTAATCAAAGCACCCAGCATTTCATTGGGACTTTTACAAGTAGACAAGTGTTCTGCCATATCTGGATAATGTATACCTAAATATTTAACCCATGCTGGACAGCAACTACTAAATAGTGGTAGATTTTCATTATTCTTTATGCGTACAAGCAACTCTGCACTTTCTTCCATTACTGTAAAGTCTGCCCCTACATTAACATCAAACACTTTGTTAAATCCTACACGTTTAAGTGCGGTAACCAATTTACCTTCGTTAAATGTACCCATAGGATAACCAAACTCTTCATTAATAGCAACACGTACTGCTGGAGCAACTTGTGCTATAACAATATTGTCTGGATTAGACATAAAACTCATAACTTTTTTAATATTGCTTGTTTCTAATAATGCTCCTGTCGGACACACTAAAACACATTGACCACAGCCCACACAAGTACTTTCATTAATAGGTTTATCAAAAGCACAATTAACCATAGTTTTGAATCCACGATTTTGTTTTTGTATAGCACTTGTAGCCTGAATCTTCTTACACATCTGTACACATCTACCACACAAGATACATTTGTTGTTATCTCTCACAATACATGGCGAACTTAAATCTAGTTCATAGTTGTTTTTTACTCCATGTATTTTATTTTCGTCACAACCGAATTCATAACTATATTTTTGTAATTTACAATTAAGGTTCTTGCCACAGGTAAGACAATTTTTGTTGTGATTAGACAACAACAATTCGATATTAGTTTTTCTCGCTTCCAATACTTTAGGACTACAAGTCTGTATTTCCATACCATCACGCACTGGATTATTACAAGCAGTAATCAAATTGTTTTTACCTTTACATTCAACAACACAGACTCTACACGCACCATCATTATTAACATCTTTCAAGTAGCATAGTGTAGGTATAATAATACCTGCATTCCTAGCAGCAGTAAGTATAGTATCTGTATCATCTGCTTCAACATTAACACCATCTATAATTAAATTAACTTTAGACATAACTCACTCCTTACACTTTTTCTACCGCATTAAATTTACAGGTTCGCATACACCCGCCACAAGATATACATTTTTCTTGGTCTATCTCAAAAGGCTTTTTAATTTCGCCATGAATACACTTTACCGGACAAGACCTAGCACAAGCAGAGCACCCTATACATTTAGTCTTATTAATCTGATATTTGTCAGTTACCTTATGTTTTTTGTCAAGAAGTGCTTCGTATTCGTGTCTAAAGTACTTCAATGTTGACAATACCGGATTAGGTGAAGTTTGCCCTAGTCCACACAGACTATTCTCTTTAATAAAGTAACTTAATGTTTCCAATTCGTCTATGTCTTCCATAGTACCATCGCCATCAAGCAATTTATTAAGCAATTCTAGTAATCTACGATTACCTATTCGACATGGTGTACATTTACCACAACTTTCATCACAAATAAATTCTAGGAAGAATTTAGCCACTTCAACCATTGAACTATCTTCGTCTAATACTATAAGTCCGCCACTTCCCATCATAGCACCATTATTGCTTAAATCATCATAAGTTACTGGCAAGTCAAGTTTTTCTTCAGGTAAGCATGCACCACTTGGCCCACCGATTTGAACGGCTTTAAATTTTTTACCATTAGGTACACCGCCACCTATATCAAATATAATTTCTCTTAAAGTCATACCCATAGGCAATTCAATAAGTCCAGTATGTTTAACTTTACCACTTAACGCAAATACTTTTGTACCTGTACTTTTACCCATACCTATTTTATTATACCAGTCACCACCATTGCGGATTATTTCGGTAACATTGGCATATGTCTCTACGTTATTAAGTACAGTAGGACAATCAAATACACCTTTCTGTGCTGGATATGGTGGACGAGTTCGTGGCTCTCCACGTTTACCTTCTAGTGAATGCATAAGGGCGGTCTCTTCTCCACACACGAATGCACCTGCACCATATTTTATACTTAAATCAAAACAGAAATCAGTACCAAAAATATGGTCTCCTAGTAATCCGTATTTTCTAGCATCTTCAATAGCCTTTGACAATCTTTCTCCAGCCAAAGGATACTCGGCACGTAAATAAACATAACCTTTGCTTGCACCTACAGCATAGGCAGCAATAGACATGGCTTCTACTATCTTATGTGGGTCACTTTCAATTATGCTTCTATCCATAAAAGCACCAGGGTCGCCTTCATCTGCATTACACACTACATACTTTTGTGGAGCATTCTCTTTAGCAGTAAATTCCCACTTTAATCCAGTAGTAAATCCAGCACCACCACGCCCCCTTAACCCGCTAGTCTTAATTTCTTCAATAACTTGTTGTGGAGTCATCTGTGTTAACACTTTATGTAATGCTGTATAACCATTAAGCGCTATATAATCTAATATATTGTCCGGATTAATAAATTCGGAGTCTTTCCTAGCAATAAACATTTGCTTTTTATAAAAATCAATATCGTGTTTCTTATTTTGTTCTGGCTTATCTGGGTCATACAAATATCTGGTAGCAATCTTACCTTCAACTATATGTTGTTCAACAATTTCTTTTGCTCCTTCTGGAGTAACTCTACAATAAAAAGTACCTTCTGGATAAACTATAACTATTGGACCTAAAGCACACAATCCAAAACACCCTGTGCGCTCGACACTAACATTGGTAATATTATGGCTGGCAAGTTGTGACTTAAATGCTTCAATAACCTTATCGCCGTGATTACTTTTACAGCCAGTACTAGAGCATACCATAATTTCTTTATTGGTAGAGTTTTTGTTAAATCTTGCATCGATTTCTTTTAAACGTTTGTCATGTAACTCAACTAATTCTTGATAAGTCATACTTTCCCCCTTAATTCAATTTAGACAAAATTTCGTCTACTTTATCTTCGGTTACTTTACCATGTATTTGACCATTGATAGAAATAACTGGAGCCAATCCACAACAACCTAAACAACGAGATTGACATAATGCAAACTTATTATCTTTGGTTTGTTCGCCAACTTTGATACCCAATTTTTCTTCAAATTTCTTTATGCTTTTAGATGCACCCAATACATAACATGCAGTACCCATACATACTTCTATGTTATATTTTGCTTTTGGTTTTAAGGTAAATTGTGAATAGAAAGTTACTACAGAAAAAATTTCACTTTCTGGTACATGTAAACTATTTGATATAGCCTTAACTGCATCTTCAGATATGTAACCAAACTCATTTTGAATTAACTGCAAACAGTGAATAAGTTCGGTAGGGTCACCTGCACAATCGCCTATCACTTCATCGTAAGTTTTTACCCTATTACAACAAGTCGCACAAGCACCATCTTTCATACACTCTGCTATTTGGTCAGGATTTTTATGGAGTTCTTCCAATACTTCATCTAGATTTTTACCTTTCAAAATACAATCTTTACTCGCCATATACACCATTTCCTTTATTTTAGTAATTTTATTGTAACAAAATATCTGTACTTTTAAAAACCAAAACACATAAAAAAAGAAAAGATTATTAATAATCTTCTCTTTTTCGCAAACACAATTAATATATTACATTAATAAATTTATTAATCACTAACATTATCTACTTTAGAATTATCTTCTTCAGTCTTATATAATTCCTTATACACATCACAATTACGCATTAAATATTTATGAGTGCCTTCGGCTTCAACTTGATTATGGTCTATAACAATTATTTTGTCACAATCTACTACAGTCGATAATCTATGTGCAACTATTATGATAGTGTGTTCTTCTTTTAATCCGTCTATAACTTCTTTTATCTTTTGTTGACTTTCATTGTCTAAAGCAGATGTTGCTTCATCAAACAATATTATTTTACTATTCTTAAGCAAGGCTCTAGCAATAGCCAATCTTTGACGTTGGCCACCACTTAATACTACACCATTTTCGCCTATCAAACTTTCATAGCCATTAGGCAATGTAGTTATGTAATCATGAATTTGTGCTTTTCTGCAGGCTTCATATACTTCTTCATCGGTAGCATTCTCTTTAACAAACTTCAAGTTTTCCATAATTGTTGTATTGAAAATATATGGAATTTGCATTACTATAGAGACATTATCACGCAAACTATTTTCGGTTAAGTCGTTAACATTAACACCATCTATAGTCACAGCACCCGAGTCAACTTTATATAGTTTGTCTATAAGGCTTAATATTGTACTTTTACCCTGCCCACTTTTTCCTACAATAGCCACAGTTTGTCCGGCTTTAATTTCAAAATTCATATCCTTAAATAAAGGTTCGTCTGGTTGATAGCCAAAGCAAACATCTTTAAATTGTATATTACCTTTAACTTCTGGCAATTCAACATCGCCGAAAGTCTCTTTCTTAAATGTTGTACTTTCTAGTATTTCGAATACTCTTTGCGCTGCCAATTCACCATCAACAAAATGTTGTTTAACATTGATAGCATATTTAATTAAATTTCTTACACGTCCCATGTAAATATAAACAACTAGCATAATGCTTAAAGCCATAAGGTTGTTGGTTACTAATACTACACATAAAGCGATAAATGCTAAATCTAATGCACCCATAACCACTTGGGTAATACGTCTCCACCACATATTGGTCATATCAAACTGTTGTGCTATCTTTATAGCATCATCTTGCAACTGCTCTGCTCTTGATATTGTAGTATGTTTAAGGTTAAGAACTTTAACATCTCTTACACCCCTTATAAGTTCGGAGTATGCGCCAACCACTTTTTCATCTGCAAGTTTCCAACGTTTTTTATTAATATACCAAAGTTTGATACGATGGTTTTCAATCAAGAAAGTAACAATAACATATACACAAATAAATAAGAATATATAAATATTAAGAAAAGCAACATATATTACAAAACCAATATTAGATAATATATCTGCTAGGCAGTCTACAATATCGTTGTAAAAAGATGCCAATTCTTTAGAGTCTTTATTGATACGTGCGATAAACACACCTGAATTAGTCTTATCAAAATTCTGGGTTTCTAGTTCGGTAAGTGAAGTTATAAGTTCATGCTTAATATCAGTTTTTACATTTTTATTAAGTTTGATAAGTATCATATACCAGAATGTGTATACAGTCTGCACCAAAACTATAACTGTAAAACTTAAACACGCATAATAGAAAATCTTATCTACATTAAACTTGGTAAATTGGTCTACCATATTACCTTCAAATACTGGAGACAAAACACTTAATCCGCTACCTAGTAAACTAAATACTATCATTAGCACGAATAGTCCCATGTATTTTTTGTAGAACCTAAAAGTTTTCTTTAGTCCCTTAAAGCCACGTTCGGTCACAACTTCATTGCCAGCACTATCTTTAACTGTGACAAACTGGGATTTTTCTTTCTTTTCTTTTGTTTTCTTCAAAACATAATCCCCCTTTTATATATTTTCTTATTTGTAAAAATAAAAAGTATATCTATGATACCATACTTTTTATATTTTTCAAGTAGTAAAGCCAATTTTGACACTACAAAATTACAATAAATCGTGGCATCAATGTTAAATCAACACTAGTTATACGAAAATATTACTATACAATGCTTTCGTCTAATTTCTGTTAATGTCACTATTTAATCATTTTAGTTAACAAAAAAATAATTTTGATTTATTTAACTTCAATGATTTAATATTTTTCTACATGTACTTTATAATGGGCTATTAAATCAAATACTTTACTTTTTTTGGTTCTAAATTTAACATCATTTAAAAAATCTAGTATGTCTTGTCTTTCAATTAAAATTACATTCTGGATTTCTGCCATATCTTTTGCTTGTCTTGTAAAGTGCCAATTAGTCATAACCACAGCAAATTGTGCTTGATAATATTTAAGTGCTGAAGTAACTTCTTGTACGGCTTTATTGCCCACACCATGGTTGTAGTACAACTTGGCTTGTACTACAAACTTATATCTTTTATTAAGTATTAAGTCTGCTCCATAGTCATTAGATTTTGGAGTCATAGTTACTTTATAACCTACATACTTAAATATAAGTTTACATATATTTTCAAATTCTTCCCCAGATAAAGCATCTATCTTACTTATAGTAGTGTTTTTAAAGAAATTGGCTATAAATATCTTTTCAATCTTGCGATATATAAACAAGCCAATATAGTAAATAATTGTAATCGGGAAGAATACTATCTTCAATATCGTCATATACACCCCTAAAAATTATCATATTAATTAAAAAAAGTTGGATATTATCCAACTTCACCATTTAGTTTCTTTACAGAAACCGCCGACCAAAGCATATATTAATTAATTCTTGTTGGTTGTGGATTAACAACTTTAACTACTTTCTCGGTAGCAATCTCGGTAGTCGTTAATTGAGTAGTTTGTGATTTAATAGAAGATGTACTAATCATAGCAGTTATCAAAACACTAACCACTGCAAGAATAATTACTACTATACATAAGGTCCTGTTAAAAAGTTTAAAACTCATAACTTTCTCCTAGCACATAGTATTTATTATAATTATTATACACAAAAACAGACCAATTGTAAATAGTATATTTTATAAAAAATAGTACTTAATCTGCATACAAAAACAATATACTTTTAATCACATACACCTACCCAACAATAACCTTTTTTATATGTTTGTAATAATATATAGAAACAAAAGCATTTATTTTTCAAAAAAATTTTAAAATTGCAAATTAAGGGTTTACAAATAAAAACATATTTGTTAAACTCTTGTTGCTAACAAACAAAAGGAGTAAATTATGGACAACGTTCCACCGAAACAAGAAAATTTAATACGCATAAGAAACAAGAACGTTGACTTTAATTTAGATTAAATACAACATATTCTTTTTCTTGTGCAAAAAGGAGAAAGAATATGACAGATATAATTGAAAAACTTGAAAACAAACAATTTCAAGAAGTAAAAAAAGAACTAGAAACTCTTAACATACCTGATATTGCTGGTATGTTTGAAAAATTGGAAGACAAATCACAAATAATACTGTTATTTAAACTGCTTAGTAAAGATGATGCGGCAGATGTTTTTTCTTTTCTAGATCCAGAGTTTCAAGAAACTATTATTAATGCTCTTCAAGATAAAGAAATTGAATCTATTATGGAAGAGATGTACATGGACGATGCGACAGACTTTGTTAAAGAAATGCCTGCCAATGTCGTTAAACGTGTATTAAAAAATACACCAAAAGAAAACCGTGATACCATAAACAAACTTTTAACTTATCCGGAAAATAGTGCTGGAAGTTTGATGACTACCGAATTTATAGACATTAAGGAAGATCTTACAGTAGACCAAGCCTTTGCAAAAATCAAACAAAAAGCAGATGATGCCGAAACTATAGGCACAATTTATGTTACTGATTCTAGGCGAAAAATCCAAGGTGTTGTTAGCATTAAAGACTTGATATTAGCCGATAGAGAACAAAAAATAAGCGATATAATGAATACCAATGTTATATGTGCTTGTACAAGTACTGACCAAGAAGAAGTATCAAAAATGTTTGATAAATACGACTTCTATGCTTTACCAGTTATTGATACCGAACAACGTCTTGTAGGTATTATCACCATCGATGATATTATGGACGTAGTTAAAGAAGAAACTACAGAAGATATGGAAATCATGGCTGCGGTAAGCCCTATGGAAGATAGTTATTTAAAAACCAAACCTATAGTTCACTTTAAAAAACGTATCATATGGTTGCTTATTCTTACACTTTCAGCATCTGTAACTGGTGCAATTATCTCTCACTTTGAAGCATTGTTTGTAACAGTACCTGCCCTTGTAAGTTTTATACCTATGCTTATGGATACAGGTGGCAACTGCGGTTCACAAGCATCTGTATTAATTATTAGAAGTCTAGCACTAGGCGAAATAACTCCTAAAGATTATTTAAAAATAGTATTAAAAGAATCTTGTATTGCTAGTATGTGTGGTGCAGTACTTTCAGTAGTTAACTTCTTTGTAGCATGGTGGCGTACTGGTAGTGCATTAGTTGGTCTAGTTATTGCATTAACATTAATAATTGTTGTATTTACTGCAAAAATTATTGGTGGTTCACTACCTATACTTGCTAAAAAATGTAAACTTGACCCTGCCGTTATGGCTTCCCCAATGATTACTACTTTGGTAGATTGTATAGCAATAATAAGTTATTTCCTTATCGCATCAGCAATCTTGGGTTTATAATATTTAAGAAATTTACTAATAAAATTTAATATTTAACAACAAAAAATCACTAAATACCTTTAGTGATTTTTTTATATTAATAATTATAGTCAACTATTATACAGCGTCATCTTTAATATCAGTTTCTGCTGTTAATTTAGCCAATTTCTCTTTTTCTTCTTCTGTTAATACATGTGACGATATTTCATCTTCTTCTTTAGTTGTAACATCAGTATTTTCTTCTACAGTCTCGGCAGTATTGGCTACGACATCTACATTTTCATTATTTTTGACTGGTGCATTGTCTCCACCAATTAAATTTTCCGAATCTACAATTACAACATTATTACGTTGAATTTGTTTCCATTTAGGTTTAGAGAATACACCCAAGGTAATACCTATAGCATAAATTATCATAAATAATGGGAAAGATAGAATGGTAGGTACAAGACGTTTACAATTTTCTCTGCCTATTTTCTTCTTTTCTAATACAGCAACCAACCATGCTTGCAATATAAATGGTACTATAAAAGCAAATATTAAAGCATAAACAATAACTTTTACCACTGCGAGCACGTGAGCAACATTACCCACGATAAGATGATATACAATATCATAAATATAATATGCTGGTAGCCATGTACACATAACCACAGCCATAGGTATAAACAACAATGTTAAAAATACATCAAGATATGTATACTTAAATGTAGTAAAGAACTTACCCAAACACTTAATACCATCTGTCCAGAATAGTTTGTTAACACCATTACCTATACGTATATGACGATTAATGTTATCTTTAATAGTAGTAGGTTGGTCATCATAAACTATAGCATCTGATACATAGTCTGCTTTATAACCTTTATAAAGTTGTTTAATAGCAAACTCTTGGTCTTCAACCATGCTTACACAGTTCCAACCACCATCTTCTTTAAGTAAATCCATGGAAAACATCATGCCACTACCTACAAGCAACTGTCCACACTTAATAACTTTTCTGCCATGCGCACTAAAACGACAATCTCTAATATACCATAGTCCACTAACACCACTAACGATATTTTGAGTAAGGTTTTTAGAGTTGTTATATCCCCTAGCAAGTTTAACACCACTATCTAATGCATCGTTCATATATTTTAAATAATCAACATTGCATAAATTGTCTGCATCAAATCTTACTACTGCTTCATAATTATCATATTCTTTAAGAATAATATCAAAAGCATATTGTAAAGCATAACCTACACGTTTATGTTCTGGATTATCATCAAAGTGTTCGATAACTATAGCCCCTGCATCTCTAGCAATCTGTGCGGTATTATCGGTACAATTGTCTGCTATTACAAAAACATCGTATAGGTCTTTAGGATAGTTAAGTTGCATAATATGTTTAACAGTATCCCCTATAACTTGAGACTCGTTACGAGCAGGAATAACAACCGCAAATTTATGTTTTGTTTTGGCTTCTGGGAATTTCTTTTCTTTCACAAAAAATAACAATACATATATAACTTGTACGGTAAATGCTATACCAATTAATGTCATAAGTGTATTGTTAATAATTGATAATACATAGTTAAAAATATTCATATAATTTACCTTAAATTTATTTTGCAGTATTAGTTTACGATAATATATCTTACTTGTCAACCACTTTACTTTTGATATGTGTTAGTGACAAATATTGTTAATTTTTGTAATTACAATCTATATATAAGTGTATAATTGATAACGAAGTATCAATATTATAAAAAAACCAGTTAAAATTATTTTTTAACTGGTTTATAGAACGCTTCACCTTCATGAGACTGGAAGTATATACCAATAATACGTTTTCTTCTAGAATTGATAACAGTGTAAGCAGCACGTTTTCTTGCTCCGCCCACAACGTTAAGATTACGGGTATTACTTTCAACAAAGACATTATATGCACGTATTCTACCTGTGTTGTCTACAATAGTGATACCATCATAGTCCAACATATCCATAAACAACTCGCATATACCTTTTAGTTTGGATTCATTATAAGTCTTACTACGTAAGAATAATTTACTAAAACTGATAGGTTCTTTCAACCACACGCCATCTTGGAAGAAACCATTATCTACATAATCCTTATCAACTATAACGCACAATGCACCATGAACTGTCTTAAATACCGAGTCAAACACGTTCTCGTACATAGTTTTAATTTCGTCAAGTTTCTTTTGAGTAGTACGAAGTTTTGAAAAACTTGCATCAACAAACTCTCTAATTTCTGTTTGCCAGTCATTAACTATAGTATCATCTAGTGTATTGTTAATACTTAACTTTTCGCCTTTTAGACTAGTTAATGTAATATTATAACTACTAGTAGGTTCGACATGAACGATATATAATTTATCTGACCTTTCTTTTAATACTGCGTTAGAGAAAATAAGATTTTTAAGACTTTTTTCTTTAATACTATTAAGAACATTGCAGATACCATAAGTTACAGTATCTTCTTTGATATTAACAAATATTACCCAGCCATGTTTACAGAATGGTGCTAATTTTTTTATGTTATAATTAAACTTAACTTCAGCAATATTCTCTGTAAACATAGAAAGTTTATAACAGTCTTCAATATTTTTTGCTATAAGGTCAATATTATTGGTAAACAAAATATTGGGGTGTAACTTTGTGCCTTCTTCTTCATAAGTTGAAAGACTAGAAAAGAAATTTAAAAATTGAGTAAATAATTTCTTTGGAAAATTTTCAAACTCTCTTTCTACAAACTCAGTAACTGCGACTTTGGCTGTAGAGTATGTTACTGTATCTTGCATTGTTACTCCTCCCGTATATTTTTAATAAAAAATTCAAATAATGACACAATATACACCCTGTAATCAACTAGGGTGTATAACGATTAATAATACATAATTTTGTCTCTTGCACTCATAATGTATCAAATCTAAAAATAAAAGTAAATCGTTTTTTATTAGATTTTTATATTTATTCATAATTATGTATATTTTTTATGTATTTAGAACCAAAAACAGCAAAAATGTTTTATTAATCTGTAAGTTTATTGCTAGGCTTTTTAAAGATTGAATAAAGGCAAATGTGTGACTGCATATTTAACACTTTTTATGCAAAATTGTTAACTTTTACACCCTAATTACATTTAACAATGCATCTTAATTGCCTAGCAATATCGTATGGTTGGGATTATCTATAATAATGATATGAATATAGGACACAAAAAAACATTAAGTGTATTGGAAGTTACTATTACAGAGTTCACTTCTCACAACTTAATGTTTTTATTTTCAACTAAAAATCTTTTTATAAATCAATAAATACTGCTAGTTAGTCAATTAACATTCTTTTCTAACTTTTAATAAAATGATTTATTTAAAGTAAACAACTCGATTATATCAAGTATTATCTATTTTTAAAATACAAAATACCACCCACAACAGCAAGTACTCCTACCAAAATACCCATAACTAATCCAAATATTTTCCAACCAGATCTAGGCACTTTACCTGTTACTCTACCAGTACTACCATTAACCAAGAATCTATATGATTTCTTATTAAACATAAAACTACTTATCCATACTGGTAAATATATGTATCTCCACATAATCGAATTAAAAGTACTTTTAACGTTAATGTACTCATAATTATCATATCTAAATTGTCTTTTTGCCCTACTAGTTATTTCTTCTTTTGCTTCCCTAGTTACATTTTTAAAACCATCGTGCAAACCATAATTAAATTCTTTGCTGACAAAACCTAATAAATACTCTGGACTATATACTTTCAAGTCAGACATATCCCAATATCCTAAATCTCTAAACTCATAGCCTGTTATATCCGAATGTCCTGGGTTTAAATAATCGGTAAATACATCAAATCGTTTACCGCTAAAAGGGTGTCTAGTAGTATAAGTCTCTGTACGAGTAACTGGCTGACCATTAACATTAACCGTAACTGTACGAGTATGAGTATTAATACCCACACCATCTATCTTTGAATCAACATTAAAGTCAAAATCCCATGATGGGAAATATTCACCTTCCATTTTATTAAGTTTGGCAGTGCTTTTAAGTTTGTTGGGAACAAACTTTTTATTACCTAGCCAAGCACGATATTTTTCAATTGCTTGTTCTTTAGTTAATTTAAAAGGTATTACTGCATCTGGTCTAAACTTAATGGCATTACTTAAATGTTTAAGGTTGGTCGAACCGCAATAAGGACATACACCATTAACATTATCTTCAGCAGAAGTTTTTGCACCACAATTTTCACATTCTAACCTTAACGATGCATTTTTATTGCATTCAACTTCACTTTGTGGATTGTATTCTTTTTTTTCTGTCATTTCTTGTGATTTAATACTTTTTACACTACCACATTGTGGACATTTAAGTGATTGAGTAATAGGGTCAAAACTCATCGAATAGCCACAGGATTGGCATTTACTATCAAAATCCATATTATTCTCCCATATAGGTTATATGATTGTAATTTTTTTACTAAAAAACGCCCTAAAAATCGGGCGTTAACTTTTTATGATTTATAATTTCTCGCCACATTCGGAACAGAATTTGCCTGTGCCGGTATTTTCAGCACCACATTTTTTACAAATTCTTTTAGTGTCTTGGCTCTTACCACATTCTGGGCAGAATTTTGCTCTAGCACCAATCTCTGCACCGCAATGTACACATTTTTTCTTACCAGCAGTCTGGAACTTATGTCCGCATTCTGGGCAGAACTTTGCTTTTTCGTTAAGTTGTGCTCCACAATCTGGGCAAGATTTTTTACGGCTTGAAGATGTTAAACTTTCATTAAGCACTTGTCCCATAGCCATACCAGAACCTAGTCCTACACCCATACCTGCCATATTAGCACCATTAGGGTTATTAGAACTTTCTCTTAAAGCATTGGCTGCTTGATACTTAACGAATGTATCCATCGAATCACCCATAACGCCCATAGAACTACGAGTATCAATTGCTTCTTCTACTGCTTTTGGGAAAGAAATGTTTTCAATAACTAAATTGGTTAATGTTAAACCTAATTTATTAAATTCGGCATTAACATTACCTTGAGCAACTTTGTTGAATTCCAACAAATTGCAAGCCAAGTCTAATGCAGAAATTTTTGATTCGGCTATACAATCAGATATAGCAGCAACCAACATACTCTTTAAATAACTTGTAATATCTTCAGTCTTAAATGTAGAGTTAGTACCAAACAATTCCTTTAAGAATACTGCTGGGTCAGAAACTCTAAATGCATATGTACCAAAACTCTTTATACGTATAGTACCGAATTCTTTATCACGCATAGCAATAGGATTGCTTGTGCCCCATTTAATATTAGTAAATTGTTTTGTATTAACAAAATATACATCTGCATAGAATGGAGAATTAAATCCATATGGTAAACTTAAAAGTTTGGTTAAGAATGGTAAGTTAGATGTAGTTAAGGTATACATACCTGGTTCAAACACATCGGCCAACTTTCCCTTATTAACAAATATTGCTGCTTGACTTTCTCTAACAGTAAGTTTACTACCCATCATAATTTGACGGCCGTCCATAGGATACTTATATACTAGAGTATCTTTACTATTGTCAGTCCACTCTAAACTTTTTAATAATTGACTTTTTGTAAAACTAAATAAACCCACAATAATCCCCCTAATTATCTTAAAATTATATTGCTAGAAACTGCACAAATTGTGTCACCTTCTGCCAAAACCACTTCTTGATTGTGTCTATATTCTCTTACATAGATACCTACTCTAACATTGAATGTATCTTGATTTTCATCAGTAGATAAAAGAATATATTTACCTGGTTTAACTTCGCCATCTTTGCTTACAATTACTGGAGTATTCTGGTAAAGCATAATATCTTTTTGCTGATATGTAGCATTAACTTTTGTTTCGGTAACTTCGTTAACTTCAGGCAAAACCGGATTCTCTTCAACAGTGTATCTTACATCGTCTACTATATCCAAATTCTCTTCTTTTTTCTGTTGTAATGCTTTGGCACGTTTCTTCTTAACCAACACTTTTACTGTAAACAATGTAATGTATAGAAAAGCCGATGCGCCCAAGGCAATATATAAATATAACATATCAACACACTCCTAATCATTATTACTATTATATTTTAACATATTATTAAAATAACTTAAAGTAAATTATAATACTATTATTTCTCATTTTATTATAAATTTACCCAAATTGCTACATTTTTTTATTACTTATTAAAATTTTTAAACGTAATTATTATTTTTTAGGCGTATCAGTATTAGTAATTGACAATTAATCGAATAAAACAAAAAAGTGAACAGTATTAAAAGTTATGTTTCAAAAACTAATTTCTTTTAATCTACTCACTTTTTTTCATTCTAATTAATTATTTTTTATGATTATAAAAATATTATCTAATTGTTTAATTTTCCATACTGTTTTTTAGTTTTGCTTGGGACTGCATAACTTGTTTATATCTACCTATATCGCCATTAACTGCATTCAAAATTATATGATTACAGCCATCTTCACTAGTAGGAACTATCATATTATTAAGTGTTAAAGCATTAACTGCTTTTGCAAGTATTTTTGTACTATTAAGCACAATAGTTTTTCTTTGATTATCGGTCAATAAATAATTATGAAAATTAGAACATGTAAATGGGTGTAAATAATCCGACACTAAATTACTATGAAATTCTCTAGGGTCACAATCTGACTTAAACACAGGCAATTGTGGATTATTGTCTAATCTAGATATAAGTTGTGGCACGGTGTATTTTTTATGTTCCAATTGATACAATTCCGATTGTATACGAGTTAAATTCTTTTTAATATCTAAATCAATAATACGAAAACCTTGTTTAGTAATCATAAGATTGCCACAATGTGTGTCTAAATGTCTAAATCCTATATCCCACAAAAATTGATATTGTTGGAACAAATCACTAAATTGTTTAACATCATATTTAAGCATTATTTTTTGACTACTTAAATTATAATCATATAGATAACTAGCCACTTTATTTAGTTCGACATCAGTCATAGTTAAACTACGTCTTTCTATAGGGTCATATCCTAGTGCCATCTTATAAAGATGAGAATAGCCCATAATATATATTTCTTGTCCATTAATTCTGTCATACACTTCATGATAATGATGGTCTGCAAAAAATATCGTGTAAAGTTTAGGAATATTAATTCCCCTACTTATTAGCCAATTGTTAAAGTCAACCACGTCAGTATCTTTAAATTGTCCATTGGCTTTCTTAACAACATAATTTTTATGTTTAAGCATAACATACTGATTTTTGTCGCCAAAGTAGGAACAAGCCTTGCTAGCACCTTCACTAACAATATTATTATCTGCCGAATTTACGGCTTCTACAAAAGATAACTCTTCCGCATTATTAGGTCGAGTCAATGTAGTTCTAGCCAAATTCTTATCTTTAACAGTATTAAAAATTTTTTCAAACTCTTCTCTTTTCATCATAGTTATTTTATCACAATTTTTACATGTATTCAATACCTAAAAATTACTTATATATCTGTTTTATATAATTAAAAAAAAGAACCCATCTTTTAAAGATGTGGTTCTTTATAAACAATAATTGATATTAAGCGTTAACTTCAACTACTGTATTGGTTGTCGCATCGTAATTAAATATTTTTACATCGCTTAAACCTGCAACTTTATTAGATACATAGTCAAATTGATTCATAACAGTTGTTTTGTCTTCAACCTTTGCTAATTTACCACTCTTGTCATTACAGTTGTATACAGATATTTTAGTACCATTGGCAGATACAAATTCACAACCTTGTATATCAAGACTTAAACGATTAGTTTTTACATTGCTATCATAATATAAATTTGTTCTGATAATCAATGCAGCACCATCATCATAGTTAGTACCTTGAGCATTAATATTTTCACCAGTTTTTGGAGTAAATGTAGAAGATGTAGAAATTAAAGATGTGTTTCTTAATTTTATATCTCCCATCATAACATGTAAAGCACCAGTCTTACCAATTAATTGACAAGCGTCCATATCTACTTGCATAAAGCCAGAAACAAACACAGCAGTATCATCTCTTGATGTAAATGTACTTCTATTGGCTATAACTTTCACGTCTTTTGTAATACCTGTATTATTGTTTGATAATGCCATAAGTGCAGCATTAACATGGCAATTGTTTAGGGTTAATTTTGCATTGTCCCATATGGTAATACCATTTTTGTTAGAATTTAGTTCTACATCATTAAGTGTTAAACGGAAATTATATTCCAACTGAACTACAGCGCCTTGTCCTTCATTCCAACTTGATTGTAAATTTAATTTACCATTTTTTACTATTGCACTATAATCTTTGTTCTCTACATTTCCATAAAGCAAAGATAAACGTTCTGTTGGAGCAAAGTTGATATTTTTACCACCTAAATCCAACACAACATTTCTATTAATTGATAATTTACCAGTAAGATTAATATCATTAGTTACTTTTACATATATTGTTGAAGTGGCGGTTAAATCTGTAACACCAACATCTTCAAAATCACTTTCAGTAGCAACTAATAATGGGAATTCTTCTGTCTCGCCAGCAGTCTTTGTATCGGTATGTGTAGGGTCATTTACACAAACGCCATTATATTTCTTTGTTGTTTTGTCGTAAGTATATGTGTAATTATGACCTTTGGCTAAAACGGTAATGTTATTTAATTCGTTTTCGCCATTTTCTGTTCCGAAGTCTTTATTACATCTTGCACAATGCCAGTATTCTAAAGTACCAGCAGTAGTACAAGTTGGTAATACAGCATTATGATGCTGCATATCATGTCCTAAAGCAGCCACAACTACAGTTTCAAGTTCTTTTCCATTTTCTTCTGCGTCTAATTTCTTGTCGCAAGTTGTACAACTCCAATATTCCACATTGCCAGCAGTAGTACAAGTTGGTGATACTGCATCATGATGTTCAAGTGAATGTACATGTGGTTTTTCTCCACAGGCTACTAGTAACATCATGGTTAAACACATAAAGCAGGCAGATAGAATAGTGGTTATTAGTTTTTTTGCGTTTTATCATATTTTCCTCCTATATTTTGATACTCATATTGTATCACATTCACATTTTTTATAGAAATTAATTAATATAAAATTATATTGTACAAAACAACCAAAAATATTATGTGACATTAATATATCATTATTGTTTATTTATTAATTAAAAATTAAATATTATCAACACACCAACACAAAAAAAAGACATTATGATTTAATCTATGAAAAGATATTATCATAATGTCTAATTTTACTAATCAATTTTTGTATTATTGGCTTGGTTATTATTGTTGTTATTAGCAAACCTTATCTTATTAATAATGTTAACTATATTAGCATAAGCAGGATAACTAAATTGAACTAGGCATAGTATAAATAACCAGTTGGTAAAACTCATATTAAGAATATTAGCATAGCCAAAGAAATTGTACAAGAATGGTACTGCGAGCACAATTACACAGCAGAATATCATAGCGATATACATAAATGCTCTATAGAAATCAAATGGTTTACATATCTTAAACAATACAAGCATACCTGACAAGGTAACTAATAGACTAGCAATTGTTTCGTAGTAATCTCCCGCATAAGTAGCATATTTGTTGTAGTAGAAACAAATAATAACGTTAAGTGTAAATATAATCGCACCCGGCAAACTATTACATATCAAGTTGGACAAGAATTTACCTTGAATCTTATCTTTATTAGGTTGTAAGGATAAGAAGAATGCAGGGACACCAATAACAAATGTTTCTAGTAACATAATCTGATTGGTATTAAATGGATATTGTGTCTTTACTATCAAACAGAATATTGATAGGAAGATAGTAAAGAATGTTTTCATCAAGAATAGCGAACTACTCTTTTGAATATTATTAATAACACGTCTACCTTCTGCCACTACACTAGGCATACTAGCAAAGTTACTATCTAATAGTACAAGGTGACTTACATTACGTGTGGCTTCACTACCACTAGCCATTGCTATACTACAATCTGACTCTTTCATAGCCAAAATGTCATTAACGCCATCGCCAGTCATAGCGACTTTATGTCCTTTACCTTTAAGTGCCTTAACAAGATACATTTTTTGCTCTGGGCTAACTCTACCGAATACGGTATATTTATCTGCTGCTTCAGCAACTTGTTGTTCGGTTAATCCTTCTAGGCTTATAAACTTCTCGGCATTCTCTACCCCAACACGTTTACTTACTTCACTAACTGTGATAGGGTTGTCACCGCTTATAATTTTAATTTGAACACCATTATCTCTAAACCACTTAATGGTTTTTGCTGCTTCTTCTCTTATATGGTCTTCTATAACTATTATTGCTACTGGAGTACGTTTAGCCGGAACTTTATCTCCTTCTAATCCGCCATCACACTTTGCAAGTAATATTACTCTAAATCCTTTAGAAGCATATTGTTTAACAAGTGGGTCAACATCTTGATTTTTTTCTTTTAGTACATATTCTGGAGCACCAAACACATAGGTTTCGCCGTTTTTAAATGTAACAGCGCTTAACTTTCTTGAACTACTAAATGGTAGAACAGTTTGTTTGGTAAATTCCTTACTATATCCGAAGTAAGTAGCCAAGGCTCTAGAAGTCTGGTTGTTATCTTCCAAAGCAGTTAACATACTTCCCATAATGTCATTAATTGTATGATTAACATTGGTTAATTGAATAACCGAATTAACTTTCATACTACCATCAGTGATAGTACCAGTCTTATCTAGGCACAACACATCAGTACGTGCCAACATCTCTATACTATATAAATCTTGTACAAGAGTACGTTTTTTAGCAAGTTTAATAACTCCTACTGCAAGTGCCATACTTGTAAGCAAGAACATACCCGCAGGTATCATACCGATTATCGAACCAGCAGTCTTCTTAATAGTATCACTTATATTACCCAATTGTTGGAAGTTGTTGTAATACATAAGTATAGCAAGTGGTATTATTACTAGACCTATACAACGTATAACAAGGTTAAGACTCTTAAGTAATTCACTTTTAGCGGACTTATACTCTTTTGCCTTTGCAGATAATTTGGCTGTATAGTTAAACTCGCCTACTCTTTCTACAAGTGCAGTACATTTACCACTAGCGATAAAACTACCCGAATATAATATGTCGCCTTTTTTCTTCTTTATAGCAACACTTTCGCCAGTAAGCAAACTTTCGTTAACTTCAACTTCTCCTTCAAGAAGTTTACAGTCAGCACAAATTTGTTTACCAGTATTAAAGTAAATAATATCATCTAATACTACATCATTAACAGAAACATCATGCTTATAACCATCTCTTAATACAGTAGCAGTAGGTGCACTAACTAAACTTATCTTTTCTATAGTCTTTTTTGCTCTAATCTCTTGAATAATACCAATAACGATATTACATATAGTAACCACTAGGAACATAAGGTTGTTCCAAGCCCCTACTGATATTAAAGCACCAGCAACTGCAAATACTAATAAGTTAAAGAAAGTAAATATGTTACCAAAGAAAATACGTCTATATGTTTTTACGTTTTTATCTTCTACCTTGTTAGTTAAACCTTCGCTAGTACGTTTTTTAACTTGGTCGGCAGTAAGACCCATTTTTGTGTTGGGTGTAAATCTTTCTACTTTTTCAAGGTCAATCTTTTTCTTTTTAGATTTTGCTTTTGCTCTAGCACGTTTTTCTTCTTTCTCTTTTTCTTTCTTTAATCTTGGGTGAACTTCTTCTGGAGTAAGAATTCTTGGTTTTCTTATCTCTTCAGTCTTTTCATTGTTCTTTTCGACATTCTTACCTTTTTTGTCATCTTCTTCACTAACAAGATTTAAGTCTTCACTAGTATCTACATCTACTTTAGTCAACTCGACAGATTCATTAGATTTTTTAGTACGCTTCTTCTTTGGTTGTTGCACTGGTGGTATAACCACTTCTTTTTCTTCTACAACTGGAGTAGCATTAACATCAGCCGATGTTGTTAACTCTAGATTGTCAGCCTTAACAGAAGCAGATTTTGAAGAAGATTTTTTTCTTGTTTTGGTAGGTTGTGCAGTTGTTTCTTCTTTTTTTGGTTCAACTTTTTCACTATCTACTTTTGTCGCTTTTGTTTTTGCTTTTGTGTTTTTAGAAGTCGACTTGGTAACAGAACTATTGTTTGGTTTTTCGGCAGTATTTACACTAGTATCTTGTAGTTCAACTTTAGTTTCTGGCTTACTTAAGTCTAAAGCAATTTGATTGTCAGTAACTTTTTTAGTTTGTTTTGCCATTTCTCTCCTTTTTCATATCGTAAATGCCTTTAGGCACACACTTGATTATTTTATCATAAATAGTTTAACATAAAATCGACTTACAATAATAGTAAAAATTTAATGTTTTTTAATTTTTGTATATATAGTCTCACATTGTATTTATGCATCAACACATACATTATGGTATATTTACACAATAATTTATAAAATTTAATCCAATTAAAATTGAAATAAATTAAAGTTATTGATATAATAGTTACAGATTAAGAGTAGAAAATACCCAATATATAATCAAGGACAGAAATTTATGGCAGAATTAAAAACAAAAGCAACTATGGACAAAGTTGTCAATCTATGTAAAAACAGAGGAATTATTTTCCAAGGTAGCGAAATCTATGGCGGTATGGGAAATACTTGGGACTATGGCCCTGTAGGTGTAGAAATTAAAAATAATATCAAACGTGCTTGGTGGAAAAAGTTTGTACAAGAAAGCACTAATACTTTTGGTGTAGACGCAGCCATTCTTATGAATAGCAGAGTATGGGACGCAAGTGGACACACATCAAGTTTTAGCGATCCAAAGATGGATTGTAAGGAATGTAAAACACGTGAACGTGCAGATAACATTATTGAAGATTATTGTGCTAAACATCATATTGATGGCATCGTACCAGACAAAATGACTAACCAAGAGATGGAACAATTTATTGAAGAACATAAGATTAATTGTCCAAAATGTGGTAAACATAACTGGACTCCTATAAGACAATTCAACTTAATGTTCGAGACTTCTAGGGGTGTTACTGACGAGAACCAAAACAAAATTTATCTTCGTCCAGAAACAGCCCAAGGCGAATTTGTAAACTTCTTAAATGTTCAAAGAACAATGAGAGCCAAAGTTCCTTTCGGTATAGCCCAAATAGGTAAAGCCTTCCGTAACGAAGTAACTCCAGGTAACTTTATTTTCCGTACTATTGAATTTGAACAGATGGAACATCAACTATTCTGTAAAGAAGGTACAGACCACGACTTCTACGAATTATACAAACAAAAAGCATTCAATTTCTTATTAGATTTAGGTTTTAACAAAGACCATTTACGTTTTAAAGACCACGACAAATTGGCATTCTATGCTAAAGCCGCTTGTGATATTCAATACTACTATCCTATGGGCTGGCAAGAACTTAACGGTATACACAATCGTACCAACCATGACTTAAGTCGTCACCAAGAATTTAGTGGTAAATCCATGTTATATCTTGACCCATTTACCAACGAAAAGTTTGTACCATGGGTAGTAGAATATAGTATTGGTGCAGACAGATTAATGCTAGCAGTATTATGTGAAGCCTATGACGAAGAACAACTTGATAACGAAACAAGAGTTGTTATGCACTTCCACCCTGCAATAGCAGCATATAAAGTTGCAGTATTACCACTTCAAAAACAACAAGGCGAAAAAGCAAGAGAAATATACAACAAACTTTCTACATACTTTATGTGTACATATGATGAAGCAGGTAGCATAGGCAAACGTTATCGCCGTCAAGATGAAATAGGTACACCTTACTGCTTAACAGTAGATTTCGACACTATGGAAGACGATACCGTAACCATACGTGATAGAGACACTATGGAACAAATCCGTCTTAAAGTAGATGATGTTATACCTTATATTCTAGAAAAAATTAAATTTTAATCTAAAAAAAGGAAATTAGAACTATGGCAAAATGTGCATTGTGTGGCAAAGATTTAATCGAGTTTAGTAAAGAACAAGAAGACAAAATTCTGGCACTTATAGATAAAGATAGTTTAATACTTGCCGAGACTTACCCACATTGTTTTAACTATTGTCCTAATTGTGGAATAATCGAACACCCCTTTACTCCACAACAACTAGAAATATTATCTTCCCATCTTGAACAATTAAAAGAAGTTAATGATTTAAATATACCCGAAATTATAGACCCACAACATTATACAAAGTCTTGTCTATTAGCCGGCGAATGTTTTAGCATTCTTAACAACACCGATTATGCTCCGTTATGCTATAAGGCTTGCGAAGATGATTTAAGTGCTTTGCTAATTAAGTATTTAAAAAAGCATTACCCACAGATGGATTTAAACAATACAGTTAATGTAGTTAACTTAAATATGAGTATGGAAGACAACGATTTGTTTTTGGAGATAACCAATTGGCTTAATGTGTTTAGATTAAGAACTTTGGCTACTACTCCAGAAGATGTATCTAGTAATCCAGTACTTTTATACAATGCAATACTTGTGTACATTAATCAATGCGAAATGGATAAAGCACATCAATTGTTTGATATAGCAAAAACCAATTATGCTGGCACAAGTGACGTACACGATAAAGCAATTAATTATATCCAAAATTTATTTGATAAATTCGACTATTAAAATTATTTATTTAAGTAGATTATATAGTTAACTAAAATAGTAAAAAAGACATATTGATTAGGTTTCAATATGTCTTTTTATTTATCTATTATTGTCTTCTAGCCCCGCAATTAGGACAACTATCTTCTGACTCATTAAG